>Ga0307378_10005827_pt1 | contig 17046 bp, 5 predicted proteins | sample UN1MG_FD_202238 | JGI IMG/M metagenome (GOLD analysis project Ga0307378, IMG submission 202238) | Soil microbial communities from Risofladan, Vaasa, Finland - UN-1 | ecosystem: Environmental > Terrestrial > Soil > Coastal area > Acid sulfate soil | place: Finland: Risofladan, Vaasa | collected... | reverse complement strand
AGGGATTCCACGGCGGCCAGGGCGTCGAGGTCTTCGCACGTGCGCGCACCCGCCGCGGCGAGACTGGCCAGACTCCAGTCGACCGACTCCCACCCTTGCTCCAACAGCCGGCGGACCATGGTCGCCGCGTATTGTGCCTGCGGCCGCCGGCTTTCGGACCGACGCTCGGTGAACGTGTTGACGGCGAACCCGCGCGAACGGTAGGCGTCGCCGCGCAGGTCGGTCTTCTGCGGATCGCAGAACGTGGTCGCGGCGAGCGACGCGCCCACGCGGTCGGCGTTGGGCTCGAACGTGGAGAAGCTGATACGGGCGCGGATCTCGCCGATGGGAAGCAGGCGGATGATGCCGTAGAACACCAGCGCCGCCACGCCCGGCTCGATCACCAACAAGAGCGACTCCCGCCGCGCTGGGCCCATCTCCAGGAAACCGCGAAACGCCTCGATGAACAGGCCCGAGCGCCGCGCGGCGTCCATCCGGCGCCATCGCTCGGGGATCGTGCCCGACGGATCGTCGAACGAGCCGCCAGCCGGCGTGCTGAGGAAGCTGAGGAAGACGCCGTCGTCGATGGCCGGGCGGCGTCCGGCGAGCATCTGGTCGAGCGAGGCCAGGGGCTGAAGCAGAAACGGGTGATGGAGGGAGTCTTCCTCGACCCAGCCGGGCGCCGCCCAGAGCTTCAGGCAGTCGAGCTGGGACCAGGGGCGCGCTCCGTCGTTCTCGTCACGAAAGAGGACGTGGGCGAAGTACGACCCGGGCCGGCCTTCGGTGTCGGTCTGCCGGTAGCAGACTTGCCCGATCACTTGCAGGCCGCCGGCCGAAGGATAGAAGACGAGCCGGCGGGGCGCCGTCGAGGCGGTCAGGCGGAGTTTCTCCTCGCTGGGAGTGTCGCGGGGCAGGTAGTAGTAGACGTAGCGCTCGATCTGCCGGTAGTAGCGGCGCAACAGCGCGTGCTCCAGGGAGCCGGCCCGGGCGCTGTAGCCGAGCATGCGATCTTGCAGCTCGCCCTCCGCCGCAGAGAGCGCCGAGGTCCCGTGGGTGCAGTGAGTGCAGTAGATCTGATGGATCGTACTCACGGAGGAGCGTCCTCGCTCTGGCTCGGTTCGACCGCGTCGTCACTCGGAGCGGGCGGCGGCGTCTTGTCCTTTCGCAGTGAGGAGAGCAGTTTTCGGACCTGCCACCGACGGCCCACCCCCCGCCTCAGGCCTCTTCCGGCGTCGAGGCGCCCCAGCACCAACGGCTCGCTGGCAAACACGCGGAACCCGAGATCGACCATTGCCCAAACGACGACGAGACTCCCCTTCCACTCCGGCTTCACGTGAATCACCCGGCTGCCTCCGCCGCTCTCCCAGTTGCGGCGATCGACGGGCAGGCGATAGAGCACGTCGACGTCGCGCGGGTCGTCGTCCGGATGGGGCTCGTGCGCGCAGACGGCCAGGATACACTGGTCGGTGAATCGTGCCTGCGGCCAGGTCCAGCGGACACGGTAGGTCCCCTCGGCCTTGTCGATACAGAAGAGGCTGGCCCGGCCCAAGGCTCGGCCGAGCCCCATTCCCTCGAGCGGCAAGACCTCCCACCGAGTCCACTCGCTGAGCAGCGACTCGTAGGGGGCGAAAATATCGGGACACTTGCGGATCAGCCGGGCGTCGAACAGGTCGAGGAACGAAGAGCGGTCTTCGCTCTCGAGCGCCGCGACCAGGGTCTCGGTCTTCGTGACCCGCTCGCGCGCCGTACGGATCGCCGTCGTCCAGGTCACCGGGAGCGCGTAGTTCTCCAAGGCGGGCTCCTCGACCACCTCGATCACGGCTGCGTCGTCCCGGGCACGGATCGCCCGCTCGATCCGGTCGAGCAACTGCCTGCGGTAAACCGCCCATTCGTAAGCCGTGCGCCACGCTTCGACTTCCTCGCAGCCTTCGGCCAGCTCCTCGTTCCAGGCGTCGAGCAATCGCCGGTCGAGCTGATCGGGGGGGAGGTTCTCGGGGATCCTCTGGAGGGCCTCGACCATGGCGAACCGCCTCTCGGCCAGCTCGATCCGAGGACGATCCTCGGCTCGGACGAAACGCGTGCACTGAGCCGCGACCACCTTGCGCCACGCCGCGACAATCGCCGCCTCGCCCGCCGACTGCTGCAACGCCTGCTCGAGCCGGCTGATGGCGTCCAGGCATTGCCGGGCGGCTTCGACGCGCGGCCGCAGGCTGTACTGGTAGCCCTTCGGCAAATGCTTGGCGGCCAGCGCGATGCCCCGCTCTTCGCTCCGGCTCGTTTCCTGGGACGACCGCTGCACCATGTGGTGGAGACGATCGAGCACGGTCACTCGCTTGCGGGCGCCCATCACGCGGGGGCGCTCGCGTTCGGCCGGCTCGAAGCCGCCAAACAGCACTTCATTCCAGGCGTTGACCAGCTTGCGGTCGTCCAGCTCGCTGGCCCGGGTGGGGAGCTTCCGGAAGGCGTCCCAGGCCTGCTTCCGGCACACGTATTCGTACGCCTGATGGATCAGCGGCTTGAGATGCTCCGGGGCATCGCGGAACTGGCCCCGCCGGTTGAGCAACTGGACCGCCGCCTCCCAGTGCTCGTTTCGCAATAGCTCCTCGACTTCGGCGTACGAATTGGTCAGGTGCACGAGCGAGGGGACCTGGTCCATGCGGACCCGCCACAACGAGAAGAGCTTATCGGTGAGGTCCCGCACGTCCTGCGCCGGCGAACTGGTCAGGTCGCGATACAGCGGGCTTGCTTGAGGTGCCTCGAAGTCCTCGGTGCGAAAGAGCAGCTTGTCGTGCGACGGCTTCTCGACGTACTTCGTCCAGAGCGTGGGATCGACGGCCAATGCGCGGAGGGCCACGTAGATGACCAGGGCGGAGAATCCGTCCAGGTCGAGGGAAAGGTGCGTGGTTTCGCCGCGATCCGGATGCTGGTAAGGCTCGACGCCCACCTCCAGGTTGCGGCGGCCCACCAGTGCCGGGACGCACATGCAGTCGTAGTCGACCAGTTTCAGTTGGCCGGCCGCGGTGACCATGACGTTGGCATCTTGAAGGTCGCCGTGGGCGATCCGCGCGTCGGCCAGCTCCTTGACCAGTTCCACCCAGCGGGCGGCGGCCTCGGCCAACGCGGGCCAGTCCCCTTCCAGGCATCGGGCCCGAACCCAATGGAAAAGCGTCTCGCCCTCGACCCAGTCCATCACGATCATCGGATACCACTTGCCGTCGCCCGCCGAACGGATGCTCTCGTCGCGGTACTCGAAATCCACCAGGCAGTTGAGTCGCCTCGTCTTCAGATAGGCGCTGGTGAGCTCGTATCGCTCCCGCCGCTCGGGCGACTCGGTGGTGAACACTCGCACGGCGAACGGATCGCCCCCGTCGCCCGGCATCCCCTTGTACACGACCGCAAAGGCCCCCGACCACGGCCTCGGCTGATTGCAGCGGTCTTTCTCGATGCGGCACGGCTTTAGCGACGGATCGCGAAACGCGACCCTCGGGTTCTGCAGCATCGCACTGAAATGGGAAGCCAGCGGCCAGGACATCGGCTATTCCACGCGTTGAGGCAAATGCGGCAAAGGTGACAGCGTGACAAGGTGACGGGGGAAGCGACCGTCCCTTCACCTCGTCACCAGTTCACCCTGTCACCCCATCACCGTTCCACCACGTCACCTATCGTTTGAGCTGAGCCGCGTGCGGGCCATCTTGCGGCGACTTCAACCATCATACCACGTTTCCACGTTCACGGCATGGCGACCAGTCACCGCCCCAGCACGTCCGCTCCAGCGACCGGTTATGCGGTTTCTTCAAAGCTGTCAGCCGTAAAACAGCAAGACGTCCTTCCCCGTCTTGGATGCCTTCTGTAAGCATCGAGACCACTCTGCAAAAAAGTCGGTAACATGCTCCTCGGATGCTGTTGCGGCCTCGGCTTCCACACGTTCGAGCTCCGACTCGATTTCTGAGAGTAACAGTACACCGATCTTCGGAGAGCCCTCTCGCGGCGGCAATTGTACTGGGGGCCCTGTCTCCAAGATGCGGTCGATACCTGTCGAGCCGATATCCCACCGATCGGCGAGACATACGACACCGAGATAGCGACACAGTTCCTCCAGGGCGTATCCGTACTGGTTGTATTCTCTCTCGACCAGCGGTTGACCGTCGATGATGTGCTGCAAGGCTGTTGCCAACGGCAGGCGGTTACTACCTTCAGGAAATTCATCCTGGCCGTCAAATTCGTCCGGGTTCGATTTGATTACGCGCTTTAAGAGTTTCGTATCTCCGGATCCGACCACGGACCGAAGGTGATCAACACTGACGATGTAGGCACTGAGGACGTATCCCATTGCCGGCCTCCCGAATTGATCGTGACCGCATAACTACCCTTTCACCCCGCTACCCCCTCACCTTGTCACCCCCTCACCTTGTCACCTTGTCACCCCGTCACCTTGTCACCCCCTCACCTTGTCACCCCCTCACCCGCAATCCGCCTCATTGCAGGATCGGGTAGCCGTTCATCTCCAGAAGCCAGAGCAGCGGCTCGAGCAGCGCAAAGGGTGAGATCGTTCGTAGGCTGAGATCCGTCTCCCCGCGGCCGTCGAGCCCGACCGGCGTCAGGGGGAAAAACAGGTATCGCCCGCCGAACAGGTCGTGGATCTGCCGCTCGATGCTCCAGCCGGGCCAGATCGTGTCGCGGAGTCGGGCGCAGAGCCGCGAGCGGGCTTCGATCACCGTCAGGCTCATCGTCTCCCCGGTCGGGTCGATCTCGGCCAGCTCCTCGTAGAACCGGGCAATCGCGTCGCCTCCGTCGGGCGAGGCGTACGACTGACCCGCCAGGACGTCGATCTTCGGCACGACCAGCGCCACGGGAACGCAGAGCCGTTTGCCCCCCTTCGCGCCCTTGACCAATCGGAGGTCTTCGCGAAAGTCGGCCAGGGCCTTGGCCTGCGGCTCGCTCGGATACGTGGGGTCCAGGAAGAAAAAGAAACCGTCGCCGTCCAGCGCCCGCCGGCGCCGGTAGTCCTCCACCCCCATGTCCGACGTGACCTCGCCCGAATAGTCGAAAATGTTCACCAGCACGTTCGATCGCCCCGAGCGATCCCGATCGCGGAAATTGAACACCAAGGGATGCGGGATGCGGTCGCGCTGCGTGGCCGCGGTGCCGATCCGGGCGGTGAGGATCTCCTCGACGATCAGGTCGAAGTCCTCGGAGCTCTGGGACTTGATCTTCTCGAACTGCACCGACCGGGGGTAATTGCCTCGGTTCAGCTCCCAGTACACCATCGCCAGCCAGTGCGTCTTGCCCGCCTGGGGAATCCCCAGCGTCGGGAAGCAAAGCTTGGTCATCGGACGGTAGACGTCCATGAACGTGTAGTCGCATTCCTCGTAGGGCTCCTCGCTGATCACGTTCCGGCACTGCACGGCGTCCACGTTGCCGGGCACCCCGCTGCGGCGAGCGTAGTCCGGCACTTGCTCCAGGCGGTTCGCGCCCAGGCAGAGCGGGCAGGTATTGGCCGTGAGCTTTCGCCGGGCCTCGACGCCCCGCCGGTAGAGCCAGCCTCCGGCGGCCGCCAAGCCGATCAAGGCCAACCCCAGCCCGCCCCGGACCCACCGGCGGAGGCGGAGATACCATGTCGCCTCCTCCGCCCGGGCCCCCAGCTCCCGGTTGACCACCTCCAGCTCGCCGAGATCCGCCTGCATCACGCGGGGCACCATGTCCAATAGCTCCGCGAGCTCCGTGGCCTCCAGGGCCCGAGCGCGAAACTGCCGCCATCGCACGGGCATTTGGCTTCTGGCGGGCAGGGCGCCGGTCAGCTCGCGTCGATACGCGTCTTGGAGCTGCGCGTGGCGGTCTTCCAGGTCCTCCCTCGCCTCCACGAGCGCTTCGGTCTCCGCGTCGAGCGCGGCCTGTTGGGCAAGGATCGAGGCCCGAGGAGAGGCCGCCTCGCCAAGCCGCGCGGTCAACAGCGCCTCGTAGATTTGATCGCCCCGGAAGAACGTGATCAAGGTGAGGACGGCCAACGCGACGAGCGTGGCCGTGAGGAACCGCGACAGCCCCATCTTTCGCGCCCGAACGCCGTTGAGTCTGCGACGGATCTCATGACGGCGGTCGTGAAACACCAGGCCCACCAGCGTGGCGATCGCCACCATGCCGAAAAGCCAGAACCAGCGTTTGTCCATGCTCAAGAGCGAAGCCAACTGCCCGAGGGCGCGTCCGCTCGCCTCGACCTCGAAAAGGCGAAGCCGCCCTTCGTAGAGCGAGGTGCGCACCAGCAGCCAGTCGGCTTTCGCCTCGTCGGCCTGCCGCTTTAGCTCCGCGACCGCCGCGTCCAGGTCTTCGACCAGGGGCGCCACGTTGTCCTGCATGAGGCGGGCCAGCTTCTCGCCTGCTTCCGGCTCGATCCGTTCGAGATCGGCGAGGAGATCCTGGCGAGGCGCCTCTTGTTCGAGGGCGGCCTCCAGCCTTTCCAGCTCCCGCTCGAAGAAGGCGTTTCCGGCCTTCAGTCGCTCGCGACGGAAAAGGGCCTCGACGTACGATTGGGCCGGCTGGGCCGCTTCGGACCGCTCCGTGGAGGCAGGCGCCGGGGGCGACGGTTGGGGTACGGTGTCCGCGGGGGCCAACCCCGCCCAAAGGACCGCCAACAGCCCAATGGCTCGACGGAATCGCCGGCCCATCGCTCGAACCGGCTGAGTACCCCCGATCGGCAGTCTGAGGGAGAAGTGATCCATCCTACAGGCAACGCCCAGCAAAAGGATCCCCCGACGGCGGTCTGGCACGTTGCCCCTCCCCGGCAATGCGCTGTGGCCCTCGAGCGTAGGAGTCGGGCGCGAAATGATCCTCTTCTCGTCTTCCCTGGTTCGAGGCTCCGCGGCTTCCGGCGTTTGACGGTCCGAACGCCGCGCGTCAAACACGGCTCCTATTCCCAGCGTACCCAGGAGGCGGGAGGCTGTCAAATCCCGCCACGACAAGGCTTTACGCGCACAAGCTACGCTGGGAGCTCGCCGTCGTTGGAGTCCGGAGAACGGCCGAATCTCGAATCGTTCAATTAGGAGGCGGGGGAGGAGGCGGAATCCGGGGGGCGAAATCCGGCTGGGACCCTTCCCGCGATGGAAGGGGAGGCGGCTGGCCGGCACCTTCCGGCCGGGAATCAGCGGCTGGGGTCGTGGGCAAGGCGGGTGGCCCCGACGGCACGGGCGGCGGGGCAGGCACAGCCGGCCCTTTCGCGCCTGTCGCCGGCGTACTGGGAGCGGCCAGCTTGCCCCGGTCCGCGGCCCGGCGGCGATGCTCGAACCGAACGATGTTGCTCCCCAGCCTGATCAGGTCCCCGTCCCCCAAGGCAACCGGTCCCTGAATCGGTTGTCCATTGAGCTGGGTCCCAATCCGAGAGCCGTTGTCCTCGACCACGTACTGACCATCCGGCCTGCGCGTGATCCGAGCGTGCTGCGATTCAAGGTCCCTGCCCGGGTAGCCCAAAAACGGAAGGGGCAAGTGGTCTCCGCGGCCCAAGAAGGTGACGGGCGCGGTGAGGATCACCTGTCGGCCCGGCCGGAACCCGTCGACCACGGTGAGCCAGGCCTCTTTGAGCACCACGTGGGTCAGCCCGACGAGAGCGCCGATCGAGAGGCCCAGGATGACGAAGGCCACGGCGCGACTTGCCAAGTCGGAGCCGGAGCTGGCGATGGGATCGAAGAGCAGGCCCCCGAGAAAGCCGCCGGCCGCCCCGCCAATCAGGCCGTTTCGGATCTTGATCGTCGATTTTCCGTAGACGCCCTCCGCCGCCCCGATCCCCGCCCCCATGACCATCCAGCCCAGACAGCGTGGCAGACCGACCGGGTCGGAGTACAACAGGGCACCCAGAAGTCCGCCGGCCGCCGCGACGAGGGCCCCGATGGCCAGCCCGAAAGAGACATGGGGCCTCCATCGCCCCCCGCTGGCGGAGGATACGCAATTCAACCCGGCCCCGATGCCGACGCCCGCCAGCACGCCGGTGAGCACGGCCTCGGCGACCCCGCCGAGAGACGGGCTGTCCAAGAACAGCATCTCGGCAACGAGCCAGACCAGAAACGCCGCCCATCCACCGATCACGGCGTTGTAGTAGACGAATCGTTTCAGGGACATGCTACCGAGCCTAGTTGATACCCCGGGGATCAGCAAGCGCCGACGCCAGCGGGGAAACCGGCCCGCTCGATAGAAGCGATCGACGGGTGAGGGCGTGAAGATACCTGGGCTTCCTGGGGCGCGGGCCCACATTTTGGGGGCAAGAGCGAGAATCGCACGGTGCGAGCCCGCGTTGGCCCATTTTCCGCAGTGGCTGGGCCTGGGATGCGTTTCGCGGCTTCCTGGCGTGGCATGCCACCAACTGTTGGTAGGGGTCTAGGGTTGAAATTCGACGCAAAACCGAATAGGCTAAGAGTTTAGTTAGAGTAGGTTACCAACTTTGTTAGGGTAGGTTACCAACGGATCTCGCCCATTTGCGCCGACAGGAGGATCGCGGCATGGGGCCCACATCTTGAGTCTCCTTTGATTTGCCGAAGCCGCTTGAGCCCGAGTCTTGCGGCAGACGCTTTGACCATCTCATAAGTCTTTGCCAGAAGACGGTTTCCGCTTGGGCTGACCCATGGCAGAACGATTCGTCCGCGTCGACCTGTCCGACACCGCACGCGATTTCCGTCCCATCGCGGTCGAGCCCGGCGTACCGCTCCTGGACCGCTCCAACGCCAATTCCAAGATCCTGTTCCGTTGGTTAGGGGGGCTTGTTGCCGAGCCGGAGTGGGAGGGCGACTCGGTCAACTTCTTTGCCCGCGACGATCACGGCGGCCGGCTCGAAGAAGTCGTCTGCCAGCCTGCCAGTGACGACGATCTGAAGGGCCCCCTGAAGGCGGACATGGAGGCCCTTGCCGAACGGATTGAGGGCGCGAAGCCGGAGACCTCGACCGAACGAGGGGTCCGGAAGATCATCCGCGAGACGTTTCACGGTCTTACCGAGGACGAGAACCGCACGGACCGGGACAACTACTTTTTCAAGTACCGCGACGTGCTCGGCCGCTGGCGGCTCGTATGGTGCTGGGGCTACCGGCGGGTCGATATCGAGCCGGCAACGACCGCGGTCTGCGCCGACCCCGACTGCGCGCTGCTGTTCGTCCGCCGCCCGGGCCAAAGCGCCAAGTGCCCGAGTTGCGAGGCGGCCATCCAGACGGGCCAGAAGAAGAAGCGCCCGATGCGAGGCCGCGCCATTCTCGTGGGCGCGCTCATTTTCCTGTTCCTGCTCGGCTGCCTGTTGACCTACTGGCTGGCCAGTCGCAACCGGCTGGTGGCCACGCCCGGCAAGTGGACCGGCCGGGCGGGGAGTCGCGTCGAGTTCAAGGTGAAGAAGCGGGGGCTGTTGGGCCGGGCCGACGTGAGCCAGGAAGCGGTGGCCATTGCCGACGACCCTCGGGTCGTTCGCTTCGACCATTTCGGCTCCACGGCAACCGCCCGCAGCCCGGGTAAGACGCGGGTCCACTTCTACCTGGGCGACCGGTCGACCACGGCCACCGTAACCGTTGGCGCCGCGGAAAACCCGAAGAAAATCACGATCGAGCCGGAATTGGTGGAGCTGGGCATCGGCACCACGGCCCACCTCAAGCTGATCGGCGAGTACGAGGACGGCAGCACGGCCGAGCTGACCGAGGCGGCCCAGTGGGAGGCGAAGAACGACGGCGTCGTGTTCGCCCACGGCGGTTTCCTGGAAGGCTTGGCGGAAGGGACCTCGACCATCGGCGTCCGCTATCGCGCGAGCCCCGAAGGCGACTACCTCGAAGCCTCGGCCAACGTGAGTGTCTCCCAGGTGGACTTCGCGTCGCTGGAGATGGCCGTCGACCCGGATCCGGTGCCGGTGGGTCGGGGCAGCAAGCTGCAAGTGGACGCCGTGTCGAAGGCCGGCAAGAAGTACTCGGTGCTGGAGTCGTCGCGGCTCGAGCTTGGGGTCGATCCCAGCTACGTCGCCACCGTCCGCGGCGCACACGTCGAGGGGCACCATCCCGGGCACGGGACCTTGCAGGGCGTGTTTGATGGTCGGGTGACCGGGAGCCTGGAGTTCGACGTGGAGCTCGGCCCCGGCATCGACTCCCTGATCGTGGCCCCCGAGCAGCTTGCCATGGTCGTCGGCGAGATTACCGACCTGAGCATCGCTTCCCCGTCGCGGGAGCCGATCCGGCTCGAGAGCTCCGACTCGAAAGTCGTCGAGGTCGCAAGCGGCAACCGGCTCGTCGCGCGATCGGAGGGCAGCGCCCGCGTCGACGTCAGCCAGGCGGGCGAGCGCCGGACGGTCGACGTGGCAGTCACCCGAGCCAACGTCGAGCGGATCGCGATCCGGCCGGCGAGCGTTGTCGTGCCGGTCGATCATGCGCAAGGCGTGTGCGTGATGGGGCGGATCCAGGGCGGGCGCGAGATCGAGCTGGCGCCGGACCTTGTCACGTGCGAGAAGAAGCCGTCGCCCCGCTACGCCGACTTCGACATTCGGTCGATGCAAATGCACGGCATCCGACCGACGGATCAGAGTTCGCCGCAGAGCTTGGCCCTTCGCTTCGACAAGCTTTCGGACGAGGCGCCGGTGGAAGTGGTGATTGCCCCGTTGCGCCTGGAGCTTACGCCGTCGGGCCAGATCGACCTCCCGCTGGGGCAAGCCATGGCGATCGACGCCTGGGCCAACTACCGCGGCGGCCACCGCGTGCAGGTGTTCGGCGACCGCGTCGACTGGCACAGCGATCCGCCCGAGGGATCGACCCCCGGCCTGGAGCTGCGGTCCGGGAAGGTCGCGGCGTTGGAGGCGGGCGCGGGTCCGCTGGCGGTTTGGGGGACGTACCTGGGCCAGGACTCCGACCGGGTGACGTTCAAGTCGGTCGAGGCGGCGCCGGTCGACTTGAAGCTCGAAGTGGATCGCAAGCTCCGCCTGGCCAACGAGCCGGGCCGCGCCCTGCTGTGGGGCACCGGTCCGAGCGGCGACGTGGAGCTCGTCCCGGAGCTGGCCACGTTCGAGAGCTCCGAACCCGACGTGGTGAACGTCGACCCGACGACCGGCGCGTTCCGTGCCGGGAAGCCGGGCGAAGCCGTCCTGACGGCCAAGCACGCGGCGTCGACGAAGCCGGCGAGCGTGACGCTCACGGTCGTCGACCCGGCCAGCGCCCGGCTGGTCTTCGAGCTTCGCTCGCTCGAGGTGGCCGTCGACGAGGTCGCCCGGCTCGAGCTGTTCCTCGAAGCGAAGGTCGGCGAGGAGGTGAAGCGCGATCGGATGGCCGGACCGGGCGTGAGCTACTCGATCGAGCAACCGCAGGCCGTGCGTTGGCAGGACCCGATCCTCGTCGGGCTCGCTCCGGCCGACGAGTTCGACATGACGGCGAGCTATCTGCCCTACCTGCTCCGACCGGGCGTGGCCAAGATCGAGGTGGCGGCCCGGGAGGAGCCGACGGCGATCCGCGTCGTCCCGTTGGAGGTCTCTCTCGCGGCGGGGCAGATGACGCCGCTGGCCGTCGAAGCGCAGATGCCCGGGAGCCAACAGTGGAAGGAGGTCCGTGCGGAGAGCGTCGCGTGGCAGGTCCCGCCGGGGCTGATGTGGAGCCCGGCAACCGGGAGCCTGCGTCCGGCGGTAACCATGCCGCCGGGAGCCCGAGGGCGTTTCGAGCCCCAAGCCCAGTACCTGGGGAAGCAAGCGACCTGCAAGATCGCCGCCAGCGCGCCGGCGCTCGACCCGACCGACCCCGGGGTCGAGATCGTCCTCCAGCGTGAGCCGGAAGGGCCGTACTTGCCCGTGGATAGCGAGCAGCGCTACTCGATCATCCTCCGCAAGGACGGCCGCGAGGAGCCGGCGGCCGAGATCCACTGGCCGTGGTACTTCGAGAACGACTACGTCCGGTGGAGGGCCCCGGTCCTCTCGGCGAAACAGGCCGGCTACGAGCAGTGGCTTCGGGCCGAACTCGGTGGACGTAGGGTCCGATGGCGGACGAACACGATCGATCCCTTCCGGCCGGGCGAGCCGCCGCCGCGCCGAGAGGATCAGCCGGTCGAGGTCGTCATCCTCAGCGATCAAGGGCCGGCGGTCGGGTTCCCGGTGGGTGCCCGATTCGGCGACTTCCGCATCGAGGCCCGCTACGACGACGGATTCACCCGGATGGTGACCAAGAAGGCCACGATGACCACGGACGACCGTTTCTTGGACGCGCCCGTCTCGTTCTCCGAAGGCCGGATGATCGGCGTCCGTCCCGGGGCGACCGTGGTCCATGCGCAGTTCGACGGCGTGGCCACGCAGAAGGGCCTCGGCGTGACGGTCACCCAGGACGTCGATCTGGACAAGATCCGCCTCGATCCGGCCCCGGTCGAGATGCTGCCCGGCGAAACCGTCGCGATGGACGCCGAGGGCTTCAAGCAGGACAAGTCGATTGGCGTGATCACCGGGATCAGCGGGCTCGTGTGGAAGTCGGATAACGAAGAGGCGGTTGGCGTGAACGGCCCTTCGGTCACCGGGCTCAAGCTCGGCCAAGGGAACGTGACGGCCCAATTCGGCTCGGTCACGAGCGAGCCGGCCCCTGTGAGCGTGGTCGATTCGATCGACGCGGAGTTGGCCGTCGACCAGGACGTGATCCAGATGCGAGTGGGGGAGAGCCGCCGGATCGGGACGGATCTGGTCGTGCGGCGCGGCGGCACCGACTTCAGCCGGCAGTGCGAAGTGACGCCCGCGGTGCCCAACGTGGTCCGCTACGCGCCGGAAACGCACTCCCTGGTCGGGGTCTCGCCCGGCGTCTCTGCGGTCACGTTTGCCTGGGGCGACAAGCTGGCGATGACCACGGTGCAGGTGCTCCCGGGCGGGGCCTTGACGGGCGATCTCATCGTCGAGCCGGCAACGGCCGTCCTCTCGCGCGGCCAGGCCCTCGATATGCGTGTTTTCCTTGTCACGCCCGACGGTCTGCGGATCGATCGGACGGACTCCGCCGTGCTCGCCAGCAGCGCGCCCGCAAGCGTCACGATTCGCGGCACCCGGGCGTGCGCGGTCGACCCGGGGACCGCCGAGATCACCGCCACGCTGCCGGAGGTCGCCGATCCGGCGAAGTCGGGCAAGGCGTCGATCGTTGTCGACGACCGGCCGATCACGGCTCTGGTCGTGGAGCCGTCGCAATTGGCCCTGTCGGTGGGTGATTTGGCCCGACTGCGGATTCTCGGCACCAGCGCCAGCGGGACCCACCCGCTGTTCGCGCAGCCCGACCTGCTGGTCGCGGCCGAGGGGCAGAACCCCCAGGCGATCCGGATCGTCGGCTCCGAAGACGTCGACGCCGTCGCCCCGGGGAGCGCCGACGTGGCCGTGCGCTGGCAGGACCGCCTCGGCGCGCAGGTGCCGGTCACGGTGACGCGAGACGCGTTGACTGGGCTGACCATCACCCCGGACCGGGCCACGATCCACCCCGGCCAAGGCCTGGTGTACCAGGTGACCGGTATGCGTGGCGGGCGACGCCGCGTGTTGGGGCCCGAGGACGGCGTGCAACTGTTCGTCGGCCAGGGCGACGTGGCCGAAGTGGCGGGCGGCATGCTCGTCGTCGGCAGCAGTCCCGGCCGGACCGACGTGGTCGCCCAGGTGGCGGGCGAGCGGGCCGAAGCGGCGTTGAACGTCGTCCCCGGCAGCGGGCCGACTACAGGCACCGTAGTCGTCGGCGGTGGGCCCGGCTACGGCCACATCGGCAGTGACTACATCATCCGCGGTGGACGGCGCTACGTGTATCGCGACGGCGTCGGTTACGTCGTCGTGGACGGGGGCGACGTGGTCGTCGACGGAGCGGGCACTCGCGTGATCGATGGCCTTCCCCCGGCGGTCGGCGCCGCCGGCCTGCGGTTCATCCCCGACGTGGTCCGGCTGGGCACCGATTCGCCGGGCGCCCGGGTGCGAGTCGTCGAAGTGCTGGCCGACGGCACGCTGGGGCGCGACGTGACGGGCGACCCCGCGCTGGAGTTCAACGCGCCGGCGGGCGTGGCCACGGTCGAGAGGACCGCGGATGGGCCGGTCGTCCGGCCGATTGGGCCCGGAGAAACGCGCATCGCCGCCCGGTTGGGCACCACGTTCGCCGAACCCGAACTGTTGGTCCAGGTGGGCGAGATCTCGACCGACCTGGCCCGGCTCGATATTTCTCCCAACCCGCTCGATCTCTGGTCGGGCGAGGCGCGCCGGCTGACCAGCGTGACCGTCACGCCCGGCCCGGGGCAGTTCCCGATCGACGTGAGCTATTCGATCGGCGTGCCGCCGGGGCAAAGCGTGATTGCGGCGGAGCCGGACGGGCAGATCCGCGGGCTGTCGCCGGGGGTGGCCCAGGCGGAGATCAAGGTGGTCGAACCGGGGACGGCCTACGACGGGCTTACCACGACGGCGATCGTTGAAGTGGCTGCCCCGGATCGGCTGTGGATGGAGCCGCCGGAAGCCAACCTGCGAGTTGGCGAAGCGACGCCGCCGTTCGCCGTGATGGCTCAGTCGGCCGATGGCCGCACATTTCAGGTGCCGGCGGCGCTGGACAGCATGGATACGAGTGTCCTGCGTTCCGAGGGGCTGACCGGTCGGTTCACGGCCACGTCGCTGGGGAGCACGCAGGTTCGTGGCCTGTATCGCAACCGCGAGGTGTTCGCCACGGTGACCGTCACCGGCGAGCGGTTCGTGGACGTCAGGACCACGCTGAACGAGGGCGAGCAGGACTTCAATGTGACGATTGAGGTACTGGCGGCCAAATCGGAGGGTCCGCTAGAATACCGGGCGTACGCGGCCGGCGAGGGTCTCCCGACCCCGCCGACGGAAGCCTGGCAGCCGGCGGAAGAGGCGGGCGAGTACCGTCGCGTCGTGCTCCGGAGCCCGCGGATGGCCTACGGTCCCCGTTCGGCACGCTATGGCCTGATTGTCGAGGCCCGCTCGCCGGGGAGCGGGACGGTCCAGCGGTATCCTTTGACGTTCCGGCTGGCGCCGAGGATTGAAAGGATGAAGGAGGAAGGATGAAGGCGGAGGTGACAGGGTGACAGGGTGACAGGGTGACGAGGTGACAGGGTGACAACCGAAACGCGTTATCCCTCACTCTGTCATCCCTAGTCCGAATTCATCCTTCATCCTTCCTCTTTCATCCTTCACCAAGGAGGCCCCATGGCATTTCCAGACGAACGCGACCGAAACCTGATCCGGCATGCGGAGCAGGTGGAAAACTTGGCGACCGACCTGTGTGAATGGCTGGCCGAGTTCAATCCGTCCCGGAAGGCCGTGGACTTGCTTCCGATCGCCGAGGCCGACGAGTTCGAAGTCTTGCAGCTTCGGCGGTTGGCCGGCAACCTGTACACGTCGGCCAAGGTGCCGGTGGCGGCCGCCGTGTACGGGCCTTCGCAGGTCGGAAAGAGCCTGTTCATGGGGCAAGTGCTCAAGCCGCACAGCGAAGCCTACAGCCCGCTGGGACGTGACGAGCAGCACGGAGAGCCCGCCTATTTCAAAGACCTCTCTTTCGACAACGATCTGAACCCGCAAAGCGGCTCCAACGAAGCGACCGCCCTGGTCACGCGGTTTACCACGAAGGACCGCATCGCGGCCAGCGTGTCGCCGGAGTTTCCGGTGATGGTCCGAGCGTTGACTCGGGCGGAATGGCTGCGGGTGTTGGCCCGCGGTTTCCACGTGGAATGCACGACGCCGGGCCGTTCCTGGCAGCAGGCGCAACTGGAGGAGCTGTTCGAGGATCTCGGCCGCAGTTATCCCGGCCGCGGGGTCGACCGCAAGTGGCGGATGGACCTGCTGGACGCCTTCAGCTACATGCGCAACGTGGATCGGCGCGGCTTTCCCGCCAAGGAAGCGGTTTTGAGCGGTCTGATGAGCCGCTATCCGCTTTCCGAAGAGGGATACCAGGCCGCGGCCGCCGCGCTCTTCTGGGACAACTGGCAGTCGCTCACGAACCTCTTCGTCCGGATCAGCGATTTCCTGACCAGGCTCGCTTCGGCGGAGCACGATCCGGCGATCCTGACCCATTGGGCCGGCGTGCGATTCCTGCTGGACAGCCAACGGTCCAAATTCCACGAGCGGCGGATCTCCAAGTGCTTCACCCACGTGGCCTGGAACGACTTCCATCTCCGGGAGCGCGACGGCTGGTACGTGCTGGAGTATCATCCGGGAAGCGGTAACGGCACCGAGGACCAGGAAATCATCCAGGCCGGGATGCTGGAGCTGGTGATGCCGATCCTGCCCCACCGGCTCAACGACGACTGGCGGCGCGTCATCGAGCAGATGGATTTTCTGGACGTCCCCGGCATGCGCGCGGGCCGGCAGGGCGCCGAGCAGGGCAAACGCACCTCCGCCGAAACGGTCGACGAGCAAATGGAGATCGTCAAGCGAGGGAAGGTGGCCTACCTGTTCGAGCGGTATACCGAGGAGCTCCAGATTCAGACGCTCCTGCTTCTATCGCGGGGAGGCAACCTCGAAGTCACGGCCCAGATGAAGTATCACATCGACAAGTGGGGCAAGGCCCGCTACGGCGAGAAGACCTGGCCGCTTCGCGTCCGCGACGAGGTGCCCGCCCTGTTCGTCGGGATGACGGGCATCGATGAAGAGTTCCGCAACCGGGAAGAGTACGCCGATCGAGGGCTCTACGAACAACGCCTGGGCCAGTTGGTCGACGCCCTGGGAACCGTGATGATCGACTTCGGCGGACGGGGCAAGGCGTTCACCAACACCTATCCCATTCGTTACCCGGGCACGTGGGACACGACCCACGCGCAGCGCCAGGCCGAAGACCCCGAAAAATGGAACCGCGCCCGCAAGGCCTTCCTCGAATCGGAGATGGTCCACGCCTACATGCGATCCCCCGAGCAGCGATGGGACACCGCCATGCGCGACGACGACGGCGGGCTCTCGCTCATTAGCGCGGGGATTCGGGCGGTCACCACCGCCGACGACAAGCAGAACCAGCTCCAGCGGGAGATCGTGGAGATCAAGAACCGGCTGCTCCAGCTTTCCCGCGACTGGGTCGTCGATCCCGACGCCAACGTCGACCGCGAGAAGCGGATCGCCGCCGCCAGAAAGATCGTCGATTGGCTCGTCGCCGACGAGGC
>Ga0307378_10005826_pt1 | contig 17046 bp, 12 predicted proteins | sample UN1MG_FD_202238 | JGI IMG/M metagenome (GOLD analysis project Ga0307378, IMG submission 202238) | Soil microbial communities from Risofladan, Vaasa, Finland - UN-1 | ecosystem: Environmental > Terrestrial > Soil > Coastal area > Acid sulfate soil | place: Finland: Risofladan, Vaasa | collected... | reverse complement strand
CAGACGTCAATGAACTTGACGATATGCTTGCCAGAATAGTGGAGTTAAACGGGAACATCACTCAATTTATCGAGAGCGACTGGAAAACAGAGATTGACCAGGAAACTTTTCTTATTGAACACGGGCAAGACACTCCCCCGGAGACCCTGACGGACGCGACTTTCACTAAGAGGCTCGAAGTATTTGAAACGTATAGGTATATACGCCCCGATCCGCGTGAAAACCTCTTCGCCATGGTCAACCGCATAAAGGAAGCTATTCCTCTTGCTCTTATCTCAAATCCGGTAGAAGGGAATCCATGCAAACAGGACTTCGATAAATTGCAGCCCGACATAGCGACCGTACGAAAGATTAAAGCGATAGAGAAGAACCGGTCCGACATCACCCAAGCGCTCGGCAGCTACATGCCCAAACTTCAGGAGCTTGAGGGCAGGGTCACAGCCGCAACTGAAACCGCGAACGAATACAAGGCGCGTATTCAGCAAATTGTTGCCATTGCGGCATTAGACGAGATCAACAGCAAATGGGTAATGCTGCGCAATGACCTGTTTGACAAAAACCCCGAGAATGAGTTACAGCAGGATTTGCCGAGATACGCAAAGCTCCGGCAAAAAATGGATGCCACAGAAAAAAGCCTTCTCAAACTGGACGGGGAGCTACAGAGAGAACTGCCTGTTCAAATCGAGATGCCGCAAGACGATATCGGCTGGCACAGTAAGGTCAAACAGACCTATGACCGGCAAAGAAAAGAGACTATCGGCCGTATTCTCGAAGCACTCCCGATACTGGATGAGGTTCCGGACGTAAACGGGCAGAATTTCACACAATCAAAGCTGGCTGAATTCGCCGCATCCGAAAAGTCTCGCCGGGACTTAACCGGAATCGTCACGACCCTCGACGCAATTGAAAACGCTCTCGATGACTGCTATCTGCTCGATGACCAACTGCCACAGAAAGTGCAAGAGACCGAAAACATTCGAACACTGTGGGACAAATGGAAGAACAGCGAAATTCTCACAAATCCGCCGTTCGACAGCGCATTTGAGGAGCCGATTGCTCGAATCGCTCAGATCGAAAATATCGCCGCAAATGATGATAGTCAGGGACTAATAGATACCGCACTTGACTCCGCATCACAACGAGAAGTCGTCTATGCTGCATGGATAAGGCTTGGCGCCCTCTCAAGCCCGGCATGGCCGGACCAATACGAAGACCTCGGCAAGGATAGGCAAGTCCGTCAAAAACTCAGAACAGAATTTGAAGCAATCGGCCGAAAGAACGAGCTTCTCGAAAACGTTGCCAAAACGGCAATCAAACGCGAGACAGTGCTGATTGAAAAGAACGGCTCCGATGATAAAATCCTCGCCGGGTTTGACGAATTCGCCACTGAAGCAATCAGCGGTTATGACCTTAATGAACTTCAAAACCTTGAAGGGCTTTCGATGGACCTTGCCGACTATGCCTGCGGAACAGATTGGCAAAATGATAAAATCCGAAAAGACATTTTCTTCGAGAGCAGTAATATCCACAACACCCAGGAACCTGTCACAGCGCAAACTTTTCGTGGCTGGCTAACGGAGGTCGGGGATTATAAGAAAATGGCGCAGGATCCGCGCAAGCAGTATTCATGGGAGGAAAAAATCACCGAAATCACACAGATTGTCGAAAATGAGCTCGGCCGCAAGCAGGATGGTTCTTCAACAGAAATTCCCGAAAAGCCTAAGAAGAACTTTTTGAGCGCGAGACTCAACGATATCTCGAAGCTTATTAATACGGTCGGAAGCACACTGACCGGCTCTTCAAAACAGAATATCGAGAAGCTCGAGCAGGAGTACAACAAGTTTGTCAGCACTACGCAGACTGTGGAGGCCTTGCTCGCCCTGCCTGCTATCGAAAAAAACAAAGACAAAATTGATGCCAGTAAATGCAAAAATCTCTGGGAAACCTTACTGACACATGAAATGGCGGTCAGGTCGATAATCAAACCTGAATACTGCAAGCATCTGGAGCTTTTAGAAGGCAAAACCAAGCGTCTTGTTTTCGCCACCAGAATAGGATTGAGTGCGAACTTTGAGCCTGTCAATATCAACCGAATATCCTCTGCCACTGAGAATAAAACAATCATCGATATAGGCTTCGATATTCTCAGACAAGTCAAAAATACAGCCCAAAGCATTCTGTCGCTTTCCAATCTCAAAGAACTTTTCAATAAAACAGTCCAGCTCACCGACTGGGAGCAGCTAAGAAAAGCAGTTAAAAATGAGCAGAAAGAATGGGTCGACTTCTTCCAAACGATAGATCTAAATGACGCCAGAAATGTTGGTTGGCCGAAATACATCGTATCAAAGAAAGATCCCAGCATAATACTCAGATTCATCCCCGCAAGCTCCGACAATCCTCAGCCCTTTTACATGGCTATTCACGAAATAAGCAATAGTCAATACAGGCTGTTCCTCGAAGAATACGGAGCCCAGAGGGGCGGCCCCAAGCTTCCGGGCTGGTCGGTATTCACTGACCAGGAAAAGAATAGTCTCATACAATGCACCGTCGCAAATAAGCCGCCCACATCTATAAAATGGGATGATTCAACAAATACTTTTACGGTGACCGAGTCCGATTTCGGCATTCCGGTGACATGGGTAACCTTCACTGGAGCCCAAATATACTCGAAGTGGCTCGGCGGAGAATTACCCACCGCCTCGCAGCACCAATATGCCTGTCAGGCAGGTACAGACAGCATATATCCCTGGGGAAACGACTCTTCTGCGATGGCAGACTATGCACACGTAAGAGGTGTCTCGTGGCAAAATGCTGCAAGTAACTGGAACAGTAATAAAGACAGCAAAGTACCCCCGCTGCCGGTCGCACCGGTTGGAGCGGTCGAGGATTATCAGGATCAGAAAATTCTCGACCTTAATGCGATCGCTTCTAAAAGTGATACTTACAACTCGGCCTGGCCCGTTACCGGCGCCAATAAAGCAAATGCCTGGGACCTTTATGACATGATCGGCAACGTTTGGGAGTGGTGTCGAAAAGATGCCGACGACCCCCAGCCGGTAATTTGCGGCGGTTCTTGCCTGGCGCCGCCACAGTACGTGCTTTTAGAATCTGCGTTTAACTATACGACAGACTTCGACGACAGGGATAATGATGTTGGGTTCCGCGTTATTGTTCCGGCCAGATGAACCTGCCGGACAGCTTCAATTTACAGATATCAATAGATGAGCCACAATTAGAGCCAATCACTCTTATTGTGGCTCATCTTATATTAAAGTTATTTCTGAAGATGCATTTGAATAACAGCAATCCTTATCTCATCGTTTTCTGTTAAACGCGGGACATACCTGCCCATTACAAATTCGACGGACGTTTCAACCGGCCAACCGATATCAGTACCAAGGATATTGATATACTCCGACAAAGCAAAAATGCACTGTCCGGCCAGATCATAATCCGTTCCGTCGCCTTTGTGGCTCGCCAGTACCTGGGCGAATGAGTCCATACGCTCGTCGGAAAGAACGTCAAGTGTCGGGAAGTACTCGGCAACTGTCTCTCGCAATCCGGCAATATGAATACCATTTACATCTTCAAGAACCGGCATTAATTCCTGAAGTTTTTCCGCCGCTTTGTAAAGTCGAAGGTCCGTACTGAGGAAGTCCGCGTAGGCCTCTGTTACGTACGGCTGTACACCAATTCCCAATTCACTCAACAACTCTGCCAAAGCCTCGGTATCAGGCCCCTCAACTTCACTGCGGAACTCCGGTTCCAAAGTTCTGGGTGGTACCAGCGGAACAGGATTAGTCAGTGCCAAAACCTCGGCAAGCAACGTTTTAACACCCCGAAGCACATACGCCCCGGCAAAATACCCGGTGGATGTTTCGTTAAACAATTCTCTTATAGCCTCGGGATTGTCCGCATGAGGCAGCCGTTGATACGTTATCACCTCGCCCAAAGTTTCACTTCTGCGCGAAACGACTTCCAGGCGGTTGCTTGTATCGAAAACTGATTTGTAGAAATCACCGTTAAATAGAACTTTCTCTCCGGCGTCAATAACCATAGTGCCATTGTCGGCAATTGTAACCTCTGATCCAACAGTCACAGTCCCAATCTGATTCGATGAAGCATCCAGCCGATTACTGCGGAGGTAAATCGCGACGTCGATCGGGTCGGCACCTCCGTTTATTGAAGGATCAAAACCGACGGCAAGACGGTCATCTACCGCAGGCGTTCCGGGAGTATATATCCCGCCGGCGTTCAATTTTGCACTATCGCCAAATATCAGGTCCTTTGAACTCCCAATTGCAATCGCCGAAACGCCACTGCCCGGCCCGGGCAATTCAACCCCGACTCCGGGAGCGGAGTAGCCGGTGATAGCAACGTTAAGTGTGTCATTGGCCCCGCCGGGTGTATATATCTTGCCCGTCTCGGATATCAGAGACACGCCTCCACCGATGCCGTCAGAAGGATTCTCATCCGCGTTCACGGGACCCTCGACGATTAGATCGCCGCCTGTTGAACGAATCTCAATGTTGCCGGCCGTGGATGTTGTCGTTTTCGTCGAAATATCGCCTTTAGCGGTCAGTTCTATTTTGCCCTCGGCCGAGATGGGCTGGGCAAAACTGGCATTGCCCTCTACATCGACCGTTACAATTCCTCCGGAGTTAATGGTACCTTGGGCATCCAGGCTGCCGCCGCTGCCGGTTTCGGTGAATATTTTCACGCCAGAAGATCCGCCGGCGTATTGGGTTTCCAGGTTTCCTGTCCTGATGTCTCCGTCTCCGGAAAGAACCACGTCATACTGAGCCGCCGCTGTGATCGACTTCCAGTTATCAGCGGCCGAACCCGTCACGATAGCCGAACCACCCGTGCTGTCCAGGATCAGATCTGTGGTATTTGGATTGGCAACGTCATAATTTGCCATGTTCAGATCACCGTCAGACTTCATACTCAGAGAGCCGCCGACGGCTGTAGTAATAACCTTGCCAACCTGGTGGGTCATTGCACCATTAGTTGCCTGTAAAACGATGTTCCCAGTAGTGGCCTCGATATCACCCAAGGTCACATTGTCGGTCTCGGTGATCACTATATCACCGCTTGAAGTCGATGCCTCAAGGCTCCCCACGCTTGTCTGAAGAGAACGGGTACCGCCAATCTCACCATCAGCCCTCAGGATTAGCGTGGCTGCTCTAATACCTGTAGCATCGTCCGCATCGTCATTAATCGCTGCGGTCGCATCCAGCATCACACTGCCCGCGCCGGCAGTGACATCACCGATATTCGTAGCGTCGGTCAGAAGATCTATCTTGATCTCACCGTTGGAAGCTGAAGTGTCAGCATTCAATGTATCAGTATCAACCTCCAGAATTGCACTAGTACCAATCGACGAAGCCGTTAAATTAGTAGTGCCTGCAACAATATCAGCAGTATCATCATTACTGGCTGAATCTATGCTCTGACCCGTCGCATCCAGCGTCACAATGCCCGTACCGGCAGTGACATCACCGATATCCGTAGCGTCGGTCAGAAGATCTATCTTGATCTCACCGTTGGAAGCTGAAGTGTCAGCATTCAATGTGTCAGTATCAACCTCCAGAATCGCACTAGTACCAATCGACGAAGCTGTCAAACTCGTAGTGCCTGCAACAATGTCTATGTTGGTATCGTCCGAAGCATCGTTAATAGCCCCATTGCTGGCCTTGATAGTGATCGTCTTGTTGCCGAGGTTAACGGTGTTAACTGTGATGTCCCCCGTTTCTGCGGTATAAGAAAAACTTGGTGAATCTTCTTGGTCAAGATCTATATTACTGAGGACATAGCCATTATCAATATCGATGCTATCATTATTAGAACACCTTATATCAATATCGCCTGCGCCGGTATCTACAACGTCTAAAGCTTTTGCTCCATCGAGCTCAAGGTCGTGAGATCCAGTGCTAAAAATTGTGTCTGCCGTAAGGCTTACGGAACCATCGGTTATTATCTCGGCATCAGGATCATTGTCAACTTGGATACTACCGCCCGAAGCATTAACAGAAACAGAGATAGTATCATCGGCAACATTATTTGCAACAAGCTGCCCATTTAGATTTACCAAGCTACCCTTAACAGAGATCGCTCCGCCAGTAACGCTACTCGTATCAATATTGGCGCCAATCGTAACAGCACCGGTATGCGTTAAAGCAACACTGCCTCCTTCGGTTGTGATCGCTCCGCCGGTGTTGTCAAATGTGGTTCCGATTGATGAAAAACTACCGCCGTTTGTCGTCACAGCACTATTTACAGCAACGCTGCCAGTCGCATCAAGAACCACATCCAGTTTACCAGACGTAGAGACTATTCCACCATCAAGATCAATATTACGCTCTGCCGTCAGAGTAAGAGAGGCGTCCCCGCCGTCTGTTTTGTTAATTGACGCGCCAGAGTTCTGAATAATATCACCAAAACCCTCATATTCGTCGCCTAAACCGCCGCCGCTACCGTCTCCGTTGCTGGTGTCGAGTACTACGCTCGTACCATTTTTAAGATAACCCTCAATTGTAGTATTCAGTATGATGTTATCGTCTGCATTGCATGTAAAAGTGCCGCCAAGGTCATCGATAATATCCTCAACTGCTGGTGTGGCTGCAATCGTTATGTTGGTTGGGTCTATCAGGAAAGTGCCGGCAATTCCGTTGGTTGCACCGGCATCGGCCCGTCCAAAGATTTCGACATGGTTTTTGCCTGAGACCTCAATGAAACCACCGTCTCCGGAAACCGTGCCGCCCTTAGCCTCAATTAGAGCGTCCGGCCGAAATAGCGCAGTCTCCGGCGAGTAAACGATGACTTCGCCACCGTTGCCGTTAATTCCGGCGTTCGCCGTAGTTATGCTGTCCGAGTTGAGGGCTACTACATCACTGGCCGTCAGGTCCACATTGCCGCCGTCGCCGGTGGTGCCATCGGCATGAATTGTGCCGAATTGTCCTACGCGGGCACCTTCCATAGCTACCTGCCCGCCTTCGCTGCCGGAGGCTTCGATTGAGCCGGTATTGATGACGTCTCCGCCTGCGGCGGTGAGTTTTATCTGTCCGGCATCGCCGGCGTCAACTGAAGTCGAGAGGGAGCCGACATTCGAGATGGCCTGTGAGTAAATATCGCCTGCGGCGGCGAGGGCTATTATCCCGCCGGCCGCGTCTATCGTACCTTCGTTGAGAACACCTACTTCCGAGGCCGCCGCATTGGCCGACTCGGACAGAGATGTCCCCTCAACGTCCAGGACGATATCACTTCCCGGTTCGCCGAGAAAGACCCTGTCTCCGGCAGCCATAACGACATATCCGGCAGGACAGCTAATGTTGCCGGAGTTCGTCACTTGTCTGCCGATAAGGTAAACCTGCCGGGCGGAAATATCGCCGTCATTGATTACGGCACCATTGCCACCGGCAAAGTTATAGCTTCCGTTTATGAAATCAGCGTTGGTAATATTCAGTCCCGAAGCGACTAACTGGTTGACATTGATCCTGGCCCCGTTACCAATGTAGACGCCGGCGGGGTTCACGAAGAAAACCCTGCCGTTAGCCAATAGCGTTCCATTGATATTGGTCGGATTTGCCGAAAGGATCCTGTTAAGCACAGACGCAGTGCTGCCGGGCTGAATAAACTGAACAGTCTCCGGCTGCGCAATGTCAAAACTGCTGTAATTAATGATTGCTTTATCGGACGCAGTTATGGCTGTATTGCTGCCGCTTTGCTGGATTGTAACCTGGCCATTGACGACCTGGGCTCCTTCCGGTCCAGCAGTCACGATTGAAACCGAGGCGTTGAAAAACAGAAAACACATCAAGAAACATACAACACCCCACCCACAAAAACGTCTTCTGAATAATTTTGTTGAAAGTCCCATATTTCCTCCAGTCCTTAAAATTTAAGTAATCATAATTATCTCACTTAACAACTATCCGGCATGAACCTCTAACAGCCTAAAATCGTTTCATAAAGCTCATGTTCAGCCGGCTGTCTCCTCTATCAGTCTCATCTGTTCCGCGAAGCGCCCATCCATAATACATCGAGGCACTAAAATTATCCCATGTTTCAATAATCAGGCCGGTTCCTACCGAGCAAAGCTCCTGGACTGCCAACTCGCCGGCAATTGAATTTTTTGTCTTAGCGCGGCCGGAATCAAAAAAAGCCACAGGAGCAAGTTTCCTGAGCAGCGGTTTCTCACTCTCCTTCAACTCGTAGCTTTCTTGTTGATTACGGTTGGCTTCACCGGCCTTGACCAGGTCAAACTCATACTGACCGGATATCAAAATCCCTCCATCAGCAACAATTTCATCTTCTTCATAACCCCTTACAGAGTATAGTCCCCCAAACGTGGTCATCTTTGCCGGAACCAGTCTTTCGTCCGAGGTTATCGATCGGAAAGAAGCGCTGATTCGATTAACCTTGTAATTGTCCAGATACTGGCTGTGAGTGGCCCCAAAGTTGTAAATAGTAAAATCAGGGTCTGTGTCCGGACGTGATTCTTGGAAACTATCCTTGTCGGAGCCTCCCATATTCTCACTTCTGTTGAATGTAAGCGAGGTGCTCGACATGTCATCTGAATGATGGAGATTCACCCCTACACCCCACAGCTCCATATTAACATCGCTGGCGATACCCAGCGAAGGTGTAACTTTACTTCTTTCGCTGCTAAGCGAACCGGTCACGTCAAAAAACCAGCTATCGATCTGGAGAACGTTGTAACTCAGAACGCTGCCGTAGAATGAACCATTACCAAGAAAATTGATATCGGCCTCGGGTATATCAAACTGGCTGTAGCCCGAGTAAAGATTAAGACGTAACCGAGGTGTAAAGACGGGAAAATCATAACTTCCAAATACGGCGTACTCATCCTCTATTCCTTTTTCCCAAGGCGCCTGATACATGACTGAGAATCTATCGTCTATACCTAAAAGGTTGGTATTGACCAGGCCCACTCTCGGACTCCACTGCCTGTCCCTCGTGCCGGCATTATCTACCTGAACGTACCAGTGCCAGGGACTTGTTTCGTAAACATCGTAGCTCAAATTTAGCGCATTCGGCTCAGAGCTGCGTGAGATTACCGGAGAAATATATCGGTCGGGATTAAGGTTGAGAAGTCTCACAAAATCGTCCAGTTTTTCTTTTTGGATCACGTCACCTTCTTTTACCGGTGACCAGGATTCGAGGACCGAGTCTTTCAAAAAACCATCTTCCTGTCGATTTCGGTCAAAATCGTACCTTTCTGTGGAAATCTGCGCTACCCTGCCTTCGAGAATTTGTATCGGCAGAATCTCGTCCGCCAGCTTGTACTCTTGCTTGACCGCTCCCGCCGGAACATACACATAGATACCGGCATAACCTTTATCCTGGTATACCGACAAAATATACTTCGTCAATCCTTGAATGGCCTTCAGAGACACCTCCCTAATCCCGCCGGGATCGCGAACTAAATCAATTACTACTCGGAAATCATAGATTTCCTTATCTGTGCCATCATCCTTTTTAGCCGAGACAATGTAAGCCTCCGGGAGTTTTTCCAACAATGCTTCGGTTGATATCAAAGTGTTGCCGCTTATTTTTAATTCTTTGACTGAAAAGCGAGGAGTCGTATCCTCGGGAAAAGCGATTTCATCCGAAGAAACGCCGCTGTCTATGGCACTCTGCGATTCTCCCAGTTCCTTTTCTAATTGTTCTCTCCTGACGTCACTTTCTTCTGCCGTGAAAGCAACCGCTATCAAACAAAACAAAGAAATTGGCACCAAAGCTTTTAACTGTCTCGACAAGTCCATATATCTCTTCCTTCTTCCCTAAATTTAGTTGATACAAAAATACTTCTTACGGGTAGTGGTGCTTACCCGCAAAAAGATTAAATTTTTCACCTTCAATAATGCTTGTGCGACCAAAAATTATCAAAGCCGGATCAGGTGAATCAAAAAAACTTCCCGCCAAAATATTTCAAGCTGTTTCACCATTGTTATTATAAACAATTATTGTACCAAAATAGATGTGAGATGTAAAGAAAAAACAATGAAATTGGCATTTATTCCCAGTTGTAAAATAACATTCTCCAAACTACTGTTTTATCGGACAGTCACGTATTTTAGAAAGTTCAAGGAAATGGTTGCCAACAGTCACTAAAATAGTATGGCGTGCAGTAAATCCCTGCCCCACTCCAAATGCTCAACTCGATTGTGTGGGGCAATAGTGGATCTATACTTGTTGAAACTGATCCTTTGCCTTCGATAACATTTAGTGACATGGAAGGACATGGCCCTGCTTTTTTTCAAGATGTAATCGGATACTGCATAGACAGATATCACCGGAGAAACTATAGACAGTCGCTGAACATCTTTGAAGGGACAGGGGAATATCCGGGCGAGGGAAAGTGACTTTAAATCGTTTTATTTTTCGTTCCGGCGTAAAGGTCGTACTTAAGCAGGCGGCACTCGATATTGGCATTGTAAAACTCAATCCGTCTGCTGGTACGCAAACCGACCGTTTTGGATAGCGACGGGATTGACTTTACGTTCGGCCAGATGCTGCTCGAACCCGGCCAATATGTTGTGGTTGTCGAAAACCTCACGGCCTTCCGATCGACCTACGGCACGGGCGTCAACGTGGCGGGCGAATATTCCGGCAACCTGAGCAACGGCGGCGAAAGGATTATTCTAAGCCTTCCATCGCCCCTGGACGCGGCAATATTGCGCTTTGGGTACAGCGACACATGGTATCCGGCGACCGATGGCGACGGCAGCTCCCTTACGATCAATGACCCGCTCGCAAATCCGGCAGGCTGGAGCGAACCGGAAAACTGGCACCCGGCCACTCCCTCCCCGGGCGAGCTTTGAAAACTCAGTGTTCGCGGATTTGGTATAAAATTAATAATATTATTGATTCGCGCGTGAGTGTGATTACAATTCTGGTTCGGATCGAAGTTAGTTCACAGGTTTGATTTGTAAAACCGAGGCTGCAGGTCCATGTTTGGGATTGGCGATTTGTAGCTTTGGATATGGATGGCAGTCGGAGCAGGAGATTGCCTTATGGTGGAGTCACGGAGTCACAAGGATGGTTGTTTTGGTAGGAATTGACGAAGCTGGTTATGGACCGATTCTCGGGCCGTTAGTCGTATCATCGAGCACTTTTTCGCTGCCGCATAATCTTTTGATATCCGATCTGTGGCAGATTTTAAGAAAAAGCATCAGTGACAGGCGAAAACGGCTTGCTGGCAGATTACTCATTGCCGACAGCAAAAAGGCTTACAGTAAATCAACCGGGATCAAACATCTGGAGCGGACGGTTTTGACGGCATTGAAATGCCTCGATAAAGAGCCGGCGACGTTGACTGAGCTTTTAGAACTGTTATCTCCGAGCTGCCTCGAGCGGTTAGGTGATTATCCCTGGTATCAGGATATCGGTGATTATTCTCTTTCGATCGATACGGCTGATAAGGGAATTGCCGCCGCGGTGCTGGCCGATGACCTGGCCTCAAACGGTATCGAGCTGCTCGGTCTGAAAAGCTGCTGCCTGGACGTTGCGCACTACAATAAGATGGTGGCTGCCGTGAAGAACAAGGCGAATGTTCTTTTCAGTGCTACGTGCAGCCTGATCAAGAGTGCTTATGACAACTTTGCGGATGACGATTTGCAAATCATCGTCGACCGGCAGGGCGGGCGGGTCCATTATCGCAAGAACCTGCAGCGGATGTTCGGCGATATGGAATTGAAGATTCTTCGCGAGAGCCCTGCGACCAGCAGCTATGAATTGCAGGCCGGCGGCAAAGCGATGCGCGTGCATTTTGTAGTCGGCGCCGACGGGCGATTTTTGCCGGTCTCGCTGGCGTCAATGGTTAGCAAATATCTCAGGGAGCTTCTGATCGGCAGTATAAACCGTTACTTCGCCGGCTTCGGCGCCGACTTGAAACCGACAGCAGGGTACTGGAAGGACGGTTTGCGTTTTATCGAGGATTTAAAGACCAGTCTGCCTCACGTTCAGTACAACAGCGATCAGTTGATTCGCTCTCGTTGAAAACAATCGAGGCACGGCATAAATAACGCTCTAAAGCGCAGAGTTTTGCTATCGTTTTAATACTTTTGCACTTCAACAGAGCGGCGGCGACATAGTGACAGTGTGGCTATCAAAGCTGCAACTCTTCGGTAAGCAGGCGGATGTGACGATTCTCTTCTTTGATAATCTTGTCGATTGTATCTTTACTGGCCGGGTCACGTGCGAAGTCCTTCAATCCGCGATAGAAGAAGATCGCTTCTTTCGAACGCCTGATTGCATCCTTGAATATCTCCTTCCTGTTTTCATGCTCGGGCGGTCCTTTTAGCGAGCCCGGCGTAGTCGCAAACACGGCAAGACCCGCCATTACATGGGGATTGGACAAGACATAATTATTAGGATCGAAAGTTCCGAATTCGCCGGTTTGTTCGGAAAACCGTTTTCGTCTCTGTGCGAGAATTTTTTCGTGTCTGGCTTTCCATGTGGCCAGTTTGTAGCAGGTATCGCGAACTTCCATGTTATCGAACAGATCCGCCGTTTTGAGGTAGAACTTAGCGCCATTGTGCTCGATCTTTTCGGCTATTTGGAGAACCTCAAAGACGTTAAATTTAGTCTCCATTATTCCACCTTTCCCAAAAGCCTTATTCTTTGATAATCAAGTACAAAATTACAATTCCTAAGACCACAGGTGACAGAGCGATAATCTGCTAAGCCTTTATATTATTAAAATACCAGATTCGTTCTGCAACTTCAATCATATCGGCATAGTTTTTTAAAAAATTATCCGATATGGAAGTTCGATTCAATTGCCCGTAGTTTCTGTATGTTCGTCACATTCGCGATACCATGTATTTATTCGTTGATTTTCAGTACGGCGGCGGCGCGGAGTCTGGAATTCTTAATCGAGCCAAGCACTTCATTGGCCTGCATTAACGGGAATTCCTCTATTGTGGGCTCTATGGGAATTTGTGCCGCCAGCGGCAGGAATTCTTCCGCGTCCTGCCGTGTAACGTTGGCAACGGATTTCATCTCTTTTTCCAGCCAGAGATATTCGGCATAATCGAGCGGCGGAACGGGAGTTTCTTTGCGAATGGCGTTTATAATCAACCGGCCGCCCCTTTCCAGCACGCCGAGAGCGTCTCGAACGCATTCCCCGACCGGCGTGAAATCCATAATCTTGTTCAGCTTCTCAGGCGGTTTGTCGCCGGAGAAACCCGTCCAGATGGCGCCGAGACTTTTGGCCAACTCGGCGTGCCGTGCTGTTTTCGTAAAGACAAAGACTGGGCTGTTGGGGAACTTGTATCTGATAATCTGGATAACGATATGAGCCGAAGCCCCAAAGCCGAAAAGGCCGATTTTCTGGCCGTCCGTTATATCGGCAAGCCTGAGAGTGCGATATCCGATTACGCCGGCACATAAAAGCGGGGCGGCTTGTGAGTCTGAAAACCGCTCGGGGATCGGATAAGCGAAATCCTCGCCGATTACAGTGAATTCTGCGTAGCCGCCGTTAGCGTCTTTGCCGGTCCATCTGGCCCGGGCGCAGAGGTTTTCGCTGCCCGTTCTGCAAAACTCGCATTGGCCGCAACTGGAAAAAAGCCATGTGATTCCAACCCGGTCGCCGATTTGATATTTCGTTACGGCTTTGCCCTTGTCAACGACCTTTCCCACGACCTGATGGCCGGGAACGATTGGCGATTTTGTGGGCTTAAGCCTGCCTTCGGCTTCATCGAGGTCGGTATGGCAGGTGCCGCAAACCGAGACTTTTACGAGGATTTGCCTGTCGTTCGGCATGGGAATTGGCAAATCGGCAGGTTTTAAGGGCATCTCTTCAATCGGCGATTGTCTGTCCAGAATCATCGCCTTCATTGTGAGGTTTCCTGCTCAAGCCGGCGTGCAAAAACTTCATAGCTGTCCCTGCCGAAAAGGCAAAAAACAACCTTTTCCAGCCCGGTTTGGCCCTTAAGGTAATCGATGGTTGTTTTCAGCATGATTTCGGCGCACCGCCCGATGGGAAAGCCGAAAATTCCCGTGCTGATTGCCGGGAAAGAAATGCTCTTTAGATTACTTTCATCGGCAGTTTTAAGGGAGTTCAGCGTTGCGTTCTTCAGTTTTTGGTCCTCGTCACCTTCGCCCATACGAGGCCCGACGGCGTGAATTACGTGCTTTGCTTTTAAGTTGCCGCCGGTTGTGATAACGGCGCCGCCGACAAATGTCCCGCCTGTTTTGTCGCATTCGGCCTGGATTTTCGGTCCGCCTTTTCGCCTGATAGCTCCGGCGACTCCGCCGCCCAGAATCAGTTGGGCGTTGGCGGCATTGACGATGGCGTCGGTGTCCATTTCGGTAAGGTCGGTGTCGAGCAGTTCCAGAACGCGGTTGTTTATCTTCACTTTCATCTTAAGCGGCGATTCATTAAAAAATTCTGTTTCTGTCCGTAATGAATTTATCGACTTTATCCATCAGGATTCCCTCGCCGGACTGTTTTGCGTTATCCGTGGTGGTTTTCTTTGGTATTGATTTCTTCTCGTGCGGCATGGATTTGAATTCAGCTTTGATTTTGGTAATTGTATCATCGGCATGGTCTTTGATGCCGGCTATTTCCCGGGCCGCTTCGGCTTTGACTTTTGCTAATTGTTCCGTATAAAATTCGGCCTTTTCTCGCAATTCCGCTTCGATTTTTGCCCTTTTATGAGCTTCGGTCTCGGCCTTTTTTTCCGCTTTGGCTCTTAGTTTGGCTTCGGTTTTTGCTTTCGCTTCGGCTTTGGCTCTTGCTTTGGTCTCAGCCTTTGCCTTTTCTTCAGCCCGGGCTTTTGCCTCGGCGTAAGACCTGATCTTTTTTTCAGCTTCGGCAAGCAATTTTGTTTCGCTTGTATGCCTTGCTTCTATTTCGGCCTTCAGCTTCTCTTCGGCTTGTACTTTCGCCTCGGCGTAGGACCGTATTCTTTCTTCGGCCCTGGTCAATGCTTCGCTATAAAGGCGTGTACTTTCTTCGGCGCCGGGTTTTACTTGATTATCGGCCTTAACGTTTGCCTGTGTTTTGGCGACTGTTTTTTCTTTCGCACTGACAATTAGCTGAGATTTGGCTTCAAGCCTTTGTTTTGCATCTGAATCAATAATGCCCTGCTCGCCTGGTTTGAAAAACAGCGGTTCTGCAAACTGGATTGCGAGACGGTTCACCTTGCTCGTAAGGTTGTCAATCCGGCAGACACGCCCGATGCGATTGAAAAATACCGTGTCGAAAGAGTCACCTGAGTCAAAATGTGGGACGCCGAAGTTTGTTGTTATCGATTGATTCGGGACGGGACAGTTTTCATCGTTGTGGTAAAGAAGTGCCATACCTTTGCTGGAAATGTCGACCATCTGGCCCGATAGAGGTTTTTGCTTTGGATTCGAGGCGAACCGGGCGTGCCAGCGATAACGTAATCTCTTCTCTGCTCTTTGCTCCTTGGCTTTTTCCATTCTTGGCACCGTAAAATCCTTTTTCCGTCCAGGCTGAAATAGCTATCAAAAACAAAGCACGAAAATAGCCCGAAGCCGGCCAAAGGTCAAGACAAAAATCTGCCGGATGGTTTGGCTGTAACAGCGGTTTTTCGGCCGGAACACCCGAAAGATATCAAATCGGCCGGCTAATCGATTAACCACGTGCCTTCAGCCGGGCAGGGGGGCGCCACTTTATTGCTCAACATTCGAATTAGATTTTGCCGATAAGACATCTGCGGGCGATGAGAAGTGTTTTGTGGTAAGCCAGAGGCCCGATAGAAAAATGTTTGATCCTGAATGTCAAAATATAGATTGTCCGCAATGTCTTCTCGGCAAGATATATTTTGACCGCCAGATGGGTTACTACTGCATGTTATGCGGCCACGAGTTCAGTGCCGTTGATATGGAGGTGCTTATCGAAAAGATTGCATTAACTTCCCGTCCGGCGCAGAAATCAGAAAGGAGCCGAAAAAAGCCCGCCGCGGAAATCATGGAGCTGCCTGCTCGTAATGCCAAAACAAAGCATATCCGCCGCGATGTCATCGAGCGCAAGACGCCGGAGCAGTAGGTTCTTGAGCCTCGATAAGCATCTGTAAGCTTTCCTCTGCTATTCTACATTCGCAGAACGCATCCGGGGCAGGACATTCCGGGTAAATTGAGCTACGCTCTATAATCATAAAAAAAAAGCCCTGGAACAAACCAGGGCTGGAGCCGAAACTTTTTTCTTGGAAAGATATTATAACTATTATAGCCTTTTTTCGCGGTTTTGTCAAGATGAAAAAAGTTTAATTCGACATAAATTCAGAGTCCGTATAAAATCATACTCTCAGGCCCTCCGGGCCGGATTGCTCTTTAAATGGCCGGTCGGTTTTTAAGTTGAAAGTTGACAGCCGATGAGGTTGTATAAGATTGTGTTGATTGTTCAAAACCGTGTAAAGGCATCTGAAGGAGTGGAATTAATTAGAACCTATTCTTTAGAACTTGCGTAATTAGGAGTAATAAATTATATTTGCCTTTATTTGAAGGAGATTATATGAAGTTCGAAGGACAAAAAACTTCCGGGCGGGAGAAAGACGAGGCGGCGATCGAACTTCTGAGGCAGTTGACACGGAAGTTGTGTTCGGATGATATTACAACTGCCCGATTGGGAGCTTTCAATCTTTCGTGGATGCAGGAGGACGGTTTGGCGATTCTCACGCAGGTATTGCTCGGCGACTTTTCCAGGACATCCAAGAAGGCGGCGGCATACGGACTGAGGAGTATGAAGGGCAGAATGAGAAAGCTGGCTTTGGAGGTTCTTGAGCAGGGGGTGAAACAGCGTGACCGCACCACCAAAGCGGCATGTATTAAAGCCCTGTCTCTGGTTAAAGGCGGCGCTGCGAAAAAAGGACGCTCTAACGACAAACACGGAGCGGACAAGTCGAATATCCAGGAAGTTAAGGCGAAAAGCGAATTAACAAAAAAGCCCCTGCCTGAATTACGCAATCAAAACAGGGGCTAAACCCAGTAGCATCTGGTATTTAAATTATAAGACGCTATATTTATGTGCCGAAGTTCACACTAAATGTA
>Ga0307378_10005823_pt1 | contig 17047 bp, 18 predicted proteins | sample UN1MG_FD_202238 | JGI IMG/M metagenome (GOLD analysis project Ga0307378, IMG submission 202238) | Soil microbial communities from Risofladan, Vaasa, Finland - UN-1 | ecosystem: Environmental > Terrestrial > Soil > Coastal area > Acid sulfate soil | place: Finland: Risofladan, Vaasa | collected... | reverse complement strand
TCTACATCGTCTGCCGGCTCGAGCCCCACCCCGTCTTCCGGCGCAACGGCCGGGACCTGCTCGTGAACCTGGAGCTCACCTACCCCCAGCTCGCCCTGGGGGCGAAGGCGGAGGTGCCGACCCTCGAGGAGCCGGAGAAGCTGGACGTTCCGGCGGGGACTCAAGCCGGCTCGGTCTTCACCATACGCAAGGCCGGATTCCCCCAGGTCGGGCGCGGGCGACGGGGCGACCTCCTGGTAACCGTCGCCGTCGCCGTGCCCAAACGGCTCAGCCGGGAGCAGAAGAGGCTGCTGCGTGAGCTCCAGGATACACTCGATGATAAAAAGAACCTCTGAACCCCTTGGGCTCTCTGAATAACTCGAAAAATTAGCGAAGACAGATAGGGGAGGCGCTGGCACGCGTTTTTGCCGGGGGACGACGCCGGAAGAATCAAGAGATTGCGAATTCCGCAAAACCGCACGGGACGAGTTGTACGAAGCAAAAACCGTGACAGCGCCGGCGTAACGCCGATACTCGCTCAGGACTCCCCTCGTCGAACCATTTGCCTCCATCCGCGGGAGGACCGCATGACCCAGGACTCGGACAGACACGACGCCAACTTCCTCGGGCTGGTGTACAGCCTCTTCCAGTCGGCGTTGATTCAGATGGGCAAGCTGGCCCACCCGGAGACGGGCGAGGTGGAGCGCGACCTGGCTGCCGCCCGCGCCTCCATTGACCTCTTGGATACCATCGCCCACAAGACCCGGGGCAACCTCACCGAGGGCGAGGACAAGCTGTTGAAGAACATGCTCACCGAGCTCCACCTGAACTACGTGGGCGAGGTGGAGAAGGACGGGAAGCCGAAGGAATCCGCCGCCGAGGAACCGGCCGCCGATGAAGACGAGCAGTCCGCCGACGGGAAGAGTTAGCGCCGCGCCTGAGGTCCGCGAGACAGAGAGGCCGGGTTGGGGGTTCATCGGCCGCATCGGCCGAAAAGCCCTGGCCTGGGCCCTGGACGGCGCCGCCCTGGACCCCGCCGTCACCTCGGTCGAGCTCGCCTGTTACCTGGACCGGTGCGCTCTGGCGGGGATCAAGGCGGTGTGCGTCCTGCCGCGCCACATGGCCGAGGCGCGCGCCCGGATTGACGACCGCGGCTCCGCGCTCGACCTCTGCGGGGTGGTGGACTTCCCCCTCGGCACCCGGTCCGTGTCCGAGAAGGAGGCCGAGGCCGGGAGGCTCATCGCCCAGGGGGCCGACGAGCTGGACGCCGTGATGAGCCTGGGGCTCCTGCGCGCCGGGCGGAGCGGGCGGGTCCTCGAGGAGCTGCGACGCCTCAAGGCGGTGGCCGGATCGCGGGTCTTAAAAATAATCATCGAGACGCCGCTTTTGACCAATAACCAGAAGGCCCGGGCGGCGGAGCTCTGCCTCGAGGCCGGCGTGGACTACGTGAAGACCTCCACCGGTTTCCACGGACCCACGAAGCTCGCCGACGTGCGGCTGATCCGGGAGGTCATCGGCTCGGAGCTGGACGTCAAGGCCGCGGGGGGCATCCGGACCCTGGACGACGCGGCGCGCTTTTTCGAGGCCGGGGCGAACCGCATCGGCGCGCGGACGGCCCCCGACATCATGGCCGAGTTCGACAGCCTGCAGGAACGGGAACAGAATGGACTCGACGTTTAACGGAACCGACCCATGCCGCCCAGACCCCTGAACAAGACCGCCCTGCGGCGTCTGTTGGAAATTGATCGGCTGGTGCGCTCCGGGAGCGATCCGACCACCGAGGGCCTCGCCGAGCGCTTCGAGGTGACCGAGCGGACCATCTACCGGGACCTGGCCTACCTGCGCGACCAGCTCAACGCGCCGCTGGCCTTCGCCCGCCGCGACGACTACGGGGGCGGTTACCGGTACACCGATGCGGTGTACGTGCTGCCGGCCAACTTCCTGCGCCGCGCCGAGGTGGCCGGGGTCCTTTTGGCGGGGAAGCTGGCCGCCCAGTCCCCCGGTCAGCCCCGGGGCGCCGCCTTCGCCGGTCTCGCCGAGCGCCTGAAGGACCTGGTGGACTCGCGGGAGCTCGCGGTCATCGAGAGCGAGGTGGGCGCGTTCGATTATGCCGCGCGCCGCGTCTGGCGGGTGGACCCGCGCATCGTCGAGGCCGCCGGGGCGGCCCTGCGCTCCAGAAGGAGAATCCAGGCCGACCTCTTCGTCCCCGGCGCCGGCGAGAACTGGCGACGCTTCTCCTTCGAGATTTTCCGCATCTGCAACCTGGACGGCGCCTGGTACATCCTGGGGCGGGATACGGACTCCGACGAGCGGACGGCGGTACCCCTGGCGCGGCTGAAGGGGTTCCGCGAGCTGTCCGAACACTACTCGGTGCCGGCCGATTTCAGCTTCGCCGACGCCCTGGCCGACGCCTTCGGCTTCCGGATGGACTCGCCGGGGTACCGGGTGCAGCTCCTGTTCCGCGGCCGGGCGGCCCACCTGGTGGCCGAGCGCGAGTGGCACCCCAGCCAGCGGATGGCCTTCCAGCCCGACGGCTCCCTGCGGCTGACCCTACGAAGCGCGAACCTCGCCGAGCTGGCCCGGTGGCTGGCCGGTTTTCCGGGGGAGGTCCGCGTCGAGGCCCCCGAAGAGCTGCGCCGCCTGGTCGCCGGCAACGCCCGGAGCCTGCTGGAGGACAACGAACCCGAGCCATGACGCGATTCCTGCCCATCCTTCTGATCGTCATCACCGCGGCTCACGGCGCCCTGGAAATCCGCGAGGTGCCGCCGCTGGTCAAGAGCGACCGGGCCCTGACCGCCGAGCTGGACCGCGGGTGCTGGGAGCTCATCTACGCCCTGGAGGGCGGTGGGAGCGCCGCGGAGGTTTCCTCGCGCCTGGCCCACCTCACCGACTCCTACCCCGAGCGGCTGCGCAGCGGCAGTTACGCCTACCAGCTCGCGGTGGGGCGCCTGGCCTTCGCCACGGGCGACCTGGACCGGGCGCGGGAGGCGATGAAGCGGGCGGTGGAGGTGAACCCGGCGGCGGCCGAGCCCTGGGCCTGGATCGCCGCCGTCGAGCTCAAGCTCGGGCGGGTCGAGGCGGCGCTTTCGGCGGCCCACACCGCCCTCGAGATGGACCCCCTCCAGCCCGTGGCCCGCGAGGTGGCCCAAGGGGCGCTGGCCCTCCTGTCCAACTCCTCGGGCACCTTCTCCTCGGGGGACCCCGAGGCGGTGGAGGAGCTTCTGGCCGGGGACCGTTCCTTCGCCCGGGGGGATTACGCGGAGGCGTCGCGGTCCTACGAGCGCGCCCTCGAGCTCGACCCCGCCTTCGTCGAGGCCCGGGTTTACCTGGGCGACTGCCGATACCAGACCGGCGACTACGCCGGGGCCCTGATCGAGTACCGGCGGGCGGTGGAGATGAATCCGGATTTCGCCCCGGCCTGGAACTTCATGGGCGACGCCCTCGCGGCCCTGGGTCGCACCGCCGAGGCGGTGGAGGCCTACCGGAAGGCGCTGGAGTTGAACCCGGACTACGCCGGCCCGCGCACCAAGCTGCGCCAGTTGGGCGAGGAACCTTAACCACTGCGGAGGCCCTCGATGCTCAAAAGTTTCGCGGAAATCCACGACCGGGTGAAGGGGGCGGCCCGCCGCCGGCTGGCCGTGGCCGGAGCGGCGCACCCCCACACGCTCCAGGCGGTGTCACAGGCGCACGGAGCCGGGCTGGTGGACGCCCTCCTCTTCGGCCCCGCGGGGGAGATCGAAGCCGCGGCCCGCAAAGCGGAGGTGGACCTCTCCCCCTTCGAGGTGCGCGACGTGACCGGCGACGCGGAGACGGCCGCCGCCGCCGTGGAAGCCGTCCGCTCGGGCGAGGCCGGGATGCTCATGAAGGGCAGCGTACCAACCGGCGTCACCCTCAGGGCCGTCCTCGACAAACAGAAGGGGCTCCGCTCCGGCGAGCTCCTGTCGCACATCGCCTGCCTGGAGGTGCCCGGTCACGACCGGCTCATCTGGGTCACCGACGGCGGGTTGAACATCCGGCCGGACCAGCCGACCAAGGCCGAGATTCTTGCCAACGCGGTGAACGCCCTGCACCGCCTGGGGTACGAGCGGCCCAACGTGGCGGTGCTGGCCGCCGTGGAGGAGGTCAACCCGGACATGCCGGAGACGCTGGACGCCGCGGCGCTGGCCCAGATGGGTGAGCGGGGGCAGTTCGGCGCCTGCGAGGTGGACGGCCCCCTGGCGCTGGACCTGGCCGTGAACGCCGAGGCGGCGCGGATCAAGGGCGTGGAAAGTCCCGTTGCCGGGAAGGCCGATATCTTGCTGGTTCCCGACATCCACGTGGGCAACATCTTCGCCAAGGGCTTGATTTACCTCGGCGGGGCCAAGGTGGGGGGGATGGTCGCGGGGGCGACGGCGCCCGTCGTCCTGTTGTCCCGGGCCGACACCACCGAGACCAAGCTCAATTCCATCGCACTGTGCACCGCCGCGGCGGGGTAGGAGGTTCAAGTGGGCTGGGCCGATTGGCTCTTCGGGATAATCATGGCCGGGATGCTCCTGCGGGGGCTGCTCGTGGGCCTGGTGAGCGAGGCCCTGGGCCTGGTGAGCATCATCCTGGCCTACATGCTCGCCGCCGTACTCTACACGCCACTGGGGCGGCTCTTCGCCGTGGACGTGGCCGGCTTCGACTTGAGCGGGCCCATCGCCTTCATCTGCGTCTTCATCGCGGTGCTGGTCGGGCTGCACTTCGTGGAAAAGTTCCTGACGACGCTCATAGACGCCACCATCGCCGGCTGGCTGAACCACCTCGGGGGCGCGGTGCTGGGTCTGTTCAAGGGCGTGCTCATCTGCGCCGCCGTGGTGCTCTTCGTCCACCGCCTGCCCTCGGGGCCCGAGACGCGCCGGGAGCTCTCCGAGGGGCCGATTTCACGACCGGTGTCCGCCTTCGCCAAGCCCCTGGCCTACCTCGTCGAGGCGCTGGCCCCGGCGGTGGAGGACGACGCCTGGTGGCGGCCCGGCCTCGAAGAGACCCTGGGCGTCCACGACGGCGAATGGGAACTCTTGGAGGGAGATGAGGATGGGTAGATGGCTCGTTCCGGCCGCGCTGGTCGGACTCGTATTTATTGCCGGGTGCGCCGGGGAGGAGGCCGAAGTTCCCCTCGCCGATTCCCTGGAGGCGCTCTTCCCCCTGGCCGAGGAGCTGCTGGCCGCGGCGGACAAAATCGAGGCGGAGGGCTTCGAGACCACGGCCTGGCTCGTCCAGGTGGAGGACGTCCCCGCCACCCACGAGCTGGCCCGGCAGGCCAAGGCGGCGCTGCGCGACGCGGTCACCGCCTTCGGTTCCTACGCCGTGGGCAAGCTGCCCAACGACTACGTGACCGGCATGGATTACTACCACCACTTCGAAGAGGTGATGGACCGGATTTTGGTCGAGGTGATGTCGGAGGATGAGGCGAAGTAAAAGAAAGGGACCGACCTACGCGGTCTTCGGGCTGAGCGTACCCCGCCGGGCGGCGCACTGGGCGACCGCGGTGCTCGCCGTCGCCGTCGCGGCCCTGGGGGTCGCCTGGGTCTCGGGGGACTTCGAGGACCCGCGGGCCACCGCCGACGCCCTGGAGGGGATAGGCGTCCGGGTCATCGAGGCCTCGGAGGGGGTGGTCGAGGGCGGGAAATCCTTCGACGTGCGGCCCTGGCTGGAGGAGGTGGACGGGGTTCAGAGCTTCCTGAACTTCGCCGGTTTCGCCAAGGACGAGCTGCGGGCGACCATCCGCGGCCTGGGGCGCTTCAGTGAGTCCCGGCACCGGCGCGACCTGGAGCTGGCCCTGGGCCACTACGGGCGCTTCCACCGGCACCTGGAGGAGCTTCGGGGGATGTGACCGGCGTGGGGGGTGAGTCCCGCGCCGCAGGGGAGGGTGTGCAGGCCCACACGTCAGGTTATTCCTCCGTCGCGTACCCAAATGTAGGGCGGGGATTTCCCTTCGGGCGCATATACCTATCCCCGCCGATTTATCCACGCATTCGCCCCGTAACACGGCGGCCCGCAGAGGGGCCACCCTACACATAACGTTCTATGGCCGTTGGCGTGCGATGACCGTAGGGGCGGGTGTCCACACCCGCCCGCGGGCGACCGTGGACGGTCGCCCCTACGGTATGTTGTGCGTTCTGTAACGTAGGGTGGGGATTTTAATCCCCGCCGTTTTAACACCCGACCCTCACCCTAACCCGCGCCTCGTATTTTGCGATGTAGGGCGGGGATTTCCCTTCGGGCGCATATACCTATCCCCGCCGATTTATCCACGCATTCGCCCCGTAACACGGCGGCCCGCAGAGGGGCCGCCCTATATCTGCACGACGTAAGCCTCCCTACATCCGGCGCAGCAACTCCGCGGCCTGCTCACGCAGCGGTCGAAGCGCCTCGGCCTCCGCGGGGCTCCCCGGGACGAGGGTCAGCACCTCCTCGAAACGCGACCGGGCTCCGGAGGCGTCACCTAACTTTAAAAGCGTCCGCCCCAGGCCCAGGATCGCCGGAGCGAATCCCGGCCGTTCGGAGAACACCGCCTCGTAATCGGCCCGCGCGCCGTAGAGGTCGCCCCCCGCCAGCTTGAAATCCCCCCGCAGCGTCAGGAGAACCGAGTCGGACCCCAGGCGCTCCAGCCCCTGGTCCAGGTAGGCCACACCCTCGAATGGCCGTCCCCGGGCCGCGGCGGACTCGGCCGCCCCCAGGTAGGCGTCGCGCCAGTCCGGGGCGACACGCATCGCCCAGAGGTAGGCCCCCTCGGCCTCGGAGTACCGGCCCAGCGTCGTGTAGACGGTGGCCAGGTCCATCGGCAATTTCGGGGAATCCTCGCCCAGCTCTTCCGCCCGCCGGTACTTTTCCAAAGCCTCGTCGAGCCGGCCCTCCCGGTGCAGCGCCACCCCCCAGTCCAGATAGAGCGACGGGGGCGGTTCGGCGAAGGCCGCCTCGGCCCGCCCGAAGTAATCCGCCGCCTCGGCGTTCCGGTCCGCCAAAAGGAGCCGCGAGGCCACGTTGTAGTAGGCCGACCCCCGGTCGGAGAGCTTCTCGACGTTCCCGTCGGGTATGTTGACCCCCACGGCCAGGACGGCGAGGACGCCCGCTGAAAGGCCCAGGTCGCGCCACTTTTTCTCCCGCGCGAACTCGACGAGCCGCCAGACGGCGATGCCGGCGAAGGCGCACGCGAGCGGCACGACGGGATAGCGGTAGCGTCCGGTGATGAAGAAGAGCACCACCGCCGCCGCGTAAAAAAGCGCGACCAGGTAAACCGGCGCCAGCTCCCGCCGCCGATGCCAGGCCAGACCGAGCCCCAAAAGCGCCAGCGGCATCACCACCGCCAGCGTCGGCCAGGGCAGCCCCAGCCAGGGGACGACCTCCCTATAGTGGTCGTAGGATTCGAGCTGCGGCCACTCGTAGCCGTGGACGAAGTACCACGCCTTCTTCACGAGGTTCAGGAAAAACCCGCCCGGGTTTTTCCCGATGTACCGCAGGGCCTCCTTGAACCAGTACCGGTTGGCCTCGGTCAGGGTCACGTAGTGGCCGGTGACCCGGCTCAGGTAGAGCCTCCCCGTGGCCTCGAAGACCTCGCCTGTCTCGTGGTGCATGGGCGGGCTGTACAGGCCGTTCGCCCCCGGGTGGTTGCCTATCTGCAGGTTGAGCCCCAGGTTGGTCGTGGTGAGGATGAATTCGCCGGATTGGGCCGCGTTGTAAACCGTCACCGGCAGAATCGGGACGAGGACGCAGCCGGCCAGGATGCCCGCCCGACCGAGGGCCTTGCGCCAACTCTCCTTTCGCAGGACGACGACCAGCCAGACCAGGATCGCCGGGACTACCGCCAGGATGGTGCCCCAGGCCAACCCGCCCAGGCCGAGGCAGACTCCGGCCCCGACCAGGTTCCGCGTCCGCCGGCCCTTGGCGAAGCGCACGAGTTGCAGCGTGCCCAGGGTGAGGACGAAGGCGGCGATGTTCGTCACCACGAGCATCCCGTCGTGGAAGAGCGCCGGTCCGAGGACCGCCAGCAGCCCGCCGCCGATGAACCCCGCCCAGCGCAGCCCCGTGGCCTCGTGGACCAGCCGGTAAACGTAGAGCGCCATCAGCGCCCCGAGGATCGCCTGGACGAAGCGCGCCCAGAAGAGAGGCTCCAGCCCCAGCACCTTGAACGCCGCCAGGAAGAGCGGGTACAGCGGCGTCATGAAGAAGCCCTCGGGCGCCTCGAAGGTGCCGTCGGCGATGGCCCCTGCCTGGGCGTAGTAGGTGTGGCTGTCGTTGGTCAGCAGGTCCCAGTAGATGGTCTCGGAGAGGGAGGCGAGGAAGACGAGGCGGACCGCGAGCGCCGCGGCGAAGAGGACGAGCCCCGCCCAGCGCTCGTCGTCGCGCAGCCACTTCAACACGCCGTCGAGGATTTTTTGCAATTGCTCAACCCGGGAGTACGCTAATCCCCGCCCTCCTCGGACCGGCGCAGGAGCGCCAGGGCGCCCAGGAGGCAGAGGACGCCCGCGAGGCAGATAGCGAGGTCGGTGAGGGTGAACCAGGTCGAGAACCTTCCCCAGTCCAGGAGCGACCAGCTCGTCTTGACCCCGACCGCGGCCAGGGCGTAGACGACGGTTTTAAGGCCCGTTGCCCGCCCACGCCTGGCGGGGAGAAAGACCAGGAGGAGCATGCCCGCGGAGAGGAGGTCCAGAAGAGTGTACAGGAGCCCGCCGACGGAGGCCTCCGCCGACCAGCCGGCCTGCAAGAGGAGGGTGAAGCGCCGGACGAGGAGGGCCGCCGCGGCCACCAGCCCGCCGTAAACGATAAAAATTTCCATCCGGGGGGAGAGTTTCATCGGTTAAGCCCGCCTGGAACGGACAAAACTATACCACCCCGGGGGGCAATAAAAAAACCCCGCCCATTCAGGACGGGGTGTCGCCGGGGTGACGGGCGGATGCGAGGGTGTGGATCGCCGGCGGACTTAACCCATTACTCCCCAAAAAGGGGCTGATTTAACCGGCTCCGGGTGGAGGGAATTACCCCGTGCGGACGTCCACGACGGGTTCCCGACCGGAGTCGGCGCGATAATTACGTTTACCCATTCGGGGGCCGACGGTTGAACCTTCCAAGCCGTCGCCAAGGACCCTACCGGAACGCGGCGTTCGGTCTTCGAGAAAGGTGGTGACCTCGACCAGGATCGCGTCCGGCATAGTAGTCCTCCGGTCGTATTAAAAAGCAACAAGCGTGCCATGGGAACGGATGGGCCCCGGAGCGGTTTTCCCGCATTAAAACAGCGGAAACGCCGTTTCAGGCCCAGATTGACCCACTCATTATGGTTCGGGGGGCTGGACATCCGCGGCACATTGCAAAGAGGGCGGTAATCCGCCCTCCGATTTCGTCCATCCGGTTCCGGAATCAGCGCGGAAGCTCGACCCCCTCCACCTCGCCCCCGGTTTTTTCGCAAAGCCTCTCAACGATCCGGCCGAGCATTTCCCGGAGCGGCTCCAGGGCCGCCGGGTCAGCGACCTCGATCACCAGGGTCCGGCCCCGGAGCCCCTTGACGCGGGTCCGCCGCGCGAGGGACGGCCCGACGATCTCCTCCCACACCAGGCGCAGCCGGCCCAGGCGCACCGCCTCCCGCATCCGTCTGGAGCCCAGGCTTCCCCCGATCAGCTCGCCGATGGGCCTCGGATCACCCATCACGGCTCCCCGTCGGATTCGTCGCTGAAGACGTGCTTCTTGCCGCGCTTCAGAGCAATGGAGATGAAGAGAGCCGAACCGCCGAAGAGTATAATCACGCCCACGGTGAACATGATCCAGGCCCCCGGAGTCATGTGCTGGGTCCGGTCAATGGTCGCCAACCCTTCTTCGACGGCCTCGTGGAGCCTGGGCGAGAGGTTTTCCCGGGCGAGTTTTTGCAGGAACGCGCGCCCCTCGTCGTAGCCGAAGGGAGCCAGGGCCCCGACGGCGGCGACGCGCACCCCGTCCTGGAGGCCGGCGTCGCCGGCCAGTTCGGCGAGCGTCTCGTAGGCCCAGTCGCCCTCGATGGTCCCGATGACGCCCACGGCGGCCTCGCGTGCTTCGAGGGCCAGCCGCCCGTCCAGCGCCAGGGAACGGTGAAACTCGGCCAGACGCTCGTCCACCATCAGGCCGACGACGAGCGCCGCCCGCTCCGCCCCGCCCTTTCCCCGGGACAGCTCCGCCAGGTACCCCGCGGTCCAGCCGCCGGGGTCGCCGTCCAGGGCCGCCTCGATCAGGGCGCAAGCCAGAGCCTGGGGCCGCTCCTCCCCGCCCGCGGCCTCCACGGTCACCCGCCCCAACAGGTCGGCGGCGGCGGCGCGCAGGCCGGGGTCCTCGGACACGTCGGCCACGATTGCGGCCAGCGTATCGGCGGAGTCCTCGAGGTCCGTCCCTTCCACCCCGAGCCGGGCGACGAGCTCCAGGCGCTCCGCGTGCCTGGCCGCCCGTTCCGGGGTCACGGTCACGGACTCCGGGCGGAGGGGACCGACGGTCGTCGTCGGCTCCCCGGTCCCCGCCGCGACCGACGAGACGAGGAGGATCAACGCGGTCGGGAGATTGAGCCTATTCACCGGTCCCACCCCCTTGCTCGCCGGCCGGCGCCCGGTTATTGTCGGCGCGGATGCGCATGAAGACGAAGCTCAGCGCGAAGACCACCGCCACCACGCCCCAGCCTCCGGCGAAGAGCGCCCAGTCCGGGTAGCCGCCGTAAGGCTCGGTGATGGTCTTTACCAGGTCCATGCCGAAGGTGACGACCAGGATCGCCGGAGTGAAGTATTTGACGAGGAAGTCCCACCAGCGGCCTATCTTTATCTCGCTGTCCCGGTTGGCGTACTCCCGAAGCTTCCGCGCCCCGTAGAGCCAGCCCAGGACAATGCACTCGAAGAGACCTCCCAGAATCAGGCCGAACTTGTTGATGAAGTTGTCCACGATGTCCAGCCAGTAAAGCCCGCCGTCGGTGGCGAACAGAAGCCCGAAGGCGAAGGCGATGACGCAGACCGTTATCAGTACGGGCGTGCGCTTGAGCCCCAGCTTGTTGACCCAGGCCTCCGACGTGGCCTCCACCAGGCTGAAGGCCGAGTCTATCCCCAGGGTCAGGAGCATGATGAAGAAGATGGCGGCGAAGAACCCGGGCCAGAAGGGGAGCTGGTTGAGAATCGTGGGGTAGACGGCGAAAACCAGGCCCGGCCCCGATTCCATCACCCCCGCCACGGTGTGGTGGCTCCCCACCGCCAGGAACCCCAGGGTGCTGAAGATGGTGACTCCCGCGAGGAAGCTGGTGGCGCAGTTGGAGAGGCTGATTATTATGGCGTTGTTGTTGATGTCCGACTTGCGCGGGAGAAAGCTGGCATAGGTAATCATCACGCCGAAGGCCAGTGACAGGCTGAAGAATATCTGTCCATAGGCCGCCAGCCAGACGCCGGGGTCCAGCAGCTTGCTCCAGTCGGGGTTGAGGAAGTAGTTGAGCCCGGCGCCGGCCCCCTCCAGCGTCGTCCCGCGGACGGCCAGAATCAACAAAAGCAGCCAGGGCAGCGGCACCGTCACCAGCACCACCTTCCCCACGCTCTTGGCCCCCTTGCGGATGGAGAAGTAGATGGCGACCCAGGTGAGGACGAGCCCGACCACCAGCGGCCAGTTCAACCCGCCCAGCTCCCCAGGCCCCGTGGACAGGTGCAGGAGCTTTTCGGTGAAGAAGGTCCCGGGGTCGTTCCCCCAGCCCAGGGAGAAGGACTGGAAGAGGTAGTTGAAACACCAGCTCATGATGACGGCGTAGTAGGCGGTGATGACGAAGCCGACCAGGACCATGAGCCAGCCCACCCACTCCGAGTTCTTGCGGGCCTTGAAGAAGGACAGCGGCGCACCGGAGGCCATCTTGTGCCCCAGGCTGAACTCGAGAATCATCAGGGGTATACCGGCGGTCAGGAGGGCGACCAGATAGGGAATGAGGAAGGCCCCGCCGCCGTTCTCGTAGCAGACGAAGGGGAAGCGCCAGACGTTGCCGAGGCCCACCGCCGAACCGATGGCGGCCAGGATGAAGGCCGAGCGCCGGTTCCACTTCGCCGGCGGGCCGGATTCCAGGAGCTTGGGCTTGTCGCTCATGCGCCCGTCCTTTTCGAGTTTGCCGACGGCAGGATTTTAACAAAGGGCGTGCCGGGGTTCAACGTGGTGGCGGACAGGGTACACCGGCCCGGGTCTCGCGGGTTGCGATGACGTAGGGGCGGGTCTCTTGACCCGCCCGCGGGCGACCTGAACGGCGCGCCGTCGGTCGGCCCCTACGAGGGTGATGCTCGATTCACACCTGACACGTGTGGGCGGGTGTCCACACCCGCCCGTTTTATAAGGCAGCCCTCACCCCCATCCCCTCTCCCACAGGGAGAGGGGGGCTTTTTAGGGCAGCCCTCACCCTAACCCGTGCCTCGCAGGTCTCCCACGGGGAGAGGGGACACGCTCCGGCCCGTGCCTCGTAAATTGCCACCGGGGCCGGGAACGCCTATAATGTATGAACCGTTACCATTCAGAATCCGCACCGCACACACAGGCGGTTCACGATGCGCGGAATCTTCACAGCCCTGATCCTCTGCCGGGCGGCTCTCGCCGCGACCACCTGGACCGCGATGTACATGGACGAGACCAAGGTGGGTTACTCCTACACCACTAGGGAGGTGATAGCCGGGGGGGACGACGCCGGTGGAACCTATATCGAGGACTACTCGACGATGCAGCTGTCGCGCGCCGGCATGCCGATGCTCACCAGCGCCCGCCACCGGGAGACCTACGACGCGGCCGGGCGGATGACGGCGGCCACCTGCTACACCATCTCCGGGACGGATGTCCTGATAGTAAACGCCGCCCTCGCCGGGGACGTGCTCGAGGTGGAGCGCATCCAAGGCCTGAGCGTGGGCAAGCGCTACCTGGAGGGGGGACTGGTCGGTACACTGGGGTTCTCCCTCGTCATGGACGACCTGGGACCGGGGGAAAGCCTGGACTTCTCCCTCTACTCCAGCGACTACTCCGAGGTCATCCGGGTGACTTACACCAGGGGTGTGCCCGGTGAGGTCACCTTCGGCGGCGAGACCTTCCCCGGCCGGGTAGACGAGGTGAACTTCGCCGGAATGCCGCGCGAGAGCTATTACGACGCCGCGGGCGAGTGGCTGGGCACCCTTCTGCCCGGCGGGACGTCGGTCCGGCCCGCCGCGGACGAGGCCGACGCCAAGGCGGGACTGACCTGGGTGGACCCGGCCGCCACCACGGCCCTCTTCCCCGAAGGGGACATCCCGAACCCACGGGGGACCGAGCGGCTGGTTCTTTTAATCGAGGGGACCTCACCTCCGCCGGCCGATCCCTTCCAGCGGGTGGAGACCGCCGGGGACGGCGCCTGGCGGGTCACCGTGCGCAACCGCCCCTTCCCGACTTACCCCCCGCCGGAACCCTTCCCCGAGCCCGAGTACCACCGCGCCCTGGAGGAGCTGGCGGAGGCGCTCACCGTGGAGGGCGACCCGTACAACACCTACCTGAACATCGTCGGCTGGGTGGGCGAGTACCTGCGCGAGAGCCCGGTGACCCTGGAGCTCACCCCGGCGGAGACCCTCGTCCAGCGGCGTGGAGATTGCACCGAGCACGCCGCCCTGGTGAGCGACCTCTGCCGTCGGGCCGGCATCCCGGCGATAACCGTCATCGGCCTCGTCTCGGGCGTGGGGGGGAAGCTCTACTACCACGCCTGGAACGAGGCGTACGTGGACGGCCTGTGGCGCGCGAGCGACGCCTTCCTGGACGAGGAGGTCGCCGACGCGGCGCGGCTGGTGCTCCTGCGCGATCCCACCGGGGTTGAGCGGACCACCGTGCTGGGGCGGGTGACCGGCGTCGTCGTGGAGGAGGTCGAGCCTTGACGAGCCTGGCGCTGCGGGTCTGGCTGTCGGTGGTCGGTGCCGCCGCCGCCGCCGTCGCCGGGGATTGGGTCGTTCTCGCCGTCCTGGCCGGGGCGGCCCTGGTCTGTCTTCTCATCTGGGGAGCCGGGCTGCGGGGTGTGATTCGATCCCTCCTCCTGGGCGCCTACCTGGTCCTGCTGGCCGGCGGTCTCACCCTGGCGTCCCGGGCCCTGGCGGGGCCCCTGACCTGGGATACCTCGCTCCCGGCGCTCACCCTCTCCCTGCGCCTCCTGACGCTCTTCCTCTTCGCGGGTCTTTTGGCCGGGGCCGGGCCTCGGGGCGTCACCGCCCTGGTGCCGGGCCGGCCGGGGCGCCGTCTGCGGACGAGATTGGAAAAAATCTTCGACGGGTACGTGGTGGGCCTGGCCGAGGGGCGGGAGCTCCTGGCCGACGGCTGGCGGGCCTATCCCGGCCGGGGCCGACTGGCGGCCTTCCTGCGGGCCCTGTTGGCCGCGGTGGACGCGGGGGCCGTGGCGCGCGGCGAGCAGGCCGCCTGCGCCGGAGAACGGGAGTCCGAGGCGTGAGCCCCACCTGCGCCCTGGCGCTGGCCTACGACGGCACCGACTTTTCCGGTTGGCAGTTCCAGCCGGGGCGCCGCACGGTGCAGGGGGAGCTGGAAAGCATCCTGGAGCGTTTCTACGGCCGGAGGGTCCCCGTCGCCGGCTCGGGGAGGACCGACGCCGGGGTGCACGCCCTGGGCCAGGTGGCATCCTTCACCGCGGAGCGCGCCTATCCGGCCGCCACGCTTTTCCGCGCCCTCGGCGCCCTTCTACCGGCGGATATCCGCCTTCTCAGCTGCGCCGAGGTGGAGCCCGGCTTCGACCCGCGCCGCGACGCCCGGTCGCGCACCTACGAATATTTCCTCCTCCCCGGCGGCTCCCTCTTTCACTCCCGCTACGCGCTTTCTGTCGAGGAGGGGCTGGACTGGGAGGGGATGGGCGAGGCCGCCCGGCTCTTCGAGGGGCGGCGGGATTTCGCCGCCGTCGGGAGCCCGGTGAGCCCCGGCGGGGGCACGGTGCGGGAGATCCACCGCTGCCGGCTGGAGGAGGGGCGCGGCTGCCGTCGCCTCATCGTGACCGCCGACGCCTTCCTCCACCGGATGGTCCGCGCCGTGGTCGGCTGCCTGCTGGCCGTGGGGAGCGGGAAGATGACGGCCGACGACACCGTCCGGCTGCTGGACTCGGTGGACCGGTCGCAGGCGCCCGCCGCGGCCCCGGCCCGGGGGCTCTTCCTGGCGCGGGTGGACTACGCGGAATTTTCCTGCGACCCCGATCCGGGCCCCTTTCAACACCACTTCGCCTGAAGTCGGCGGACAAACCGTTGAATTACAATGAGTTGAACGAATCACCCATCCCTGAGTGCGCTCCGTATCCGTGCCGTATCGGACGCCCGTCGGGCCCCCCGGGATGACAAAACCCGTAAGATGTATTATATTATAGGCGTAGGTACTTGACCGCGCCGCGCATTAATTGGGAATACCCACGACCGCCCGGCGTCGAGGGACGGGAGATTGCCCGATGAGCCGTTCGCGGGACCAGGAACGCTTCAGCCAGATCGAGGTCTTCGAGGCCTTCGGTCAGGCGCTGACCGGCTCGTTGAATCTCGCCGAGATTCTGCGCCGGATGGCGGCGGTCGTGGTCGAGCAACTGGGCTACCGCAACTGCGCCATCGTGCTGCACCACCCGGACCGGCACGAGCTCGAGGTCCACACCATCGTCGGCTGGAACTACGAGCCGATGGCCGGGGCGCGCTTCCCCGATTCCCAGGGGGTCACCGGCGAGGTGGTCCGGACCGGCCGGACGGCCGTCGTCCCAGAAACCCGCGGGGAGCCCCGCTACATCTCGGGTCAGCCCGGCGGCGAGAGCGGCCGCAGCGAGATCGCCGTCCCCATCACCTTCGGTGGCCGGGTCATGGGGGTCCTCGACTGCGAGTCGAACGAGCCCGACGCCTTCGGGGACTACGACGCCCGTCTCCTGGGCACCCTGGCCTCGGCCATCGGGTCCGCCATCCACAACGCAAGCCTCTACACCCAGGCCCAGCGCATGATCGAGGAGCTCGAGTCCATCCTCGAGGTCTCGAAGCTCCTGTCCTCCTCGGGCACCCTCGACATCCTCTTCCGACGCATCCTGGAGCACGCCTGCCGGATAACCAACTCCAAGGCCGGCTCCATCTCCCTCTTTAACCCCGCCGAGAACCTGATGCGGCTGGCCGCGGTCAAGGGGCTGAACGTGATGGTCAAACCGGACGCCACCTGGCCCGTGAGGGAGGGGAGCATCGCCTGGCACATGATGAACACGCCGGAGCCCATCGTCGTGCCCGACGTCTCGCTCCAGGCACCCGGCGGGGGGAAGGCGGTGGAAACCGCGGGCATCGCCGCGTTCGTCGCCGCCCCTCTGTTCTCCGGAGGCCACTTCAACGGCGTCCTCTTCGTGGACGACTTCCAGCCGCGGATCTACCCCCCCGAGGACGTACGTCTCCTGGCCATCCTGGCCAACACGGCCTCGGTGGCCATAGACGGCGCCCACCTCAACGAGAAGCTCTCCAACTTCGCCTTCACCGACGCCCTGACCGAGATCTCCAACCGCCGCAGCTTCGAGGAAACCCTGGACCGGGAGACGAAGCGCGCCATCCGCTACAACCACACCCTCTCCCTGGTCATCTTCGACCTGGACCACTTCAAGAAGTACAACGACTTCTTCGGCCACCGCGAGGGGGACCTGGCCCTGCGGACCATCGCGCGGATAATACGGGAGACCATCCGGGACACCGACTTCCCGGCCCGTTACGGCGGCGAGGAGATTGCGGTCATCCTGCCCGAGTCCCACACGGAGGAGGCGCTAGCCCTGGCGGAGCGGACCCGGCGAGCGGTGGAGAAGCTGCCCCACGGTCCTTCGCACCCGCTGAAACGGAAGTTGACCATCTCGGGCGGCGTGGCCTGCATGCCCGACGACACCTCCTTCCGCGAGGAACTGGTGACGATGGCGGACCAGGCGCTCTACCACGCCAAGCGCCACGGTCGCAACAGTGTCATCCTCTGGCGCGACTCCCGCAAGGAGACCCGCCCGGTGATACCCACCAAGCTGAACCTCCCCGAGCTGGGCGGGATTGACCGGCCCAACCCCCTGTTGTGAAGCCGCGTCTGTTTTGTTTCCGTCCTCCTGGGGGGG
>Ga0307378_10005821_pt1 | contig 17047 bp, 37 predicted proteins | sample UN1MG_FD_202238 | JGI IMG/M metagenome (GOLD analysis project Ga0307378, IMG submission 202238) | Soil microbial communities from Risofladan, Vaasa, Finland - UN-1 | ecosystem: Environmental > Terrestrial > Soil > Coastal area > Acid sulfate soil | place: Finland: Risofladan, Vaasa | collected... | reverse complement strand
TTCGTCCCCACGCTGTGGGAAAGTCCGGCCGTCCCGTGGACCAACAGAAGAGTCCCGTGCCCCTGACGGACATTCATCGCAGTTCGCGCGGGGTACGCATCTGTGGATGCCTCGGTGAGCGCGTAGCGAGCAGGGATCAGCCCGTCCTCGGCCCGGCGCCCGAGCGGACAGAACCCTCCATGGTCGATCCCGGCCTCAAGAGCGGCGTCCAGGCCACCTCTGTCCACTCCGGTCTGGCCACCACTGATGATCTTCAGCTCCACCCCTCTTCTACGGGTATAAACTTCACGATGGCTCAGCTCGAGGATGCGGTCCTGTTCAAGGACGAGGGAGAAGGCGGACCCGTGCGGGTACGACGAGGAGGGGTAGTCACGAACTACGAGGACCACCCGAGGCTCAAGTCGCCTATCTCCGGCGAGCCCGTTGCCCAGTGGTTCACCAGGCGGCAGGCACAACAGATCGCCAGCCAAGAGAAGCTGCCGTTCCAGGAGACCTGATGGACGAACGCTACGACGACTGGCTCGAAGAACTCGAGCAACAAGCTGGCGGGGCTCGAGAATGGGACGATCCCCAAGGAGCAGCACATGACTGACCGTATCGCCACCCTGACCGTCGTGCTCGACCGCGAGTACCGGGACGACGATGTCCAGTCCATCGTGGACGCCATCCAGATGACAAAAGGCGTCCTCAAAGTCAAGCTCGGCCCCGTAGTGGACGCGAACCACTACATGAACAAGGAGCTGATCGTCCTGGCCATCAAGAGGAAACTCCTCGAGGCGCTCGATCCGAAGACGCTCAAAGTCTAGGACGGGGTAGAGTCCTTCCCATGCGACATCCTCATCCGCTCTCCGCCTCCGTTCGCGTCAAGAAGCTCGTGGACGATGCCTCGCTCCCCAAGCAGCAGACTGAAGGGAGCTCGGGGTTCGACCTGTACGCCTGCGTCACCGGACCTCACGGAAAGATCGGGCTGGCCCCTGGCGAGCGGACTCTGGTTGGGACTGGCATCGCGATGGCCATCGACCGTGGTTACGAAGGCCAGGTCCGACCGCGCTCCGGGCTGGCGGCCAAATACGGCATCACGATCCCGAACTCTCCAGGGACCATCGACTCGGACTACCGAGGCGAGGTGAAGGTCATTCTCCTCAACACGGGGAACACAACCTTCATCATCGAGCACGGCGAGCGGATCGCCCAGCTCGTCATCCAGGCTGTCCCTCGAGTTGAGCTCCTTGAACTCGAGGCTGATGAGGACCTGCCGCCCACCAGCCGAGGTGAAGGTGGCTTCGGTTCGACTGGCTCGAGCTGATGTCTCCTGACGAAGCAAAGGAGGCGTACCGAAAGGCCTGGGGCGCTTACTGTCTCACCGGGCTCAACCTCGAGAAGAAGCAGATGCTCGAGGAACTCATGGACGACCTCCAGCCGAAGATCTGCCGTGGCCCTGGGCCTGAGTGGGATGCCTTCGTCCAGACTCTTCCAGGCTTCCTCGAATACTGGGCGCGCTGGCAAGAGACGGTGATGAAGCTGGTCCTGGCCAGGGTTCAGCCTGACTGATGTGGTGGTTCTCGAGGAAGGAGGAGCCGCCTCCCGGGCTTCCGACTCCCGAGTACGCCCTCTTCAAGAAGGCAGACGGCTGGTACTTCATCAAGAGCTGGCCAGGTGAAGTCGGCGGACGTCCTCGAGGCGAGCGCTCGAGAGAGGGTCCCTTCCCCGAGAAGGAAGATGCCAGGTGGTGGGCCTGGAAGGACGCCTGGGATCGAGGGCTGACGAAGCAGGCTTGACCCCGCTCCGAACTCGTCGTATAGCCATCACCATGTCCCGCTTCGAGATACGTCAGCTCCCGACCAGGGAGAGATGCGTCTTGGCCGGACGACGGCGAAGGTAAGAGCTCTGATGAGCTCGAGCGCGTGTCCTCTTCTTCGAGGCCCGTAGCTCAGTTGGTCAGAGCAACCCGCTCATAACGGGAAGGTCGAGGGTTCAAACCCCTCCGGGCCCACCTGTCCTCGTAGCTCAGCGGATAGAGCATCGGTTTCCTAAACCGAAGGTCGCTGGTTCGAATCCAGCCGAGGACGCCATGCCCCCGTAGCTCAGTGGATAGAGCGCTGGTTTCCGAAACCAGAGGTCGCTGGTTCGAGTCCAGCCGGGGGCGCCACTACCGACAGTCAAGGTGGTGCTCCACGAGTCCGCATCTCCGGCATCTCGGGCCGCGAACACGTCCGGTACAGAGCTTGTTGATGAGGTCCGGGGCGCGTTGGTCAGCTTTGCAGACTTTCGCCAGCCTCTTGATGATCGTGCCGTCGGGGCACACCACCGTAACGACCTTCCTGTTGTCTGCCATCTACTACAAGGACGGGACGGACCCTCCCAATCTGACAGCCGAGCGGGGGGAATCCGCACCCGCTGCTGGTCGAGATCGGGAACCTGGCTATGCGCCGTCCTTGGGTGATGGGAGGCCTGCGTGTCAAATGCTCGAGATGTAAGGGCACTGGTGACATGGGGGTGATGACCTCCAGTCGATGTCGCGTGTGCAAGGGAAAGGGCCACCTCGACCTGGACGGACAACAAACGGCCCTATACGAATGGATCGAGGGATATCTCGACCCAGAGACTGATGATGAGTGGCTCGAGGATCAACTCAGAAGGCTGATGGAACGACGTGAAGAACTTGTTGGGAAGAAGGGCTAAGGCCCTCCTGAGCCCCCCGGGCCCTTGATCTCGATCATGTGGGCCCGGGGCGAGCTCGGTTTTCCGTAAAAAGGGTGTCAGATCCTGTCAGCTTCTCCCGTCTAGGGAGTGGAGACAACAAGATGCCTACCATCGGAATCAACGACTTCGTCCGCCGGCAAACTGCTGCCAGCGAGTTCACCCACTTCGACGGCCCACTCGAGCGCGTCCTTGAGCTCGCCCTCGAGCATTTCGATGACGCGAAGGGCGCGTACCATCAAGAGGATGGTGTGCGCCTCGTCCCCGTCCCGGCTGCTGGCTTCTTCACGGGCGTTGTCGTCCTCGAGGAAGGCGACGAGCTGTCCGGGAGCTACGTGGCCCGCCGCCCTGGCGAGGAGCCCAGGAAGGAGCTCAGGGTCGTCAGGGAGCAGGGAAAGAGCCCCGCCATCGCTGTCGATGTGGTGCTTTACCGCAGGGAGACCCTCGAGGCCCAAGGAGAGGAATGCACCGGCTGCGACTGGGACATCATCTCGATCAACGGCCGGGTGACCGTCGAGGAGCAGCCCATCGCTCCGATGACCCTCATCGCCAATCACTTCGAGCTCGACGGGGGCACCCCGACCGAGATGAGCCCCGAGCAGTTCGAGAAGGCGCTCCGGGAGTCGGTCTTGTACTGGAAGAACAAGGCCCTCCTGGCCCCTCGAGAAAGTTGAAGAAAAGGCAGATCTCACGGAATGGATCTGCATCTCCAACTGTATCCTATACGTGACCATGACCGCTTCCCAGAAACGCATCTTCATCAGCGCCGTGCACAACCTGGCCGAGAACGCTGAAGAATCCCTCAAGATGGGGGCCGAACCCGCCGACTACGGCGTGGAGCACAAGGATGACTTCACATGGGAAATGGCCGTTCAGCATGGCATCGACACCCTCTGGTACGTCGTCCATGAGGACGGGCTTCAAGGCGCGATAGACAACGCGTACATCTTCGACGAGGACGAGAATGACAATCCGACCGGTCTTGAGAAGCTCGTCCAACAGGATGTCGAGAAGTTCCTGCGCAGCCTCAAGGGCACAAGAACCGCCTCGGGCAACGGTGAAATCACGGAGACCGTGTAAAACCTACCCGGCCTCCGTACAGCAGGTGACCATGCAGAATCCCGTAACAGAAGTTCAGAAGGCCCTCGAGACCGCAGGCTTCACCGTCAAGGTGGATTGGAACGAGTTCGATGAAACGGACCCCTCCGTCGAGATCGTGGGCACCCCTTACGAGGTGCAGGTCAGCGACTACGCGAGCATTGCCGGCGGCATCTACTCGGTGGGCTGGTGGGAGACTCCCGAGGAGATGGCGTACTGCAACAGTCCTCTGTTCAAAACCCCCGAGCAGGTCGTAGCGTTCGTCCGCGAGAAGGCGGCAGCGTAATGCTCGAAGGCATCAGCATCTCCTTCAACGTCGATGTGGCCGCGCTCCAGAAGCTCGGCATCGACCCCACCACGTCCGAGGGCAAAGCAGCCCTCAAAGAGGTGATTATCGAGAGCTTCCAGTTTGCTCGCAAGAGTTCCGTACGAGGCCGAGCCAACCCTGTGATTCGTGGCTGGTCGGGACAGGAGTGCGGCGTGATGGATGCCTTCCTTCAAGGAGAAGATTGAGATACAACAGAGTCCGTCACGGGCTCGAGGCTCCTCTATGCCAAGCGATCACTTAACTGGGGTCGCACCCTAAAGAGAAAAACATCCCCGGTTTGGGCCCAAGCAGGGGATGAAGCAAGGCGTTGATCAGCCAAGCACTCGAGAGGGAGCGCAACCGTGCCTCAGAAGCCGGTGTGTCCGAGTAAAGCCTCGGGGGGAGCCTCGAGCTCGTGACGGAAGACAGCTCCAAACGCCAGGTAGCCAGACGCGCACCTGGCGTTTTTCTATGACCTACATCGGCTGACCCCCGGAAGTTCCACGGGTTACCGAGCGTGGGTCGTCGTTATTGGTTGCATGGGTCACCCTGTAAATGGAGGCCCACGGTGTACACACGAATTTCTCCTGTCACACAGGCCAAGATCAACGCGCTCCTTGAGGAGTTGCGTTCGTGGGAGTCTGGCGAAACGCACTCCACGCTTCACGAACTCTCCAGCAAACATGACCTCGACGTGTTCGTGGTCGATCGGCTGGCTCGATCAGAAGGGTTCACGGTGCCCGCAGGGACTCCTGTGCTGGACGACGAGCCCGAAGTTGACCCCAACGCTACGACCATCGACCTGGACCCAGACAAAGTTCACGAAGCCGCCTCGAGGCCCGATCCCAACCCTGACTGGCAGAAGCGGGACGAGGACACCGGCGTTTGGAAGAAGAAGCCCACTGGCGAGTGGGAGCTCATCAACAAGAAAGACTGATCATCGATCTTGACGAAGTCGACGAGCTGCGCGCTTGACCGCAGCCTCATCGACCTCATCCGAAGTGTCGATGCGCTCGGCCCACTCGAGGAGCTTGCCCCGTCGGCGCCGGGCTTCTTCCATCAGGCCATCGAACTCAGGGGCCTTCCGAGCTCGCCAGCCACCAGGTCCGAGTCGGACTCCATCCTTCTGAGCTGCGTCCTGGGCTTTCTCTTGGGACCGTCTACGCAGCCAGAGGAGGATGTGGAGCAGGTGCCCGGGGTCGAGCTTAGCGAAGGGGATTTCGTCCCCCTCCTTCGTCATCCAGATGCGGTCTTCGGCAAGCCGACGGTCACGTCGAGTACTGCCTTCCCAGAAGATCCGGGAGCCGTCCTCCTTCGTCACGATGCCCATGCTCTCCTTGTACCCCAAGACGTGAAAAAGGCGCCCTCGAGGCGCCTCATTGTGGCAGGAGGATCAGGCGCCGATGTGGGCGTAGTAGCCCTCGGACCAGAGGCGGACTTTCCCGTCCTCATCAGGCTCCTCGAGGTCCACCACAGCGCCCATGAAGTTCATGGCCTCGGACATGTGGCTGGCCAGGTCGGACGGCACCACAGCAAAGCAGGGGCCCTTCCAGCCCCACTGCGGGTCCTCGTGCTTGATGTGCTCAGACCACAGAGTGCGGAGCTGCTCTGCACGCTTCTGCGTCGGCTCCTTGCACTTGATGCCGCTGTACTCCCGGGTCTCGTAGAGTTCGGGGTCATCATATCGAGCAGGTCGTTTGCGCAGCTTGAGGGAGACGGTGATGGGGATTTTGTCGGTCATCCGGTTTCTTTCATGATGCTGTAGGTCTCGGTGACGGTGATGCGCTCTGCTAGTTCCCGACCCTTGACGGTCAGCACGGATTTGCCGAAGCTCGCCATGACGTCTCCCCGGTGATCGAGGTAGCCCGTGCTCTCGAGACCACCGATTTCTTCTCGGCTGGTTTCAAAGGGCTCCAGGTCGTTGAGGGGCTCGCCGTCGTCGTCCATGGTGGGACGAGCTTCTTCCACCAGGTCGTAGAGGCTTTCCGTGAATTCCTCGCCGCCGGCGTCAAGGACGGTGAGGAGGAGTTTCATTTGCAGTTGGGTCAGCGTACTCATCGTCTTGCCTCAGAAGCACATGTCGCACGAGCAATGTGCCTTGGTTCCACCGCTGGCGATTGAGCCGCTCTCGCAGCGTCTCGAGCCTTGATGCGAGGGGTTCATGCCGGTGCGCTGGCAGCCCGCACAGTCCTTGGGCTCTCCCTCGGTTTGGGTGGGCGCGGGGGTGGGGGTCTTGTCTGTGTCGTTCATCATCATGTCCCTCAGTAGTCGAAGTCGTCGTCCATCATGCGGTCTTCGTAGGCCGCGATGCGGGGGTCCTCGTAGGTCTCTTCGTGCCCGCACTCGTCGTCAAGACAGCGGATGGTCTCATCCTCATCTACGGCATCGCCACCGCACTCAGAGCAAGTTGGGCCGTCGTGCTCAGGCGGGTCGAAGTCTCCCGGTCCCTTCATGGTGGCCGGGTTGATCTTGCTCATGGGGATTCCTCGTCGTGCCATCTTGATGTCCTGTACCAACTGTCCGTCCGGTTCATTCCGACGAATCGAGGATTTTTTGGCCAAGCAGGCCCATTGCGAACGTCACGATCTCAAGAGCATCCTGGCACTCTGTCGTTGGACGTTCGGTGAAGTCGGGGTCCTCGACTATGGCTTCCAGCGCGTCGTGGGTTTGCTCGAGCATCTCGAGGCTGAACCCGAAGGTTTCCGTGTCCACAGGGCTCTCCCCCTTTCGGCCCCACATGCGCTGAACCGGGTCGTAATCCCTGTCGCCGCGGCGTTCGACCATCCCCCAGTTCAGGGCGTCGTAGACGAAGGCCCGCTCTCCGGCTCCAATCAGGATGCGGGGAGCGGGGAGGGTGAAGGCGGCGGGGTCGATGTGCATTTCAGGCGGCTTTCGGGACGACCTTGGCTTCTGTCAGAACCCATGCTTCGGTCGAACGGTCGAGTTGGACTTGGGCACTTTTCTTCATGCGGGCGAGTGCGGCCAGCATGTCCTCAGGACGATCGAACGTGTGGCTCGAGACGGCACGCACGTCGCTCTTGAAGGTGGCCTCTTGATTGCGCCGAGTCGCTTTCGTCTTTTCGATAGCGCGGCCAATCTTCCGCAAGAAGCGCATGCCTTCCTCGATTTGACCGAACGTCCGGCCGAGGCTGTCATAGGCCGCGTCGCAGTACGTCTGCGTGCCATCGGCCTCGAGCTCGTAGTGCTGCCACCGAAGGTGGATTTCCAACCCATAGGTCGAGGTCGAGTAGTGAACCTCATGGCCCATGTCGAGCATCGCTTGGTAGCGGCGTCCGGCGGCCTCAGCGTACGCCATCGTGGTGTAGCCGGCCTTGTTGTCCACGGTGTCCTCGAGGTGCTTCAAGGTGTCCTCTTCGTACATCTCGCGGATGACCACATGGGTCTGCGTGTACCCGTGGGAGGCGGTGGTGTAGGTCGAGTAGGTGAGTCGCGTCTTGTTGAACATGGGGTCCTTAGATTTCCGAATCCTGGTGGCGGGTTGCACCGCAGGGGCATCGTTCAATGCCACGGCTGTCGGGCTCCGAGTAGTCGTGGATGCCGCACACGAGCCGGTCACGGCCGGGCATCTCGAGCTGGTACGGCGCGCGGCCGTGTACTCGAAACATGTGGGTGTTCTCAGGATCGTAGTGGGGGATGCGTGTCATTGTCTGTCTTGTCTACCGTGGAGGTCAGTTGGTCATTCCCATGAGGTGTCGATTTTCGAGAGGATTACCGAAGCGCCGGGCGGCGCACAAACTCGGTGCCCATCTCGCTGTTCCCGTACTCCAAGCGACCAGCCTCAACCTCAACGTCGAGGAAGGTCTTGGCCTCCTCCTCGGTGATCTCAGCCGATGCGGCCAAGAATCCGACGAAGGTGCCGGAGTTCGAGCCACAATCGATGCGCTCGTAGGTGAAGGAGATGAATCGCTCTCTCATGACTCTACTATGGACACTTCGTCATGCAAAACAAGGGGTGCAAAGAGGATTTGAGCTACGTGATCTCGTTCGGATCACGTAGCCGTTTTCTCACCAAGCAGGGACCTCTTGATGCGGTAGGTCGTGCCGTTCCCTCGGCCACGCAGGGGCTTGAGGCTGATGATGGTGACTTCCTTGATGAGGCAGCCCACCAGGCTCCAGGTCTCGCCCGTCTTGGGTTTCTTCGCGGCTCGAGCTGCGGCCTTCTCCCGGACAGCCTCGCGCCACCGCTTGGCTCCTTCGCTGACGGGCTCATCGGCCTCATCCAGGTAGCTGACGGGGCAGGCGTAGTAGTAGGGCTCCATGGTTTCGTCCATCGGCTTGTAGCCCCACCCCGGGTTGTCTGAGGTGCCCCGCTGCAGGAGATAGACGCCAATCCACTTCTTGGTCTCGCCGGGTTTCCCGGTCTCGTGGAGCGCGTACATCGTGTTGCCACGAAGGCACTTGCGGTGGGTCCGGTAGACCCGGTCCTCCGTCACGCGCTCCTCGGTGAGCTCGGTGATGATGTCGCTTCGGGTTGCGTCGTGTGTGTAGTACCAGCCCATCAGTTGTTCTCCTTGGCGTCACGCTTGTCTTGGCAGGTGGGGCACCAGTCTTGAGGCTGGCTCAGCCACCCCTCCGCGAGCTTCCTGGTGTCGTGCTCGACGAGACCCCCGTGGTCCTCGCACATGGTCACCCATTTGGCGCCGTCGAAGTTCTTCCAGAGCTGCACAACAGTCCCGGTCGACCGAGCTTTGCGCTCGAGCTTCAACTCCGCCGGATCGTTTGTCCCTGCCATCTATCTGATGTACGGACATCGTGAAACTTTTACACCGCGCAGAACACGCCGTGGGTAGTGTATCCCCATGAGCGACGCACTCGAGATTCTGAACGAGGTCAAGACGACGGCAGATCTGCGCAATCTGCACCCTCTCAGGCTTCACCGGTGGCACCGGGCTCTGCTCGACCTGCCGGATCCCGTCTACATGCAGTACGGCTGCTCCAAGCTCCTCGAGCAGGTCCACCAAGTCTCAGCAGCCCTCCGCGCCATGATCGACCTCCTCGGGGCTGAGGGGCTTCCTGTGGCGCCTCAGGAGCTCGCTCAACGGACCATCCAGACTTTCCGGTGGTACGTGCCCTCGGACCATCGAGCCGAGCTGGTGGAGTTCCAGGCGTCCTGGGACAAGGAGGCATCCTCGTGGAAGCTGACCTGCCCTGTCGAGGACTCCCACACCATCAAGTCGGTCCCAGGCCTCGCGGTCGCGTTCGAGAAATCCCAGGCCTGGGCGAACGAGCTCACTCCCGAAGAAGAGTTTGACGAAGACGACGAGGGCGTGGAGTAGAAGAAAGAGGAGGGGTCGCCATGTCCCACGTCATCACTGCCTCAGACGGAACGAAAATCCTCATCACGGACTTGCTGGCTCCAGGCGACTTCTCGATCGAGTCGTACCAGGTCGCCACCCTGCTCGGGTACAAACAACAGTCCTCGACCAGGAAGCAGATCCTCACCGACTGGCGCCTTCTGTTCACGGCTGGCATCGACTACGTGATGTCCCACGACAAGCTCCAGCTCGAGGTCTACGAGACGGCCTGGCGCCAGCACATGAAGACATCCCTCAAGCCCCTCAAGCCAGAGCGCGGCCGGATGTTCCTGCGCCCTTCTGGACTTCGGAAAGTCTTCGAGCGCACCAGCAAAGACACCGACTGGCTCGAGGACACATTCGCCTCCTTCTTCAACCCAAAGCAAAAGGCTCCGGCCCCGATGCCAGCTCCAGTCCGAACTCCTGTCATCACCAAGACAGCTCCAGTCCAAACCCCCGTCATCATGGGGCACGTTGATCCCTCCCAGAGGAAGAAAGCGCTCAAGAAGAAGGCGGAGGTCCTTTCCACGCGGCAGCAGTACGAGGTCCTCGAGACCCTCCTCGATCATCTCAAGCACATCACGGAGCCTGGGCTCAAACGACTGGCCCTGATGAACGCTGAGCTCGCGCTCGGACGTGAGCTCAACGACATCCGCCAGCTCATCGGACTCGAGGCTCCAGCCCCTCTCGCATCTCCTGATGCAGAAGAGGAAGTTCTTCCCCCGAGCGCCAGCCCGAGCACTGGTTGTGTGGTCCTCGAAGAAGAGAGCGTTGAGGAGGAGGAGGAGGAGCTCGCTCGAGCTCGGAACCAGAAAGAAGAGCTGGCTCGAGCGTACCTGGCCAAGCGCCCTGTCACCCAAGGGCCGCTGTTCGACAACATCCCCAACGTCCACTACGGACTCAAAGTGATCGGCGAGAAGGCTGGCGGCTATTCAGCAGTCCAGGCGGGCAAGGCCGCTGATGCTGTGGCGCTCCGACTGGGCCACAGCCACGACGACATCCGCAGGAAGAAGCTCTCCTTCAACGACCTGCCCGAACTCCCGGACACCACCAGCGGGAAGCTGAGGAAGATGTACCGCTTCAACTCCCAGTTCGCGAACCACGTCATCGTTGAGCTGCGCTCGAGCCCGCACTTCGTCCCGGCAACCCATCCCCTGGATTCGGGGCCGTTCGGCCTCGGCGGCGACAAGTTCCCCAACCTGTCCCGGGGCCCGTTCGACGAGGCTTAAAAGACGAAGCCCCCCGGACCATTCCGAGGGGCTTCTGTGATGACCAACAGAACTTAGCTGAGCCGGGTGACCTCGAAGGTCTCGGGGCCGACGGGCGGCTTCACCGACTCGCCTACCGGCATCGTCTCCAAGCGACGAGCCACGAACTCGTTGAGCTCGGGGTTCTGCTCAAAGAGCTCCTCGAGGCTGCCTTCCCAAGACTGCTCGAGCGAGGAACTGGTGATGCGGAAGGTCTTCATGTAGATCACTATGGCCATCTGGTGATGCGTGTCAAGCGAGGCAACCGTCGATTTCGTCGAGCCTGGCCTGGACACCTCGGGTGAGGCGGGGCAGGCGGTCGGACTCGAGCCCTTCGGTCACGTCTTGAGCCGCCTGTTCAGGTAGAAAGCCACCGCCCATCAGCCAGTCCCGCAGGACATCAAGGGCATCGAGCGCGCCGTCGCGCTCTCCTTCGGCCATGTGTTCGAGCATCTGCCGCAGTGTCGCGTTGGGGTCCATTACCGACTCCGGTACAGCGCCGTGCTGATCTGCTTGGCTTCCCGATGCAGACGGGGCGTGAGGAGGCAGTCCCACTGACGGGGCGAGAAAGGATCGGAGTGCTTGCGCTCATCGAAAGGCGTCGTCAGCCAAGTCTCGAGCTGCGTTCGGAGGCTCTGACGGAACTCGCTTCGGAAGTTCTTCACCTTGAGGAGACTGACGCAAGCGAGGGTGTGTTCAGAGCTCATCCGCAGGAGCCCCCGTTGCCACGCCTCATCCCACTCGGGATCGACTCCGAGGCCCCAGGTGTACTTCCACGCCACCTGCTCCGCGATCCACTCCTTGGGGCTGAGCCACTCAGGGAGTTCGACCTCTCGGACCTGCCACCGGGCGACGGAGACGTGGCGCCAATCGCCGCTGTTCAGGATGCAGTCCTGCTGCTCGTTGAGATCAACTTGGTTGTCCCACACCGCCACCGGGTCCTTCGTCGTGTGGCTGTATTCGCCGGTGTGTCGGCAGAGGATTTGGTGCGTCTTCATGTCGAGTCCTATTGGGCGAGGGCGCCGGCGAGGTGCTTGAAGAAGTGATTGACATCGCCGTTGGCGAAGTCGATCTGACGGAGCACGTCCGCGATCTTCTTGGCCTCGTCACCGCTGGTTTGCGCGATGTGCTCAACGACAACCGTGTTGGGGATGAAGTTAGTCCCCCACTCGGGCCCTTCGACCTCGAAGGTCACCTCAGGGATGTCCTTCTCTGCGAAGAAGTCCTGCAGGTACTTGGTGGGCATCGTGGGCGCCAGGTCTTTGATTTCTTGGTTGGTCATCGTCTGTATGGTGGACAGTTGGGGATGCGGATTCATTCCTGAGTTCGTGAAGTTTTCTCGAGAAAGATTAGGCCGTAGGCGGGGTCATCCACGCCGGGGCCGGCTCTTCGTCGGGCATGAGCCACGTCGCGTAACCGCTATCCGTGGTCGAGCAACCCATGTACTCGGCGGTGTTCTCGTCCGGGTAGTCCGCGAGGTCTTGCAGGGTGGCGATGAGGTCATCGCAATCCGCCTGATCCTCAGGAGAGCTGGGGAACTTGCCGGGGCGCATGAGCTCGTCCGCTGCGGCGTCGCACATCGAGGGGCTCACGAAATCACTCATGCCCGTGCTTGCGAGGCTGTAGGTCATGGTGCTCTGGCCTCCGTGCCACTGGAAGATGCGCTCTACCAGCTCCGGCTCGAGAACGACGTTGCGCAGGTGGTAGTCCTTGCGGGTCTCGCGCGCGGGGCGGCGGGGGTCGTTGTACTTGTCGGTCATCGTCTCGTTCACGTAGGGTAGACAGTTGGGGATGCAGATCCATTCCCGACTTTCTCACGTATTTTCCGAATTTCTACTTCCACCTCAGACCGGCGCCCGAGGTAGCGCAGGAACTCCATCAGTTTGCAGCCATCAGGCGGGCGGCTGGCTTCAATCTCCCGAAGCCGCTCGAGCAACTCGGTCTCGAGCGCCATCAGCCAGCCTTCTTCGTGAACTCGTCCTCGCTGGTGTGTTCGACGGCCAGGTTCGACGGGATCGGGAACTCCGTGAAGCAGTTCCGACATCCGAGCTTCTCTTCCTTGGTGCACTCGAAGACCTGCTTCTCGGACCCCTCGTCCACTCCAAGCTGGCCTTCTTGAACTCCGAAGAGCTGGCGGGTGTGCAGGACGTACTCTTGCCACTCAAGGTCCGTGCGCCCGCATTGCGGACATTTGAGCTCGCCCTCAAGCGGCTCGGGGCCCCTGGCCTCGTTGTCCAGTCGTTTCCACTCGTGTTGGATGGCGTGGAAGGCCGCTCTGATCTGCTGGCTCAGTTCTCGAGCGAGCTGCCCCATCTGCTTCTCCTGCTCGGGCATCTTCTTCCCAGTCATCCTCTCAAGGAGGTCCCAAGTGTCGTCGATCCCGAGGCGCTCGAGGATCTTCATGCAGAGGTCCAGGGTCCTCGAGCTGACCTCCACCGTCACGCCGAACTCTGGGTTCTCCGAGGGATGGCGGTACTCGTCGTAGTCGATCTGCTTGTCCTCGAGATGGTCGAAGCGGGCCTTCCAGTCTTGCCACTGCCATTCGTTGAGCCAGTATCTTCCATCGCGCTCCTTCGAGATGTTGACTGTGAACCCTCGCGAGTCCACAGCCGTCTCCGGCCCCTCGAAGAACATGTTGCAGGTGCGGTCGTAGTGCTTCTTCGCGTAGTACTCGAGTACCACCAGGTCGCGACCGGTGAAAGTGATGTCGGCTGTTACTTTGTGATGGAATCGTCCGTGGTTCATGTCTGCTGGCTCCTGATGGCGGCGGCTGGTACCCAGGGCATACCTGGCCTGTTGCTGGTCCAGGCGATTTGGAAGCTGCCACCTCGAGCCTCCACCACCTTTGCCTCGTCCCACCTGTCACCAGGCTTCGGAGGGTACGGGGAGCCAATCGCAGCTCCAGTCCAGACTTCGACGATGTCGTTCTTCTTGATGTCCATGTTTGGATGTACACCGCGCGAGCTGGTTTTGTTAACCCCTGCCATCACTTTTTCCGTTCCTCCTTGAGCAGAGCGCGAACCCGGTCAAGCTCGTCCTTGCTGTGAGGAGTGCCTCCGGCGTTCAGCTTCAAGTAGAGCTGGAGGACTTCCTCTCGAGTCTCGAGGACGCAGAGGCTAAACTGGAACCGGTACTCCATCGTTGGGAGCTTGTCCTCGAACTCGTCGTACCTGGCACCGAAGACCTTGATGTCCCCGCGCAAGAAGGCTCGGACCGCCTCCAGTCGTTGCTTCCCATCAAGAAGTTCGACGTACGTGTCCTTCGGGTCCATTTGATGGTCGGACCAGAAGGGGGCGTTGAAGATGATCGTGCGACTGAGCTCGCCACCCATGAGCTGGAACTCCACGTAGTTGACCTGCTGCTCGGGGGTCCAGACGTGCGCGCGCTGGTAGTCGGGGTCGAGGCGCAGGTCACCTCCGCCAGCCAAGGTCTCGAGGTTGGAATCGAGATGCGTCCAGGGCACATCCACCGACCAGCGGGCTGCGGGAAACTGAGGGATGTCTCTGAACTTCATGAGGGCTCCCGCAGGAACGTCGCGTAGCACCCGTAGGCCTCGGGTCGCTTCTTGATCAACAGCCGCAGTTCATCTTGGGTCAGCGGATTTGGCCCCCGCATGATCTCCATGAACGTCTCGTGCTTCTTCGCGAGCTTCTGTTGTGCTTCGGAGTAGAGCTGGTGTTGTGTCTTCATAGCTGCGCCTCTTCCTCGAGCCTCAGACGGTCTTGTTCGCGCTCCGACGCCCGGTTCTCCCAGTAGATGCCGTGGTCGGTCTTCTCGAGCACCACGATCCCTGACAGACCTCCAGCGAAATCCATCGCTTTCTCGAGCGCGTCCTCGTGGTTCTCAACAAACACTGCCACCACCCGGCCGTCCTGCGACACGAACAACAACTCCACAGGGTTGTCGCTGGCGCCGACCATATCCCTGGCCAAGGCTTCAAGAGGCTCACATCGTGTGGCCATCAGTTCTTCTCCTCGTACCAAACGTCCGCCCACTCCCCGTGCTTGCGGGTCCGGGCTTTCCCGGTGGAGGTCGTGCAGGTCTCCGAGCACGTCTCCGGGCTCAAACAGTGGTCTTGCACCTGCTTGAGGGTCAGACCCGTCTCCAGGGTCCGAGACCGTTCCCCCGGGCTCACAAAACTGCGGACGATCTTGTACGTGCTCATGTGGAAGGTACGGAGTAGGGGAAGGATTTACAGGGCGGCATCAGATGTCGTCCCTGATGCGGATGAATCGAGGCTCTCGAGGAACACCAGCATCCGTCATCTTCTTGTACCCGAAGGTGATGGTTGTGCCGACTGGCGGCGGAGTCATCACGAGCTTGAACGAGAGGCCAGACCCGCATTTGAACGTGTTGCCGTTCGGCAGGCGACAGACGAGTGAGCCGCAGCCCTGATCCCTGTTGCCCTTCCCCTTGGTGTGACCAACGACCACAGCCTCGGCAGTCCTGACTTTCACGACCTTCTGCGCGTCCAGACTATCCCCTGCCGTGTAGGCGGAGTTGGCATGACGAAGCACAAGGCCCTCGCCCCCGCCTGTCTCCACCTCATCCAGGAGCTTCTCGAGGTGTGCTCGGGACTGGACTTGGACCTGCTCGACGACGATGAGCTGGTCGAAGCCAGCAAACTGAACCTCGGTGTGGAGCGCGACGAGCCGCTGCTCAAACCCTCCCGGCGCGTCCGGGGCGTCGAACACCAAGAACTTCATGTGCTTCCAGTCGCTCGAGCTACCTCCTCGACAAACACCTGATGCTTCGGCGAAGCGCCCTCGGCCAAGCCAGAGCTCGCCATCAAGACGGACTTTGGGGAGTCGGGCTTTGAACCAGTCGGGCGCTGCGAAGATGTTCCCTCGACGAGAGACGAGGTTCTTCCCGTCCCACCAAGCGCGGCAGCCGTCGTACTTCTCGCTCATCCACCTGCCGGTGGGGTCCGACTTCCAGTCCCAATGCTGGACGACCATCACGGGCGGCACGTCCTTCTGTGGTGTGGGTGCCTTGGGCGGCGCGGAATGCCGGACCCTCGACCCACTCGAGCTGGGTGCCCGAACAGTCGGGTCCTGCATTGCGACGAGGTCATCGAAATCAACGGCGGGCATCAGGCTGCTTCCTTCCTGGCGCTCAGGACTTCAAACGCCTCACGGACACGGCAGAAGGCTTCCTTCGTGCCCCCGTGGTCGGGGTGGGTCAGGCGTGCCTGCTTCCGGTACGCCGACTTGATCTCAGCCCATGTGCTGCTGCCGGAAATGCCGAGCACTTGGTAGGGCTCGTCAGCTTCCATCGGGGCGAACAGGCCGGCGAAGATGGCCCGCCACTGATGCGGGTTGCCGTAGCCCTCGACCTCAGGGTCGTAGGTCTTGTAGGTGGGCTCCTTTGCCACCGGCGGCGTGAAGCACCCCGTGGTCAGGGTGTCCTCCACCGCCGCCTTCGCCTCGTGGAGCGTCGGGAACTTGAGGGGCTTGCGACCTCGTGGCCGCTTGAGCGGGGCGCCATCAACCTCGCAGATGTAGGCGCCGGCTCGGATCTTCTCAACGAGGCCACGCCCACATACCGTTCGGTAGTGCGCGCGTCCTCGGGTGTGGGGAATCCAGAGGTCCATCAGACAGCCTGGATGGCGACTTCGTGGGCCTTCTCGAAGGCGGGGAGACCAAGGGCCGTGAGGTGCTTGCACTTGCGGCGGTTGCACCATCCCGGGCAGGAGCAGCCCCAGTGTCGCTTGCTCTTGTTCTGCGACACGACGTAGACCCGGTTCGACGAGGAGCTACGCACCTCGATGCGGTGGGTCCACTGCCCGTTGTCCTCGAGCAGAGCGGTTTGGGGGACGCGGAGGGTGGGGAGGTTCTTCGTTGCCATGCTGGTACTACCGGGGCGGACAGTTGGTCATTCCCATCGAGGGAGGTTTTTCAAAGAAATCGACCTGCGGAACGGATTTTTCAAAGAAATCGACATGCGCGCCTACCGCAGCTTTTCAGCCGAGGTAGCGCACTTCCAAGACCTCGAGGGCCGGGCACGGAACGATGCGTTCGGCGGGCGGCAGGTCGTCCCCCTTCCACAGGTACAGTTTGCCTTCTTGCTTGAGCGTGAGACGAACCCCTGCCAGCAGCCTCTTGAAGAGGTGTTCGCGCTTCTCGTCAGGCAGTGCGCTGATGTTGATGTGCAGGCAGCCGTTACCGACCTGCCCACCGTTGCCCTGGAGCGCGGTCCAGAACTCGCCGTCGGCTGTCCCAATCTTGAACTCGAACATCACCACTCCCTCCGATCCCACTCACCGTTGCGGTGCGTGTACATGACGTTTGCCTCTTCCCGACGGAATCGGTCAGCGAATCCCTCGGGCGCCTTGATGCCGAGCTCCTCGAGCTTCGTGAGCAGGGCCTCCGAGTCCGAGG
>Ga0307378_10005819_pt1 | contig 17049 bp, 18 predicted proteins | sample UN1MG_FD_202238 | JGI IMG/M metagenome (GOLD analysis project Ga0307378, IMG submission 202238) | Soil microbial communities from Risofladan, Vaasa, Finland - UN-1 | ecosystem: Environmental > Terrestrial > Soil > Coastal area > Acid sulfate soil | place: Finland: Risofladan, Vaasa | collected... | reverse complement strand
AAAATCTCAAGTAGAAATTGAAATAAATGAAGAAGCATTAAAATAAAATACAGCGTATAGCGGGCAATTAGTCGTTAGTGTAAAATATAAGTTGCAAGATACAAGATGCAAGTTGCGAGTTTATTCAGTTAACCGGCTAACCATCTTTACTAGATACGATTCACGAGATACGAGATACTTACTGGTTGTTGTTTTTCTATCCGCTATACGCTCTATGCTCCACGCTAGTTATGCTTTCTTACTTTCCTTCTTCAAAATATTCATAAACACCAAGGAAACCAAGATAATACCTATCAAAATAGCCTGAGTAATGGTTAATAAATTAAATACTTTGTAATTATTTTCGTAAAATCTGAAAAATTCTATGGTAAAGCGGGAAATTGAAAATAATATAAAAAAGCTCAACATAAGAAATCCATCATACTTTTTATATTTTTTCATCCAGAGAAGAATAAAAAAGATTAAAAAGCCATACAAAGAACTATAAAGTTGAGTAGGAATTACCGGGAGAGTACAGGAACTTCCGGAGGCAATCAATCCATCTTTTAATTGCTGTAAATATACCGGGGGCATAGGTAAAGAAGGAAATTTAATACCGTAATTTTCCGAAATTACACCATAACAACAGCCGTTTAAAAAACAACCTATCCTCCCGATCCCTATTCCGAGAGCAATGGAGGGAGCAGCAATATCAGCATATTTCCAGAATGAAATCTTAGTTCTTTTGACATACAACCAGCATAGAAAGTAAGCTACTAAAAATCCTCCTAAAAAGCTTAATCCACCCTGCCTGAAATATAATATTTTCATAAGGTTTTTCATATAATAATCAAGATTGGTTAAAACATATCCCAATCTACCCCCAATCAAGGCACCTAAAATCACGTATAAACTTAGATCTAAAATTCTTTCCGGGTCTTCTCCACTTTTTTTTGCTTCTTTCATTGCTAAAAGAATAGCCGTAATAAAAGCTAAAGCAATCATTACCCCGTAAGAATAGATCGGAAATGATCCAATGGTAAATAATATTCTATACATTAAAATTTACTCCTTACCTTGCTCTTTATATTTTTCCCCTTTTTTCCATTTTTTCCATTTTTCCTCTTCTTCCCATTCTTCCCATTCTCCCTCATCTTCTCCTTTCGGGACATGGAACAAAAGATGAATCAATAATACTAACATTCCGCACACTATCGCTGAATCCGCAAAATTAAAAATCGGCCAGATTCTGAAATCTATAAAATCTATTACCCTTCCATCAATTCTCACCCGATCAATAAGATTGCCTACTGCACCGCCCAAAACAAGCGTTAAAGGAATATACATAAAAGGGTCTTTCTTGAAAATTATTTTTTTGTAAATTAAGATAATCAAAATTACGGAAATTGATGCCGCTATTACAAAGAATATTGTTTGATATCTAAAAAGCCCAAAGGCGGTATATGGATTCTCTATATAAGTAATATGAAATATCCCTTCAATTACCGGTATAGACTCTCCTATCTGCATATTGTACTGAATATAAATTTTACTTGCCTGATCAAGCAATATAATAAATAGGGCAAAAATTATAAATCCCATGGTATTTTTTTTACTCCTCAAAATGTTCATGTATTACTTTAGCACATTTTTCACAAATAGTCGGATATTTCTGGTCTCCTCCTACTGTCTCACTGTAACACCAGCACCTTTCACACTTCTTGCCTTGCGCCCTGGTTATCAGTACTTTAATATCTGGAAATTCAATACCCGTATAGGCATCAGAAGAAAGTCCTTTTTCTCCTTCTCCGTGAACTATATCGGTCTTAGAAACGATAAATATGGTTTCCAGCTGATCCTTAAAGGAGATTAAATAATCATAAACTTCTCTATCTTCGGTATAAATATTTACCTGCGCCTCTAAAGAATTACCGATAAAGCCTTCCCCTCTTTTTATTTCCAGTGCTTTTAAAACATCTTTTCTGATTTTTAAGATGTTATCCCATTTTTTTTCTAAATTTCTATCTATATAATTTTCATTTACTTCCGGCCAGGAAGCGAGAAAAACGCTTTCTTCGCCTTTTTCAATCTCTCTTAAGTACTGCCATATTTCCTCCGCGGTAAAACTTAATACCGGTGCAATCAGTCTAACCAAATAATTTATAATCTGATACAATACTGTTTGAGCAGCCCGGCGCTCTTCGGAATCGGCAAAGGCGGTGTAAAGTCTATCCTTAATTATATCCAGATAAAATGAACTCAAATCGATAGCACAGAAGTTATGAATTTCATGATAAAGGGAATGAAATTCAAATTTATCATAGCTTTTATTTACTCTTTTTACTAAACTTTGAAAATTACTCAAGATCAACCTGTCTAATTCGTTAAGTTTTTCATAAGAAACCACATCTGTATCAGGATTAAAGTTTGATAAATTTCCCAGGATAAACCGGGCGGTATTTCTAACCCTTCGGTATATTTCCACTAATTGATCTAATATCTTGGAAGAGATCCTGATATCTGTCCGGTAATCAGAAGAGGCCACCCATAATCTTAATATATCTGCCCCGTATTTTCCAATAATCTCCTGAGGGGCAATGACATTGCCTATGGATTTGGACATTTTCCTGCCTTCTGCATCGACAATGAAACCATGAGTCAGAACAGTTTTATAAGGTGCCTTTCCAAAAGCAGCTACCGAAGTCAGTAGTGAGGTTTGGAACCAGCCTCTATGCTGGTCTGTCCCCTCCAAATACATTTCCGCCGGCCAGTGGAGTTCCTCTCTCTTCTTGAGCACCGCCGCATGACTGCATCCGGAGTCAAACCATACATCCATTATATCTTTCTCTTTTTCAAAATCTTTACCCTGGCAGTGGGGGCACTGATAATCTTTAGGTAAAATCTCTTGGGCAGATAGAGCAAACCAGGAATCTGACCCTTTTTCCAGGAACAGTTTTTTAACCGAATTTATCGTTTCTTCATTTACTATAATTTCTCCGCATCCTTTACAGTAAAAAACCGGGAGGGGTACTCCCCATACCCTTTGACGGGAAATGCACCAGTCGGTTCTGCTCTCTACCATAGCATATATTTTTTCCTTACCCCAGGCAGGAACAAATTGAACCCTTTCTATTTCTTTTAGGGTTAAATCACGAAAGGTTTCGATGTTTACAAACCATTGCTCGGTTGCCCGAAATACTACCGGTTTTTTGCAGCGCCAGCAGTGGGGATAAGAATGAATTATTTTGCTAACCTTCAATAAAGCTCCGTTCTTTTTTAACTCATCTATTACCGCAACATTTCCTTCTTTATAAGTTAATCCTTTAAACTTTCCACCTTCCTGGTTAAATTTTCCCTGATTGTCAAGGGTAGTAAATATAGGTATTTTATATTTTACTCCTATCTCATAATCCTCCTGTCCATGTCCCGGCGCAGTGTGTACACAGCCGGTCCCTTCATCCAATAAAACATGATCTCCTAATATCATTAGCGAGTCTCTATCAAAAATAGGATGTTTACACTTTAAACCCTCAAATAATTTACCTTTTGCTTTTCCGATAATCTTATAATCTACAATTTTAATTTCTTTCATTACTTTTTCTACCAGGGCGGAAGCTAATAAGAGATTCCCCTCTTCTGTTTTAACTAAACTGTATTCAATGTCCGGATTAAGAGCAACAGCCATGTTACCGGGAATAGTCCAGGGGGTAGTAGTCCAGATAAGTACATAGTTTTTTTCTTCTTTACTCTCCGGGAATACTTTTTTCAAACTATCTTTCACCAAGAATTTAACATATATTGAAAAAGATTCTTTGTTGTGATATTCTATCTCGGCTGCTGCTAAAGCTGTTTCACAATGAGCACACCAGTATACCGGTTTTAATCCTTTGTAGATATATCCTTTGGAAAACATCTTTTTAAATATTTCTATCTGCTCTGCTTCATAAGCAGGGTTAAGGGTCAGATAAGGGTTTTCCCATTCTCCCATTACCCCTAATCGTTTAAACTCTTCTCTTTGCACGTTGATATAATGTTTGGCATACTCTGTACACTTCTTCCTTAGTTCAACCGGGTCTACCTCACTTAAGCCAACTTTCATGTTTTTGGTAACCTGAAACTCTATAGGTAAGCCATGGGTATCCCATCCGGGAACATAGGGGGAATTATACCCTTTCATAGATTTATACTTGGGGATTATATCTTTTAATATCTTATTATAGGCGGTCCCTATATGTATATTTCCATTAGCATAGGGAGGTCCGTCGTGCAAGATGTATTTCTTCAGGTTTTTCTTTTTTTCCAGTACTTTCTTGTATGTTTCCTGTTCTTCCCAAAATTCTAACAATTTATGCTCTTCCTGGGCCAAGTTTGCTTTCATCTTGAATTTTGTTTTCGGTAAATTTAAGGTATCTTTGTATTCCATTTGAATTTCTCCTCGTGCTTTATAGTTTATATAATATAACAAAAACCTCTTGCCGCATAAAAGGACAAGAGGTTAAAAGTTCTTGTGGTACCACCTAATTTTTATCATTACCTCGCGATAATGAACTCAAAGAGTAAATATATTTAAATAGATAAATAAATATACTCCAGTTTGTAACGATGTTCACCGCCCTAATCTACTTTTGAACCAATTTCGATTAGAAATATTGAGACGATTTTGGATAGAAAGAATTTACAGGCTTCCACTTTCCCTGCTCGCTGTTAAATTGTATCTACCTACTCTTCCTCAAATCAAATCAATAACTATTCTATTTTTAATTTACGTAATAATAGCATATTAAATCGGTTTATGTCAATGTTTTAGATAGCGTAGAGCGTGTAGCGTAGAGCGTATAGTAGTTGTTGCGGGCAGCAAGTGAAAGCGAGATAACAAATAAGTATCGAGTATATAGTAAAGAAAAGAAGAAGACAGAAGGCAGAAGACAGAATAAATTCGTATCTCGTATCTCGTAAATCGTATCTCGATAAGAGAATAGAAATCAGAAGACAGAATTCAGAAGTCAGAATAAGATAGTATATATTATGTAGTGAAGAAAATAAAAATCAGGAGCCAGGTCATCGTGTATCGCGTGTAGAAAATCAGAAATCAAGAGAGGTAGGGGTTCGATTTATCGAACCCGCTTATCCCTACAGGACAGACATTCCCCGCTTTCACGGGAATGACAAGGAAGATGCGGGAATGACAAAAAAAGAAGCGGGGCGGATAAATCCGCCCCTTACACTACACTAAATAAAAAAGGATGACAACCATCCGCCGTCATCTAAATTCTCAAACAATTTTTTCTAATTTATCCAAAAAATCTTTTTGGCTGATATCGTAAATCTTAATAAGTTTATTTTTGCTGGTTTGCCCCGAAATTATTTCTATTTTTGATTTCGCTATATCAAAATATTTAGCTAAATAGGCAATGCATTTTTTATTGGCTTTGCCTTCGACCGGCGGGGCGGTGATGGAAATCTTTAAAGCATTATTATACACTCCGTCAATTTTATTCTTGGATGAACCGGGGACAATTTTTACCTTGATTACAATATCATTCCCCGTCATCTTAAAATAATCATCTGTACTGCTGTTCATCTTCTGTTTCTTTGATTTTAAAATTTTCTTCTATGTCTAATCCTTCTAATTTACCCGTTTTCTCTCCGGAAACTTTATTCTTTGTTTTTTCTTTGGACATTTCATTCTCTTTAATCTCGTAATTTCCTTCTTTCTCAAAATCCTCATTTTCAATCATTTTTAGGTATAAATTCAACATTGATTTAAACTTTTCTTTAAATGTAAACTTATATCTTCGCAGGTTATCAATTTCGTTTTTCACCAGGTCTTCTTTTTGAAAGACCTGTTGTTTTAACGCCTTAGCTTCCATCTCTGCTTTTTCTATGATTATCTTTGCTTCCTTTTCTACCCTGCCCTTCATCTCTTCGGCAGATTTTTGGGTATTTACTAAAGCGCTCCTCAAAGTTTCTTCAATCTCGCCAAACTCTTTTAATTTTTCTTGCATTCTTTCTATTTCTTCATTAAGTCTTACGTTTTCATTGATTAATTCTTCGTAGTCTTTTACTATCTTATCTAAAAAATCATCTACTTCTTCTTCGTTATAACCTCTGAATGACCTAGAAAATTCTTGCTGTTCAATATCCATTGGTGTAATTCTCATTCAATTATTCCCCCCTCATTTAATATTTTAATTAATTTTTTTTATATACATTAAAAAGCTATACTAACAAGTATATTAATTAGTGCTCTTTGGAGCAAGTTTAGTAAAAAAAAGACAATTATCGGTGAAAGATCTAACCCCATACCCCCTAAAGGCAATATAATCCTAAAGGGCGCCAAAACCGGTTCGGTAACTCTATAGATAAACCGAACCACCGGGTTGTAGGAATCTATCGGCATCCAGGTTAAAAATATTCTTGCTAAAATTAAATAACTGTAAAGTCTGAAAACTGTGTTAATTATTTGTAACAGTAAAAGCATAGATAATATTTTCCTTCCTCTTTTATCAATTTATACAGGCAATTTAAATTAGTGGTTAATGAAACCCGAATATTCCTCTGCCGATTCTAACCATATTAGCGCCTTCTTCTATAGCTACCTCAAAATCATCAGTCATCCCCATGGAGAGATAGTCCATTTTAACGTTCTTTATATTTTTACTCTTTATTTCTTTAGATAATTCCCTGAGTTTCCTAAAATATGGACGAACTTCTTCTTTATCTTCTTCTATTATTGGCGCAATAGTCATTAAACCTCTAACTCTTATTCTGGAAAATTCAGATATTTCTTTTAGAAAAGGTTCTACTTCTTCCGGTTTAATTCCGTATTTGGTTTCTTCCCCGGAAACATTCACCTCAACTAAAACATTCGTTGTCTTCTCAAATTGCAAAGAACGTTTATCTATTTCTTTGGCTAATTTTATACTATCTACAGTTTGAATACAATCAAATATTTCTATAGCGTATTTTACCTTATTAGTCTGCAGGTGTCCTACTAAATGCCACTCTGTATCGGCAGTCAAAATTTGATATTTTTCTTTAGCTTCCTGAACTTTATTTTCGCCAATTATTTTTACCCCAGCATTTATAGCTTCTTTTATTTGCTCTATGGTAGCAGTTTTAGTTACCGCCACCAATTTTATTTCTTCGGGGCTTCTATTCGCCTTTAAGGCTGCTTTTTTTATTTTTTCGTTTATTATCTCTAAATTATTTTTGATTGTTTCCACAAGCTATAACCTTTTTTTATTTATTGTTTTTTGATTATTCAACTAAAAAATATAAACACTCATTCAATTAATCTTAAAGTTTTATACTCTATGTTTCTTTATCGTTTTTAAAATAATTTTTCATTCTTTCTCCATCAACTATATACACTACTCGCTCAGCTAAATTTGTAGCATGGTCAGCAATCCGTTCAATATTATTGGAAACAAAAATCAAATGAATCGCCCTGCTGATAGTATGTGGGTCTTCCATCATGAAAGTTAAGAGTTCACGCAATATCTGATTATCCAAATCGTCAACCGTCTTATCTCTTGCCCATACTTCCTTGGCTGACTCTACATCTCCGTTGAAATAGGCATTTAAGCTATCTTTCAACATATTTTGAGCAATTTCAGCCATTCGGGGAATATCTATTAGGGGTTTTACCATTGATTTGGTTGATAGATATTGACTAGCCTTAGCTATGCTTACGGCATGATCTGCTACTCTTTCTAAATCAGATACGGTCTTATAGCCACAGCCGATTATCCTTAAATTTTTGGCAATGGGATGACGTAGAGCAATCAATTGCAAACACTGTTCTTCGATATCTAATTCCATTTTATCAATTATATCATCATTTTCAATTACCTTTGCCGCTAAATCCAAATCCTGTTCAACTAAAGACTTTATAGACATATCAATTGCTTCTTCGACTAAATTTGCCATCTTTGTCAGACTTTCCCTTAAACCGGTAAGTTCGTTATCAAAATATAATTTTCTCTCTTTTTTAATCATAATTTATTCTTCCTCTGTATTTTTTCGTATATCGTATTTCGTATATCGTATTTCGTTAAGAAATTAGTATCGAGTATAAAATACAGTTACAAGTAATATGTAATGAGTAATAAGTTTAAATTTCAAAAATTATATAAACAGGTACTTATTACAGTTACTTATCACATGTTACACATTACATTCTTTGTTGGTTAACTGGTTAACTGGCAAACAGGGCAACTTGGTAACTGTTCACGAAATACGAAATACAATATACGATATACTATTTTATGCTTAATATACCAAAAATAGCAACATTTTTCAATAATTTTATATTCGTATCGTGTATTGCGTGGAGAAAGAGAAAATGGAAGACAGAAAAAATTACCGAGTAGAGAAAAGATTATTAGTAAATAGTTAAGGAGCGTATTGTTATACACCCCTCCACATTAACGAACTATTTTATAGACAAAACGTTTGCTCCACCAAAAACTGATAACCGAAAACTTCTTTTTATACTTATGAATATTTTCCTATATGCTATACGCTAAACGCTCCACGCAAATTACTTTATTTTCTCTTCTTAAGAGCAGCGCCTCCCAGGTAGGCCTCCTGGACTTTTTGATTGCTCTTTAAATTGGAAGCCAATCCGCTAATAGTAATATTCCCTGTTTCCAAAACATATCCTCTGTCAGCAATGCTTAATGCTTTGCGGGCATTTTGTTCTACTAATAATATTGATATACCTTGATCATTAATTTCACGGATAATCTGGAAAATTTGTTTTACCAAAAAGGGAGCCAACCCCAGAGAAGGTTCATCTAAAAGTAAGATACGAGGAGTACTCATCAAAGCTCGCCCGATAGTCAACATTTGCTGTTCTCCTCCAGAAAGGGTACCGGCCAATTGGTTGCGCCTTGCTTTAAGAATAGGAAACAGGTTAAAAACCCTTTCTTTTGTATTTGTTATAACTTTATTATCTTTTCTATGAGTATAGGCACCAAGATTAAGATTTTCCTCAACAGTAAGAGTTATAAAAACCTTTCGACCCTCAGGAGCATGAGAAATTCCTTTGATAACTATTTCATAAGCCTGAACATTATTAAGTTCTTCTCCTCTTAATTGAACAGTTCCTTTACGGATAGGAAGCAAACCAGAAATTGCTCTCAATAGAGTACTTTTACCAGCACCATTTGCTCCTAATACAGTAACTATTTCACCTTCATTAACCTCAAGTGAAATTCCCTTAAGTGCCTCAATTGAACCATAAAAAATGTGTAAATCTTCAACTTTTAACAGTACTGTCATATTACTATAATTCCTCCTCTTCCTCTTTTCCTAAGTAGGCTTCGATCACCAGAGGATTATTATAAACATCTTCCGGAAATCCCTCAGCTATCTTTTTCCCTTCATCCATTACTGTAACCCAATCAGAAATTCCCATAACTACATTCATGTCATGCTCAATTAGTAAAATAGTTAAATCTTCTTTTAACAAACTTTTGAGAAATTTCATTAAGTCTTCTGACTCTCGATCATTTAACCCACTACTTGGTTCGTCTAAAACTAATAAATCAGGATTGGTAGTTAAGGCTCGAGCAATTTCTAACATTCGCTGACTACCATAGGCAATATTTTTCGCTAATTCATCTCGAAATTTCCATAACCCTACTTGATGTAAACGCCTTTCCGCTACTTCTCGAATTTTATTTTCTTCTTCCTTCTGATGAGAAGATCTAAAAACAGAAGACCATACTCCAGCTGAACCACGGCAGTGCTGGCCAGACATTACATTTTCTAAGCAGGTCATATTAGAAAAGAGACGGATATTTTGAAAAGTCCGTGCAATTCCCTTTTCTATAATCTGGTGGGATTTTTTGCCGGCAAGGTCTTCTCCCTTGAAGACAACTTTTCCACCATCAGCTTTATATATACCGGTAACTACATTAAAAACGGTAGTTTTTCCTGCTCCGTTAGGGCCTATCAGACTACTTATTTGCCCTTGACTCACTTTAAGGTCAAAATTGTTTACCGCGATCAAGCCGCCAAATTTTTTGGTAAGTTTATCGGTTTGCAAAACAACTTTATTAATTTTATTTATTTCTTCATTTTCTTGCTTGGTTCTTATCATTGTTCCCATACTATTATTGTCTTTAGCCATTTTCTTCTCCTGCTTTCATTAAAAGTGATTCGAGTTTAACGGCTCCTCTTTTCCTGGGCCAAATACCACCGGGTCTAAAGATCATCATAACCACCATTGCTGCTCCAAAAATTAGCATTCGATACTGGGCAAAAGTTCGGAACATTTCCGGAAAAAGACTGATGGCGGCAGCCCCGATTAAAACTCCGGGTACAGAACCCATTCCTCCGATTAATACGATACAGAAGAGCATACAGGACTCCATAAAACTAAAACTCTCCGGAGAAACTATCATTAATTTGCTCGCATAAATATTACCGGCTACCCCGGCTAAACCCGCGCCTAAAACAAAAGCTAATAATTTATAGTATCTGACATCAATTCCGGTCGATTCAGCAGCTACTTCATCTTCTCGAATACAATTCCAGGCTCTACCTATACGGGAACGTTGCAAATTTACAAGACCAAGAATAGTCAATCCTACTATTATCCAAATTACAAAGTAATATTCAATTGAAGAATCAATTACCAAAGAGCCTCCAAAAGAAAGAAAATCTATTCCAAAAACTCCATTTGGCCCTCCTGTAATGCCAAAAGGATTATTAATAAGGACTAATCTGACAATTTCGCCCATTCCAATAGTAACAATACAAAGATAATCTCCTCGTAAATGTATGATCGGAGAACATACTAACCAGGCAAAGGCACCTGCTGCAATTGCACTTACCGGCAATAAAATAATTATAGGAATTCCAAATGTGGTATTAAGAATTGCTGTAGTGTAGGCACCAATAGCCATAAACCCCATATGTCCCAAATCAAATAAGCCCACTTCACCTAAAACAATATTCAAACTAAGCCCTAAAAGAGCATAAATTCCGAAGAAAAAGAAAACATCAATCCAATAATTATTCATCTTAAAAGGGAATAAAGTTAGTAGTGCTATCACAATAAGTATAGGCAAATTTTTTAGGATAATATTTTTATTTGTTTTCATTTATTTTACCCCTTTATACCTTTTCTGCAACTTTCTCACCCAGAAGACCTCTGGGGCGAAAGATTAAGACTAATATTAATATTAAAAATACAAAAACATCTTTATAGGCTGTGGAAATATAAGCAGACCCCAACATTTCAATAATTCCTAAAAGAAGTCCGCCCAGCATTGCTCCCGGTATATTACCGATACCTCCTAAAATAGTAGCAGTAAAGGCTTTTAATCCATAGTTCCAACCCATAGTAAAACTAATTTGACGATAATACATCCCTACCATTACTCCAGCTGTTCCGCCTAAAGCAGGACCTAAGGCAAAGATAAAAAATATAATAGTTTCAATATTTATTCCCATCAAGGCAGCAGTATCTCTATCCAAAGCTGAAGCTCTAATAGCTGCTCCAAAAGTTGTCTTTTGAATTATATAATATAAGATAGCTAATAATACAAAAGACAGAATTAAAATAACTATTTGAAGAAGAGTAATATGAATTCCACCTATTTCAAAACGTAGAGTAGGTACAACACTCACAGGATATGCTTGATAGCGGGGACCCCAAACTACCATAATTATATTTTCTAAGAAAATTGATACACCTAAAGCAGAAACGACTGCGGGAAGTCGGCCAACTGAATAAATAGGACGATAAGCTATCCGCTCAATTATTATCCCGGCTATGCCTATGCCGATTGCGGCTATTAACATAGCCGCAATCATACCTCCTGCTAAACCAACATGAGAGGTTACATAGGCATTCCCCCATACGAGGAGAGTAAATCCAAGGTAAGAACCCAGAGCAAATAAATCTCCATGGGCAAAATTAATCAACTTCATTACTCCGTATACCATGGAATAACCAAGAGCAATAAGAGCATAAAATGACCCGATAGTTAGTCCATTTAACATCTGCTCCAAAAAAATTCTCATCTTTTACTTCTTACCTTTTTATTTATTGTAAATATCAAAGCCACCTTCCTCATTTACTACATACATCAGATATGGTACACCTTCTCTATCTCCAGTTTCAGTAAAACCAATTCCTCCTGTAACACCTGGAACTCCATCTACTTCATTTCCAAGATATTCAGCTAAAACATCGGAATCGGTAGAACCAGTCTTATCGATAGCATAAGCAATAATATTTAAAGCATCAGCAGCATATACTGGCCAAGGACTGGAAGGAATTTCTCCATATTTCGCTTTGTAGGCATCTAAAAATATCTTAGATTCTGGGTAAGGAAGTTCTGCGGGCATAGGCTCCTGAGTCATAAAACATCCTTTTGCCTTTTCTATCCCGGCAATTTTTACAAACTCATCATTAATGGCTGCATTTCCCCCTACAAAAGGACAGGTAATACCTATATCTCGCGCTTGAGAAACTACTAATGCAGCTTCGGGATAATAACCAGTAAAATAGAACACATCTGGATGAGTTTCACGTACCTTAGTTAGAGGAACGGAAAAATCCTTCTCGCCCGGAGTAATTGCATCATAATACACTATCTCTACTTCCCCAGCATCAACCTTTGGTTGTAATGCTTTTTTGGTCTCTTCAGCCACTCCCAAGGCGAAAGTAGTATTATCATGCATAATAGCTATCCGTTTTGCACCAAAAACTCGAGGAACATAATCTGCAAAGAAGATTCCTTGAGCACTATCAATACCACAGGTTCGGAAAAAGTATTTTAATCCTCTTTCGGTTAAACGAACAGCAGTAGCACCATAAGCGATATTAACTTTTTTGAATTTTTCGTAAAGATTAGAAGCAGGTTCACAAACAGAAGAACCATAAGTTGAAACAGAAGCTACTACATCCTTCTGGGAAATTAATTTCATTGCTGCTAAGGCTCCTGCTTTAGGTTCACATGCATCATCAGCAATTCTAACTTCGACCATTCTTCCACCCAAAATACCACCACTTTCATTAATTAACTGAGCTGCTATTTCGCAAGATTGCTTAGCCATTTCTCCTTCATAAGCCCAAGCTCCGGTTATTGGTCCTTGAAGACCGATAACTACTGGTGGTTTATCAGCAGCCATCACTCCCAAAGAAGCTATACATAGTACCAATACTAATACACTAAAACCTAATAATAATTTTATTCTTTTCATTTTAATTCTCCTTTATTATTTTAATATAAATCAAAAACAGATTATTTTAGTAAATCAACTAGTCCTAACCTTAGTGTTAACTTCTATCCTATAATTACTTAAGAAATTCCTTCACCTCCTTTTTTCTGTAATAATAGTCACTCGCAAAACTACAGTTAGTAGGTACCTTTTTTAAATTTTGTGAAAAACCATCTTTAGATTATTTTTTGCCTAAACTATTTATTATATATATATTCTACAGAAAATTAAAAAATCCTTCTTTTATTGAATAAAATAAGTTTTATTATTTTCTTTCTTATACTACCGAGGGTTCAATAATCAGTTCACCCCGTTCAAATCTGCCTATATCTAATCTGCCAATGGGGATAGAAGTCTGCCCCTTAAGTATTAACTCTGCCATAAGCCGGCTAACTACAGGAGCCAGCATAAATCCATGACCGCTGAAACCTACTGCCATATAAAAGCCCTTTACCTGAGGATGCACACCTAGGATTGGCTGAGAATCAGGACTTATGTTATATAGGCCTGACCATTGTCTTACCATGCTCACTTCTTTTAATAGTGGAACAACCGCAGTCATCTTTTGGGCCATCTCCCGGGCAAACTGCCAGCTTGTACCTATATCGTGACCTTTGGGTTCATCGGGGTCACCCAAACCCATGATGATGCTCCCGTGAGGGGTTTGCTGGCAGTAAAAATTACGAGAGAAGGACATCAGCATCGGTCTGAATAGAGGGTCAACCGGTTCGGTAATTAAAATTTGATGCCTTTGGGAATATACCGGTATTTCCACTCCTGCCATTTTCCCTATTTCTCCCGAGTAACCACCGGCGGCATTTATTAGAATAGGAGTGAGCACTTCTCCCCGGTCTGTACTGATCGAAACTATCCTATTATTTTCGGTCTTAATTTCTTTTACTTCAGTAAAATTGTAGATCTTTACCCCCAACCTTTGAGCAGCCTCGGCATAAGCAAAATTTGTATTAAAGGGATTAGCATGACCATCGGTAGGACAGAAGGTTGCGGCTAATACCCCTTCCGTATTTAAAGGAGGTACAATCTCTTTGGCCTCTTCCACGGTGATGAATCTGGCATCAATGCCTAATGATTGTTCTAAAGCTACATTTTTCTTAAACTGATTGACTTCTTTTTCGGCATAAGCCAACATAAGATATCCGCCTTGATTCAGTTCGATATCATAATTCAGTTCTTGACTTAAATTCTCGAATATTTTTATACTCTCCCGAGCCAGGATACAGTTCATCTCAGTCCCAAACTGCTGTCTGATTCCTGCTCCACACCTACCGGTAGCACCACTGGCCAGAGAATTTTTCTCAAACAATACTATATTTTTACATCCCATCTTGGCTAAATTATAGGCGATGCTGCAACCGGTTATTCCTCCACCAATTATTACCACATTTGCTCTTTTAATCACCATCATCACCTGCCAGAGTCCCTAATTTTACCGGCTTGGTGGGGGGTCGAAAGGTTGGTACGGCTACCTCTTCTATCTTCTTATGACAAAACTTAGCAATTTCCCTTAGTATAATCCTGCGGCAAGTGGTGCCCTGACATCTTCCCATCCCCGCCCGGGTAATCCTTTTAATCTCATCGAAGGTGGTATAGCCCTTTTCTAAAGCCTGTCTGATTTCTCCCCAGATGATATCTTCACATCGGCAAATGATGGTCTCATCTTTCATTGGTTTCTGCCCTCCACTTTTATACTTCTTACTTTCATAGCCATACTTTTAGGGACCTCCAGGGAAATTATGTGAGTCTTGTTTTTAATCTTTAAGACCCTTGCTACTTTCGCTTTACCCAGTATACCGCCTGCTCTGTCTAAGGCATAAACATCCTCTCCTTTTTCCGGTAGAGGCAGCATTTCATGGGGTAGCTTGATTAAGGATTTTTCCTCTGAATAACTCACATCTATTACGAATATGGCCAGACCGGGGCAGGAACTGATACAAATTCCACATCCGGTACACTTATCAAAATCGACCTGAGGTAAGTCATTTATATCTTTAAAGGGTTTTATTGCCCCGAGTTTGCAGGATATGGCACAAGGGTCGCAGGGTATCTTCTGAAAACACTCTATGATGACTACCGGACCCTGGGTAAATCTTTTTTTATCCGGAATTACTTTTTCTAAATCATCATCGGTCGGTATGCCGGTTCTTTCTAACATAGTTAATCCCTCCCCTCCTTTATCAAGGCTTTTTCTATGCCTCTCTTTATCTCTTCACTTAAAGGGTTGTCTCTCAATTCTTTTAATTCTGCTTTTAATTTTTTATCTTGCTCTTTATAATTATCACATTTATATCCTAAGCTCACCGCAGCATTCAAACCGGCAATTTGACCTTCCAACATGGCACTGCTGGCCTCTTCGATACCGGCTACATCTCCGGCGATATAGATCTTATCTTTAGTGGTTTTCATATTATCATCTCTTAAGGCCACATAGCCGCAAAGCTCGGGAACATATTTCATCTGACAGCCAGCCTGCCAGAGCAGATCAGAGAGTGGAGATAAACCTACCGCCAGGCAGATAGTATCCACCTCAAGTTCTTTTTCTGTCCCCGGTATAAATTCAAAATTTTGATTGATTTTAGAAATTACCGCCTTTTCTACACAATCCGTACCATACACTTCTTTCAGAGTATGAGAAGTGTAGATAGGTACTCCCAAACGTCTAATCTTGGAGGCATGCACCAGATATCCGCCTATCTTGGGAAGGGCTTCCACTATTGCCTCTACCTTAATCCCTGCTTGCAGGAGCTGGTAGCTCACAATCAGGCCGATATTGCCTGCCCCGACCATTAAAATATTATTACCCGGGACTACGCCGTAAAGATTCATTAAGGTCTGCACCGCCCCGGCACCATAGACTCCGGGTAAGTCGTTATTTACAAAAGGCAGCATATTCTCTGATGCACCGGTAGCTACAATAATTCTGTTGGCCTTTAATTTTTTTAATATATCACCATTCACTCCCTGGACAATGGTAATAACCTCATCTTCATAATAGCCGGTGACTGTAGCATTGGTAATTACTTCAATATTATCATATTCTTTGATATCCTGGATCATCTTTTTGGCAATTTCTATGCCTCTGATCCCGGCAAACTGTTTTTCGGAACCAAAAAATTTATGAGTCTGTTTAATTAACTGTCCGCCTAATTCTAAACCATCGTCAACGAGAGTCACTTTTGCTCCTAAAGAAGCAGCATAAATTGCTGCCGATAATCCGGCCGGACCCCCTCCAATAATTGCTATATCGGTCATTTTCAATTGAAATCACCTTTTCCTTTTTGGGTTTCAACTTTCATCCCCTCTTCCAATTTAGTTACACAGGTTCTGATATTGGGGACGCCGTTTACTTTCATCAGGCAAGCTGAACATTTTCCTATAGCACAAAAAAATCCTCTGGGTCGGTGATATTTAATGCTTCTGCTTAATACCTTTATTCCAGCAGCCACCAGGGCAGAAGCAATGGGTTCATCCTTATAGCCTTCAAATTCTTTCCCATCTAAGGTGAATTTTATCTTTTCTTTCTGATTAAATTCTAAAATGGGATGTTCTTTTATGCGCATACTTTTCTCCCTCTATTTTAATATGATTATAATAATCTAAAATTTTACTTTAACATAAAGATGGCAGCCATTCGGCCGGTATTTCCCTTATCCCTTCGGTAGGAAAAGAAAAGTTCAGGGTGATCTGCCGTACAAATCTCATTAACAAAAATATTCTTTTCTTCCACCCCTCCTTTAATTAATTGCCCATAGTTTGCTTTTCTTAAATCAAGGCTCCTCCCGCTTTTATTTTGCGAGGAAATTGGCT
>Ga0307378_10005815_pt1 | contig 17054 bp, 17 predicted proteins | sample UN1MG_FD_202238 | JGI IMG/M metagenome (GOLD analysis project Ga0307378, IMG submission 202238) | Soil microbial communities from Risofladan, Vaasa, Finland - UN-1 | ecosystem: Environmental > Terrestrial > Soil > Coastal area > Acid sulfate soil | place: Finland: Risofladan, Vaasa | collected... | reverse complement strand
CGTGGTGCATTATTCCACCATCATCAAGATTAATGGTCCTAGTTATAGAGCAAAGGATCTCAAGAAGGGAGGAGGTAAACTTTAATTTTTTTGTTTTACAACTATGGAAAAAAGTCTGGCTTTTACTCTGGAATTTTGCTTGACTTTGAGGCTTTTTAAGACCAAAAAGAAAAGCTCATGATAGAGAGGTAATAACTAATTACCCGGGAGAACTGATTCAACATGATTGCTCTCATCACCTGTTTGCCCCTTATGCTGCTGGAAAATGGTACCTGATTACCTCAATAGATGATTACAGCCGGTTGATCTTGTATGCTGTCTTGGTAGAAAGAGAGACCACCTGGGAACATATCCTGGCCTTAGAGGCAGTTTTATTAAAATACGGGTTCCCTCTAGCCTATTATGTAGATAGTCATTCAATCTTTCGATTTGTACAGGGAAGAGACAGTTTCTGGCGAAATCACTACAAGCTTACCGATGAAGCTAATCCGCAGTGGAAACAGGTTTTAGATGACTGTAGGGTAAAGGTAACTTATGCTCTATCTCCACAGGCCAAGGGTAAAATTGAAAGACCCTATAGGTGGATTCAGGACAGATTGGTAAGGACCTGTTACAGAGAGAATATTAGGAATATTCAAGAGGCCCAATTAATCCTGAATTACCTTGTACAAAAATACAATTACCAAATAGTTCATTCTACCACCGGGGAGATCCCCTATATCAGATTTCAAAGAGCAATAAGAGAGAAAAGATCTCTCTTTAGAGAATTTACGATAAGGCCACCATTTTTATCAAGCAAGGATATCTTCTGTTTAAGAGTAGAGAGAATGGTAAACCCTTATCGTAAAGTGTCTATCAATAATTTAGAATTAAAAGTTCCTGCTGCTCCACTACACGAGAGCATCCAACTTCGGATAGTACCAGATAAAGAATCTGGTTTATCTGAAGTAAGATTCTGGTATAAAGACGAATTTTTAGGTAGTCAAAAAGTTAAAAATACAGACCTTAATTTAGTCCAGGTTTAAGTTTTAATTAATAATTTATTTACAGCTATAGAGAAAAATATAGTATATTTTAATCTTTAAAGATGGCTCACTTTTAAAGTGTAACTAACAGAAATATTGAGTTTAATTTAGTCCAGTTTTAACTTTTAAATAGTCCACTTTTAACTTTTAACTAACACTTTTTATAGCAAGATTATATTAAGATATTTTTCAAGAGATAAATTATGCAGGGTTTCAAAATGCCAAAAAATAACAGTGTGTACTTAAACAAAATAATAATTTTTTTGTGTTTTAGTGCTAAGAATTAATTGATATTCTTATTTTTAAAACTATTTTTTTATAAAAAAGCAATTAACTAATGTTCAATTTATCTAATGTTTTAGCAGTAAGGCGGGCACAACTATCTGGATCTGGTAGAGGGAGAATTTCTGCGGATACATAGCCCTGATAATTTATTTTTTTTAGAGTTTTTATTATTTCCTTAAAATCCAGATGACCACAGCCGGGTGCCCAACGATTACTGTCTGCAAAATGGACATGGGTAATATAATCTTTGGCTTGAACAATGCTATCATAAATCGAAACTTCTTCAATGTTCATATGAAAAGTGTCGGCCAATAATCCTAAATTAGATGCTCCTACCCGTTTAATAAATTCAACTCCTTCGTTGAGGGTATTAATAAAATTACTCTCATATCTATTTACCGGCTCTAAAGTAAGCCGTATATTGTATTCTTTTGCAAATTCTGTACATTTTCTCAAACAATCAATAGTCCAATTTTCAGCTTCTGCCCTGTTTACGCTTTCCTCAATCTTCCCTCTTATTAATCCAATAATTACCTGAGCATCAAAATGGGAAGCAAAAATTATCTGGTCTTTTATTCTTTCTACTGCTGTCTTTCTAACAACTTCATCAGGATCAGAAAAGCTTAAACCTTCTTCTCCGTAAGCCTGTCCGGTACCTATGGCCGGGACTTCTAAATTATTTTCTTTTATTATCTCAATAACATTTTCTACTTTTAAATCCTTAGGATTCCTAACCGCTAATTCTGCACCGTCAAAACCCAAGTTTACAACTTTTTTAATACTCTCTTTTAAATTTTCTTTAAAAGCCAGAGCGGAAAACTTGGTGGAAGAAGTGGAAACTACTATACTTTTTTTCATTATTAAATACTCCTATTATAATTAAAATTAATAAGGTAGGGGTTCGATTCATCGAACCCGCTAAAAGAAATTGCCAATTACCCCGGGGCGGATGAATCCGCCCCCTACTCCTACCTTTTTTCTATTTTCTTAACCAAGTAACCAGGTAACTAACCAACTAACTAATTACTATACACTATACGCTATATGCTATTTTATGAGATTGCCACGCTCCCTACGGTCGCTCGCAATGACAATTAGAATCGTACTCTTACTTTTATAAGCTATTTATCTGTCCGATATAAGGCAACTCATATACTGATTTCCAGCCCTTACTCATCGGTTCTTTTAAGAATGGTTCCATCTCTTTGGGGTCGCGCAAACTGATTTTTTCCACCGGTGGTAATTTGCCTGCCGGATAGGTCTCCATAACCTCATCATGAACCAAAGTTAAATATCTAAGAATAGCGGCGATAGGACGTTTTGCTTTCTCGGCACTCGCTCGAGTCGGATAACCTACTACTCCTTCCGGAACAGCCGATCTTTCGATTGCAGATTGACCTTCTCCTTGCTGCCATCCTTGAGGTCGATGATAAGGATCAACCGAGGTATCAAAATGACCTCCAGGAAGTAATGAATCACCCTCTGTGTCTACAGCATACTTCATATCCAGCATCTCAGGGAAGAGTAATTGAGCAACAGATGCTTCTGCCTCATCAGCATGAATGAAATCAGTAGTTAAACTATCTTCCCGGTCAACAGGAATAAAGAATTCTCTAATTGCCCGATGCCAGTCGATTACCCGATAAATGCCCGGCAATTGATAGCGTTTGCAGAATTCCTGTATGGCTGATTCTAATATCCATAATTGTCCATGATTATTAACCCACATCTGCTTACGAAAACCGTCATTCCACAGCCCGTACATCACATTGATCATAGTTTCCCTTACCACATCTTCGGGCATAATAATAGTGCCGGCCATACCAAAGTGATGATAAGGATGTCCCCCATAATTTAAAGGAGGTAAGGCTAAACTGCATCCCACTCCAGCTCTGTTTTTTATATAGCGGCGAACTCCTTCACAAATCTGGGTGACCATAAAAGTATCCAGGCCGGTGTTAGCATAATCACCATGACATTCGGTACATCCCACCGGCACAAAGACAAAATCATTTTTACGCCTGTTTTCTATAACATGCATGCGGGGAGTAGTTTGAATATAACTACCTGCCTTCCCTAATTCTGAAGGAGAAGGAATTTCGTATTCCTTAAGTATCTCCTTAATTTTACTCATCGGTGCATCAAATAATTCTTTTTTCAACCGGCCTACCTGACTATTTTCAAACACTATCTGAGGATAATCAGTAGTCAGCCATTTTTCATTTTTCTTATCAGACATTTTCATTCCTCCTTTTTGTTAAATTATTTGAACTCACAGGTAATTTTACATTCTGTTCTATTAGTCCGCAGGAGGACTATATTCTCCGGAACTTTACCTAAGGTTATCTTTTTGGTAATCAAGGGAGTCATGTCCATCCCGGAAGCCATTGAACTTATAACTCTGGGGAATGTCCCATGACCAGAATGGCCTTGCGACCCTATAATAGAAGCCCTTCGTACCTGGAAAACTTCTCCGCTTACTGGAATCTTTTTATCAGCGCGAGCTACAATTACTACTGTACTGTTAATCATTTTACCTTCCCAAATGGCTTGTTCAATATCTGCCCAGACTTTATCAGGTAAACCGGTTGCTTCCAGATATAATTTAGCTCCCAGACCACCAGTTATATCTAATACTCTCTCTGAAAAGTTTTCTTTAAGAGGATTAATGATATGGTCTGCTCCCATTAACTTGCCCAATTTTGCTCTTGATTCAGAAGGCTCGGAGAGAATTACATTTGAGGCTCCGGCTTTTTTCATTATAGCAACTGCTGCAAGACCAATAGGTCCTCCGCCTAAAATTACCGCATTATCTCCTGGTCTTATCCCTCCTCCTCGTTCTATTACCGCATTATAGGCCACTGAGGTAGGTTCAACTAAACTACCAGCCAGAAACAGGTCATCACCCTTGTAAACTCTCTTTAATTCTTCTAAGCTCCAAATATAGCGAGAATCAACTTTGACATATTCCGCAAAGGCGCCATCACAGCTAAAACCAATCTCCTGTAATTTTTCACAGTGGTTAGGATAGCCATCGGCACAGGGTCGGCAAGAGGCACACCAGAACATTTCTTCTGCAGTTACTGCCTCTCCTTCTTCGAATTTTTTCCCCGTTCTTTTGTTAATGGCCTGATCGCCTGCCTCCACTACCACTCCTGAAAATTCATGACCTAAAGTCACCGGAAAAGCCGTAAGTCCCGGATACCAGATATAACCATCATCATCTGCTTGAGCCATGTGGACATCACTACCACAGATTCCGCAGGCTTTTACTTTGATTAAAACCTCTGTGGACCTAATTTTAGGAACATCTTTCTCCACTATTTTTAGTTCCGGATTTTTCCAAACTTTACTTCCTAAATAAGTAAGTTTCCCGTCAATATCTTTCGCTCCTAATTTGAAATCTGGCTTAGGCTGCCAATCAGCATACAAAGTAACGGTTTTCATTTTTGTTTCTCCTTTTTTTAATTTTAATTTAATAATTTATTTTTTTACAAGATTCTCTTATGATTAGTTTAGGTTTTAACACTGTTTTTCTCTGATTAAATTCTCCCTCCTCTATTATTCTTAATAACATCTTCACTGCTAGTGCTCCCATCTCCAACATCGGCTGACGAATAGTAGTTAACGCAGGATAGACAAAAGATGCTAATTCAATGTCATTAAAACCTACTACTGAAAAATCTTCCGGGATATGAAAACTCTTTTTTTGAATAGCCTGCATAGCTCCTAAAGCAAGCAAATCATTAGCAGCAAATATAGCACTGGGTGGTTCAGTTAATTTTAAAAATCTCTTCATAACTTGATAGCCACCCTTTATTTTAAAATCACCTTCTCCTACCAATTCATCCTTGTATGCAATTTTATATTTTTTTAATGCTAATTTATAGCCTTCTAATCTATTAAGCGCTGACCTTGTCTTAAGAGGACCAGTGATATGGGCAATTCCACGATGACCCAGCTTAATCAAATATTCGGTAGCTATCATCCCACCTTCTACATCATCAACGATTATACAATTCTTATCTAACCCTTCGATATTTCGAGAAACTAATATATAGGGAAATTTTTTCCTCTCTAATTCCAAGATACTCTTGTCTTTAATATGGGCTGTTCCCAAAATTAAACCATCAACTCTCTTTTCCCTTAATATTTGCAGATAGGTCCTTTCTTTTTTTAGCTTATCATCGGTATTGCACAATATGACATTGAAATTATTTTTATTTGCTGTGTCCTCCACTCCTCGGGCTATCTCCGCGAAAAAAGGATTGGTAATATCAGGAATCAATATTCCCAAGGTAAATGTTCTTTTCGTCTTTAGTCCCCGGGCAATTGCATTGGGAGTATATCCCAATTTATTAATTATTAGAATAACTTTCTCTTTAGTTTTTTCACTAATCCGAGAATCATTATTTATTACTCGGGATACTGTAGAAGGATGAACTCCCGCTAATTCTGCCACATCCTTAATAGTAGTATTCATAATTTATCCTTACTTCACTTCCCTTTTTTCTCTCCAATTTTTACTTGCTTATTTTTACAAAACTACCCTTAATTAGAGATTCTCTAGCAGCATATCCCATCTGGACAGAAATTTTACCATCGAATCCGCCTACCGGCGGTTCTGTATTATCCTGAATACATTTAATAAATTCTTTCATTTCAGCTAAGTATGCTTCCTGATATCGCTCTGTAAAGAAATAAAGAGGTTTATCAGTCTTGGTATCTTCTGCGCCATTAACCATTACTTCTGTTGGTGTTGGGTTCCCTACCATTACGCAGCCTTCTGAACCAAATATTTCTATACGCTGGTCATAGCCGTAAACTGCCTTTCGACTGTTATCTATGGTCCCCCAGGCACCATTTTCATACTTCAGAGTGACTATTGCTGTATCAATATCTCCTGCCTCTCCAATAGCCGGGTCAACTAAGCAGCTGCCCACCGCCATTAACTCCACTACTTCTTGATCTAAAAGATAGCGAGCCATATCAAAATCGTGAATCATCATATCCAAAAAGATTCCCCCCGATACTTTAACATAACTGATTGGCGGTGGTTCAGGGTCTCTGCTGGTTATTCTTACTAAATGAGGGGTTCCAATTGTTCCTTTCGCTACCAGCTCTTTTGCCTTTTTAAAACTGGGGTCAAATCGGCGATTAAATCCCACCTGCAATTTTACTCCTGCTTTTTTGACTGCAGTTACAGCTTGGTCAATTTTATCTATATCTAAAGCGATAGGTTTTTCGCAGAAAATATGCTTCCCCGCCTGGGCTGCTTCGGAAATTATTTGAGCGTGGGTATCGGTAGATGAACAAATTACCACTGCATCAATATCCTTATTTTCCAATAAAACCCGATAATCTTTTTCAGCGATAGATATTTCTAATTGGGATGCCACTTCCCTGGCACTCTTTTCAAATATATCAGCAACTGCTAACACCTTTGACCCGGGAATCTGATATTTTAAATTGCGGGCATGTAATCTTCCTATTCTACCAACACCAATGATACCAATATTAACTTTTTCCATAACATACACTTCCTTTCTTTTTATCTTTTAAAATCAATCTTTCGAAACAATAAATCTCTTAAGGTGCCATCTCCCGTATCAACAATAAAGTAATCTTCTTCCAGGGAAATCATTATCTGAGTGGCAATACCCGCTTGAGAATAAAGAACAGTTGCATTCATATTTCTCTCTCTAAAATAAAATTTAACTTTCTCGAGTTACAATAATATCTTCAGGTGGCAGGTGAAAAGTTACCTCTTCCCCAAGTTTAAAATCATACTTCGCCTCAGCATTAGTCCTAATTTCCCATTTCCCCATTCTTATCTTATAATCAATGGTGTTTCCTAAATAAGAAGATTGAATAATCTTTCCTTTAAATATATTTACCGTATTTTTATCGCTTTTATTTTCATCTTGAATAAATTTAATTACATTCATTCTCATAGCAACCGAAACCTTTTGTCCTATATCAAAACTATTATTAAAACTATGAATAACCAGGCCGTCATCGGTTTTTACAATAACCTTTTTCTTCTCTTCAGTAAATGAATCAATTCTGCCATCAATAAAACTGGTAACTGCAATAAACCCTGCCACAAATTTATTTTTTGGATTCGAGTAAATTTTTTTAGGCGTACCGGATTGAACTATCTTACCCTGGTTAAGAATTACAATCTTATCAGAAATTACTAACGCCTCTGCTTGATCATGGGTTACATAAACTGCAGTAATTCCAAGTTTTTTCTGCAATTCAGTAAATTCAAAGCGCATCTCTTCCCTTAATTGTGCATCTAAATTGCTTAATGGTTCATCAAGCAACATTATCTCCGGTTCAAATACCAATGCTCGCGCCATAGCAATACGCTGCTGCTGCCCGCCGCTCATCTGCCGAGGATACCTATTTTCGTAGCCTTCCAATTGTACCATGCCTAATACTTTCTTTATTTTTTTAGTTATTTCATCTTTGGGTACTTTTCTAATTTGCAAACCAAAAGCTAAATTTCCATAAACAGTCATATGCGGCCAAAGTGCATAGTTTTGAAAAACCATTCCGATACCCCTCTTTTCAGGAGAGATGGGAGTAATTTTTCTATCATCTAAATATATCTCCCCTCGGTCAGGATTCTCAAAACCGGCAATGCATCGAAGTGTAGTCGTTTTACCACATCCGCTCGGACCCAAAAGACTTAAAACCCTACCCTCTGTTGCCTCAAAACTAACCTCTTGAACTGCTTTTACCTTTCCGAAATTTTTACTTAAATTATCTACTTTAAGAATTGCCATAAAAATAGTTTACCTCCAAGAAATATCTGGTTATTTTAAAACTTTAATTTATCCTCCCATTCCTCCTAAATGTTCAGCTTTGAGGAATTTTTGAATCACTATCATAAAAAAAATTGAAGGAATTAATAACAATATAGCGGTTACCGATGCAAACTGAATATTAGACCCACTTGCTGAATAGAGAGTCATAGGAAGAGTTGTTACAAAAGGCAACCCCACAAAGAATGTACCGGTAAATTCGTCCATTGAAGTAAGGAATACAAATACCGAACTGGCTATAAGCCCGGGAGCTGAAAGGGGCAAAGTTACTTTTAAAAATGCTTTCAATCTTGATGCCCCAACGCTTCGAGCAGCTTCTTCTAACTCCGGAGGGATTGAACTAAAAGTACTTGCAGTAATCCAAACCGCAAAGACCAACCCTACAACCAGGTGCACTAAAATTACCCCAGACACAGTTCCCGTTAATCCTATTTTATTAAACATCAACATCAAATTAACAAATACCGGCTGTTGAGGAAATGCCCGGGGCAATAAAAATAATATTAAAATCATACCCTTTAAAAGAGCAGGTATCTTAAGTTTTGCCAATGCATAACCTGCCGGAATAGCAATCGCCATAGTTATTATAACTACAATAATTGCGATGCCTAAACTCAACAAAAAAGCCGGTACTACGTTTACTGCCCCCAGAGTTAAGCTTTTAGTAATTCCTAAAGCCTGGAGCCAGTAATCAAATCCTACCTTTTGGGGAAGGGTATGAGGCCAATACCATACTAAGGCCACTGACCAAATAATAGTACTAAAAAGTGGGGTAAATAAAAAGAATAAAAAAACTACGAATATTACAATTTCAATAGTTTTTTTAAATATACTTTTTTTCATAATTATATCTTTAAATACCCCCTTCTTATTCATAAAGACCCTTTTTCATCATACTTCGTACATAGTAAATTGCTAGTAAACTAACCATAATATATGAAAAAACTCCTAATGCATTTGCTACTCCATAGTCACCAAAATAATTTACACGATGAGCAATATCTACAGTTATAGTAACCGGGGACTTCCCTCCAATAAGCATATAGGGGAAACTAAAACATCCTACCAGAGAACAAAAAACTAAAGTAACCGCAATAAGAATAGTGGGTTTATTCATAGGGATAAGAATCTTGGTGATAATCTGTGGTAATTTTGCTCCTACGCTTTTTGCCGCTTCTATATAAGAATCATCAATCATCTGAAACCCCCCACAGATAATTAAAATCATAAACGGTGCTTCTTTCCATACAAAACCAAAAGTTAAGCCAACCCAATTAAAAAGCTGTAAAGGATTTTCAATATCAATTACATTTAGCTTTGCTAAAAAAAGATTCAATATTCCATGGGGAGCCAAAAAACTTCTCATCATCTGGGCAATAACTACAAAAGGAAGAAAAATGGGCAACCGATATAAAATTCCAACACTGTTAGCTAACCATCCTTTAGATAATCTTAAATATACTGCTACAAGGATACTTAAAATTGTAGCAATAAAAGTACTAAGTACAGTTACTCCCAAAGTAAATAAAATATCATACCGATATAAACGAAGTGTTTTCTCATAATTTACTAAACTTAAAACCCCTTCTTTACTGATAAAACTTTTCCAAAAAGAGGTAAGGAGAGGGTATAAATATAATAATAAAATTACCATTACTGCAGGAAATACCAATATATAAGGAAGAATATTAGTATAGGAGTGGGGCCTTTCGACCCCAACTCCTATTTCACTCTTCCCAACAGCCAATTCATTCTGTAAATTGTTTCCCATTTAATTTCTCCTAAATTGGTTGCATCTTATTCACAAGCTTCTAACATAGCATCAAAATAATCGCCAAGTGGAAACGCCAAACCATACTTGGATAACATTTCCGGATTTACATCTTGATATATTACATCAAAAGTTTCTTTGCTGACAAAATCTTTAATATAACTTCCATCAATCCCTGGATACCAATTAAATCTCTTTACAATCTCTTCTGCTTGAAATACCGGTGAGGTTACCAATTCAACAAATTTCTTCGCTTCTTCAGGATAAGCTGTATTTTTAGGAATGACAAAATACATAGGTTGTCCAGGCATGCCTGGTTCAGGAAGAAGAATGCGGGTTGCAGGATCTAATTTACCTTCTGCCATCCAGCTTAAGAACATATCAACCCAGACTGGTCCTATCCAAATTTCACCTCTATTAAGTGCATCAAGGGTTGCTACATTTCCACCAGTTAAAGTAACATCTTTATTAAACTCTTTCAGCTCTTTAATTGGTTCTTCCCAGGTGGCAATTTCAGCTTTATCAAAAGGTCCGGTAACGGCATACTTTTCATATTTCCCGGTCTTCCAATAGATCCATCCTACCGCAAATGCTACTCCTGACATACCACCTTTTATCCCATTATAACCAAATTTTCCGGGGTTTTCTTTAGTCCATTTCACTATTTCTTCATAAGTTTTGGGTGGATCGGGAACATATTTTGGATTATAGGCAAGAACTGTTTGACTATGAAACATCGGCATACAATAACCTTCTACATCAACACCAAGAGAATTTTTAGCAAAGGGAGAAGTAATATATTTCCAGGTATCTATGTCTTTAGCATAATCAAGAAGAAGACCACCTTCCTCTAGTGCCCATTTCAAGAAAATTTGGTGTACCATTGCTACGTCTATATCGCCTTCTTTTTTATCCTTATCTGCCATAAGTTTCTCAAAAATTAAACGAGAGCCTGCGTTTCCAGGACCAACATGAACGGTCATTACACTTACGTTAGGATACTTTTCAGTAAATTGAGGACCAATCACTTGTTGACCAAGAGCAAGCATATTCACATCCCCGGCAGTTATATATACCAACTTAACTTTTTCCTGAGCGCCGATATTTAAAGAAAAAATACCCAAAACCATTACAATTAATAATAAACTTATTACCCAAGTATTTAAAATCCTCTTAAACATTAACTTTACCTCCTTTTTATAATGTAAAAATATTTAAGCAGCCTTATTTCTTCACCACCTCCTCCTGGCTTTATTTTTATACTTTCCCCTTTTAAGAGAAAGAATTGATTCTATAATCATGGTATATCTATCTATGCTTTTGAATGATTATTATCTCGCCAATCCCAGAATTCAATAAATTTAAATCCTGCTTGTTTTATTCTGGTAAGTTTTTCCTCTAAATTTTCTTTGGAATATATTGAGTCTATACATAACGAATATTGCATTTCTTTTCCTTCTCATAATTAAAATTTAAATTCCCTTATAGTTTGAAACATCGCTACAAGATTTTCAATTGGAACTTTTGACTGAATGTTGTGAATAGTATTAAATACAAAACCTCCTCCCTTCCCAAATATCTGGCAGCGCTCATTGACTTCCTTTCTTACCTCCTCCGGTGTACCAAAGGGAAGTGTTCTCTGTGTATCTATTCCACCACCCCAGAAAACTAATTTATCTCCGTACCTCTCCTTTAACCTTTTGGGATCCATACCTTGGGCTGATGTCTGAACAGGATTTAAAATATCTACACCGGCCTCCACAAAGTCATCTAAAAAGACTGCAATAGAGCCACAACTATGATAAAAAGTCTTCCATGATGTATTCTTATGAATCCAATCATTTATCCTCTTATGAAAGGGTTTGTAAAACTCCCGATACATATTAGGTGATATAAAGGGAGCGTTTTGAGTCCCAAAATCTGTTCCGCTAACGTAAATTACATCTATTTTATTTCCTACTGCTTCATAAGAAAGTTTCAAGTTTTTCAAGGTTATTTCACATTGCAATTCAAAGATTCCCTTAATATAATCGGGATATTCAATATGAGCGGTAATCCATCTTACTGGTTCCCTAATCCCCTTAGGGTTTTTGATGGCTGGACCTGGCACCATAGAAATATCTCCAAAGCTTGCATCGATAAACTCTCCAACAATACAAAGGTCTGTATTTTTATACAGCTCATTCGCCTTCTTCTCTAAATATCTTAATGTTTCTTCAGATAAAATTGAATACTGCTGATTGACCCAATCCTCCGGATTTAGATTTCTCTCATCAAAAGGCTCCTGTCGTACCAAAAGATCAAAATAATAACCATCTCGAGGCATCTTTGCGCAGGGGAGAACTGACATATCCCCCCTGGGATAGAGATAAATATTCCCTTCATCATCCCTTTTGGTAGTAAACTTCTCAGGTACCATTACTTTAGTTCCATCAAATAATTTCCATGGTTTCCAATTCTCGTTTTTAAATCCAAATACATTGGTAGGAAGCCATAATCCTATGGTATCAATCCCTAATTTTCCGATGACCTCCAGGTCAACTTCGCCAAGCATCTGAAAAGGATCAGCTATCATTACTGCTTTATTCTTTAAGCCCAAGGACTGCCTTAATTTAGCGTAAGTGCTTGCCTGAATTCCAGTCACCAAAGTTGAGCCTAAATCAAGAGGAATACGGTCGATTTCTTGATGATTAATGGCTTTTCTTACTCTTTCTCGAGAATTCATTAGTGTATCTCCTAAAAAATATAAGGTAAATTAGAAACCTTTTTATTTAAAGAATAGTGTCTTTTTTTAGGGTATGGCTACAGGGAGTTTTTTGATTTTTTAAGAAGCCGGATTTTAGTAATTTTAGCACCAAAGCAATTGTAATTGTTATTAGAAATAATTCAAATAACATCTTATAAGTCAGTTTCAAATATTAGCCTTGGCAATTTAAATATTAGATGCGAAAGATTGCCTTATTATAATTATGCATTCGATTGCAGGTGATATTATTTTACAATAAGGCAATCCTTCTTGTCAATATTAATTAACTTTTAAAGTTTTTTCGAATCATTATAATTACAATAATTATTGCTTTATCTCTAAATGAAATTCACCAAATAATATGTTATACTATCCAGTAGAACTCAAAATAAAACATCCCAAAAAAGTTCAATCATAAAACGTTTAAAATAATATTTATACAAAAAAGGCGGAGGGTATAGAATGATTAAGAGATCAAGAATTAGTTTGAACAGAATCATTTATCCAAAATTAAAATTAGAAGATTTCTTTAAATTTACTAAAGATTTGGATTTGAAAAAAATTGAATTACGCAATGACCTTCCCGGAGGAAAGATAATTGATGACTCTACTCCAGGGCAGCTAAAAGAACTTTCCAAAAAATACGGAGTAGAAATACTAACCATCAATGCCTTACAAAAATTTAATTTAGGCGCCATTCTGCCGAAGACCATAGAGGAATTAAAAAAATTAACTAATCTTTCACAATTCATTGGCTGCAAAGCTATTGTATTATGCCCTAACAATGATGTGAATGATAAAAGGAGCTCAGAAGAAATTTTTGAAGAAACCGTAAAAGCTTTAAAATGTTTTGGTCCCCTGTTTAAAGATAGCGGCATGCAAGGCTATTTAGAGCCTTTGGGATTTGAGGAATGTTCTCTTAGATCAATAGTTATTGCAATGAATGCTATTCAGGAATCAGGTTATCCCGTCTATAAAATTGTTCACGACACCTTCCATCATCATATTGGTCCTGATACCTTTGATACAATTAAAAATGACTACGATATCTCTTATACCGGATTAATTCACATCTCCGGGGTAGAATGCAATATTCCTGTTAAAGAATATAGAGATAATCATCGTGTTTTAGTATCCGAGCAAGATAAGCTTCAAACCAAGGAACAGATAGCATTACTCCTCAAACTTGGCTATGCGGGAAATATTTCTTTTGAACCTTTTTCTCAAAAAGTACAAGAAATGGAGATTGAGAAAATAAAGTCAGTTATTGACCATAGCATAGAATATATAAGCAAATGAAATAACAAGCAGTATAGAATGAAGATAATAAAATAGTTTGACTATCTTTTGGTTATATAGTTACAATTATAAAGAATATCTCCTAAAACGATAAAAATATTATTTTATATTTTTTATTGAACTTTCCCCACCGGTGCCATATAAATGGTAAATTCCTCCACACCATCAATTCCCAGAATGCTATCTGCAATTTCTTGATCATAAGCGGCAATAGCACAAGTCCCGGCACCAATTGCTTCACATGCCAGATAGAGGTTTTGACAAACATGGCCGGCATCCAGGGCTATCACTTTATAAGATGCCCGGCTGTATCGCCATTCCATGCGTGCCGGTATAGTTGTCCAAATAAAGGTCACTGCGCTTTTACCGGCGAATGATTGATCAAGGGCGGCCTGGGTTAGCAAACCCTCAAGATTTTTGTGTTTAACCACTTCAACCAGTTGATGGCTCATCGGCAAATAACGATAAATTGCCTTGGGAATCCCCTCTACCCTGAAAGCCGCAATATAAGTTTCCAGAGCATGTCTGCATCCGGCCGAAGGCACGGTTCTGTAATTTCTAACAGCCGATCTTTTTTCTCGAAGACCTTGAGTTGCCCATAGAAGAAAAGAAAGTTCTTCGAGTTTTATGGCATCTTCAGTATAAGACCTTCTCGATTTCCTTTTGGCAATCGCAGCCTCAACGCTTACTTCCTGAATTAATTTCCAATCCCCCGGTTTAACAAGAGTAATTTTTTTATCTTCTGGATTACACGGCTTTTCTGCCGGTGGTGGTTTAATGCCTCTGCTCTGGTCTGTGGTCGAAGAATCAATCATTTTCCGAATACTGTCCTTAAGAAAATCTCTAAATTTTTCAGACATAGCAATACCCTCTTTCAATTTTAAGTTAAAATTTTATTAATCCATAGGTTCATTCTTATCGATACCAGGAGGACTTGATTATCAGACCCCCTATGAAAAGTTAGAAAAAGTTACAGAATTATTGACCTGACATACATGTCCCCTGTCACAAACAGAAAATTCCAGAACCAAAGATCTCACGAAAGCTAAATGTAAGCTTTAATTTTTTAGTTTCTTAACTCTGGAAAAAAGTCTGGCCATTGTTTTAGAATTTTGTTTAACTTTGAAGCCCGTAATTTTTAATTTACGGACATCCACTTATATCTCAATCTTCGTTCTCAGCTCATTTTCATAATTATTTATCAATCATAATGGCTTTCTATTAATTCCATAAAATAATTCCAATAATTATCCTGCCTTTCTCCCGTAAGAGCTTTAGTCATAACTTCTTTAATTGAATTCTGGTCTAAATGTTTCATTAATTCAATATCAGATGGTCTATAATATCCACTACCTCTGCTATAATAATTTGACAATTCTTTCCATATTTTGGGAATTTGCTTTTCGGGCTTTATACCGTTAATCTTATTCCAACATATGCCACAAAAATATTTTACTGTACTTTCAGGATTATCATAAATCCTACTACAAGCTATATTCATAGCATCTAATATTTCGTGCAATGGTAAGTGTTCTAAAAATCTTCTAATGGTAGTTCTCTTAAATTTTTCGGTAAATGTTGTATTTTCATAAGTATCAGAAAATACCTTTTCTATTTCATCTATATCTTTTTGAATACGTTTTTCCACCTTGTGAATAAATTTGCGGTACTCTCTAATTTGTTCTTCTTTTTCTTTTATGACTTTTAAATTCTCATTAATTTTTATAGAAATTACATTATTATTACTGCTATCATCTTTACCTTTATTACAATCAGAACAGCTAGTAACTAAATTATTTATATCCTCTTTTCCCCTTTTGGAAACTGGCTCAACATGAATAACTTCTAATACGATTTCAGGAGGAGTTCTCCCACAATAAACACATCGAAAGCCATCTCTTTTAAAGACTTCGACTCTTAATTTTTTAGATATTGTCAATTACAACCACTCCTTAAATGAAAATTTTATTTTAATACTCTTCGCCCTATTTATATGATAATAATACTTTAAAACTATTACATTTCTAATTTGAATGTGCAAAATAATCCTACATGTCTGACACTCACCATTATTACACTATCTCTATTTTGATTTCAATTATATTTTCTATAATTTCTAATTCTTCCTGTATCTTGTTAACAAATTATTAAGTTAAGGGGTTTATAATTACACTACTTACAAAAAGTTAGAAAAAGTTACCGAATTATTGACCTGGTACACCTTACCTATTTATTTAATTTAAAGGAAATAATAATTATCTAAGAAAATGGGATGTGCTTATTATTTAACCAATTTTCTTATTTATTCGATAATTTCCCAATAGCCACCCTTTGGAGAGCCAATTCTTTTTATTAATTCCCTTTTCTTTAATTTAGAAATATTTTCTTCGATTTTTCTCTTAGAAATACCGATAATATCTGAAAGATCTTTTGCCGATATATTAGGATTTTCTACCATACTTTTTATTATCAGCCTTTGATTTTTAGTCAGACTTTTACCGACTTCTTCTCCGACCTTTTTACCGACTTCTTCTCCGACCTTTTTACCGACTTCTTCTCCGACCTTTTCAGTGACCTTTTTGGTTCTTGTAAAAGTCACGACAAAGAAGTTATTATAATAAAATTCTACACTTCCCTGAGCGCAATATCTGGTATCTCAGAAATTTCCTCCCGCCGTAAATTTTCAATCCGGTATTCAATATTGGTATGTCTTTTAACAAACATTACTGCATCTTCAATATTTTGAATGATATTTCCATAAAAATCTTTTTTATCCAGAATATTCAACTTCTCAGTACCTTTATATAGAACACAAACAACCTTGGCTTGCAACAATAAAAACTCTGTAGACCTTGCAAAGAATAATACACCTGCATTGGTCATTTTGCCGTTTTCTAGCATACAGTCAAGATTTTCAAGTAGGAATTTATGATCAATTGCCGGTGTTATATTTGACAATTTAATAAAATTTATAAATGCCTCTTTATCAAAATCCCTTTTAAAATCAGCTTTACTATTTTCCAATTCATCAAAACGAATCCTGCCTTCTTTCTGGAAAAAAGAGACAATTTCGTTCCGTGTTAACTTCTGGGTGT
>Ga0307378_10005814_pt1 | contig 17057 bp, 10 predicted proteins | sample UN1MG_FD_202238 | JGI IMG/M metagenome (GOLD analysis project Ga0307378, IMG submission 202238) | Soil microbial communities from Risofladan, Vaasa, Finland - UN-1 | ecosystem: Environmental > Terrestrial > Soil > Coastal area > Acid sulfate soil | place: Finland: Risofladan, Vaasa | collected... | reverse complement strand
TTATATGAGCTTGACTTAATTAATCTTATTAATACTACTTTAAAAACATTTAACTGAGGCATTAGAGGTAAATATGGTTAATCCTGTAATTGGTAGTGGAAAAGTAATTCAACAACGAGGAAAACTGGCTGCTTATAAAGCTGATCTGTTAGCCCATAGGGATGGCACTGGTTTTAGACAGAATGCTTTAAGCGTAGATATGAGTCCACAGCTTACATTTTTTCCAGATCCTACAGTTCAAGGAACTTTAGAAGCTATGGAAACCTTTTTATTAAATGATTCGGCTTATGTCTCAATTGGGGATAATTCTAATTCCTTCGGAACGTTTAATGTGGGAGCTAGTGGATATCCCACGATTGAATCGTGTTTTGCTGGAGCTTTAGCGACTTTAAGGATTTCTTATAGAGGTGGTGTAATTCAATTAAAAGCTGGAAGGTATAATTTTCAAAGTACTGTAACTTTACCTCAGGGAGTATCTGTTATAGGAGAATTAGGTGGGACGTTAATTAATGCGGATTCATCTAATCCGATTTTTAATATAGAGGAGAGTGATTTAGATATTATTAGATATTCGGCGATAAAGGCTGAAGGATCAAAACAAAACAAATTTTATAATTTATCTTTTTTTGATGCATTTGGATCTGTATCACCAAATTTAAGTTTAAGTTCATTTATTGTATGTGATAGGGGATCTAATGTAAGAATTGAGAGGTGTTCAGTATATGGTAAGATAGGAAGTACTGGTAGTCCACCTAGTACTACTAGATTTTTTATATCTTATGATACTGGGACTACGAGTTTATCTTCTTCGATTTTGAATATTGAAAATTGTTATATTGGAGGTATTCAGCAGGTTGTAAATTTTGATGTTGAAACAGCTAGAAGCAATGAATTACATGTAAGAAATAATAGGATTTGGGTATCTGGAAGGTTGGGTGCTGTTCCAGCAACAAATGAAAATACATCTGCGATAGCATTTAGGGCTTGTAGTGGTAATTTATCACACAATCAATTTTTATTTGGTTTGAGTTTATCGACATTACAAACGGTTAGAAGTGCATTTTGTTGTTATGATTCTGGATCTGCAATACAAAATTTAGTAATAATTGGAAACCAAGGTAAGTATAGTTATTCTGTTTTAACGAATAGTGATAACAGATTATTAAGTCAAGACAATGATGGTTTACAATATATTAGAAGTTCTGTTTCTGATAATGTTATGGGTGGGGCATCTGATTCAAATTGGTATCTTGTTGTAGGAGATGGGGTTAATAGTGTAGGAGATATAAATGGAGAGTATGCTCTTCAGAATATTGTGAAATATTTGTATAATATGAATTTGAGTGGTGGTCATGGTGGTTTAATAGTTTATGTTAAGCATGGTAATTATACTATAGATGACAATAGTGTATTTGAGCCTCCGGCGTCTTTAAGTGCTCCTGGATTACCAGTAGCATTAATTGGATTACATTCTAATGGAAATTTTCCTACTATTACTTTTGATGTATCAGTTCCTGATACTAATGGTCAGAGTATGATGTTTGGTCATCATATAGAGAATATATTTTTTACTGGAGGAAGTAATTATTATAGAGTTATTGTTAGAAATGATTTTGCTAATCCTGATTTGAGGGTTCCATTTTTTAGAAATGTTGTGGTAAAGAATTGTAGTTTTACTAATTGCAGTCTAGGATTTTTATCGGCGTCAGCATCTTCTGTAACTAATGAATTTATGAAGAACGAGGTTCTTATTGAGGGGTGTCAATTTTCTAATACAGCGACTATATCTAATCTTGCTACGCCTGAATCGATGTATGCTATTGAGGGAAGTAATAAAAACGGTAAAATAATAATAAAAGAATGTCAAACGATAACTGGTCAATGGCGTGGAAAGTTTTTCACTTTTGATACATATTTAAATATAGACACTGAAGCAAATTGTCAATTATATATTGAGGATTGTGTAATATCTTCTGTGAATACGGATTCTAATTATAATATACTTGCAAGAGGAATAAGGGGTTTATATTTTGTTAATAATGATATAGATTTATCATCTGTTCCTACTACGAGACGTGCTGATGGAATTTCTGCATATTTTATAACAGATGGGAATTATGAAGCTTCATGTTGTATTAGAAACAATTCATTTATAAGTAATAATGGAAATTATGGAAATTATGGTATAACGCTTTCTGGTGTTGAAAAATTAGAAATATTAGAAAACACTTTTAAAGGGTTTTATTGGGGTATAAGAACATATATAACTTATTATGGAACTACGCAGACATTACATTCTTTATCTTATAATATAAATAAAAACAGATTAATTGCAGATTCTAAGAGTTATGGCTTTTATTTTGGGGAGACAACTCATGGAGGAGTCCTTACAAATGTATTAACTGGAGAGATAAACATTTACAACAATTCTCTTGATTATGAGAGTCAGAGCACATCTTTTTATACTATACCATCTATTAGTAATATGAAATCTCCTATAATGTTATCTGTAAAGAGTCCTATTACGAGTGGTACTGATGATATACAAGTTAATATAAAAGATAATAAAATAAGAAAATTTAAAGGAACATTATCTACTGGAGTATATTCTGAATGTTGTATTTGTGTTATGGGGGCTTCTTCTTGTAAAATTTCTGGAAATGATATAAATTATGCAAACACTTCTGCAAGTGGACAATTTAATGTAATTTATTCGTCTACTAATGGTATTGGAGGAACTACATATATAAATGCAGGTACTGCATTGTATATTGAAGATAATAAAATTGTATCTGATGGTTCTACTGGTGGTAATGAGAGTTCTATATTTGCTAGAAATTTAGGTCTTGTAACTATAACTAATAATACATTAAGAAAATCATCTGGTAGTAATAATTTATACAATATTAAAGCTTATAATGAAGGAGATTTATCTGCTTCACAATTTTTGAACATGAATGGTATTATATCTAACAATGTATTTGATATTTTAGCTACATATGATTTAAAATTAAAAGATACTTCTTGGATAACTAATGCTGTAAGAATGACTATTGGACCTAATACTAATTTAAGTATAGAAAAGGAAATAGATTGCACACATTTTAGACCTTATGCTTATAATAGAAATTATGGTTATAGTAATGGTCTTGAAGATTCTACTTTATTATGGAATAAGAGTACTTCAATTGTATCAACGTTTCCGAACACTTCACAAATTCATATAATAAATGATGGTCTTGATGGAAGAGGTGTTGCGAGTTCTAGTTGGACAACATTACCAGATGGTTTATATTGGACAAACGCTGTAAGAACAACATCTATATCACCAACTATGGCTATTAGCACTCAATATACTTTATCTGGAAGTGAAAATCAGCATCAAATTATAGTTCCAATAGACATACCTTCAACTTGTTATATTAATAGCATTTCAATTCCAATATATTTAAGAAATGACAGTGGTTCTAGTCAATATTTTGTAGCTGGAGCTGCTGCTATTGTTGGTAATGATGTTTCAAGAATAAATGAACTTAATTCAATTTCACCTATTGGTAGATATATATCTAATATTTCTGATGATATTTTCTTACTTACGTCATCATTTACTAATCAATATTTTGATAATCTTACAAACACTATAGATGCTAATCCATTACCGGCATCTTTAGAGATGTATGTTGTTATTTCTATGTATGTTGCGAAGGCATCGTATTCTGTCGCATCTACTCCTGTAAATAGTTTTTATTATGCAATACCGCATATAAAAATACAATATACGTATTAAAGGAAAAAATGGTGTACCCTTACAATAAAACGGATCCAACAGTTCTTGAAGTTATTAATGGAACTACGAGTATAGACAGTGCATTATTTAAACTTTACTCTGATGCTATTCTTAGAGTTGAAAATGAACTTGGTATAAAACCATCTGGAACATATTCTGATGTAAGAAGCAGATTAGACGCTATGGGAATTGGTGGTAGAGATGGTTATGCTGGAGCTACACCTAATTCTGTAGCGATAGCAACTCATTTTAGGCATAATTGGTTAAGTCCAACAATAACAACGCCTGGAGGTCCTGTCGTTTTACCAACGGTTTTAGGGCGTGTATCTGTAGATCCTTATGTTGAAGCTGGTTATTTAGATGGGTATGGTGTTTCATATTTTGTTAGTAATTTTTATGTAGACAGTGATGCTTCATTTACTTTTCAATTATGGGAAACGACTAGTACTCCAACAATGCTTTCATCAAATGTGTATACAAGTGGAGAGCAAATTGTTGAAAGTATAATTGTTTTACCTCTTGCAGCAAGTTTATCGAGAATGTATGAAATTAGATGTTATCAAACGGCATCTGGAGATACTATAAATACTAATTCTATTATATGGAATTCTAGATTTTTGTTTGTTCCGGCATAGGTGAATAATGAGTACAAAAGCAGTTATAAGAGCTTGGTATAATACTGGAAGTCAATATATTTTTTGGGGAGTTACTCAAATAGACAATCCTTTAGCTGAATATCCTTCAGGTGGAGGTTATCCTGCTGCTGCAACATTATCAGATTTTGTTTTGCTTGATTATGATGGAAACTTAGATTTTAATGGTTCTATATTAAAAGGAACTTGGGATAGTGGTGTCTCTGATGGATATGCAGTTTATATAGATGATGTTACTGGAGATATAACTTTAGGTAGAGCAAATACTTATTCAACTAGTAGAATCATTGGTATAGCTTATAATAATATTAATCAAGTTGTTGCAAGTGGAGAATATGAAACTTTCTGTGATGGTGCTGTAGAGGCAGGAAAACCCGTTTTCTTGTCTGCTACCACAGATGGACTTGTAACACCTACAGCTCCAAGAACATCTGGACAAACTCAAGTTATAGTTGGAACAACTACGGAAGAAAAACTTACATCGAATGTTGATTTAGTAAAAGTATTAATAAAAGTGGAAGAACCTATAGAATTAGAAGAAACTATAGAAATTTAGGAATATATGAAAGATCAAATAAAAAAAGCATTTAATTATTTAATAGAGCATATAAAGTTAAAAATGAATGATACTAAAACTTCTTCAAGAAAATATAAACTTATTTTACTTATATTTCTTGCCGCAACATTAATGTGTGCTATTCCTCCTATGTTTTCACAATTTATTTTTAAAACATCAGAAACTCTTATTATTTTATCTGGAACTGAATGGGTTACAGTTATGAGTATGTTATCAGGCTTTTATTTAACAAGTAATGTTGTACAAAAACAAATAATTAAATCAAACAATAATACTGAAACAAATAATACTGAATAATCTATATTTTATATTTTTCAGACAATTTTCCACTTTCTATAGAATCAATAACATAATTATAAAATTTTATTGATTTATTATAATCTGAAACCATTTGTATATTTTCTTTTTCTTTTTTAAGATACGGAAGTAAAGGTTCTCCTTGTTTACCAAGTTTTGCTAATATATAAGCATGATTTTTTATATTAATTTTATTTTTTTTAAATAATTTTATATAAAAATTAACTATATCGGTTTTATCTATATCTTTATTTTCTATTATTGTTGATAATCTATAAAATATAGATTCTATATAATTAATTTCATTAAAAGGTAAATCTTCTTCCATTTTATTATTAATAAAATTCATTATCATATTTTTTATTTTTATAGCAACATCATCTTTTAACAAATTACCTCTAATACTAGCTATATTATTTATATATAATTTATAAAGATCTTTATCTTCTGTGTATTTTTTTACTTGTTCATAAACCATAACATTAATTAAATCAATAGCTATATTTTTTAAATTTTGAGGTAATATATTTGCTACATCATTTAATACATATAATGACATTTTTTTTAAATCATCTTCTGTAATATTTTTTGTATAATTTTTAATAAAATATTCAATATAAGTAGTTTTATTTTTAGATAATATAATATTTTTAAATTTATTTATAAAATCATCACTTAAATTAATTTTATTTTCACATATATATTCTATTGTTTTTTCAGCTAATATTGGTTGATGGTTAATATCTTTTTCTTCTATAGTAAATCTATTATTTATAAAATCAGTATAAGCTTTATCAAATTGTTCATCATCTACAGGTTCTCCCCAATCATTTGTTTCATAAGCTCCTTCTGATTTTATCAATTCTTCATTTTCTATTTCAATACGTTCATTATATTTTAACATTTGAACATAGTGTTCAGCTTCTTCTTTTGTTTTAAATGTTGATTCATAATCATATTCAGATTCATCAATATCAGTATAACTATAAATATTATTTAATTCATTACTATATTCATCTGTTACTTCCCATACTTTATATTTCGTATTAGGAGGTAGATTTCTATCTTCTAACCAATCAATTATTTTTTGTTCACTTTCTGGAAGTTTTACTATCTGTTCACCATAGGTATCTGAATATTCACCACCTTTTCTTTCATATATTCCTGGTGACACTTTATTATGATTATCAATCCAAATTTCTACAGTTTCAAGAAAACCCGGAACATCATTACCATAAACTGTTCTTTCTGGAATTGCAATAGAATTACCTTCCATATCATCAAATCTTCTTATATGTATTCTAGCTAATGGGTTTTCTATATCTTTATCATTTTCTTTTATTAAATAAGCAATAAAACCACCATCAGCAACTTCACAATAAACATTTTTATGATATTGTCCGGTTCCTAAAGTCATACAAGATTCCCAATGTCTATTTGTAGACATCTTTGCTACATCATGTGGATCTTGAGATAAAACTATTTTTAAATTTTGTTTTACTCCAGATCTAATATTAGAAGTTTCAAATATTTTTTTTATTTTATTTATTTCTTCTTTTATTTTATTTTCAAAAATTTTAATATCTTCTTCAGAAGAAGAAACATCTAATTCTTTTTTCTTTGTTTCAATTGTTTCTTTTTCTATTTTATTTAAAGCTTTTCCTATTTTTAAAGTTTTACCATTAATATCTTTAACTAATCCTTTTATATAATCTGTTATAACATAATTGTGTTCTAATAAAAAATCTTTAACTTCTTTATCAGGTTTTAATTCAACAAATTTAAAATCTATATAAGTTCTATTATTTTCATCAAACCATGATTTGAAAGGATATGGGTTTTTTTTACTTTCTATTTCTATTTTTTCTTGAAACTTTTCATAGTTTTTAGAAGCAAATTTAAAAAATAAATAAGATAAATTTAATAAACTTTTAAACATATTTTGATATTATTTTATACGTAGTTAGCAACAATACATAATACATAATAATAATATAGTATTTTTTGCATGAAAGGATTAATATATTATATTAAAAATGCAAAAGAAATGTATGAAAGTAAAGTGATTAATTATAACTCTCAATATTCTAATATTATATTAGAACATTACGAAGGAAATAATGACACAGTATCCTAATCAAATAGATAACGATCTTGATATTTTAAGAATCGAAGATAATCTTACACAAATAGGTGGCGAAACTATTAATGCTCTTAGAGATGCTATGTTTGCTGTTCAAGAAACTCTAGGAATAAACCCACAAGGTTCAAAAGGAACTGTTTTATCATTTCTTTCTGTTGCCCATAATACTGATGGAACATTAAAATCATCAGCTTTATCTGCTGCAGGGTTAGTTACTTTACCTATAACAAACGCACAAATCGCTGCTGGAGCTGGAATAGTAGAAAGTAAATTAACGCTTAATTATTCTACTTCTGTATTAAATGCTGCAATTTCATCTTTAGGTAGTACTGTATCTGGAATTAATAATATTTTAACAGAACTTTTAACAGATTTTACATTACATATTTATGGACTTCCAACTCCAACAACAAGTGATGGTTATGTAAATAGACATGTCGCATCTCATATAGATATAAATAATGGAGAAATTAGTGGATATCCTAAATATACAGGAATAGATCCTAGAGATTCAGCTTATAATAATACAGGATTGTATAATTTAAGTGGAGTTATAAGAAGTGCAAAAACTATAATGGATGCTCTTCTTCAAATAAATAATGATTTTTTGTCGCATGCTTTATCTACAAGTTCTATAAAACATACTGCTGCCTTTATATCTGTTGATACTTCAGGTTTTAATGTTATACCTACAGATAAAAATAATGTGCAACTTGCTTTAAGTTTTATAGATGAATATGAAACTGAAATAGTTGAAAAACATAGATCGGAACAACATTCTAATGGTATTCCAAGAGCATCTAGAGTAGAAAGATATGAAAATGACGGTTATAATACTATTTTAGGTACTTTTGAATGTGATACTGATTTTGTTGGTGGTTTTGGTAAAATATCATTCACTTCAACTCCTGGAGATTTAGATTGGGCATTTAGACAAATAGTTCCTGGAGATGTAGTTCAAATAGATTATGGTGGGTATACTGCTGATCATATAATAAATTCAATTGATTATACACCAAGTGCAACATATAATTTAACAATTGATGGCTACGTGTTAGATATAGTTTCAAATGTATATGGTTTATTAAAAAAATCTAAATATGATGATAATCATTATGGAGCCTTAGCTGTTGCTTCATCAAATCATAATTTTTATAGTGCACCAAATGATGCGGCTGTTTCAGCTAGTGCAATTGTTGTTTCCCCAAATTGTGCTTCTGCTACAGGTACAGGTTTTTCTGCTGATGATTTAGATAGTACACATTATATGCTTTATATTGCTTATTATCCCACAGGAGATCCTTCAGATGTTAATTTAATTCCTCCAACAAATATATTAGGAATTGATGTCACTGGCAATCTTGGAATAACTCCAGGTAAATATAGTTTAAAACATGTTATTGAAACAACAAATAAAACATTTAGATCTGGTGGATATAACTATAGATTTGTAGCTTTTGAATATAAAGGTCAATTTGGTATAGCTTTGGCTGATGTTATAGATAATGCATCTTTTTCAATTATATCTGGAACTGGTAGTGGTACTACTTTATCAGTAGGAAGTTTTACAAACAATGTTGTTGGAGATGCTACAAGCCCAATAAAAGACCCTCTTGGTCTTGGTTCTACTAAAGGAAATGTAGCAAGTCCGTCTTATCAAAGTCCTACAGCAACAAGTCTTCCAACTAAAGTAATAACAAGAAGAATAAATAGAAAATATAATATTGATGGGCAATATGTCGACTATTTACAAAAAGGTCATTTAACAAATGAAGACGGTTATTATGATGGTTATTTAAAAACAACACAAGCTTTAGGAGTTACAAGAATAAGAGGTATTTATAGAGTTTCTCAAGATTTAACAGATACAGAATTAAAAATTGGTAGTACAATTGTAGTTTATCCTACAGTAGATAGAACCGATTCAACCTTTAAAGAACAAGATTATGGTAGATTTATAGTTGAAGATTTAAATTATGGATGTTGCCCAGGAGATGGTTGGACAGATATATCTGTTATAACATGTACATCTTTAACTGGAGATCCTAATTTTGTAGCAACTACTCCTCCACCTGAGCTTCCAGTTAGAATTTATTTTTCAGAAGATTCTGTTACTTTTGCAAATCTCGAAGAAAGCGAATATAGAAGTTTATATGAAATATTTATTAAAAGATATGGTAGAACATATTCTCATAAAAGAGCAAGAGTTAAATTAGAAGTTGCTGGAGATGCTTTCGAATTAGACACTTCTCTTGGAACTTCAAATATACAAGATGGTTATGGTTGGCATATAGTTGATGTAAGTCCTAAACTTAGAGGGTTTTTTCCAGTATCTTCTCCAGCTACAGATTTAAGCAGATTTGTTAGATTTATAATTAATAATTATAATGCAACAGATGATTCTTATGATGGTTATATTGGTCAACCAGATGATTCTTCAACAGGAGGAATTGCAAATATAGGACCTGTAACCAGAGTTAGAAAAGGAGATGTAGGTAGATATTATGATAATACAGGTGTAGATTATATTGAAATAAAATTTACAGAAAATATACACGCAACAGCATTAGATATATCTATTCCTGCTGGTCAATTCAAATATAAAGATATAGCATTATATGAAACAATGAGACTTAATGATGAACAAATGTGTCTTGCTGTATGTGAATTAACTGGTAGCGGATCTTTAAAAACATTTGTTGATAATTTTATTGATAAAAGACAATTTGGAACAGTAAGTGAAAAAAATCTTACAACAAGTGCAATTCAATTCATTGAAGCTTCAGATAGATTATTTAGACAAAATGGCGTCGCAACTGGTTTTGAATATAAAGGAATGTCTGGAGATAATTTGTTATTCAATGGTGGTACAGCTATAGTTAATGGCGTAATCGTAAATTCAAATAACTTTACAGTATTTCCATTTGAAATGAAAAATGGTTCTCCTCCAACAACAGTAAATTATGCCGTTTGTTTAAAACAAGATGGAACACATGAACTGATTGTAATTAATACTACAGCTAGTACTCAAGAATATACTATTGGCAGAGAAAGAGTTTATACTTTAAGTGAATTAGTCACTACTAGAAAAGATCTTCTTCCATTATGGGTATTTACAGTTATAACTGCAAGTTTAACTGTAAATCCTGTTTTAGAAGATATTAGAAAATTTATAAATAATGTAGAAAATAACACTTATCTTACTTTAGTTGGTCCATCAGATGAAAGCGATTCTATTAATACTAAAATAGGAAACTTTGCAAGTTGGGATGCTATTAGTAATTATATAAAATATGGTAATAAAATAAATTCTACAATATTAGTTAAAGGAGATACAACTATATCAACAACTATAGATTTCAATGAAACTCCTGTAACTATAAAAGGTGATAAAGGTAATATAGTTAGACTAACTACAAATGTTGGTATAACTCTTCAAAGTAATATAACTATTGATGGTATAAATTTTGTTAGAGAATTTGATGAAAGTGGATTAGATTATTATACAACAGGATTCAGTAAAGGAACTTTAGTTTTTGCTGTAAATGGAAATACCTCTCCTGTTGTTTATGAAAATATAGATATAATAAATTGCACTTTTAATACCACTTCAGGATATCAAGCTTCTGGTGTTGCTCATATTTTATTTGAAGAAACTGGACCAGCTTCTAGATCTGTTTTTAAAAATATAAATATATTAAAAAATAGTTTTAAAGAATCAGGATTTCCTCAATTAGATATAGCTTTTGTAAGTAAAGATGGAGATTTGTTATCTAATCCAATAGATTATACAGTAACTGGACATGGAACTATATTGAATTCTGTAACTATTGAAGGAAATAAAGGCGCTCATGATAGCTGGATAATGCTTTCAAGTGATAATTATGATTCCGGTTCTGGTAGCTCTAGAGGACTTTCAGCTTATGGTGTGAGATTAATAAATAATAATTTTACTCATATATGGTATAATCTTTCAAGATATGTTAGCACAGGTTTTGATGGTTCTTCATATGGTTCTGAATATAGCTTAGCACTTCCAATAATGAATGCTGAATTTGATGTTATTGGAAATTCTTTTAATGATATTATAAATAGAGCAATTGATAGCACTTTACTTGGTATAACTTTTATTTCTACACGTAATGAAGTAAAAGTTGCGTCTCCTTCAATAAATATATCCAATAATCATTGCACAACAATAATTGTTTGTATAAATGGAGATGTCTATAATTATGGAACTTATGATTATCCAAAAGGAGCAGGTTCAATACAAATAGTTAATAATATTTTACAAACTTCTCCTTATAATGCAGAAAGCTTTAGTCCAAGTTCTTCATATGCAAATACACATATACAATATGGTATACATATAAATGGTAATATGTCAAATGGACATGAAAAACAAAATCTTGTAAAAATATCAAACAATATACTTTCTAATGAAATGAAAGGTTTTACAGGATTAACTGGTAATGAATATTCTTACGTAATACCTATAAGTTGTACTGTTCCTTGTGATATACAAAATAATACTATAGAAAAATGCATTAAATCCAGCCTTAATGGTATTTGGTTATCATGTTTAACTCCAACTACTTCATTACATGGTGATAATACATATATTTCTCAAGTAACAAATAATACAATAATAAGAGATAACACTACTATATATTCTTATATTTATGTAGATGGTGATGATAAAATTAAAAATATTGCTATAAAAGATAACATTTTTGATGGATATATGGTAACAGATACTCCAACAACATTATCTAATTATTATACGATAAAACTTAATAATGAACCATATGATAAAGTTTCTGTACAAAGAAATATTGGTCAAATGTTTTATAGAGACTTATTACCATATGTAAATTCTAATATTCAATCTACTGTGTCTGCTTTTCATTCAACTAACAATGTGGGTTGGAGAACATTCAATTCAACGATATATCTTACACCAAATTGGGTTGTAGAAAACCTTTTATCTACTTGTTTAGATTTATATCAATTTGCTAATACAACATATACAACTGGTCCTTTTATTATAAATTTAGCATCATTTGATGGAGCAATACCTTTATCTATATCTTTCTATATATATTCAAATAAAGCTCCTTCTGAAAATGTTAGAATACATGCTTCTACACAACTTACAACAGATAGAAGTTATTCAACATTTAACCCAAGCACTATTTTATATCCAGTTTATAATATAACAGATAGTCATAGCAATTATTTTACAACAAATTCAGGATCTCAATTAATACATATAGATTTATCAGATATAACAACAAATGTTTCATCATATCTTTCATCAGATAGAGATATACCTTTATTTATATCATTCTTGCAAGAATCTGATTTGACTAGTAATGCCGAGTTAGTTAAAACATCAAGTGCTGTATATGATTATATTAGAATAGATCAAATAACCGGACAATTTAGGTACTAATGGTAGGATCTGGCGGCTTCTTCACTTCCGATTTATATTCTGCATATAATGTTGTGCAGAATACACAAATATTATTTCCTAAAACACTTCTTATCTCTGCTTTAAGAGAATACTTTGCTAAAGATACTAAATATCATTATGTAAGCGATGAATGGGGTTTTCCTAAAACACCTGATCATACAGACTTAGATCCAAATGCAGGCTTTGATGATGACGCTACAACAAGAATATATATAGGTCAAGAAGATCGTTTTGATATTCCTTATTATCCCGCTGTATTAGTTAAAAATAGCGGTTCAAGATATTTTCCAATATCAATAAATCAAGAACAAGATTGCGTCCAATATGGCTATAGATTGTTTATAGATGGTTATGGAAACAAACATTCATTAAGAATTCCCGTTTATTTTATTTTTGCTGGAGCTTGGGATATAAATATAGAAATAGAAGTAATGGCTGAAGGTCCTCAAGATAGATCTACAATAGTTGAAGCAATATCTATGCTGTTACAAAGTAATATAAGAAATGATTTAACTTATGATGGCTTATTTATAAAAAGTCTAAATGTAGGAGCCGAAACAAAAGAACTCTACCAAAATGATAATATCTATAAACAATCTATCTCTTTAGAATGTATGGGCGAATATAGAAGATTAATTCCCGTAAGTAATGTCATCGAAGTTATAACTGCTTGTATCGAAGTTGGACACACCACTGATGACGTCTGGATCCCAGACCCTAATCTAACAATCCAATTCCAATTGGATCTAACAAATACAATCCTAGCAACTCAAACACTATAACTTTTTTTAAATAATATCCAGTGTTTGTAATTTTAATATAATAAAATATTACAATACATTGATATTAAAAACGTGAATATTAATGAAATAACAAATTTGATAAAAACTTTTGCAAAAGATAATGGCAAAACACCTACCATTTCAGAATTTGCAAAAATTAATAATATTCATGCCGCTGTCATTATTAGAAACTTTGGCTCTTGGAATAATCTTTTAATTAAAGCCGGACTAAAACCAAATAAAGCAACAAAAAGATCAAAAGAACAATTGTTGATGTGGCTAAAATCTCATCCAAATGCCAGATACTCAGAAATACCTTCCGGAATAAGATGTGCATTAATTGATAATTTTGAATCTGTAGGCAAAGCAAGAATTGCAGCAGGATTGCCTATTACAGATTGGAGATCATTTTCAAAAAGAAATAAAAAAACAAATAAAAAATCAGAAAATGTAGGTAGACCTGTAGAATATACAAAAGAAACTATAATCTTAGGATTACAAAATTTAGCTAAAAAATTAGGTAGACCTCCTAAAATGAAAGAAATAACTAAAGAAAATTGCGGCTTTCCTTTCACTGCAGTTATTTCTAGATTTAAATCCTTTAATGATGCTTTAAAATATTCTCATCTACCACCCTCTTATTCGTATCAAGAATATAATAAATTAAATAAAGATCTACAAACCGTAATGATCAATATAAAAATAAATATAAATGATATACCATTGTTTTATAATATCGAATCTAAACATACATTCGTTTATGAAGATAGATACGAAGAAGTATTTTTAACTAGAAGCAATATATCAGAAGCAGCCAACATCATTATAAAAAATGATAAAAAAACTATAGTCTGGTATCTAGTAGATGATAGCCTCTACGATAATAATAAATTTGAAATGAAAAATATTATGGATCTTAATGATCAAATTTGTGAAAAGTTAAAATATTTCCTATTAAACCTAAGACTTAGATATGATGAAATCAATAGAAAATATATAGCACCTATATATATATTAGGAAAGGTTTAATATGGAAAAAGAAATTTTAATTAATAATGTTTTAAGTTTACATAATAAAAAAGATCCTATAAAAATAGGAAAATTTATTTATGATAATTCTATAGAAAGTGAAAGAGGAGAAAGGAAGTTTAATATATGGAAAACATATGCAGATAAAACAGGAGAATGATGGTTAACATAAAAGGAATCAGTTATGCCAATCCGGGCGTGTTTAGCGAGGGGGAAATTGTTAGTTCTGGCGTATCTATTCCCTCTAACAATAGAGTATTATGTATTGTAGGAGAGGGTCGTAGAAGAGAAGTTGTTATAAATTATGCTGCTGGTGGTGGGCAAGATGGATTAAATTCGTCTTACAGTTCAGCAACAGGAGCTGATGGCAGACATTTTCAATTAAGTAATTATCCAATAATATCTAATAGATCTACTTTAACTAAGAATGGAGTTACTTTAACAGGTTTAGAGCAAGCTATAAGTAGCACACCATTTAGTTCTAGATATGATTATAGAATAGATATTAATACAGGAAGAATAGAGCTTCAAGGGGCTAATTTAGTAGATCAAGGTGGAACTTATTATACAGCAAGTGGAACCATTATAGGAAATGGTACTTTAGATAGTTTAGAGTTAATTGATGATGATGCTCCTAATGAGACATGGACAGTTCGTTGTACTGCTGTAAGAAGAGATGGTTATGGTCAACCTATAGATGGGTATGGTAAATTTACAGTTTCAGGTTCTATTTCCGGAATAATTCTTGATGGATATGGTCAACCAATATTATGGCAATCAGATGGTGTTTTAAGAAATAATGGTATTCTTAGATTTGCTATTACAGAAGGAACTACAGCTTTTAATGTTGGAGATACTTTTGTTATAATGGTTGAAAGTGGAGTCTTAGAAACTGGAGATAAATTAATTTGTCAATATATAGCGACACTTGATATAAATGATCCTGAATTCTTTACAGATATGGAGGCAATTACTGCAAAGCATGGTTTAGCTAATACAGACAATACTCTTTCATTAGGGGCTCAATTAGCTTTTGCTAATGGCACTCCAGGTATTTTATGTTGTCAAGCAGCTCCTGGTGTTCCTAGAAGAACAACTTATAGAGTTGTTGAAACTGCAACAGGAAATTCAACTGAAGAAGATTTGAGTTTTGCTTTACCGATTGGAGTTGTTCCAGATTCTGATACTAGTGTTACGTTCTTTGTAATAAACACTTTAACGAATGCTACAGAACAAATATTCCCAAATAAAGTTGATTTTTATAATTCTACTTATGAAACAAGTCCATTAACTTTTATAAACGGAGCTGCTCCTTATTCTTATACAGTAATTATGCAAGATGGTGTATTAAGAGAAGATAACGATTTGGTTATAACTCCTGGTGCTGGAAATACTGCTGTGGTTTCTTCAGCAACAGTAACATTTGATCTTACTGATGTTAGCGCTACTACATCTATAACTATTTGGGGTGCAACAAATGTAAATAATAATGGAAGTTTTACAATAACTGGAGTTAGTTCGGGTAAATTAAACATATCTGGGTCTGCACCTTTTTCTTCTGAAACTGGATTAGATTTTCGGGTTATAGACTCAACTGAACAAAGTGCATATGTTCTTTTAACTCAAGATTTAGCATTAACTAGTACACAAGGTTTAACTGTTGGTGTAATTGATACAAAAGACGCTTCATTTTTTGATGCAGGTTGGATAAATGCACTTCTAAAACTTGAAAGTTTTGAACTTGATATTTTAGTTCCATTACCAACACAAACAATAAGTTCCATTTTTAATACTTCATTACAACATTGTTTAAAAATGTCTAGAATTAAAAATAGAAAAGAAAGAGTTTTGTTTATTGGTGCTATTAATGGTCTTTCAGTTAGCAATGTAACAGGTCAAACCTTAGCTGCTGTTGAAGACTTAGGCGTTCTTGAAGGAATTCAAGGTGATGACGCTACAGAAATTTTAGCTGGCAATATAGAAGACTTAGCTAACTATAGCGTTACAAACGCCTTTGGTAGCACTTATAGATGTATATATCTATATCCAGATAGAATTATTGTAAATATTCAAGGAACTAATACTTATGTTGATGGTTTCTATTTAGCTGCTGCTGTTGGTGGATATCTTTCTGCAGTAGGAAATGTAGCAATTCCTTTAACTAATAAAACATTAGCTGGGTTCTCTATTCTAAATGATAGAACTTATAACTCAACAGAATCTGAAAATATAACAAGAGCTGGTATCACTTTAGTAGAACCTGTTCTTGGTGGTGGTCGCGTAGTCTGGGGTAAAACAACTTCTCAATCAGGT
>Ga0307378_10005813_pt1 | contig 17058 bp, 18 predicted proteins | sample UN1MG_FD_202238 | JGI IMG/M metagenome (GOLD analysis project Ga0307378, IMG submission 202238) | Soil microbial communities from Risofladan, Vaasa, Finland - UN-1 | ecosystem: Environmental > Terrestrial > Soil > Coastal area > Acid sulfate soil | place: Finland: Risofladan, Vaasa | collected... | reverse complement strand
ATTGACCATCAGAAGGATACCTTCCGGCTGGTGCCACCTCAGGCTGCAGCCATCGCCTTCGTGCGCTATCAATTGGATGTAAACTCTACCGAATTGGCCAATAAATTAATCCAAGAAAAGAGTGTTTTGATTGTACCTGGTGATCATTTCGGTATGGACAAGTTTATTAGAATTAGCTATGGGCTGCCTCAGAATTACCTGACAGAGGGTCTAAAGCGAATTCAACAACTAGTTACGGAGATTAGGGATAAACATGGCAACATGTGAAGCGAGGAAACAGGGGACAAAGGATAAATAATTTTTACATTGGATAAGGAGAAAAATGCCGAATTGCAATGCACCGTCCCTCCTGACCTCATACTTTAATAAGATCTTCACCCTGAGGTCTTCTCCCTGCTGCTCCGGGAAAAGCTCATCGGCCTTTCCCTGGTGCAGAAGATTCTCCTTTGGCGCCATACAGGTTTCAACGTCCACGGCAAGGTCAGGGCGCAAACCAAGGGAGAGGTTGGCTGGGTTGAAGACTCACTGAACAATATGGCGCTAAATTAATTATTTAACGACATTTTTGCTTAGATTTTGGAGGATGTCGGATTTGGAATCCGTCGCTCTTTCGCTTTATATTATTTAGCATCTTTATTATTTTCAGATAATTTGAGTTCCCTCTATAACACAATTTTATGTATTTGTGACCAAAATGTGACTGTGGCTGCTAATTTACTACAGGTATGTGATAAGGTAATATAATTCACAGAGGTGCGCCCGTAGCTCAGCGGATAGAGCAGTGGACTTCGAATCCGAAGGTCGGGGGTTCAAATCCCTCCGGGCGTGCCAGCTATTTTCCTTTATTATTAGGCTTTTCCTTTGCACAGGAACCAGATATTGTTAAAGGTCATAATCTGATGTTGATCAGTCACCCTGTTGACAAACAACCGTCTTTTTCCTATTATTCCTGTATCGGCAAAGCGATTTGCTATCATACTTGATCTAGCTTTGTTCAGCCTGATTTCTGCACCCTGAGTCCTCTTTATCCGTCTTCTTTAAGGGAGATACTGCTTTAGGAAAAATATATGAAGATTGGAATAATTTCTTCCTATTTGCCCATTCACTGTGGAATAGCCACCTACTCCTCATACTTAATAGAAGAATTGCGCAGACTCAGAAACAGAGTGTATATCGTCTGTCATAAGGGAGGAAAAGGACTTGACTGTTATCCTGCATTCAATTACGATGATCCGGACTTGCCTCATAAAGCTTTTAAGGCAATGATGAAGTTCGCACCAGATATTGTCCATATCCAACATGAATATGGCCTCTTTGGAGAGCAGAGAGGAATGAATGTCATTCCCCTCGCCTATAAATTTAAGTTGAGCCAAATCCCAACAGTAATAACCCTCCATACTATCCCTAAAAAGTGCGATTATGAAAAGCAAATAATTGAGAAAGCTCTGGTTGAGATTGCAGATGCCACTATTGTTCACGAACAATATCAAAGAGAATTGATCATAGGGCGGGTTGGCTATCAGGATAAAATTTGGGTCATTCCTCATGGTGTGCGCGAGATTAAACCTGTCTCAAAAGCGAAAGAGAAATTGGGCCTTGAAGACAAAAAGATAGTTCTTCTTGTGGGTTATTTTAGAAGGAGTAAAAATCTTGAGCGGGTGGTCAGGATTTTTTCAAAGGTTACAGAGTCAGTCGATGATGCCCTTCTTCTTGTAGCCTCTGGTGCGAGGAGACCAGAAGATATTGCCTATCAGGATGAATTTCTTGAATTTGTGGCTAACTCAGTTGGAAAAGATAAAATAAAAGTCTTAATTGGACCATTTTCCCAGGAGAAATTTGACCTCATTCTTTCATCAGCAGATGTAGCTGTCTTTACATATCTCAGTGGTGCCCAAAGCGGGATTATGGCTCACTGTCTTGCCTTTGCCAAACCAATGGTTGTCTCTTCCGATGTTCGGGCCATGGCTGATTTAGTTCAAAAAACAAGAAGCGGCCTTGTGGCTCGGACAGACTCTGAGCTGGCAGAGGCAATAGTTACTATTCTGACCGAAAAGAATCTGGCAAAAAAGTTTTCAGATAATGCCAGAAGTTATGTCGAAAAGCATATCTCCTGGCAAATTATTGCCTCCAGACATATGGATGTCTATAATAAGATTCTAAAAAATCGACATCCATCTGGAGGAAGCTGTAATTGAGGAGGAGGATTCAAGAAGCGAGATGAGAAAAGGCAGAAAAAAGGGAAAGAAGATTGTCGAAAGATATATAGGAAATCCTATTATCACGAGCGAAGACATACCAGTTCCCTGTAATACAGTCTTTAATGCTGCAGCCACGGTCTATAAGAATGAATATATCCTTCTCGTTAGGGTTGAGGGCGTGGAGGGTAAATCTTCCCTCTGGATTGCAAGGAGTAAAGACGGCAAGAAATTTGAAATAGATAAAAAGCCTGCCCTCACTCCATCGAATCAGGAACCCTTCAAGACTTATGAGAAGAGGGGTTTGGAGGATCCAAGAATTACTAAGGTAGATGACACCTACTACATCATATATACTGCCTATTCCCACTATTCTCCTCGCCTTGCTCTGGCCAAGACAGAAGACTTTGAGAATTTTGAGCGGATTGCTCTTATCTCTGAGCCGGTAAATAAAAACGCTGTTATCTTCCCCAAGAAATTTAAAAGAAGATATGTCCGTTATGACAGACCTATGGGTACTGGTATCGCCACCTGGATATCTTACTCCTATGACCTCATCCATTGGGGAGATTCGAAGATTGTCTTTGAGACGCGGCCAGGCTATTGGGATGCAGACAAAATTGGTCCCGGGGCTCCGCCTATCCAAACAAAGAAAGGATGGCTTCTTATATACCATGGCGTCAAAAGGACATCTGCTGGTCCAATTTACAGGCTAGGTGTTGTCCTCTTTGATCTTAAGGATCCAGCTAAGCTTATTGGTCGCTCAAGAGAGCCAATTTTATCACCTGCTGAATACTATGAGCGCGTCGGTGATGTTCCAAATGTTGTTTTTACGACGGGGGCAATCTTGGAAAAGAACGGAGAGGTGAAAATATACTATGGCGCCTGTGATACTTCCATCTGTCTGGCTACTGCCCACATAGATGATCTCCTTTCTTTGTGTAAGAAAAAAGAAACAGACGTCTTGTAATTTTTGGCTTTGAGGTCTCAATATGTTAGTTTTGGGTTTCCAGTTATAAGAAGTAGTCAAAACTAATCATATAAGGGATACCAGGTTTTCCTAAAAAGCAACAATGTAGAGGCATTCTCTATTTTCCGTTATTTTCAACCAGATAATATACTCCTTTTTAATGAATAATAGGTTTTTTTGTGACCAAAATTTGATTATGTCTGCTAATTTACAATAGATATGTGATAAGGTAATATAATTCACCGAGGTGCGCCCGTAGCTCAGCGGATAGAGCAGTGGACTTCGAATCCGAAGGTCGGGGGTTCAAATCCCTCTCTTCCTCAGTAAAACGTTTCCATAATTAGGCAAGTTTCAGCAAAATCTGTGACTCATTTGTGACGTGGGGAGGAGTCTGATTTTCCAGCAAATCCTTGACTTCACGGATACCTGAGTGTAAAATCACTTAGAATTTGTCAGCATCAAAATTTCAGTGAAAGGAGATTTATAATGTCTATCATTACTACATTTTCAGCATGGAGCATATTCATTGCTCTAGTTGGGGTATCTTTAAATGCAGTCTTTACTAGACCGTATACAGGAGCTTCCCACCTTGCTGACGAAAGAAAGGAAAAGCAGGGCAAACGAAAAGAAAAGGTTGGAAGAGTTGCGAATTTTCTTATTGTAATTGGTACATTTGGACAGTTAGCCAGTATAGTTATTTCCTTCTGATAAATCTCATAATCTGAGATATCTTTGAAAAGGGGGAAAATCAGATGCCTATAAAGCCAAATGAAGATTTTATTCCAAGAAATATACCTCCAGAAATTCAAGAAATTCTGAACCAATATTCTTCAGTGTTAGAAGAGTTAGTAAATTTCGCTTCAGTTGCTGCCATTTGGTGTACTGAAGAAGTACAAGACGAAAAATTAACACCGTTACATTTTTCTTTTCGTCATATATTTGAGCTAATAGATGCGATTTCGGTATTAGTTAAATATAGTTGTATTGACCCATGCAAAATTTTGTTAAGGTCAGTTCTTGAGTCTGTATTATCAATAAAATATATTTTAGAAGAAGATACAGAAAAAAGGCTAAAGGCTTTCATGACTTGTACTTGGCATCAGGACATAAATAATCTTAGAAAGATGAATCCAGACGATGAAATGCATGACCAATTTTTAGCAAAAAAACAACGAGACAAATTTATGAGGGATGTCGCGCTTCCAGAAATTCCAAAAGAAGAGGTTATCGAAAATATTGAAAAGTTAAAAGACCTTTTAGATTCCTCAGAATACAGAGAATCAGAAATAGAATATAAACGTCTTAGAAGAGCCAGATGTGGACGAAAACCAAAATGGTATTCCATGCATGGAGGTCCAGCAAATATTGAGAAATTAGCAGAGCATTTCGATTTGACGCTCGAATATGAATTTCGATATAGGGAATGGTCAGAACTGAGTCATGGATTTGATATTATTCGACCTAATATTGTAATAGATGACCAAGGTATAGGAAAATTTTCTCAGATAAGACTTCCTAAATATGCATTTGAGATTGCTAAAGCGGCAATGCAATATGGAGAGGAAATAATTTTTCTTTATATTGAATATTTGAACCCTAAAAAAATCCAAGAAGCGAAAGAATTGTATTTGAAAGAAATTGAACCGCTGAAAAGTAGCGTATTACATAAAAATAGAATCATAGTAAAATAAAAAATCAATGAATAGACTTCAAAAATTGCAAATTGCCGACTGGAAGCCAAATCCCCTAAAGCCTTGGCTTCCCGATATTGTGAATAGACAGATTAGCGGATTAGTAGACCATAAGAGAGATAGTTTTAGTAGCAAATTTTCTCAATAAGAGAAAAGGAATCCATTGATGTCCACCTTGCTTTCCGAACTATGATTGAGTAGAATTTTCTTGTTAGCTAAAAAATCCTTGTCAGTAAAGGAGGTTATATTATGCCGTCTTCAGAAATAGAGGATAGATTCAAATGGACTAAACAAAAAGAGCTAGACCATGAAGGACATGATAAGTTTTTCAATAAGAAATATGGTAAAGCAGAGAAATTGTTCTTAAAAGCATTAAAAGCAAAAGATGATAATCCAATAGACAGACACTTTGTATATAACCATCTAATCGAACTCTATTATAAATTAAGAGATGAAAGAAAAGATGCTCTGGAAAAATGTATTTATTATTGTAAAGAGGACATAAATAGATTGCCACAATTTTTAAGGTCTTACAAAAATGAATATAGTTATATAGAAGCTGATGTTACACCGAGATGTCCTTCAGTGCAACAGCTAGCAATTATTTATGAAAAAAAAGAAAAATTTCAGGAGGCAATAGACCTATGTAATTATGCCATTAATTTAGGGCTTGATGACGGTACAAAAGGTGGATTTCAAGGAAGAATAAAAAGATTAGAAAACAAAATGAATTTAAAGAAATAATCACGTGAGATAAATTGAGCCGACTGGAAGCCAAAGACCATTGAAGCCTTGGCTTCCCTGGATTGAAATGGACAGCAGAGCGTGGTTAGTGCCTCATTAGGGGAAACGAACAAGAGAGGGAAAATTCTCAAAAAGGGGAAAAATGGATTTAATACCTATTCTTGCATTATGGGGAACTATAGTATCAACAGTTGCGGTTATTTGGAATATAATTCGGAGTTCACAAGATAAAAACAAAAAGAAGGCAAGTTCATGTTATATCATTTAGAGGGAGTAATTATGAGCGACGGAAGCCTTAGATGGGGTTCCATGAAAGGACATTTCTGGGAGAAAGAAAATGGTGTAAAATTAAGTTTTTTTCCTGGTTCTGAAAATCGTAGAGAGGCTAGGAAAAAGCTAGTGAGCGCCATAGCAAAGGAAAATCTATCGTGGATTACTTATAAACGAAATAAATGGAGTTTAGATTTAGATGAACTTAAGGAATTCATAGCGTTAATATTTGGCGCAGAAACGCTGATTCAAATTCCCTGGGAATGGTTCAAAGGAAAAGTTCCCATCGAACCAGAATATGAAACTGAAGAACGTAGTGATTCTGGAAAATCGAGATATGAAACAAGATTTGATTTTTATATTGTTCATGAAGTTTGTGTAGAAGAAAAAGTTAAAAAATCTGAAGTTGTCAATTATGTGGATGAAGAAAGAATCAAAGAGCTTACGAGCCTGCCGAAAGATAAATTTGATACAACTAAGTTAGTAGAGCTTTGCGAGCAGCTTAATCAAAATTATAAGTGGAATAACTGTTTCGCAGTGGGCGCACTTTTGAGAACAATCCTACATCATGTGCCACCTATTTTTGGAATGAAGGAATTTAAGCATGTGGCTAGTGATTATAGTTGGGGGAAGAGCCATAAGAATCGAATAATGAAATTGTCTGAATCTGCAAAAGATATTGCCGATAATCTCTTACATGCACATATAAGAAAATTAGAAGTGATGCCAAAAAAGCCCAGAGTGGATTTTAAGGCTGAATTAGATATTCTGTTAGCAGAGATTGTTACCATTTTAAAGACATAGGTAAAATAATAGTCCGTGTCAGTGGAAAATGAAGCAACTGAAAACCAAATCCCCTAAGCCCTGGCTTCCCTGGATTGAAAAAGGACGCTGAGCGACTTAGCGGCTCATTAGGAGAGACGGTTGAGGAGGACAAATATGAGGTTCAAATTTAAAATATCCTGGCTTGTATTTATCATTTTATTGATGGGATGTTCCAATAGAGAATCAGTAATAGACATTACCTTGCCAGAAAAGGAACATCTTGAAGAAACTAACGCTGGAGCTTGGATAAAAGTTTTTAATCTGACCTATGATGATAATTCACCCTATCTTACAGAGAAAATACATGATAAATTAATGGAAGTTTCAGAAGTTTCACTTGCACAACTAATTGATAAATATACTGAAGACAATAATTCAGTCACATCAGTTTGGGAATATCATCAATTGCCCAAGCTTCCATTCAAAAGAGAACCACTGGTAATTTATGTAACACTTAAAAAAGGCTATCCATACCCTTGGATGACATTAAAATTGGAACCGCCAGGATTATCGTGGTCTTTTCTGATACCAGAGCATTTCGAACTATTAAAGCTTAATCGAAAATCTGAGACTGCTGTTGTAATTGAATCTCCTGCTGACAATGGAGCTAGATTATTTCTATTCGGATGGGGAAATTATTGTACAAAGATAATGCTATTTTGATGTTAGCCACCTTCCCAATGCTCTCACTCCTACAACTCAATATCATAACCATTAAATCTCTCTAAAGTTCTTTCCTCATCCGAACATTCCAAGAATCCTTCCAACGTCCGATATTGAAAATCATTCAATGTTGCCCTAGACAGAATAACCTTCCAAAGAAAACTCTCTCGAACTTTCAAAACAAACGACATTAAAGATAGGGTCATTCCCTGCTCTGACAGCATCGCCAGCAATAGTCTCGACTCCGCAGAAGTGCGTACAAGCATCAAATATCAATCAAGACCAGCCATCACCCTTGCACGTTTTTTGATTGCATCTACGAGCGAGTTAGGAGACTCTTCCTTCAATGCAAGTTTTCCGTGTAAACCTGCCAATGCTCTCATTTGCTTTCGAAACTTAAACTCCTCCATATGCTCTTCTCTTAGCTTCTCTAAAACCGCAGGATTATGCTTCTTCAATTTTTCATAAAGCGCCTTAGCTTCTGGACTTAAATTCATTTTATTTCACCTCCTGTCCGAACATTAATAAATTATCAGGACTTTCAAAGGCGGTGAATCTCCCGTCCGCCATGAAGCCCAGTTTACCGTCCTGCATTTCAGCCGTGATAATTCTCATACTTCCACCATTGACGATGTACAGATTTGAGCCAACAGGAATTGAGCTGAGGTCTGTGACATGAACAAGACCTTTTCCCGTCAAAGTACGGATATTCGTAGTGAGGTCTTTGACGCTCCATTTTGGGACTACCCTGACCTTATACGATTTAGACAAGTCGATGATGTTTTTATTAATCTCAATTCTGTTAGCTATCCACTGCTTCTGTGCATCACCTGCGGTAACAGCAATTTTGCCACGAGCTAAATTAAGGCTTCGGTAAAGGTCATCAAATAGCTTTTGAACAGACCCGCTGACTGGCACTCCTTCAGCATCCCAGGCACTACACTCAGCGTCCATGCTGACTCCACTGCCTTGAAATGGAGTCCCGAACTCAGCCTGTCCAAGCCCTTCTGCTCTCAAAGTACACTTGCAATATGAATGGCACTGAGTCTCGCCAGCTCGTGGGACAGTCGGTAAATTTTGCTTCAAATAAGGACTATTTACATTCATAGTGATGCAATCAGGGCAATGCATAACCACCGCCCCGCCGAGTTCCCAGGAGAAAATTTGGTTATCACCAGCTCCAGCAAGCATTCCACGGAAAAACTGAGCGTCCAAGGAGTTGATTTCAAAAACAGGAGAATCCGAGTCGAAAAAACAAAGAGCGGGAAAGTGCGACACGTACCAGTGAATGACATTCTATTCTACGAGCTGAACACACTTAGAGAAATGGACGGTCAAAGTCCCTATATCTTCTTCAATTCAGAAACAGGAAAACCCTATGTTGATATGAAAAAAGGATTCAAAGCAGCGTGCAGAAGAGCAGAGATTAAAGGACTGAGATTCCATGACCTGAGACACACGTTCGCAACCCGTTTAGTTGAAAAGGGAGTTGATATTGAAACAGTAAGAGACCTGCTCGGACACAGCTCAATCATTATCACTCAAAGGTACACCCACTCAAATGATGACAGGAAGAGAAAAGCCGTGGAGCTTTTGAGTTGTGACGTATGTGTGACGCATGATAGAATAAATCAAAGGTGCGCCCGTAGCTCAGCGGATAGAGCAGTGGACTTCGAATCCGAAGGTCGGGGGTTCAAATCCCTCCGGGCGTGCCAGCATATCCCAGGTAAATCCACATTTTCCTTTGGTCATTTTTAGTCAAAATTAGGAGAATTTATTCAAATTTGGTGACAAAGGGAGTGGTCTGTTCGCTTATGATTTGACATCAAATTCTGCCAGTGCTATAAGCTTGAAAAGAAATTGCAAAAAAAATCTAATTTTTAATTAGGTAGAATTATTCAAAGCAAAGGAGGGAAGAGGATGGCAACAATGAAAGCGATCGTGTGTACCAAATACGGGCCACCAGAAGTTCTTCAGCTTAAAGAGGTAGAAAAACCTGTTCCTAAGGACAATGAAGTACTGATAAGAATACATGTGACAGCAGTAACAGCAAGCGACTGCATAGTCCGTGGTTTTAAAATTCCTATTTGGCACCCGATGGGATTAATGATGGGACTGGCGTTAGGTTTTAGAAAACCGAGACAACCCATACTAGGCATGGTGCTGGCAGGAGATATTGAATCAGCAGGCAAGGACGTAAAACGATTTAAGAAGGATGACCAAGTTTATGGAATGACTGGTTTAGGATTTGCGACCTATGCCGAGTACAAATGTATGTCTGAAAAAGAGTGTCTGGTAAAAAAACCTTCCAATGTAAGCTATGAGGAAGCCGCCGCAGTCGCTTATGGAGGCATTATAGCTGGGCATTTTCTGAAAAAAGCAAATATCCAAAGCGGGCAAAAAGTGCTTATCTATGGAGCTTCTGGATCAAATGGAACTGCCGCTGTGCAACTTGCCAAGTACCTTGGTGCAGAAGTTACTGGTGTATGCAGTACCACGAATTTAGAGTTAGTGATATCACTGGGAGCCGATACAGTAATTGATTATACAAAAGAGGATTTAATAAGCAGAGGAGAGCGTTATGATCTTATTTTTGATGCCGTTGGAGAAAGAAAAAGCTCAAAATTAAAATCACAGTGCAAGAAAGCGCTAACCAAGAATGGGAAATACATGTCAGTCGATCGTGGAAATCCAAAGTCTCTTACTGAATATCTTGTTCAACTCAATGACTTATTTGAAGCGGGACATTTTAAAGCGGTCATAGACAAATGCTATCCGCTTGAAAAAATCGTCGAAGCTCACAGATATGTGGACAAAGGACACAAAAAGGGAAATGTAGTCATTACTGTGGAGGAAAAATTATGAAAGCAATTGTATGTACCAAATACGGGCCACCAGATGTTCTTGAGCTTAAAGAGGTAGAAAAACCTGTTCCCAAGGACAAAGAAATATTGATAAAGAACCATGCGACAACAGTAAATTACGGGGATGTTGTCGCCCGGAATTTTAAAAACATCCCTTTACGCGAGTTCCACATGCCTCTCCCCCTCGTCTTCCCCACAAAAATATTTTTTGGGATGAGAAAACCAAGAATTAAAATATTGGGGAGTGTGTTTGCCGGGGAGATTGAAGCCGTAGGCAAAGATGTTAAACGGTTTAAGGAAGGGGACCAGGTTTTTGGATATCTTGGCCAGAGCATGGGTGCTTATGCCCAGTATCTATGTGTGCCTGAAAAGGGGATGGTGGCAATAAAGCCGGCCAATACGACCTATGAAGAAGCAGTCATCCATCCTTATGGGGCAATAATGGCCGGGAGCTTGCTTAGAAAAGGAAAAATTCAGAAAGGGCAAAAAGTCCTTATTAATGGAGCCTCCGGAGGGATTGGCTCAGCTGCTGTACAGCTTGCCAAATCTCACTATGGAGCGGAAGTTACCGGGGTATGCGGTACCCCGAGATTAGAATTTGTGAAATCTCTGGGAGCCGATAAGGTTATTGATTACACCCAAGAGGATTTTACCACACAGGGTGAGACCTATGACCTTATTTTTGACATATTGGGCAAGAGTTCCTTTTCACAGGTTAAAAGCTGCCTGAAGCCAAAAGGACGCTATCTGTTAGCCAGCTTTAAGATGAGAAAGGTTATGCAAATGTTGAGGACCAAATTCTTTGGTAGCAAGAAGGTAATATGTGCACTGGCAATAGATGGAGGGACTGACGATCTCGTTTTCTTCAAAGAGCTTATTGAGGCTGAAAAGATAAAATCGTTTATTGATAAACGTTTTCCATTGGAACAGGCTGCCGAGGCTCACCGGTATGTTGAAGAAGGGCACAAAAAGGGAAATGTGGTTATAACCCTGGATCATATTGGTAAAACCTAACAAATTAGGAGGATGTTATGAAAGCGATCGTGTGTACAAAATCCGGGCCACCTGAAGTTCTTCAGCTCAAAGAAGTAGAAAAACCTATCCCCAAGGACAATGAAGTACTGGTAAAAGTTCATGCAGCAACAGTCACTATAGGAGACGTTTTCGTTCGAAAACTTCCTTCCTTGATCACACTCCCCTTGGGAATATTGTTTGGTTTTAAAAGAAAAAAAATACCAGGGCATGAATTGGCCGGGGTAATCGAATCCGTAGGCAAGGATGTGAAACGATTTAGGAAAGGGGACCAAGTTTTTGGAACTACCACGGGATTTAGTTTTGGTGCCAATGCCGAATACGTATGTCTGCCTGAAGAATGGAAGCAAGGGGTGCTGGCAATAAAACCGGCCGATATGAGCTATGAGGAAGCCGCGGCTGTTCCTATTGGGGGAATGACAGCATTGCAAATTCTCAGAAAGGGAAATATCCAGAGCGGACAAAAAGTCCTTATTTATGGAGCTTCTGGATCAGTAGGTACTTATGCAGTACAGATTGCTAAAAACTATGGAGCAGAAGTTACCGGTGTTTGCAGTACTGCGAATATGAAACTGGTGAAATCTTTGGGAGCCGATAAGGTCATTGATTACACCAAAGAGGATTTTACCAATAGCGGCCAGACCTATGATGTTATTTTTTACGCGGTAAGAAAGATTTCGTCATCAAGTTGTAAAAGCTCGTTAAAGAAAAATGGGTTCTATCTTTCCGCTAGATCTTCAACAAGCGAAAAGACTGAATATTTAATTTTCCTCAAAGAGCTTATTGAGGCGGGAAAGATAAAATCGGTCATAGATAGACGCTATCCGTTGGAACAGACTGCCGAGGCTCACAGGTATGTTGAAAAAGGGCACAAAAAGGGAAATGTAGTCATAACTGTGGAACATAATAACAAAACCTAACAAAGTGTTAGGCTTTTTCATGAGCAGCAGTGGAAGATATTGTACTTCGAATCCAAAGGTCGGGGATTCAAATCCCTCCGGGCGTGCCAGCTTTTTTCCTTAAGAAATCAACAACTTAGAACAATTCTAAATTAAACAGGATTCCTCTATTTTCCATTATTTTCAATCCTAATATGGCACAGGAAAAGTAGAAATTTAGAGCATCGGATTGTGGATCCGAAGGTGAGATGAGCGAGGGATCTCGAATCCTTTTTTTTAACAGAGGTATTTTATTTTTCTCGGGGTAAGCCGTTAGCAATCGTAGCCATAAGTAGGCGATAGTAAGCAAACTTAGTGACAAATGGTGACAACGGGAGAAGTCTATCTTTCTAATTGAATCACCTTTCTCTTTGTGATATAAATCAAAGAGCTCAAATGGGGGCAAATTAGTGAAGATAATTCTTAATTCTGACATCCTTTTCAACACTTTTCTAATTAAAAATAATCTATCTAAAAATTTTCAAGAGCTATTTAGTATATGCCAGAAAAAAGGACATGTTATTATCATACCGCTTACAACTTTACTTGAATTTGACCGAGCGCAATTAGAATCTTTAAATACGAAAACATTAAAACTGGAAAAAGCCTATATGTTGCTTGAGAGTTTAAATATTAAGTTTACCAGAGTTGAACCCCCCGAAGTAATTAAAAAACCAGATTTGATTGAACTAGTAAAAAAGTCTGGAGTTGAGGTGAGAGTAGAGAACCCAACCAATGATGATTACTTAGAAGCTCATAAACGAGCCTGTTTACATGAGTGTCCACATGCACCAGAAAAAAAATCTGATGAGATGAGAGATTTAATTATATGGATGATTGCATTGCGATATGCTCAACAAGATGGAAATGCTATACTTATTAGCCGAGATGAAGTACACGTAAATCCACGTGGAGATAATGAAGCCAATTCTGTTGGCTTAATTAGATTTAAAAGCGAGGAAGAAGTGTTGGAATATTTTGAGGTTGAAACCCCAGCAGGCAAACTTATTAAGCAACTTATAAAGCCTATTTGGGAAGATTTGTTGAAAGCAGGATTGCCTCTAAATCAAGATGTCTCTATAGTTGGAGTAGCACAACCAAGATTTATTCAAGGGACTGAAGGTATATCTAATGCATATTGCTTAATCAGGTTGAGAACTTTTGATGGAAAGATGCTAAAAACAAATATTGCGATGAAAATTGACAACAATGTAATTGTAGAACTTGAACTATCTGAAATTATGATTGACGAGAACCCTTGGGATAAAAAGCAATTAGCTTTACTACCAAATAAAGCAATCAGCCTTGAGAAGGATGATTATAAAGAACGAATAGATTCATTAAAAGAATTAATTGGAGAATAACCATGAATCTTAAAATGGGAAGTCAAGTCTTTCACGATGTTCAAATTCCATTGTTATGGGGAAGTCGTGCGGTTCTCCAAGATAATCAGGGACGCCTTTCCTTAATTGATTTAGGTGGCGATAAAGCTAAGTTAGAAATTGTTGGAGACAAGCCAGCTCCAGGAATTGAATTTACTCCAGTTAGTGATGGCTTCAAAATTTTTAATAAAGGAAATCCTATCTACATTTATTATCCAGAAGAAAAACGACTAAGTAGCATTGATTTGGAATTACCAGAATGTCAATTAAGTGAATGGGAGATTCGTGTAGGTTCAAATGTTTTTTCAGGAAATGTAATAGCGGGACTTGGAGTTGGCATTGCAGTTACAAAGGATGGGTTTGCTATGGGAGCACCACTTCCGCCAAACCTAGCGAAGTTAGTCATTTGAACACCAGAAATTTTCTCTTATAAGTTATTTAGTTTTATTAAAAAGCCAAATCCCCTAAAGCCCTGGCTTCCCTTGACTTTACGGACACCTGAGCATAAAATCAGGACAAGTATGTCAAGCTAGGGGAGGTCAAAGAATGAGCGAAGGACACTGTGGAAACTGTGACCATTATCACTATGGTAAGCCAGGAAAAATTGAATGTTTTGTCGATGGTAACTGGCACGAAACAGGCGATTCTTGTGATGACTACAAAAAGCGTGTTACGAGCAAGCCGTTAGAGGCAAGGCTAACAGAATCGCTTGAAGTCAAAAGAAGCAAAGAAGAAAAGGAAGCTGAACAGAGGAACAGGGAGTTCGCTGAAAAAGAGGCAGAGAAAGACAGGCAACATGCAAAAGAACTGCAACAAGAAAGGATTAATTTCGATAAGAAATTATGGCGAGCAAGTTGGTGGTGGCAGTTAATACTCGTTGTCATCGGTGCTGTGCTTGGATTCGTTGGAACAATAATCTTTAAGCCCTAAAAAAAGGCAAGATTGGTTTGGCAAATCAAACCCGTAAATCTTACGACGAAGGCCACTCGTAGCATACCGTTTCAAATGTTTTCAAAAACATTTGATATCGCCTCTCTAAAGACAGACAGACGGTCTCAAGCAATGCTCGCAATAACTCAAGGCAATTCAGACCAATTTTTTCATTCAAGGGGAGGTGAGATCCCTCGCTCACCCTACATCATCTTTTTTATTTTCAGTTGATTAGCTTGGACTGATTCTCGATTGTCACCAACTTTGTCACTATCTTGACCGCTTTTATCACCTTTTCATTATCTTATCGTTTCTGCAAAAAACCTTCATGAATCGGCCTTGAATAGCGATCTTATATGGTTGTGTACTGCAATCACAGGTTGAAAAATGGATCAATCAGTTTGTGAATCCTCTCGGAGAGGGGAATGACATCTCTTGAATTTCATGTTTGACCAATGAAGCTTAGCCTCATATCTTGAACAGAAATCCTCCCTGTCCCCAGAGGTAAGATTGCGTCGTAGAAGAACTATTATGTTAACTCTTTATATGGGGTAGGCTAATATTAGAATTTCATCCCGCAATTATTTCATAATTCACGGGATTTTCAGCTTAAGATAAAGGTATTATTGGGATATAAGAGGCAAGAGACAGTCATAAATTTAAAACCTTTATTAAGCTCATCTTTGACAGTTGAAAAATGCAACTTATTGTTTTAAAAAGAATTACAAGACACAAAATTTTTTTTACCACCACATTTTCATATGTATCTTCTTACGATTATTTCAAAGCAGAGAAAGGCTGGACAACCTTAGGTGGTCGGACTCCAACAGCTCTAAATACATCATGAGCCACACCTCTCAGCTCTGTCCTGAGTAAGTAAGGTTGTCCTTCTAATTCCAACTTTATGGCTTTTACGGCTTCTAAATCTCTTTTCATCTCATCCCATGATGGCTTCAGCTCAACCTCTTTCAGCCTCTTCTGGAGGCGAACCATAAGATAAAGAGCCAGAAAATTGACAAATATATGCGCCTTGACCCGTTCTGGCTTCCAATGATAAACAGGCCTGACCTCGAGCACATTCTTTAATGTCCGAAACACTCTCTCTATCTGCCACAAACTCTTGTAGGCTACAGCCACTTCTTCCGATGAAAGGGATGTATTGGTTGTTAAGACAAACTTGCCATCGAAGCGTGACTCTTCCTCAATCCGCTTGTGGTCGAGACTCACTTCCTTCCCCTTAACAATCAAAAACTTCTTATATGCTCTGTTTGCCATAAATCCCTTTATGCCCTGCGTCGCTATCTTCTCCTCCAACTGCCGAATGATATGCTCCCTCCGCTTCCGGTCCTGCTCTTCCTCTTCCGGATTGTGGCAAATGATGTATCTTGTATCCTGTAAAATAACCTCTTTGACTCTCAGATTATCCGCGACAGCATGATATCTCCCGCAACAAGAGAGAACCTTCTCTCTTACCTTCTTTACCAACCGCATCCTCACCCCGAAGATGTAATCAAGCTCCGACTCTTCGACCTCCCGAACATTCTCCTCCCTCATCATTCCCCGGTCACAAACGAGGATGACCCGCCCTATCCGAAATCGCTCCTTGAGAATACGCGTAGTCTTCTTCAGTGTCTTAACATCAGAAGTCGAACCAGGCCAGAACTCACAGGCCAACGGTACTCCCTCTCTGCTCATCATTACACCAACCACTATCTGCTTGCGATCAGAACGATGGTCTTTTGAATGCCCATACTCTGCCAGACCCCCCGGCCCTTCCCCCTCAAAATAAATGCTCGCCGTGTCAAAAAAAACTAAATCCAGATGGGTGTCAAAAAGATCCCTCGAGCGAAAAAATAACTCCTTCTCTATCTTCTCCTTATTCGCCTCAAGAAAGTCCAGTGAACGGTAAAAATGCTGAAGCTCCAGAGACTGGAATCCATCCCCGTATACATCTTCAACCCACCTCGCTGTCGCCAACTCACTCCCAGGCGAAAGAATTCGATTCAATATAAGAGAGAACACAACTCTTTCTGTATCAAAACCGTGTTTCCGCCCATCTGCCAATCGAGCAATAATTTCCCGAAGCCCGCACTCTTCCCACAACCTATCGAATATTAACACTGGCCCCCAAGCCTTGCTCCACTCAGCCCGAAGAGCGCCCTCCTTCTGTCTCTGGATAACCATCACCTCTTTTGAAAACTTGGAAAGGCTGCTCACTAACTGCTCCACACTGTGTCCTGCTTGAAGCTTATCTAATCTCCCTAAGCTGCAAATGAGGCGTTGTTTGGTGCGTTTCCCTTCTCTGATGGTTTCAACAATTTGCAGATACTCCCGGATGTTTTTTCCGTACGTATTGCGTTTGACTCTCACAAACATACCATTACTAATATATAATAGCAATTACAATTATGTCAAGTAATTATTGAACATAATGAAAATTATTGTGCCATCACGTTTTACCCGGGAGGAAAAGATTAGTGTTGAAAATAAAGAAGTTAGACCGCTTGAGATATAAAAATTAGCTTACAACTGTCAAAGATGAGTTTAAGACTTT
>Ga0307378_10005810_pt1 | contig 17069 bp, 15 predicted proteins | sample UN1MG_FD_202238 | JGI IMG/M metagenome (GOLD analysis project Ga0307378, IMG submission 202238) | Soil microbial communities from Risofladan, Vaasa, Finland - UN-1 | ecosystem: Environmental > Terrestrial > Soil > Coastal area > Acid sulfate soil | place: Finland: Risofladan, Vaasa | collected... | reverse complement strand
GAGGGGGGAGGGGGATTACGGCAGCCCTCACCCTAGCCCTCTCCCACCGGGAGAGGGAAACCGCTGGCCGCCGCTTTCATAAAATAACCCGCCCCTCACCTTAGCTTACGATGACGTAGGGCGGCCCCGTAGGACGAGTCCTCTGCGGGCCGCCGCGGGCCGACCTAAAGGTCGGCCCCTACGAGGGCGGCAGAGATTCAGCCTCTAATAATATGGGAGGGTCCCCGGACCCTCCCGCCGAAATATCAGGTTCCTTCACCGCGCCGGTCAATCGCCGTCGGTCTCCTCCTCGGCGGCCGCGGCTTCCGCGGCGTCACGGGCGGCCTGGGCCTCGGCCAGCTCCTTCTCCCTGGCCTCGAGCTGGGCTTTGAGATCCGCGTTCTCGCTCTCGGCGGTCTCCACCCGTTCGGCGGCGACCTCCTTCTCCGTCTTGGCCGCCTCGTACTCGCCCAAATCCTTCTCCGACGTGCCGCAGGCCGTCAGGAGCAACCCCGGGATAAGCAGGATAAACCACCGCATCCCCGCCTCCTTGCGAATGGTGAACGTCAGCCCTGGATGAATTCCTCCAGCTCGCACCGAACCTCGCCGAACCAGGTCAGGCCGGTGATTTTCACGGGAATCTTGTATTCGTCGTCGCTGACCCAGATGTAAACCTGGCCGTGCTGGCGGAAGATGCCGGTCTCCTCCTCCAGCATGGGCTGGACGAGGAAGCACTCGAAGGTGCCGGCCGGAACGGTGACGGTTTCCTTCTTGATGACCTTGACCTTGACGACCTCGTTCCTCGTGGCGTCGGCGTAGGGGAAACAGAGCTCGGCGCCGACCCGGATGTCCTGGGCGCGGACGTGGTAGAAGGCGGCCAGCGCGTCGCACCCGCTGGCGATTATCCCCTCGCGCACGTCGCCCTCCCGGGTGATGCTGTGGTCCTCCTGGTCGTAGTAGAGGATCTCGTCGGCCGCGTAATCGCCCTCGACGAGGTGCTTCTCGTAGCGCCGCGTGCCGAGAATGCCCACGTCGAAGAGGCTCTCGATGTCGTCCTTGACGTAGAAGAAATCGCTGAAGGCGGTGCTCGAGCGCAGCTCCATCACGAGCTTCAGGCACATGTGCCCCTCGTAGGTGACCCGCTTGACCACCTTCATGACGCAGATGCCGGCCTTGGTGTCGCCGTAGGAGACGCTGTAGATGAGCTTCTCGCCGGGGGCGAAGGGGAGATCGTCCGTGCCGGCGAGGACGGGGAGCGCGAGGGCCGCGACGGCGGCTGCGATACAGAGCTTTTTCATGGCTGACCCTTTCGCATCGGTCGGCGGTTCTCCGGCCTTGGGAAAGAGGGCGGAGGAGTTGGCTCAGTATAGCGGTAATCGGGCCGGGTTTCCAGGTGAATAACGGCCTCGAGCACGGAGCGGGGCTGAATCGCGCCAAGGTCGTCGTCGGGAGCGGGCGGCGTGAGAATCCGCGCCCGGGGGTTCAGCGGGCGCCAGCGGGCGGGGTCGATCGCGGGTTTTCGGTTGAAGAGGGCGACCTGGGGAACGCCGAGGGCCGCCGCCAGGTGCATCGGTCCGGTGCCAGAGGAGACGAAGAGGGCCGCCCCCGCGACGAGCGCCGCCAGGCGGTCCAGGTCGGTCAGTCCGGCCAGGTTGGCGCACGGACCGTTTAGACCGACGACGACGCCCTCCGCCACGATTCTCTCATCCCCGCCGCCCGAGACCACGACGCCGTATCCTCTTTCGATGAGCGTCCCCGCCAGCTCGCGGTAGTGCCCCGGGGGCCACTCGGTGGCCGATCCGCCGCTGCCGGGGTGCAGAACGGCGTACTTTGTGGAAATTCCGAGATTTTTCAATAAATTTCTCATTTCAACGACGGCCTCCGGTAACGGCTTCAGTCGTGGAGGCTCGATGCGATTTACACGTATTCCCAGGGGTCGGAGGAGGGCCAGGGCGAGCGCCGCTTCGTGGGCCCCGGAGCGCCTCCGGCTCAAGAATAACGGCCGATTGTACGCAAAAAACCAGAGACGGCGGGCGTAACCGATTCTCACCGGCACCCGCGCCGCCCAGGCCGCCAGCGGAATCCTGCCGCCGGGACTTGCGACGAGGACCACCCGCGGTCCGTAATCCCGAAGCAGCCCCACGGTCCCGGAAAAACTGACGGGGTCGGGGAGAATTTGAAATCCCGCTCTTCTAAACGCCCATCCGCCGCGCTCACCGGCCAGGACGGCTACTTCGGCTTTCGGGAAATGCGACCGGAGGGCCGCCGCCGCCGGCAGGGTGACCAGGGCGTCGCCCAGGGCGTCGTGCCGGACCAGCAGTATCCGTTCTTTGACCACGGTAAGGGGGGATTACCCGTTTGTTTCGGACCCGATTAGGGATGTTTCCTGTTTGAGGCAAGGGGTTTTACCGGAGGCATAGCTCGCTTCGCTCGGTTCAACCCCTCGTGGAAAAGATCGCGGGGTTTGCGTACGAGAGGCTGAAGCTCATTGTTTTGCGATGGATGCCGGGGGGTGGCAAGATGTTTTACCCTTCATGGGGCTGAAATCCCCGGTCTTGAGGCGGGGCGGGTTTTCATGCCCAACCCCGTCGCTCGCTACGGAGAAGAGGAAAATTCCCCCCCTGACGCCGCAGCCGGCCGCTCATTCGTAGGACAGACCCTCGTTCAAGAGCGTCATGGGGTCCACGGCCCAGGTGGCGAGGCGGACCTCGAAGTGGAGGTGGGGGCCGGTGGCGACGCCGGTCTGGCCGATGGCGCCTATCTGCTGTCCCGCCTCCACCATCTGGCCATCGCTCACCGTCAAGGCGCTCATGTGGTTGTAGAGGGTGAAGAGGCCGCGGCCGTGGTCTATGCAGACGAAATTCCCCCGGATGACGAACTCCCGGGCGATGACGACACGTCCCCGGGCGGCGGCGTACACCGGTGTGCCCTCGGGCAGGCCGCCGAAGTCGGTGCCGATGTGCGACTCGCTCCCACCGGTGGAAAAGTCCCGCTTCTCACCGAAGGGGCTTGTGACGTAGCCGCCCTCCACGGGACGCCGGAAGGGGCCGGGCTCCCAGAGCTGATCCGGGGTGTAAACCGCCACCGCCTCGTTGACCTGGGCCGACTCGCGCTCGATGGTCTCGGCGACCAGCATGCTCCCCACGTGGGGGGCGAGGACGATGTAGCAGGAGGCGAAGTCCCCCTTGTATACGGTGACGTCGAATTCGTCCGTCTCGGCGCGGCCGTAGGCGTCGGCGTAGGTGACTTCCAGGGGGACCGACCCGGGCTCGGCGAAGAGTCGGCAGGCGGCCAGCGCCCGCCAGCGGCCGTCTTCCATCGGGTAAAAGTTGAAGGACCGGTCGAAGAGCTTCCCCTCGGCGCCGGACACCGATCCCGAGAACTCCGCGTCCAGGACGATGGGCTGGCCCTGGACGACCCTCTCCGGCGAGACGGTCAGGCTCTCCAGCACGGCGGGCGGCAGCTCCACGGTGAACACCCGCCCCACGGCGGCCGCGGAGCGGGCGTCGGAGTCCACGGCCACGGCGCTCACCAGGATGCCGTGCTCCCCCGAGCCCAGCTCGAGCGCGATCAGGGGGACGCGGAAGCGGCCGAAACTCTTCAGCTCCACCGCGGGGAAGCGCACCGGGAAATCGTCCACCCGGACGACGACCTCGCCCAGCGCGCCCTCGGGGGCGAGGACGGTGAAGGTCAGCTCGCCGTCCCCGGTGAGCACCTCACCCTCCAGGGGCGTGACCAGGGTTATCTCCGGTGGAAGTATTTCGGGCTGGCAGGCCGCGATGAGGAGCGCGAGCAGGGGGGCGATTAGGGGCAAGGGGTTTAAACCCCTTGTCTCCTCAGCGTTTTTAAGCGACAAGGTGGCCGTCCTGGAGTTCGAGGGCCCGGTCGGCCCAGTCGGAAACCGATGGGTCGTGGGTCACCACGACCGCGGTGAGCCCCCGCCCGGCGACCTGCGCCCGTACGAGGTCCAGCATCTCCCGCCCCGTGGCGCGGTCCAGGTTACCGGTGACCTCGTCGCCCAGGAGCAGCCGGGGCTCGGTGGAGAGCGCCCGGGCCAGGGCCACGCGCTGGGCCTGTCCGCCGGAGAGCTGGGACGGGAGGCTCGGACCCCGGTCGGCGAGGCCCATATCGGACAGGAGCTCCGCCGCCCGGCTCCGGGCTTCCTCGAAGGACAATCCCCGCACCAGGAGCGGCACCGCCACGTTCTCCAGCGCCGTGAGGTGGGGGAGCAGGTTGTACGTCTGGAAGACGAAGCCCACCTCGCGGTTGCGGTAGAGCGAGAGTTCGCCGTCCCCCAGGTCGCCGAGGGACCTTCCCCCGACGAGCACCTCCCCCGCCGTGGGGACGTCCAGTCCGCCGAGGAGGTTCAACAGGGTCGTCTTCCCCGAGCCGGAGGGGCCGGTGAGCGCCACCACCTCGCCGGGGAATATGGCGAAACTCACGTCGGTCAGGGCGTGGACCGTGACGCCGCCCGTATAATCCTTCGCGAGCCCCCGGACCAGGACGTAGGGTTCAGGCATCATCCGCTCCACCCAGTTCGGCCCGCGCCAGGTTCATCACCTCGTCCTGGGGCGGCTGCGAGTCCGGGACGGGGTTCTCCTCGGCCAGCCTCATAAATCGTCGGGCCGATTCCGCGTCGCCCGTTCGCGCGTCGTAATAGGCCCGGATAGCGTACACAAGCCCCTTCTGGTTGTCGAAGTCGTGTTCCTCGTAAAGTCTCAGGGTTTCGTCCAGAAGCTCCCCGGCCTCCTCCGGCCGACCGATGCGAACGAGGTGGTAGCCGAGGAGCGACGCCGTCCGTGCGACTCGGGGGATGTTCTTCGTCCTCCGCGCGAAGTGGAGGCTTTTCCCGAAATCCCGTATCGCCCCTTCCCCGTCGTTCGACCTGACCTCGATCTGTGCCAGGTTGAACAGCGCCAGGCTGAGCCCCGGATGGTAGCCCATCGCCTCGTACTCCTCGGCGCAACGGTGCAGGATTGCCAAAGCCTCGTCGAGCCTCGACTCCGCGGCGAGGACGCTGGAAAGGTTCAACTGGTTGTCGAGGGTGAGGGACCGGTCGTCGGTTCTCTCCGCCAGCTCGATGGCCCGGCGGAACTGGTGCTCCGCTTCTTCCATGCGGTGCAGATTCCCGTATAGGACGGCCAGGTTTCCGTGGACGAAGGCCATGGCTCGGATCTCCTCGTCGGTGCGGGGGTCCGGCAGGAGCGCGGCCGCCCGTTCGACGATTTTCGCCGCCTCGTCAAACCGTTGGGCGAACATGTCGGGGTAGGAGCGGATCGGCGCGATGGATATTTCGAGGAACGGATCGTCCCCCGCCGCCTCTTCGGCCCGTTCCACCCAGCCGGATATCTCCGGGATTTGGCCGAGTCTCAACAGTGATTGAACGGCGAGGCGGCAGACCTTTACCGCGAGGCAGGATTCGTGGAGCTCCATCGAACTGGCGAAGGTTTCCTCGAGGAGGGGCAGCGATTCGTCGGACCGTCCGAGCAGGGAGAGGAAGTCGGCCAGCGCCAGACGGGCCAGGTTCGCCAATACCGGGTCGTTGATCTCCCGCGCGATTTCGAGGGCTCGTCTCGCTTCGTTCTGCGCCTGCGCGTAAGAGCCGTAGTTCTTCTTGCTCTCGGCGCTTTTCAGAAAATACCCGGCGGCCTCGGGCAGACACCCGGCTCGCTCGAAGTGCACGGCTATCTCGCCCGGCGGCTTCTCCATGTCCACCATCGCCCGGGCCACGTCGTGGTGGAGCTTCTTCCGTTGCTCCACCAACAGGGACCGGTAGGTGACCTCGCGAACCAGGGAGTGGCGGAAGAGGTAGGCCAGCTCCTCCCTGGAGTCGCGCACGGCGAGCCCCGCCGATTTACCTGCGGGCGCTGTTACGGCTTCGCCCAGCGCCTCGAGTCGGCCGGGCAGGAGGGCCTCGATCAGCCTCTCGTCGAAGCGCTGGCCGATGACGCTGGCCACGCGGAGAATTTCCGCGGAGGCCGGGCTCAGGCGGTCCACGCGGGCGAGGATGGTGGCGAAGACGTTTACGGGCAGCCGCTCCGGGATGTAACCGCCGCCGGCGACCCATCTGTCCCCGCGGCGCACGATGAACCCCCGCTCGATGAGGTCCAGCACTAGCTGCTCGAGGAAGAAGGGATTGCCCTGGGCCTGTTCGAGGACCCACAGGCGTATCTCCTCTTCCAGCGGGAGCCCGTCCAGGAGCTCGTCGCCTATGTGCCAGACTTCGTCGCCCAGCTCCCCGAGGACCATTTCCTCGGCTCCCAGACTGAAGAACGGTCTTCGAGCTATCTCGGCAAAGCGGCCCTCCCCGCGGGCCGAGGCCACCAGCACCGGCCCGTCCGTCCCGCCGCACGCCTTGAGTGCGGCTTCCAGCATGGCGCAGGAAGATTCGTCGGCCAGGTGGAGGTCGTCAACGGCGAGAAAGAGGCCGTCGCCGGCGAGTTTTTTCATCAGGTCGGCGATACTTTCCACGAGGCTGTTCTGTACGACCTCCGGCGCGTATCCGGAAATGACCCGGTGCTCCGATTCGAGGTGGAACACGAGGGCGCCGATGACCGTGCGCCAGCGGCGGCGGTCGAGGACCGACTTCTCGGGCAGTTTATCCTCGAAGAGGGCGTCGAGCTTCTCGGTGGTCGAGGTGGGGGTGTCCGTTTCCAGGACGCCGGCCAGGTTTTCGAAAATACTCTGCAACAAGCCGAAATCGCGGTGCATCTGGTCAACCTGTCCCGCGACGGTGCGGTATCCTGCGGCCCGGGCGCGGTTCTCCGTTTCCGTCAGGAGGCGCGATTTGCCGATTCCGGCGTCACCCATGATGTAGAGAACGCCCGAGCCTTTCGCCAGGAGGCGGTCCACCCGCGACAACTCCTCGCGGCGACCGACCAGCTCGTACCGGAGCCGGGTCGGCTTGAGCCCGCCGAAACTCCCCAGGGCCAGCCAGGCGGTGACCTCGCCGGCCTTTCCTCTGACCCTCTTGCGCCAGGCCAGCTCGAGGTTGACGTCCGCGCTGCAGAGTCGGCACGTATCCTCGGAGACCAGGACCTGCCCCGGACCCGCGGCCTCGAGGAGCCGGGCCGCGAGGTTCACCGGGTCGCCGATGGCGGTGTACTCCCAGGCCGAGGCGCCGCCCACGGGGCCGACGTAGACGTATCCGCCGGCCACCGCCGCGCCCGTCAGGCCCAGGTCCCGGACCAGTTCCAGGGCCAGGTTCACCCCGCGCCGGGGGTCGTCGTCGTGGGCCCGGGGGGTTCCCAGGAGCGCGAGCACCGCCTGGCGCTCATCGAAGGGGACGATTTTCGCCAGCAGCGCCTCGTGGCGTTCGCACACGCGATGGGCCTTTATCACCAGCTCGTCGAGGTCGTCCGGCGTCGTGGACCGGGGGAGGAGGGCGAAAACCGCCGTGGTGGGACGCAGTCCGGCGCGGTGCGGCGGCGGGGCGGGACGGTCGGACAGGAACCCGGCGACGTCGCCCCCAGACGTACCGCGGCCCCCGCCGTGGAGGACGGCGTACTCCCCGGGACCGACGAGCCTCTCCGTCCGCGAGACCTTGGCCACCGCGTCCCCGATGAGGACGAGATGACACCGGTCCGGCCCGACACGCCACAGCTCGAATTCCATCTCACGGGCGGCGACGAGATCGGCCTCCAACCTGTACCGCCGGTTACCGAACATCTGTTCGCCGAGCCCCGCCACGCGCCGGAGCATCCTGCGGCAGGCCCGTTCTCCGGCGTCGGCGTTCTGGAAATACGCCCAGTAGGCGTCGCCGCCGAACTGGAGGGTGTGGCCTCCGCCCTCGGCCACCTCCTCGGTCAGGGCGCCGAAAAAGGCGTTCAAAAGCCCCGTGAGGTGCTCGTTGCCCTCGGGGCCCAGTTTGGTGAGCTCTTCGGTGAGGGGGGTGAAGCCCGTGACGTCCACGAGGCAGAGCAGGCCGCCGTCGGCCCGCCAGAGCCTGTCGGCGCCCGTAGATGAAGTCTCGGTCATGGGCTTCCGCCCTCGCCCGCACCCTCGCGGCGGACGAGCTCGGTGGCCCGGAAGAGGGACTCGAAGGTCCCGGCGTCGGTCCACCAGCCGTCCACGAACCCGTGCTCGAGCAGGCCGCGCTCCAGGTAGGCGTTGTTCACGTCGGTGATTTCCAGCTCGTTCCGGGCGCTGGGGGAGAGGCCGCGGATGGTTTCCCACACCAGGTCGTCGTAGAAGTAAATGCCGATGACCGCGTAGGGGCTGGCCGGCTTCTTCGGCTTCTCCTCGATGCGCAGAATCCTACCCTTCCCGTCGAAGACCGGCACCCCGAAACGCGCGGGGTCGGGTACCTCTTTCAACAGAATCCTCGCCCCGCCGGGCTGCGCCTCGAAGGCGCGCGCCTGGTCGCCGATCCCGCGCTGGAGAAGGTTGTCCCCCAGGATCACGCACATCCTGTCCCCGCCCACGAAGTGCTCGCAGAGCCCCAGCGCCTCGGCGATGCCGCCGTGGCCCTTCTGGTAGGTGTAGTTGAGGTGCTCGAGGCCGAGCTCGTGACCGTTGCCCAGAAGCTCCAGGAACCCGCCGGCGTTCTGGCCGCCGGTCACGAGCATTATCTCGGTTATCCCGGCGCTTATAAGGGTCTCCAGGGGGTAGTAGATCATCGGCCGGTCGTAAACCGGGAGGAGGTGCTTGTTCGTGACCCGGGTCAGGGGGTCGAGGCGGGTTCCGAGGCCGCCGGCCAGGACGATGCCCTTCACGCTGCCCCTTTCGCCAGAGGCGCTACTTCGTTTACGGCTGCGCCGTCGCAGATACGCCGGGGGCGTTACTTCGTTTCTCAGCCGTCCACGCGGTTCCAATCGAAGGGGATGTCGTTCGAGTGGGGGTCGAGGCGCTGTTCGTCGGGGTCCATGTAGTCGTAGGTTTTGGTGGGGATGTTGAGCACCAGGGCCGGTTCGGGACCCAGGGCGGCGAAGCCGTGCTGCACCCCGGCGGGTATGAGGACGAGCCTGGGGCACAGGTTGCCGATGACGAACTGGTTCACCGAGCCGTGGGTGGGGGAGCCGGGGCGCCCGTCGTAGAGCACCAATCGGGCGGTGCCGCAGATGCACGAGAAGCGGTCGGTCTGAGCGCGGTGCGCGTGCCAGGCCTTGACCACGCCGGGATAGACGCAGGTGACGTACGCCTGGCCGAAGGGAGCGTCGTCGCCGAAGAAGCCGAAGTCGTCGGCGCGCAGAATCTCCATCAGGTAGCCCCGGGCGTCGGGGAAGATGCGCAGCTCCTTGACCAGCACCCCCTCAATGAGCTCGCGGTCCACCCGGTGGTCGCCCTTCTTCGCCTCGACGGGGCGGGTGGCTGGCTCCGTTTTTGCCGGGGCATTACTCGCTTCGCTTAGTTTTACCGACGGTCCACCGAGCGTCTGGAGGATTTTCTCCATTTTCTCGGCGGTGGAGTAGCGGACTTTCGGCTCGGTGGAGTACAGCAGCCGGCGGATGGTCGTGACCTTCAGACCGCTCTTCAGTCCGATTTCCTCGAACACGCTCTTCCAGAAGCGGGGGTTCTGACCCCGGTTTTTCGCTATCAGACGGCACCGGTCGCGAATTTCGAAGGCCATCCGTTTGACTTCTTGCACCGTTACGTTCTTCATCCAACCCCCAGTCAATGCGGGCGTGAGACGCTCGTCGAACGACGTAACTATAAAACAGCCGCCCCTTTTGGTCAACAAGCGGAACCTTGCCCCGTGGTCCACGGTGAGCTAGAATAACCTTAGGTTTACGGCTTCGCCGTCGCAGATATGGAGGAGTATGCCCGCGCACGTGGACACAAGGCTCTGCGACGGCTGCCGGGAGGCGGCGGTCATCCGTTGCGAGGCGGTCTGCCCGGGGGACCTCATGGCCGTGGATCCGCAGACGCTCAAGGCTTTCTGCCGGAACCCCTTGGATTGCTGGGACTGCTGCGCCTGCGTCAAGGCGTGCCCCACGGGGGCCGTCACGCCGCGTCTCGCCTACGCCCTGGCCCTCTTCGGCGGGGAGGTTTTATACGAAGGCCGCCCGGACGGCTGCCGCTGGACCTTTGCCGACGCCGGAGGAGAGGAGACCTTCGATCTGCCCGCGGACGAGGCTCGCCCTACCGGGTGGAAGTGAAAGCCGCCCCCGACCGGGGCTTTTTTTGGGTTGGCCGCGTCAGATTACTTTGGGGGGAAACCGGGGTCAAGGGGATGCGATGATGTAGAGGCGGGTCTTCAGACCCGCCCGCGGGCCGACCTGAAGGTCGCCCCCTACGAGGATGGTGCTCAATTCAACACGTCCACACGGGTGAAGTCGTGGATACAAACGGACGGGCCTTAAGGTCCGCCCCTGAGTTTGGACGAGGGGCTTCAACCCCTCGCGCGTATCTACAAGGGGTTAAAACCCCTTGTCTTATCGGCTCGGTTTATCACCTCGTGCGCTTTAGTATGGCGACCATCTTTTAAACGCCGACCGCCCTCAGCTACCGCGTCACGACCAGCCGGGTGCCGAAGACCCCGTCCACGGCGGTCAGCCGGCAGTGGTAAACCCCCGGCTCCACGCCGTCGGTGGACCAGACGACCGCATGCCGCCCCGCCGCGAGCTCCCCCTCCACCAGTGTCGCCACCCGCCGTCCCGCGAGGTCGTACACCGCCAGAACGACGTTCTGCGTCGTGGCGAGCTCCAGGATTAAGGTCACATTTTCGCCCAATACCGAGGGGTTCGGGTAGGCGTCGTGGAGGGCGGTGCGCCCATCGGCCCGGTCCTCGCGGCGGACCTCGACGGGCCCGAAATCGTTCCGGACGCCCGAGGTCTCGATGACGGTGAGCCGGTACTCGTAAACGGTCTCGGTCTGCGCCCCGCGGTCGAGGTAGCGCGAGCTCTGCGGCGGGAGGAGCGCGTCATTCAGCAGGGTCCAATCCGTGGAGTCCTTCTCGCGCCGGTGAACCTCGAAACCGGCTGGGAAGTCGCCCCCGAGCACCCAGGCCAAAAGGACGCCCTCTTCGGTGTTGCGGCCGGTGAAGTCCACGAGCTCCACCGGGGTGAAGTCGTCGTAGAGGAGGCGGCAGTTGATCTCGCCCACGGCCCAGCCGTGGCCGTAATCGGGCGCGTCCTCCCAGAAGTAGACGTCGTAGATATCCAGCCCGTCGTCGGAGGCCCCGTTGTCCTCGAAGACGTAGCTCACGCCGCCGTTCGTTGAGGCGTATATGTACCCGTCGTCGCCCACGACCCAGCCCTCGTCCTCGTTCATGAAAGATACCGACTGGTAGTCCACGTCGGCCAGGCCGTGGACCTCGCGCCACTGGGTTCCATCCGAGTAGAGGTAGTACACCTGCCCGCCCTCGCCGACCAGCCAGGCCTTGCTGTCGCTCTGGACGTCCACACCCAGCATGTTGCAGTCCGCGGAGGAAAGGCCCGTGGAGAAGCGGGTCCAGGCGCCCGCCGTCTTCCGGTACACGATGGCGAAGCTGCCGTCGGTCTCACCCGCGGCCCAGCCGTTGTTCAGGTCCCGCATGGCCACGGAGTAGAAGTTGAAGTTGGCGCCGGTCGAATCCTGCGTCCACGAGGCTCCGCCGTTGGTGGTGTAGTAGATGCCGAGGTTGGCCCCGCAGACGAACCAGGTATTCGCGTCGAGGACGTCTATCCCGTACCAGTTGCGGTTGGGGAGGTTGCCGGAGACGTCGGTCCAGCTCGCGCCGTTGTCGGTGGTCTTGATGACCGTGCCGCCCGTGCCGCAGGCGACGAAGTCGTCGGAGACGATGTGCCCGATGTCCGTGAGGTTGTTCGCAACGCCCGAGCGGCCGTAGCCCCAAGTGCGCCCGTGGGTCCAACTGTTCGTGACCAGCCCGTACTGGCCCACGGCCACCACGAAGGCGGGGTAGGGGCCGTTGCCGGCCACCCCCTCGAGCCGGTTGCCCACCCGGTAGACCCAGTTCCAGGCCGTGCCGTTGGTCGTCCCCAGGATGGTGTAGAGAGACCCCACGGCGATTATCTTATCGGCGTTCAGCGGGGGGGACACGCCGCTCAGGGGATTGTAGAAGAAGGGATTATCGAGATCGTTCCAGGTGGCGCCGCCGTCCGGGGAGTGCAGCCCCACGCCGTTCTGCCCCACGGCGTAGACGTGAAAATTCCCGCCGTCCAGGATGACCGAAACGCCGTTAAGGGTCGTGGAGACACCCGAGGATTGGGGGCTCCAGTCGTCGCCGCCGTTGGACGTGGCGTAGATCGCCCCCCCGTCGCCCACGGCCCAGGCGTAGTCCACGCCGTAGGTGCACACCGACCGGAGACCGGGGGACACGTCGAGCACCTGACCCCAGGAGGAGCCGTTCCAGCGGAAGACGCGCCCGCCGGTGTCCACGGCCAGGCCGAAGACGGACGAGTACATGGCGATGTCGTAGAACTCGTAGCCGCCGGCGAAGTACTGGCTCGTCCAGGTGTCGCCGCCGTCGTTCGTCCGGGCGATGTAGGAACCGCCGCAGGCCCAGCCCGTGTTCTGCGTCGGGAAGTCAATCCCCCGCACGTTGGTCATGTTGGGGGGTTGGCTCGTCTGCGTCCAGTCCAAGCCGTTGACGGTCTTGGCCACCACCCCGGCGCCGCCCGCGTAACCGTGGCTGCCATCAACCAGGCTGACGCAGTAGAGGTTGGCGGAGATGGAAGACGTCAGGGGGTTCCAGCTGCCGCCGGAATTGGGGGAATAGACTATCAGACCCGAGTCCCCCACGCAGTAGAGCCTGGTGTCGTAGCGGTCCACGTCGTTGATGTCCGTATCGTCCCAGCCGCGGCGGTAGAATGTGTCCCACCACCAGCCGAGCGCCTGGGCGGAGAGGGTGAGGGCCGTTAGCAAAAGGATGGCGCAAATGAATCGGCGAGACATGACGCCCCTTTACGTGGAATTGATCCGAGCCGGTCAATCACCGGTTCGGATGACCCTCGAGTGAAAGGCGCACCCACACAACCCTGCGATTCGGGACGGGTGCGCCCTTATCCATAACGAAGGCCTTTTTCCCTTTAAAAGCTGACACCCTCCCGTAACACTATAAATATAGGCCTAAATACCCTGAACGTCAAGGCGATATGCCATTTCATTTTCCGTGACCCGGTAGCCCAGTGAGTCGTAGAGGGCTGCGGCGCCCTGGTTGGATGCGCCGACCTGCAGGGAGCTGCCGGCGAATCCGGCCGCGGCGTAAGCGGTGAGGGCGTGCGACAGGAGCAACCGGCCCAGCCCCCTGCCATGTTGGGACGGGCTGACGGCGAGGCTGACCACGAAACCGAGTGATTCGGTTTTTTCCCTCTCCTCCACCGTGGAGACGATGAAGCCGGTCAACGTCCCGTCCCGCCGCCGGGCCGCCAAGTTTCCCGCGGGGAAGGGTTTACCGAATCTTCCCGCCAGGCAGCCCTCGAGCATCGTCTCCGATTCGAAGGGATCGGCCAAGGCGGGATGGACGAGGGCGTCGGGCGAGCCGTGGAAGGCCGCGGCCTGGATCAGTGCCAGCACCCGCAGGTCATCGGGGCGCAGGCGACGGACGGAGTGTCCCTCGATGGTCGGCGGTCGGGAGAGCCCCGCTTCCCGGAACAGGAGCACCCTTCGTTCCCGGGGGACGAGGTTCCAGCCGACGCGCTGCATGGCCGGACCGAGCTCTCCCGGCGGCGGGCTGAGGGTCGCCCCCGAGGCCAGGGCGCGGCTTTCCCCCCGAACCAGTCTGTCCAGGAGCGCAATACCACCCTCGGCGTTGTTGTGGCGCCCCGCCAGGTAGAGCATGTTCACCCGGAGGCCGTCGCCCTCCGGGATCCCGCAGGCGAAGCCGACGATTTCCGTGCCGTCGAGCGCCAGGGACCAGCGCCGGTCCCCGGGCTCGCTCCAGGCGCCCATGAGTATCCGCCGGAGCCCCTCGACGGAGCGCCCCAGCCGCGCGCCGAAGTAGCGCTCCGCCGAATCGAACAGCCCGTCCGGCGGGGGGCCGGAGTAAAGCTCTCTGGGAACGTAAACCAGCATGTTGAAGCGGTATTATACCCCGAGGCGCGGGTTTTATTAAGCGCCTTTGCCGATCGCCCGTTCGGGGATGAGAAGAGCCGAGGAGCGCGCCCTCGGCTCACGACGTCGGGGAATTCGAGAGCGACGACCTAGTGAAGCTCCGCCAGCCTGGCCGAGAGCGTGTTCACGTGGCCGATTTCCTCCCCAATTATCCAGTCTATCTTGTCCCGGCCCCACCGCTCCGGCGTGGCCCGTTTCAGACCCACGTAGAAGGCGATGGAATCGCGCTCCAGGCCGATGGCGTAGCGGAGGACCTTCTCCAGGGGCTCCTTCCCGGTGAGCACGTCGGCCGGCTCGACCTTCGTGTCGAAGACGTAGCCGCCGGCCATGGCCTGGAGGTAGAGGACGGCCTGGTTGTCCGGATCGAAGACGGCGGCCGCCCGGTCCTTCTTCGTCAGCTTCTCCCGCAGCTCGCGGAAGGTTTTTCCGTGCTCGTCCTCCATGACGGCCAGGTCGTGGAGCATGCCCTTCGTACCGGCGTCCTCGAAGCCCAGGGCGGCCTTGCGGTAGAAGGCGGCCCCGTTGCGCTCGATCTGCTCGGCCAGCTCGTAAATCTCGTCGGCGGAAAATCTCGTGATACTCATCGCCCCACCTCGGGGAAAATCGGTTTCGTTTGTACTACTTCGCTGCGGGTACGATGCCCAACAGAATCGGCGCCGGGATGATCCGGGCGCTCATTTCCTTGTCCAGCATCAGAAGCCCCTGACCGTTGCCCTGGACCAGCTTCGTCTTCTCCACGTTGGCGGTGGCGTTGTCCTCCTCCTCGATCTGCTCGTTGACGAACCAGTCCAACAGGGGCCGGGTGGCGTGGTCCTTCGTTTCGACGACGGCGTCGTAGATTTTATAGATGGAATCGGAGATGAAGCGCTCGTGCTTCAGGGACGCCTCGAAGGCCGCCAGGGGGCTGTCCCACTCCACGGGCGGCTTCTCGATGGCCTCGAGGACCACCCGACCGCCGCGCTCGAGGATGTGGTTGTAGAACTTGAAGCCGTGGATGACCTCCTCCTGCGCCTGGGCGTTCATCCAGTGGGACATGCCGGGGAGGTTGTTGGCGGCGAAGTAGGCGGCGATGGCCTGGTAGAGATAGGCCGAGTAGAGTTCCTTGTTTATCTGCTCGTTCACGAGCTTTTCGACTTTGGGGTTCAACATCTCGGTTTCTCCTAAGACAAGGGGTTTAAACCCCTTGTTTAAGGGGCCGGTCGGTGCATCCGGTTTCCCGTGAATTCGCTCGTTGTCAGGACTTCCACAGGCCGTGGACGTTGCAGTACTCGCGGGCCCACACCTCGGCATCTCCGTAGTAGCAGAAGTGGGCTTTGGGCTCGTCGCCTGGTTTCAACCACTTGCGCATGACCTTCTCCCCGGCGTGGAGCTCGATCCACTCGATGTAGTGCTCGGGGATCATGGGGTGCAACGTGCTGCCCACGGTCACGGTGTAGCCGTCGGCGTCCTTTTCGATGACCGGCACGTGCTTCTCGGTCTTGTAATCCGCCGTCTTCTCCTCCATGAGCTTCATCGGCTGGCCGCAGCAGACCAACTCCCCCTCGCCGCCGTGGACGATTTCCACGACGTTGCCGCAGACCTCGCACTTGTACACCTGTCGTAATTGTCTCATCTCGCGTTCCTTTTCGGTTGAGCGCCGGAGAACCGACGCGCTGTTCCCGGTTAACGGGGCTACCCCCCGGATTCCAGGAGGTCGTCGTACTCGATCTCGAAGCGCAGCTTGTGCTTCGCCTCCTCCTGGGCCAGGGCCAGGAAGGTGTTCTTCAGGCCCGCGTCCGCCACCGCCCCGGCGAGGTCGGTGTAGAGGAGGAAGGCCTTTTTCTCCTTGTGCATGGCGACCTGGAGCGCCTCCTGGTAGTCCATCCGCGGCTTTATCTCCGCCTCGACGATGTAGTCGGAGAGCTTCAGGTCCTGAATTTTCTGCTGTGCGGGCAGGAGGGTTTTACCCTTCTTCACCGCCTCGAGTTTTTGCCGGTGACCGGCCTCCTCCTTGGCGAAATCGGTAAAGACCTCCTGCATCCAGGGGCGCTTCACCCTCCCGGCTAGATCGGTGTAGAAATCGTGGGACTCGATCTCCCTCTGGATGGCGAAATCGAGGGCTTCGTCGGCGGAAGAGAATTTTTGCAAGGCGTCTCCTTCGGCTTGTCCCGGTTTTTCCCCGGTCGGTCATAAGTTACACTTTGATTTTACAGGCGTGGGGCGGGCGGGTCAAATCGCAAAATCACTCATAACCGGTCGGGATGCTTTTGAATTCGGGAAAAGTATATCAGAAATGTCGCATAATCCCAAAAAATCAAACCTGGCAAGCGGGACAGAAATACGTGCTCCTCTGCTGCTGGACGATTCTCGTTATCCGGACGCCGCAGCGTTGGCAGGCCCCGTTCTCCCGCCCGTAAACCCGGAGGTGGCTCTGATGACCTCCCGGTTGTCCTCGACCGTCTCTGTAATCGGAGAGTGTCGTCCCGCGGTGCTCAATCGCCTCGGTGAGGACGGCGCGGATCGCGTCCAGGAGTTTTACGCGCTCCCGCGGCGTCAGTTCCGAAACCGGGCGGTCGGGGCGCAGGCCCGCGGCGAAGAGTATCTCCGAGGCGTAGATGTTGCCGATGCCCGCCAGGCGGTCCTGGCGCAGGAGCCAGACCTTCAGCGACTGCCGGCTTCCGGCGATGAGCTCGGCGAACTTTTCCGGGGTGAGGGTGGGGTCGAGTGGCTCCACGCCGGCGGGCTTCGCGTCGCTCAGGGACTCGAAGAGCCTGACCTCGCCGAGGCGGCGGAGGTCGTGGAAGAGGAGGCGGCCGTCCTCCAGAGAGATGACGGCCCGGAGGCGTTTGCGGTCAAAATCCGCCCCGGTCGGCGACCAGGTCAGTCGGCCGGTCATGCGCAGATCGAAGCGCAGGCAGGGGCGGTGGTCGTCACCCGTTTCCAGCTCCACGACCAGCCGCTTCCCGGCCCGCAGAACCCTTTTAACCTTCGTTCCAGGCAGACTGGAAGCGTCGAGCGCCAGGCGGGCGTCGAGCACCTCGACGCGGACCACGCGTCTGCCTTCCAGAAGGGGGGCGAGCTGGCGGGCGATGGTTTCGACTTCGGGCAGTTCGGGCACC
>Ga0307378_10005809_pt1 | contig 17071 bp, 11 predicted proteins | sample UN1MG_FD_202238 | JGI IMG/M metagenome (GOLD analysis project Ga0307378, IMG submission 202238) | Soil microbial communities from Risofladan, Vaasa, Finland - UN-1 | ecosystem: Environmental > Terrestrial > Soil > Coastal area > Acid sulfate soil | place: Finland: Risofladan, Vaasa | collected... | reverse complement strand
TCGAATTCCCGACCCGAGGAGGGAAGGCTTCGCGAATTCCCGCGCTTCCCGGTAGCGATGGGGTGGGGCCTACCCAAATCCCAATAGACGTGCTGAAGCGATCTCCCGCCGATCGGTCCTCAGATGGGAGCGACGCGGCTACCGACAAACGGGCCGGTAACTACCAAAATCCGGGCGGTGAGGGAAGGCCACTTTCGGGAGTCAGTCGTTGAGAAGCTTGGCTTTGAGTATGCGGGCAACGTGCTCGTTGTACTCTCCCGACGTGGTTCGCGGAGGAATCCAGTCCTCGTAGTCGAAGTCGGGATGGGCCAAGGGTTCGTCGATTCCCATGTGGTAGACGTAGAAGTCGCGGACCTTGGCGGCAGTTTCCGGGCTCTCGTACTGGCCCAGGTCGATCTCCATGCGATCGGGGATCTCCCGGACGAACTGCTCCAGCCCACAACCGACGTAGACGTGGAACCCGCGGAAGTCCAACGCCGCGCCGATCTGCGGGCCGCCGCCATAGTCGGCCACCCAGACTCTTTCGTGCGTCTCGATCACACGACCCGGCAGGCTCATGCAGAGGCGGACGTCTGCCTCCGGGTCGAACCGCTTCAGCACGTCGATGAGCTGTTTGACTTTCATGCTCCCCGGAGCTCCGTCTTGTCGGCTCGCTGAATGGCGCTTTGGATCTCACGCCATGGGACCTCTTGCGGTCGCCGCTTGGTGCGGGAGGCGATCGCCGCGGCTGCACCCGCCGCTTCGCCCATCGCGACCGCGTTCCCCGTCACCCGGTAGCTGGAATGCGCGATGAAGTCGCCGCTGATGCATCGGCCGGCCATCAGCAGGCCGTCGACGTCGCGGGCGATCAGGGCCCGATAGGGGACATCGTAGGGCTTGGCGCGGACGCCTTCCTTCATGATGCCCTTATCTTTGCCGGGGTCGGTCGAGTGGACGTCGACGGGGAAGGTCACGCGGCAGACGGCGTCGTCGTGCTCCCTGCCCGCGATCAAATCCTCCTGGGTCACCTCGTAAAGGCCGTGGATCCGCCGGCCCTCGCGCACCCCGATGTGTTCCGGCGTGGCGACGATTTGGACGCCCTTCCACGCGCCGCCGAGCGAGCGGAGGCCGTCGACCAGCTTGTGGACTTCGGCCCGGGCGCGGAGCGTGGCCTCGGTGATCGCGGCGGCATCGGTCGCTTCGATCCCGTACTCGTGATTGGCCATCATCGCGAAGAGGCCCTCGCGGATGTAGAAGAGCGTGGGCTGGGCGTAAGAGGGGTCGACGCCGGCGCGTCGCATCTCCTGGAGGAGACGGTCTTTCGGGTGACGCTCGCCGCGGGCCTCGGCCAGGCCACGGACGAACGGCGTCATCCCCTCCGGCTCGATCCCCACCAGGAGCACGATCATGCTCAAGGGCTGCGTCTCGCGGGAGCCGGGCCGGCCGTAGTCGAAGCCGCAGCCGGCCTGCGCGGCCAGATCGCCGTCGCCGGTGGCGTCGACGAACACGTCGGCCGACCAGGCCTGGCGTCCCGATTTCGATTCGGTCACGGCCAGCGCGAGCCGGTTCGACTCGTTCGGCACGGCGGCGACGACCCGCGTGTGGAGCTGAATCTTGACTCCCGCCTCGATGCACATCTCGTCGAGCATCCGCTTCATCAACTCGACGTCGTAGCCGATCGAGCTGCCGTACTTGGCCGAAGCGCCCCGGCGGCCGAGCTCGGCGAGCATCTCTTCCATCAGCCCGGGCTTGTTCGTGGCGTCGAGGATCCAGCTCAACAGGCCCGCGGTCCAAACGCCGCCCAGGCAGCCGCAGGACTCCAGAAGCCGGGTTTTCGCACCCGCCCGGGCCGCCGCGATCGCGGCCGCCACGCCCGCGGGGCCCGCGCCGCAGACGATCACGTCGTCGAGCTCGACGATGGGCACGTCCCGAGCCGGCTCGCGGTAGGCGCCGGGGGCCGGCGGCCCATTGGGCGACGCGAGGGGCGAGGTGCCCGGCACCAAGGCGGCGCCTATCGTGGCCCCGGAAGAAAGGAACACTCGTCGATCGATTCGTTTGGGCATGGGGCAACTCCGCGTGGGGGCCCATCTTGCGGTGCAGCCGTCTCGGCCGCCGTGTGGTGGCTGGAAGCCTGCACCGCCACTGGGTTCGGCGTCTCTGGTCGGTTCGAGTCAGTGGCTTCTCGGGCTGGAAACCTGTCCTGCGGTCTCTGGGAAAAGTCCGGTCAAACGCCCGGGCGAACGGTCCCGTCGAGCGTCCGCCACCGCGGGCGCGGCACGATCGGGAGCATCGCCTTGCACATCCGAGCGGAGCGCCAATGGCCCTCGCGTTCTTCTTGTCATGAACGGTCCGTTAGACGGGCACGACTTCGATGCCGGCCATCGCCGCGTAGGCCTTGAACTGTTGGTCCAGCTTGCCGTAGATGAACAGTTGGTGGAAGCCCTTGCAGTCGCGGCAGTCGTCGACGTCGTCCATCTCCAATTCGACCGAGGTGCGGCACCCGCCGGAAGGCGGCGTGTCGATGTTGGCCGCCACGCGTCCCGTGCCCAGGATGATCTGGCCCGGCCCCTGGAATTTCATCACGGTCACTTCCTGGCCGATCCGCCAGAGGACCTGGGTGGCCACGCCGCGGTCGGGCTCGGAGTGGGTGCGAAGGATGAACGGCTCGTGCGGCTTGTCCGGTCCGTCGAGCTTCGTGGGGCAGCTACAGTGGGCGCCCATCAGGGTATTATTGACGGTATTGGGAGCCGGGTCCTGCATGAAGCCGGGCCGCTTGGTCAATAGCGCGGTCAGGCGCAGCGAGATGGCCGCGTTCCAGTCGGCCTCGCAGGCCCCCACGCTCAGTTCGTCGTTGAGCTTCGACCAGGCCATGCACGGCCCGCAGGGGACCTTCTCCCCGCCGACCAGAGGCAGGCAGTTGACCGAGATGCCGTGGCACTTCTCTTCGGCCATGAGCTGCCGGGCGACGACGTACATCCTCGCCGCGTTGAGGATGTCCTCCGGCTTGGGCTCGACGATCTTCTTGGCCTCCTTGGTGTAGTAGTCGGCGATCGCCTTGACTTCGTCGGTGGCCTCCGTCTTCTGGAAGATCTCGAGCCATCGGGCGTGGGGGACGTAGTGGAGCGTGGTGCCGACCACGTCCAGTTGCTGATCGCGCACCTGGTCGCCCGTCACGACACACAGCCGGGTGTTCTGCATGTCCCATTTGGTCCGCAACATGTGCACGGCCTCGGCCAGCCAGCCGAAGTCCTGGGTAGCGCCGACGAAGCACTTCTGCGCCTTCCGCGACGGCTGAAGATGGCCCGTGAACGACGTGCCCATGGGACTGAAGATGATCAGCGGGACGTCGCCTTTCTCGTCGGCGATGAAGTTGGCCAGCGGCCATCGCATGATATCCTGCATGCAGACGATCAAGCCATCCGGCGGCGACTGCTTGAGCTTCTCCAGGAAGGCACTGACGGCCCCCTCATCCCCGAGCGGCTCAGGGATCACCTCCATTTGGACGCCCAGCTCGGTGGCCGCGTCCATCATCGTTTTCGTGTAGTCGGCCTGGCGCCCCTTGATGTCGTAGGTGCCGCCCGGCCAGCCCATCCAATACTTCTCGACGTCCGGCGGCCGCACAAACACCGCAACCACGCGGGGCTTTCCGGCCGTCTTGAAATCCTGGCCGAACAACGAGGACGCGAAGTCGAACAGCCCCATCTTCAACGCCAACGCCGAGGCGCCGACGGTTTTCAGAAAGCCGCGGCGGCCCATCGCCATCGGGCAGCCGGCGCACATCGGGGAATGGCACGTCTGGGAACTACAGGTTTTCATTGCATCTCCTCCTCGCCTCCGGAGCAAGCGGCTGATTGGGATGACTACATTCGCAGTTGGGTCGCAGCATGCGTTGTCACACAGTCCGCAGGCCGCGCACATCATCCTGCCGTGGGCGAGGGATGTCAAGGAGGTCGGTCGGGCCGGCAAAGGGGCGGCAGAGCAACGTCCCTCACGCACGGAAGTTGGCCGGACTGCGACCTTGGTGACTCGATCGGGCTGTCGTACAATCGTCCCTTATGTCGGAGCCGTCCTCGCCACGAGTTGTCCAGCTCACACCCCCGGGCCGTGGGGCAATCGCGAGCCTCCTGGTCGAAGGGCCCGACGCGGCCAACCTGGTCGAGTCGGGGTTCGTCGCGGCCGGGGGGCGACCGCTCGTCTCCTATCCTCTCGGGCAGATCGTGTTCGGACGCTTCTCGGTCGAATCCCATCCCGGCGAAGACATCGTCGCTTGCCGCCGCTCGGAGCACTCGGTCGAGCTGCACTGTCACGGGGGACAGGCTGCCGTGGCCAGGGTGCGGGAGATGCTCGTTCGACGGGGGTGCCGCGTCGGCTCGTGGCAGGAGTGGATCGCCGGGCAGCACGAGGACCGCATCGCTCGGGAGGCACGCATCGCTTTGGCCGACGCACGGACCGAGCGGACCGCCGGCGTCCTGCTGGATCAATACCATGGCGCGCTTCGCCGGGCGGTGGAAGCCGTCCGCGACTCGCTCACCGCCGGCAACGCCCGCACAGCCACCGAGCAACTCCAGAACCTCCTGGCCCGCGCCGAGCTGGGCCGCCACCTCGTCCAACCGTGGCGGGTCATCCTGGCCGGGGCGCCCAACGTGGGCAAGAGCAGCCTGATCAACGCGTTGGTGGGCTACCGGCGGGCGATCGTGCACGCGGCGGCCGGCACCACGCGGGACATCGTCTCCGCAACCACGGCCATCGATGGCTGGCCGATCGAGCTTTCGGATACGGCCGGACTGCGGCAATCCGAGCACGCCCTGGAGCAAGCCGCCATCGAGCTGGCCCAACGGCAGCTCGCCTCGGCCGATCTGGTTCTGTTGGTCTTCGACTTCAGCCAGCCGTGGTCCGACGCGGACCAGACGCTCTGGAAAAGCCGTCCGGAGGGGCTGGTAGTCCACAACAAGTGCGACCTCCCTCAAGCCCCCGATCCGCCCTGCCCGTACGGCCTTTTGACCAGCGCGTTAACTGGCGCGGGCATGGAGGCACTCGTTCGGGCAATTGCCGAACGTCTGGCTCCGGACTCTCCTCCGCCGGGTGCCGCCGTCCCGTTTGACGACGATCAGATCGTTCACCTGCGCGAGACCCTGGCCGCAATCTCACGCCACGACTCCCCTGCGGCGCTCGCGGCACTGGAAGGCCTGCTGAAGTGACGCCCGGTCCGGCCGCTGTGACGCCGGTTCACGTTGGGTTGGCGTGACAGCACCGCTAGCTTCGTTTCTGTTCCGCAGACGGCTATTCGGGCCCGCAAGAACCGCGCTTTTCAGGAAAACTGTCTAAAATCCGCCAATTTCTCTGGACTCGTCCGGCCGAATGTGAGTAGACTCCGCCGCCTTGAGTCTATTCGTGAGGGTCTCGTCGTCCTGCCCGGAAGGAAGCCTCCAAGGATCGGGAGGTGCAAGAGCCGAGTTGGGGCCTGTAGGGTCGCCGGTCTGCGGCGCCAGGTCGGGTTGCTGTTCAGCACGGCTCGGTGAGCGAGTTTCAGGAGGAACAGGCAATGTGTCTCTGGAAGTATCGGTGGGTGGCTCACGCCTCGGTGGCGATCGCGGCATCGATCGCACTGGTCCCGGCATCCGCATCGGCGTGGGAGGCTGGCACAACTCCTGCGGCCGTCCAGAGCGACGGCCCGAACACCGTCGAGGTGGTTGTCCATGACGGCGGTGCCAACGAGCCCGCCAAGACGGCAGAACCGTCGGCCGAGGAGCGGGCTCCGTCCGCAGAGCAGACGTCCGATCCACCGGCGGAGGTTGCCGTCCAGACACCCGAGGGGCCGTCCGAGACCCTCGACGAGAGCCCCGAGGGCCCGCCGGCCGATTCCACGGCGCAGCCGACCGAGGATCCAGGGCAATCTGCCGACACGACGTCCGACCAGCCAAGCACCGTCGCCGACCAACCCCTCAAGCCGGTCCCGGATCCGCGATCTTCGGGGATCGTGCCGGCCGAGACGGCCAGCTTCAACGGGATCACTCCCGGGGTGAGCACCCTGAATGAGCTTCAGGACGCCTGGGGGCCGCCGAAGGAGATCGCCAACCGCAACGCGCAGCTCATGCATCTTTACAGCGTGGAGCCGTTCGAGCGGGTGGAGGTGAGCTTTGTCAAGGATCGGGTCTCGGCGATTGTGATTCGTCTGGACCGCGCCTTTCCCGCCGATCTGGTGGCCGAGAAGCTGGAGCTGTCCGGCATCCAGCCGGTGTTGGTTTCCGACGAGTTGGGCCACGTGCTCGGTCAGTCGTTCCCCGAACGCGGCGTGCTGTTTGCGTTTGAGCCGAGCGAGACCCTGGGCACCGCGTCGATGAAGGTCGTCCAAATCATTCTCGAACCGATCAATTCCGAGGCGTTCGTGCTCCGTGCGGAAACCCACATGGACAGCCAGCCGGATCGAAGCATCCACGACCTGGAGCAGGCGATCGAGCTCGACCCGGAGAATGCGCGGGCGCATTGGCTTCGCGCTCGCCTGTTAGCCGTGGGAGGAGATTCGCAGGCCGCGCTGGAGGTCTGCGCCGAGGCGATCCGTGTGAGACCGGACGATGCTCAGTATCGACTGACGCGGGCGCAGATCCTGGGGCAAATGTACCGCTTCCCCGAGGCAATCGCGGAAGCCGAACAGGCCCTCAGCACCAGCGCGACCCGACCGCACGTCAAGGCTCAGGTGGTGTGTCTGTTGGGTGACTTGCTCAGCTCCCAGCCCGAGCCGGACTATCGTCGGGCAATCCAATACCACATGGAAGCCGTCAAGACCGCCGATCCGTTGGCGGTCAGTCAACACCCGGCCGTCCGCATCGCCGCCAAAGAGGTGCTGATCGACGCCCATCTGGGGGCCGGCCACGACATTGCCTGGGGCCCCTGGGACGGCAAGGAGAAGGCCGTTCCCCGATGGCTCGACCAGGCGGCCACCGTGGCCAAGGATTTGGCGAACGGCGAAGGCTTGTCGGTCGAGCCTCAGTTTCGCGTCGCCACGCGGGCGTTGGCCGCGCTGGTGGGGATGCGGGGCAAGCTGGATCCCGGCCGGTGGGCCGAGGAGGCCCTTCGCGTCGGTCAGCAGCTCATCGCCGCCACCCCCGACTCGCCCCGCCAAGATCAGATCCGCTGGAACCTGGGCATGGCCCTGTACGATGCGGTGCAAATCTATCAGATGCGGGGCGACCACGAGAAGGCTTTGACCTACGGCAAGCGGGCGATCGGGTACCTCGAGCCGGGCGCCGCCTCGGCGCAGGCGAGCCTGGCAGACACCTACTTGCTCGGCCGGCTCCACTTCCGATTGGGAGCGATCCACGCCGTGGGCAAGCAGGACCATGCGGCCGCCATCTACTGGTTCGAGAAGGCCATCCCCGTGTTCCAGGAATCGGTCGACCATCTGGCCCAGGCAGAGTTGGGACGCCTGGGGGAAACCTACGTCAGCATGGGCGTCTCCTTCTGGGAGAGTCAGCAGCAGGATCGCGCCGTCCGCTTGACCCAGCGTGGAGTCGAGCTCATGGAACAGGCCGTCAAGGGCGGGGCGATGGAGCCGTCCGCCCTAGAAATCCCCTACACCAACCTGGCCACCATGGCCCGGCACCTGGGCAAAAGCGACGAGGCGGATCAGTACCTCCTCGAAGCGAAGAAGCACAAGCAAACGACCCTACGGTAGCCGGGATCCTCCCCAGAAGGAGTTGGCAGAGACCTTCAGCCCGGGGCTTCGGGGCAGGCAACGTCCTTCTCCCCTCCTGCCACCACCTACTAACGACGCGGGCTGGCGATCACTGTGTCTTCAGGTGTTCCGCCCGGGCGATGCCAGCCGCCCCGATGTATCCCGCGTCGCCTCCCAAGGAGGCGAAATCGATCGCCGTTCGCTCGGCCAGCACCGGGAACGCGCGCCGTTGGACTTCCTCCTGAATCCGGGCGAGGAAGCGCTGGCCCAATTCCCGCTCGTGCCCACCGAAGGTCATGGCCCCGCCCAACAACACGCCGTTCGGATCGATCGTGTGCATCAGGCTCACGACTCCGATGCCCAGGTAGCGGGCGGTTTCCATCACCAGCTCCAGCGACAGCTCATCGCCCGCCTCGGCTTCCTCCGCGATCAGTTCCGGGATGCCCTTTCTCTGCTTTTCTGGCTTCTCTTCCTCCTGCTTGATCCGCTCCGGCAGCGCGCTCGTCCGGCCGGCGTTGAGCGCCTCTTGAGTTCGCTTGATCACGGCCGTGGCGCTGGCGTACGCTTCCAGATGTCCCGGCTGGCCACAGCCGCACAGGCGAGCGTTCTCAGAACAGTCGATAATGATGTGGCCGCATTCGGCACCGTGGCTGTTCTCCCCGTCGATCGACACCCCCCCCACGATGATCCCGCAGCCGATCCCCGTCCCCAGGGTCAACAGCACCATGCTGTGGAAGTCCTGACCCGAGCCGACCCAAAACTCGCCGTACGCAGCCGCGGCGGCGTCGTTGGCAAAGGCGACCGGCTTTCCGCAGTGCTCGCTGAGCCGATCGCGGATGGGGAACCCCTTCCATCCGGGGCCAAGGAGGTTGACCGGGTCGATCAGCTTGCCGGCGGGGATGTCCATCGTTCCGGGCGACCCCAGCCCAACTCGCGGGACCGAAGAGTGGTCGATCCCCGCGGCCTGAATTGCTCGCCTAACGGCCTCCCCCATCCTTCGGGTGGCATCTTCGGCCCCTTTCTCGACCTCCGTCGGGACGCTTAGCTTGAGGACCGGCGCCCCCTCTTCGTCGACCATGGGGCGCCCCTGGTCATCGACCAATATGATCTCCCGCCCCAGGTCATCGACCACGCCGACCTTGATATTCGTGCCCCCGAGATCGACTCCTGCAAAAAACGGCGCCTGGCCATCCTTTGCGGGGATTGGTTCGCGCTGGTGTGTCATGACAGTCGATCAACCTTTCGAAGAACTCTTCGCTAATGGGTGGTGAGACCTGGGCAGTCTGGCAGTATAGAAGCTCACGAGGTTGCCGGCAATTGTCCCGTGCGACCGACTCCGGGGTCTTTCGGAGCCCCGAAGGCCAAACGGCACACCATGTGCTTCCGAAACTCTTGTCGAGCGAGCAGTCGTCGGGACCTCTCGGCGTGCAGGCCGCAACTGGTTCTCTGGCAAGAGCTTACGGGCTTGCCCGCCAACGATTCCCCCGGACGCTCAAGTTGAGATTGTAAGAAATGCAGATTCCCGCAACAATGTGGCACTTCTGTGGACTCACCCAAGCTCGCTTGACCAACCCGTGCAAGTAGGAAACGGATTTCCGGAGTGACCGTGATGCCCGCCTTCGCGGACGCGGGGTCCCGCAATGCCCCGGCCGGCGCTAGCCCGGCGTGTCGTCCCATGGCGTGCTGCCCACGGCAACCGAGGTGACAGGGAGGTCGCCAGAACACGTTTCTTGTCTCCGCCGGCGTCGCCCAGTGATCCTGGAAGCGGCGCCCGAAACACGAAACGCCGCAAGCCCCTTCCTGGTGACTCGTTGCCGCATCCTCGCCACGGCGCCGTAGCGTCGGCGGGCTGAACGGCGCCAAGATCAGGAGGCGGCCCATGGTTTCGTTCTCGACGGCCCTATTGGCCCTGGCACTGTTGAGTGGCGCGCAGGGACAAGGAGAAACGGTCCTGCTGGACTTTGGTGCCGATTGGTGCATGCCATGTCGGCAGATGGACCCGGCGGTCAAGGAGTTGATGGCCCGAGGCTATCCGGTCCAAAAAGTCAACGTCGACCGCAATCCGGAGCTGGCTGCCAAGTACGGCGTCGACCGCCTGCCCAGCTTCATGATGCTGGTCGACGGGCAGGTAGTGGATCGGGTGGTCGGGGGGACCACGTTTAGCCGGTTGGAGCGGATGTGCAAGCTTGGCCGGGATAGCCGTTCGAGCCCTCCACCGGGCGTGCAACGGGCCGCATCCGACACGAGAAACCCGGCTTCGGCCCCCATTCCACCCGTCGGCACCGATCCCGTGTCTCCCAACGCCGGCAGGGATCTCGTGTTTCCCGTGGCCACCGAGCAGCAGCCCGCCGCCCGTCCAATCGACTCGCAGGCGACAAGCCCTGCCTCACCGGGCCCTTGGCGCCTGGCGAGCACCGACTCGGCGACCAGGGCCGACGCGACGCGTTCGTACGCCGACCGGCTGATCGCCGCCACGGTCCGGCTGCGGATCGAGGATCCCGACGGGCACTCGTGCGGGTCAGGGACGATCATCGACGCCCAAGACGGCGAGGCACTGATTCTCACCTGCGGACACATCTTTCGCGACTCCAAGGGCCGAGGGCCGATCGAGGTCGACCTGTTCGGTCCCACCCCGGCCGAGCGGGTGCCCGGCCGCCTGCTCTCGTACGACCTGGAGCGAGACATCGCGATTCTGACCATCCGTACTCCGGGGCCGGTAGCCACGGCCCGGGTGGCTCCTGCCGGGTATCGTGTGGCGAAGGACGACCGAGTGATCACCGTTGGCTGCAACAACGGCGAGCCGCCTTCCGCCCGCTTCAGCCGCGTCACCTCCGTCGACAAATACCTGGGTCCGCCGAACCTCGAAGTGGCCGGACTTCCGGTGCAGGGCCGCAGTGGGGGGGGACTGTTCTCTCAGGACGGCCTGGTGATCGGCGTCTGCAACGCGGCCGATCCGGCCGATGACGAAGGCCTGTACACCGCGTTGGCTGCCGTCCAAGCCGAGCTGGGTGAGGCCGGTCTGGCGTTCGTGTACCACGCCGGCGGATCGTCGGCAACCGAAGCTCCCCTGGTGGCTCTCAACCCGCCGCCGGTCCCCAAGCAGATGCCCCGGCCAGGGGACCCGAATCGCGAAGCGGACGTTCCGACCAACTCACTGGGGTGTCTCGCTGACCGGGGGCAACCCAATCGCATAAGCCCGCTCGACCGCAGCCAACAGGTGCAAGACCTCAGCGGCGAGGAGCTGGCGGCCCTGGAAGAGATCCAAGAGCGGCGAGAGCAAGGCGCCGAGGTCATCTGTGTCGTCCGATCGCGATCAGACCCGAGGGCACCGAGTGAGATCATCGTCCTCGACCGTGTCTCGCCGGCATTCCTGGAGCAGCTTGCCGCCCAGTCGCGGACCCAGCGTCAAACGACGCGACACCTCACCTCGCTCGAGGTTCCCGAGACAGGGCAGAAACGCAGGCCAGCGGAGCCGTTGCCGCCCCCCTCGCCGAGAACCCTTCTCGAGTATCGGTCCGACGTCCGCTGAAAGAGGGGGCTCGCGGCCCGCACCTGTGGTCACCGCTTCACAGCCTTACCCCAAGAACGGCGTGACGCCGGTTTCGCGCCACGCCAGTTTGGGGAATCCCTCGCCTCACATCACACGCCGACGATCGTCACCACGGGAACGCGCCCACGCGAAGTCGGCGCATCCTGGGGGTTAGCGGCCCCCTTTGTGTATTATGCGTTCCTGCGACCTATATTTGCGTATTCGGCCGCCCGATCTTGTAACGCCCTACCTTTGCCTGACCAGGCACGCGATCGTCGTAGCAGATCGATGACCATCATCCTGACCTTGCTGGTTGGCGTGTTGAACCTGTGCTTGGGCTACGTGTTGGCGGTTCGCCTCGGCTACGGACCGCCGGGGCTGGTGGATGCCTGGGAGGTGCTGCTGGCCAACCGTCCGATCCAGCCGGCTGCCGTCCAGGAGCCGCCGCCCGACGAGCGATCGGCCGACGCACCGCCGCAAGAGAACGTCGGCCCCACGCTCGAAGAGATGCTGGATAAGCCGTACGACGAGGCGTATGACGACGCCTACCACGAGGCGTACGACGAGGCGTATGACGCAGAACGTCAGCCGGGATCCGAGGAACCGCAACTCGACGCCCCGGAGGAATGGGAACTCGACGAGCGGTTCGTCGAGGTCTCGGTCCTGAAGCTGAACATCGCGATGATCCGAAGCGGGGCGAGAACCACGGACATCGATACGCGGCTCCGGGCGGCCCAAGGCGAGAGCGATACCGAGACGATCCAAAGGTGTCGGGACGAACTGTTGGAAGACTCCCAAGCGTTTCTCGCTGAGCACGGCCAAGCGGCCGACCGCTTCCGTGAACGGATCGAAGAACTGGGCGAGCTCAGGACGCTGGGCGACCGGATCGAGATGGCCAACCTGGAACAGGCCGCCCAGGTCGAAACGACCATCAACAACCTCCAGTTCATGGACTTCGAGTCAGACCTGGAAGCGGCAAATGAGCGTCTGTTGGAAGAGCTGAAGAACCTGCGCATTGCGCGACATAAGCTCCGCGACGACCAGGAAAGGGCCTTCCTGGCCATCGCCCGGTACGAAAACCGCTTGGCCGAAATGGAAAAGCGGATGTTCAACGACGCATTGACAAGGCTCCCCAACCGCATCGGGCTGGAAGCCACGCTTTGGCAGTGGTGGCAGGGGGGACGCCACCGGTCGCGCCAGACGTCGGCCGCACTGTTCGACCTGGACGCCTTCGGCCAAGCCAACGAGCGATACGGCGCGCTGGCCTGCGACAAGATTCTCTACCAAATCGCACAAGTCATCCAGAGCCAAGCCGGGGAGGCAGACCTGGTGGGCCGCTTCTCCGGGCAGCAGTTCCTCCTGGTGATCCTCGACGTTGGTCCCCGCAAGGCGATCAAGAGTGCCGAGCTCATCCGCCAGTCCATCGAGCGGATCACGTTCCTTTCCGGTGACGACGAAATTCGGGTGACCGTCGGCGCCGGGATCACCGAAGTCGTGTCGGACGACACGCACGAAGCATTGTTCACAAGACTGGAACAAGCACTCCGCGAGGCCAAGGAGGCCGGGCCGAACCGATCCTTCCTGCACGACGGCCAGAACGTCGAGCTGGTCGAGTCGCCCGGCCTCGGGGCGGAATACGCCGAAATCCCGATCTAGCAGGAAACCGTCAATCCTCACACTTCGAATCGAGGAACCGAAGAGCAAGGAGTCAACGATGCTGGAAGCGATCGAGGTCTTCCATCGCGGCGTCGCACACCAGGAAAAGAACGACCTGGACCTGGCCGTCGCGGCCTTCAGCGAAGCCATCCAGATCGACCCGAAATACGTCGAGGCCTACTACAGCCGGGGAAACGCGTACGAAGCCCAAGGACAACACGACCGGGCCATCGTCGACTACGAAGCCGTGCTCCAGTTCAGCCCCAACGAGCCGGCAGCCTACTACAACCGCGGAGTCGCCCTCGCCAACCAGGGCCATCGTACCCAGGCCATTGCCGACTTCGATGAAGCGATCCGACTCGACCCGAAGTACGCCAAGGCCTACTACAACCGAGGGCTCGCCCATCAGAAGATGGGGCAGCTCGACCAGGCCCTGGCCGACTTCACCAAAGTGATCTCTCTGGAGCCCGACGAGGCCGACGCCCGCGTCGGCCGGGGGCTCGCCCGCCTCCAGAAGGGCGACTACGACGCGGCCATCGCCGACTTCAGCGAAGCCGTCCGGATCAAACCCGACTGCGCCGAAGCCTACGGCAATCGGGGCAACGCCTTCGAGGGCAAGGGAGACTACGAGACGGCCATCGCCGACTACGGCCAGGTCATCCGACTCCAGCCGAAAGACACCAAAGCCTACTGCAACCGCGCGGTCGCCCTCTTCAACCTCGGAAGATTCAATCAGGCGATCGCCGACTATACCGAAGCCATCCGAATCCGGCCGAAGCTTGCCAGGCCGTACTACAGCCGGGGATTGGCCTACGCCAAGAACGGCCAGACCGATCAGGCCATCGCCGACTTCACCACCGCCATCCGGCTGGAACCGAAGAACGTCGACCCCTACATCGCCCGGGGACTCGCCCGGGCCGCCCAAGGCGATCATCCGGGCGCGATCGAGGACTACACCGCGGCCCTCGGAATCGACCCGAAGTGCGCCAAGGCCCACTACCACCGGGGCATCGCCTACAGCTCCCAGGGAGATCTCGATCAGGCCGTCGCCGACTATACCGCCGTGCTCCAGATCTACCCGAAGGACGCCAAAGCCTACTGCCACCGGGGCGTCGTCCGTACCCGACAAGGCAACGTGGCCGCCGCCCTGGCCGACTACGACGAGGCGATCCGGCTCGATCCGAGATACGCCCACGCCTACTACAACCGCGGGCTCGTCCATCGAATTCAAGGCGATCTGGACAAGGCCATTGCCGACTTCACCGAAACGGTCCGCCTCCAACCCAAGAATGCCAGGGCCTACCACAACCGGGCGCTGGCCTACGAGAAGAAAGGCCCGAAGGCCAAGGCCGAGGCAGACCACGCCACGGTCAAGCGACTGGAAGGCAGTGGGTAGCAGGCGGCAAGCACTGTCCCGTTGGCTGCCACGCCGCTTTCCCGGCTCGGATGCGCACTACCCGCTGACCGCTGACTACCGCATCCTGTCCGGCGTCGACGCCCGACGGGCTTCGGCCGGCGGAGCCTCTTCAACAACCTTCTTCCACCCAGCCGGCGTGCGGGCGTGCAGCCAGTTGTTCTCGAAAACCTTCAACGGATCCAGAAGGTTCACGACGTTCAGCTTGGGATTCTCGAACTGATACACCATGGTGGCCGTGCCGTTGGGAAGCACCGTCTCCAGGGCAAATGGCTGCATCGTGCTGAGCGTCAGGATCAGGGTGGCCCGCCGGAAGTTCGCCGCATCGCCCTGACGCTTCGGATGCGCTTCCAGCCAGACCTGGTCCTTGGCCTGGTCCAGCGTGTCGACCCGCAGGAAGTAGCGCTCCTTCAGTTGCCCGGCCTTGGCCCCGAACACGAAAGGGAGCGGGCTGTTGCTGATCGCCTGGCCCCACAACTCGGGCGGCAGCTTGTGCTCCACCAGTTGCTTCTGCTGGAAGTCGTATTCAAACAGGGACTTGCCGCTACAGATCCACTGCTCCGCCTGCTGACCTTTCACCAACCGGCCGCCGATCGCCTCTCCCCGGCTCCACCGGAAATCGACGATCTCCCCGTCCACGCGAAACATCCCCTTGTCCGGCGCCGCGTACTTGATCTCCCCCCGGACGATGTGCATCGGCTGATCGGCCCGCCAGGCGGGGTCCCAATCGAAGCGCGTAAACTTGCACTCGAACGCCTTCACCTCGCCGCCGTGCTCCTCCCATCGCTTCAGCACCCAGTCCAGGTCCGCCTGTTGCTCGGGCGTCAGCACGAACGGGGCCGCGGCCGCCGACTGCGGGTCGCGTCGGACGAGCTGCGGATCCCGGGGCACCAGGGCCTCGGGAGAAGCCGCCGGGTACTGCTGCGACGCCGGTTGCCGCGGCGGGGCCGGCTGTCCGGGCTGCGTCTGGCCCGCCGCCGGCCCAATCGCTACCAAAAGGCCGAGCGTCGTCAACAAGCCGATTCGTGTCGTCATCGATTTCCTCCCCTTCAGTCGCAACGGTCCGCCAAAACGGCGGCAAGCGATGCTAGCGTCGCGGGTCGCTCACCCCGCCCGAGTCTCTCCCAACAGGAAGCCGCGATTCTATCAGGAACCCCTATCCCGCCCTAGGGCGATTCGCGCCCGCCATGCCCGGCCGGCTGGCCGCGCCGACTCCTCTTGACCTCGGCCTCCCGGTTGTGCGACCATTCGCGCTGTCGATCCCCTCGTAGCTCGAGCTTCCAGCCCCTCGGCTTGGAGCTCCGGGCGAAATGAACTGGGAAGACGGGCAAGATGCCTGTCCTACGTGCGGACGTCTGCCGTGAAAATCGCGCTCGTGCACGACTGGCTCACCGGGATGCGGGGCGGCGAAAAGTGCCTCGAGGTGCTCTGTCGCCGCTTCCCCGACGCCCAGCTTTTCACCCTCCTGCACGTCGCCGGCAGCACGTCGCCGGCGATCGAGCGGATGGAGATCACCACCAGCTTCCTGCAACGGTTCCCCGGCGTCGGGCGACACTACCGTTACCTGCTGCCCTTGATGCCCGCCGCCGTCGGGCGGCTGAGGATTCCGGACGACGTGGATTTGGTCGTCAGTTTCAGCCACGCGGTGGCCAAAAGCATCGAGCCCCCGCCCGGCGTGCCCCACGTCTGCTACTGCTTCACCCCCATGCGGTACGCCTGGCACCGCCGCGACGACTACTTCCTCGCCTCCGGCCGCTTCCACAACACCCCCCTAAGCGCGGTCCGCAACGCGCTGCTCGACTGGATCCGCGAGTGGGACCAGTCGACGAGCGATCGGGTAACCCATTTCGTCGCCATCAGCCGCACCGTCGCCCGACGGATCGCCGAAAGCTACGGTCGCCCGAGCCGGGTCATCTACCCGCCCGTCGACACGCGGTTCTACACGCCGGCGGATGACTGGTCGCCGGGGTGGCTGGGGTCGAGCGAAGCGAGCCCCCAGCCGTCAACGCCCGGCGAATCGATTCCCTCGACCACCGCCAACTTCCCCAACGAACCCTACTACCTCTGCGTCTCCGCCCTGGTGCCGTACAAGCGGATCGACCTGGCCGTCGAGGCCTGCAACCGGCTCGGGCGCCCTCTGGTGGTGATCGGCTCGGGCCCCGAATCGCGGCGCCTGGCCCGGCTGGCCGGCCCGACCGTCACGCTCGCCGGCTGGTGCACCGACCACGCGATCCGCGACCACCTGCGTCACGCCCGGGCGCTCCTCTTCCCGGCCAACGAGGACTTCGGCATCGTGCCGCTGGAGGCCCAGGCGTGCGGCACGCCGGTGATCGCCTTCGGCCAGGGCGGGGCAACCGAGACCGTCCTCCCCGCCGACGAAACCCGCCAGGGCACGGGCCTCTTCTTCGACGAGCAAACGCCCGAAAGCCTCGCCCAAGCGATCCGCCGCTTCGAGGCCCATCCCGACCGCATCAGCCCCCGCCTCGCCCGACGGCAGGCCGAGCGGTTCGACACCGACCGCTTCGAGCGCGAGCTGGTCGGGTATCTGGAGGAAGTGGCCGCTCCTGCGCGGATGCCCGCCTCATAGCCACAACCTGCCGTTCGGACGGCCGCGATAATCCCCCTGTCTGCCGACGTTGGCCCACCGTCCAACCGTGGTATAATAGGAAACGATCCCGGGGAACGGCCGATTCCGTAGGATCACCGCATCGCAGGGCACCGGCAAGGGAACGATCCCATGAGTACGATCGCTCGACTATCATTGGCGCAATACGACCGGATGATCGAACACGGCGTATTCGATCAAGAGAAGCAGCGGCGC
>Ga0307378_10005806_pt1 | contig 17073 bp, 11 predicted proteins | sample UN1MG_FD_202238 | JGI IMG/M metagenome (GOLD analysis project Ga0307378, IMG submission 202238) | Soil microbial communities from Risofladan, Vaasa, Finland - UN-1 | ecosystem: Environmental > Terrestrial > Soil > Coastal area > Acid sulfate soil | place: Finland: Risofladan, Vaasa | collected... | reverse complement strand
AGCAAACGGCCAGGAACGTACTATCTTGTTCTCCGGCGACATGGGCAGGCCGGACAGGCCTATTGTTCAGGACCCCACTTCTTTCGAGCAGGCCGATTATATACTTATTGAGTCAACATACGGTGACAGGGTGCATCAGGGAAAAGAAGATACCAGGAAAATGATGGCCGATGTCATCAACTCAACAAAAAAAGCCGGCGGAAATATTGTAATACCAAGCTTTGCACTCGAACGCTCACAGGAGCTTTTATATTACATTAATGAGCTGATGCTCGAAGGCATAATTCCGCACTTGACGGTTTTTTTAGACAGTCCGATGGCTTCGAAAATCACAAAAGTATTCCAGCATCACAGAGAGCTGTTCGATGAAGAAATGACTGAGCATGTTCGTCACAACGAATCTCCTTTTAATTTCCCTGATTTAAAAATTACCGGGACAAGCGACGAATCGAAACGAATCAACCATATTACAGGAACGGTCATTATTATTGCAGGCTCCGGAATGTGTACCGGGGGAAGAATCAAACACCATCTGATTAATAATATCACAAATCCAAAAAACACTATAATGTTTGTCGGATATCAGGCTGAAGGAACACTCGGCAGAATAATTTTAGACGGCAAAAAGGAAATAAGAATACACGGCCAGAATCACCAGGTCAAAGCAAGAATTACCAGGATAAACGGATTTTCAGCCCACGCAGACAGGAATGAGCTTTTTACATGGCTAAGCAAACTCAAAAGCCCCCCCCGCAAAATATTTATAGTACACGGTGAAACCAAAAGCGCACACCAATTCGGCGATTACATCAGGCAGAAAACAGGCTGGCAGGTAGTTGTGCCGGCTTATCAGGATGAGATTGTTCTTGATTAGTCAGCTCGAAGCTTACGGAGAATGTCCCAATATGCCCCCCGCTGACCTTCTTTGATTGCTTCGGCCAGTTCCAGGTTATCATTATAATTGTGGTCCTTCGATTGACCACACTTAATCGCTTCCGGCTCTGCCGGCTCAAAAAATCTTTTATCACCGGCAATGAAATCTTTTACGAGCCTGGCCGGCTGTTGGCCTAAAGCTTCCGATATATAGAAGGTCGGCTGAAAAAGATCAACAGGCCCGGAATACTTTCGATGAATATTTGGATTCGTCTCAGACGGGCCTTCGTTCGCCAGAACGTTGGCCATTTGCGTACCGGGATAAACTCTGATACCAAGTGATGCACCGGCACAATCAGGGTCAATCTGCTTAATAAAATCGACTGTTTGTGAAACCGTATCCGGCGTTTCTCCCGGCCCGCCGAGCAGCAAATCTATCATAACATTTAAATCATTATCACGGCACCAACGCACCGCCAGGGCAAGGTCGTCTTTATTGTGAGGCTGTCTGTAAGTCTTCAGCATCGAAAGGCTCGCAGAATCACCTGTAAAGTTAATACCTATACAGCCGGCTTTTCTCATAGCTTTAGCAAGCTCAGCATCGAAAGGTACCACCGCCATATATGTGTACCAGCTCAGGCTTTTACTAATCGAACGTCGATTAAACTCTTCGCAAACCGCATACGCATGCTTTCGAGGAATATTAAATTCAGCGTCGCACAAGTGCAATACCTCAACTCCCTGGGCTATGAGGGATTGGGCTTCATCAGCGACTTCCAAAGGCTCCCGGAGTCTGATTGTTGCACCTTTGGACAAATGGTCGGCGCAATAAATACATCCACGGTTACAGCCGCGCTTTGTCTCAAGACCACATTGCCCCCCCTTCTCAAAGTAACCCAGATTATCGATTTGGTCGCGATTTGTCGGCAAAGAAAGTGGATTAGGCCAGGACGGTCGATTGCTGTAAATCTCTCCATTAGCTCGCCAAATTAATCCATCGACACGTTCAAAACGTTTCGACTCCCGTAGTTCGTTGACAAGTGACACTATTGCCTGCTCACCATCGCCGCGAATCCCGAAATCTACACCGGTATATTCGACAATACGCCTGGCAAAAATGGAAAAACCGACTCCCCCGATTACGATTGGCGCATCGGTCATATTGCGTATTTTACTTATAGTCTCAGCCAGGTCAGGGATAAAGCATCGGGCGCTCGGCCAAAAACAATCATCCGTATTGCGAAACGAAATCCCCACCAATTGCGGGCTATGTGCAGCAAAATATCCCTCAAGCATTTCTAACGGGTCATCAGACAGGCATAAATCCACTATCTCCACATCAAACCCGGCTTTTCTGACACTCGCTGCAATATAGTCCAATCCGATTGGCCCTATCGGGGGGACCATTCTGTTTGTATTAATCAGTGTCAACATGAATCTAAAATCATGCGCGTTTTAAAGCGTGATCAAGCAGTTCACTGTTTTTCTTGTATTTCTCTCTTTTTCTGAGAAAAGCTACTCAGCAGTATGCCCAGTTCGAATAAGGCATACAGTGGAACAGCCAGTGTCACCTGTGAGATCGGGTCGGGCGGAGTGGCCATGGCCGCTACTATGAAAATGCCAAGCAGAACATATTTTCTTGACCTGCGTAAGCCCTCAATTGAGACCAAACCTGTTTTGTTTAAGAAGAAAATAGCTATCGGCGTCTGAAAAGCAACGCCAAAAACCAGCATCAGCATAGTTATAAAAGAAATGTAATTTGCGAAAGTGAAATTGGAACTGACACCGAGCATGTTTTTGTTAAAACCTACAAGGAACTTAAGCGTAAGTGGCGCCACTACCAATACGAAGAATAAAGCCCCCGTCACAAACAGTACCGCTGAAAAAGGTGTGGCAAGGTGAACATAGCGTTTCTCATGTGAATAAAGGCCGGCAGCGACAAACATCCATATATGATAAAAGACCCACGGTGATGATAGTATCAGACCTGAGACTAAAGCTATTTTTATGTAGCTAATGAAACCATCGGCAGGGGAAAGTGTTTGGAGGATGGCATCTTCACCCATAACGTGTACATAAGGTCTTTCTATTAAAGCTATAATTTTAGAACACACAAAAAGGCAAATGACAGTACCGACTATCAGCCCGAGAAGGGCGCGAATCAAGCGCATCCGCAATTCCTCAAGGTGGTCGCCCAGACTCATAGTGCTATCGAGGGGGTCTTGTTTCTTCTTCTTTTTGTTTTTGCCCATTATACAGACAAGGAGGTGTCCGAGATGGCTAATGTCTGAGGCGGTTTAGCTCATAGCATCTTCTGACTCATCTATACCGGCGGCGCTTTTGGCTTCTTTGGCCACTTCATTGCCCATTTCCCTGACGTCATTTACTAAATCATCCTTGGTTTCTTCTACTTCGTGAACTCCCTTCTTGAACTCCGTCATACTCTTACCCAGACCCCGGGCAATCTCGGGCAGCCGTCTGCCGAATAGAAGCACCGCGATAATAAGAATAATGACAAGCTCAAAAGGACCGGGCGTCCAAAATCCCAGATAGTGCGTATATTCAGTCATATATTAATCTCCTAATTTATCTTCACAGTATTATAACATCGTCTGAGTTGTTTTGTCAACAGTAACAATAAACTTAATTTCATTGACACAAAATCCAATAAAAATATAATGTATCTTCGTATCAGGGTCAAGTATATAGTTTTAAAGGAGTTGGCCATGAGTTCGGTTTCCGGCCGAAATAGACATCCTCGTCTCGGCGAAGGTCGAGGCCGTAGCGGGGTCGAATCTGCCATAAGTATCCCTATATTATCGACTCTTTTCCTTATCAGGCAGGGGATTTTCATTAAGCAGTTTCAAATAAAGACAAAGGAAAATTTATTATGAATATCTCACGTTTAATCGCAGGCATTTTATTTGCAACCGTATTAATCGCATCACCCTGTGTTCAGGTCCTGGCACAGGAAACCGTTATAGTTCGGCCAAAGGAAATTGACGATATCCTGGCAAACCCCGGTATCGGCTTTATGACCTTTCAGAGATTCAACGGCGATGAGTTGAATGCAGCAAAAAGCTGGACAGAAGGCAAGCCCATCGTTTATCAGGAATTTGACGGCAATTTGGAAAATAAAGACCACCCGATGACAACGATAGCATATTTCAGAATTTACTGGAAGTTCATCGAACCTCAAATGGACAAATATCGATGGGACTTGATTGATAAAGCCCTCAAAACAGCTCGGCAGCGTGGCCAGACTCTAATGCTGCGCATCGCACCTTATGGAACAGGCACCGAAAATGACGTGCCTAAATGGTATCGTGAAATGGTTGGAGAGAAAAAAGATTGGCCCGAGAAGAAGTGGCAGGTTGACCCTGAACACCCATGGTACGTAAAACATTTCGGCACTATGATAAAACTTCTTGGCCAGCGCTATGACGGGCACCCGGACCTTGAAAGCGTGGACGTATCAATTGTCGGAGCCTGGGGTGAAGGCGCGGGCTCTGATTTGCTCAGACAGAAAACAAGGGAGGCGCTGGTCAATGCCTATACCGATTCTTTTAAGAAAACACCTCTTGTTATGCTTTTGACCGACAAGAAAACAAACAGCTACGGACTCTCCAGGGCGCACCTCGGCTGGAGGGTCGATTGTCTCGGGGATATGGGAGGATTCAGTCCCACCTGGTCGCATATGAACGATTATTATCCGCAGGCAATCATCAACTTCGGAATGCAGGAGGCCTGGAAAAAAGCCCCGGTTACCCTTGAGGTATGCTGGGTGATGCAGCACTGGAAAGATATGGGATGGGATGTTGACCATATAATCGATGAATCACTCAAGTGGCACATTTCTTCTTTCAACGCTAAATCTTCGCCGGTGCCGAGCGAATGGCGGCCTTCGGTCAACAGGTGGCTTAAGAAAATGGGCTACAGACTTGTACTCCGCAGGTTTACATACCCCGACAGGGCAAATCCCAACAGTAAAATGTCTTTCACTTCATGGTGGGAAAACAAAGGTGTCGCACCGTGTTATAAGAAATTCTCTCTTGCTCTTCGTCTCAAAAACGATGATAAAGCTGAAATCTTAATCACCAACGCTGATATTAGAACCTGGCTGCCGGGCGATAATCTTTACGACAATACAGTTTTAATGCCATCTGATATACCTCGGGGCCAATATGACCTGCAAATCGGCATTATCGAGACGCTCTCCAATAAGCCCAAAGTAAAACTTGCCATATCCGGAAAACAGCCGGACGGCTGGTATCATCTCGGAAAAATAAAGATTGGAAACTAAGTGCTCAACTTTCACTGCTCTGAAAGTGTGATTATGAAAATTGTAACCGTTAGACGCATAAGTCAAATTTTCTTTTTCTCGATAAAATAATAGAAAGAGGAAAACGGAAACAAAATTAGAAGACGAACCTTTATCCCCAATTTCATCTCCAATGGTATGAGTACCAGCAATTGGAGTTATCCATTTATACCATATCTGTTAAAATTGCAAATATAAAATTGCTTTTTTGTTTAATCCAAATGCTTTTATAGCAAGCACTTACATTTATTTGCAGATAATTTTTCTTGCTTTTGATACCTAATTCTGGTACAATACCTTCATAATAAAAAAGCTAAGATTTGCAAATTTTTTTCCGAGAGGGGACGATTATGAGCAAATTCTATTACGAAACATGGATTCCATTCACATTTAACAAAAAGCGAATTTTGTTTCTTGCAATTGCAAGCTATATCGCTTTGTGTTAAACAACTGAGTTTTTATTGGTTTTTGTCTGGCCGTTCAATCTTGAACGGCTTTTTTTTATACCCGCCAACAGCTAAAATATTTGACACATCTGATATATCGTAATATGCTTATTAGAGAGAAAATCTGTTTTTTATAGGCCTTTTTACTTTTCATTTAATATATGGTGATATCCTCAAATATTGTGTTGTTTTTGCCATAAATATCCTCGTTTTTTATGGACCTGCATTTATAGAGCCCAGTTAAGGGAAAAACAAAATGATAATCGTAACCGGCGGAGCCGGTTTTATCGGCTCGGCACTAATCGCGGCACTTAACAAAAGGCAGATTACGGACATCCTTGTCGTTGACGAGCTTGGCACAGTCCAGAAGTGGAAAAATCTATGCAATCTCTCATTCGCTGATTATGTAGAAAAAGACGATTTCCTCGAAATGATTATCGGAGATAAGCTCAATAGCTCTCTGGAGGCCGTATTCCACCTCGGCGCCTGTTCGGATACCACTGAAACAAACGCCTCATATTTAATAAAAAACAACTACGAGTACAGCAAGCTATTAGCCCAGTGGGCAACGGCCGATAATGTCCGCTTCATTTATGCTTCCAGCGCTGCAACTTACGGCGACGGCTCAGCCGGATTCATCGATGACCAAGAGAAAATTGACATCCTCAAACCATTAAATATGTATGGATATTCCAAGCAACTTTTTGACCTTTGGTCACGCAGAGCGGGCCTTTTGAAGAATATCGCAGGCCTTAAATATTTTAACGTTTTTGGCCCGAACGAATATCACAAAGCTGATATGCGAAGCTTTGTGGTCAAGGCCTTTGAGCAGATTAGCGCTACCGGTAAAGTCCATCTCTTCAAATCATATAAACCCAAATACGCAGATGGCGAGCAATTAAGTGATTTTATTTATGTCAAAGATGCTGTTGAAATGACCCTGTTTTTTTACGACAATCCGCAGATAAGCGGCCTGTTCAACATCGGTACCGGAAAAGCCCGAAGCTGGAACGATTTAGTGAAAGCGGTTTTTGCAGCTATGAATAAAAAGCTAAATATAGAATACATCGAAATGCCGGAATCGCTCCGGGGCCAATATCAATATTTTACCGAAGCCGACATAACCAGCCTCCGCAAAGCCGGTTTCGACAAAGAAATAACCACCCTCGAAGACGCCGTAAAAGACTATGTCCAAAATTACTTACAAAAAAATAGATATTTGAACGGAGTTGTCAAATGAAAAGATTTTTGAAATACTTCCTGCGAGGTCTTCTGGTTTTTGTCCCTGTTGGGCTTACGATATTTATACTCGTTTACATTTTTACAAGTCTGGATAACGTCTTTAGTAAACTAAATTTAGACGCTTTTCCTGGTATGGGCCTGCTTGTTACAATTGGTGGAATATTTCTCATTGGCTTGTTCGCATCGAATTTCGTGGGCAAAAAGCTCTTTGGCCTTTTGGATAAGATATTCGGCAATGTCCCTCTGATCAAGATGCTTTACTGTGCCATAAAAGACCTCGTGGAAGCCTTTGCCGGGGAAAAGAAAAAATTCGATAAACCGGTATTGGTAACGCTCGGAACATCCTCTCATGCAAAGATAATAGGTTTTATGACAAGAGAAAGCCTTGATAATCTCGGACTCAAAGACCATGTCGCCGTCTATTTTCCACAGTCGTACAACTTCGCAGGCAATGTCCTGATCTTTCCCAAAGAGGCCGTCACACCGTTGAATATCGAAAGCTCCGAGGTAATGACGTTTATAGTCTCCGGCGGCGTCGCAGGCAAACAAGCACAGATCCAAAAATAGCTGCAAAGATCCGCCAAAATACTATCGATTCTTTAAGCTGCCAAACCGGCACTTGCCAATTTTATACCAACGGCTTATAATCACGGCTTGAATATATCTTATTTTGCAGAGAAACATATATGACTAAGACAATTGCAGAACAAGTTCAGATACTTAAACGCGGCACTGTTGAAATCTTCACCGAGGCCGAATTGGCTCAAAAGCTCACTGAAGCATCTAAAGCATCCAGGCAATTGCGAATCAAACTCGGTCTGGACCCCACCAGCCCTGATATACACCTCGGCCATACGGTAGTATTGCGAAAAATGCGGCAGTTCCAGGACTTAGGCCACAAAGCCGTTCTAATCATCGGCGACTACACAGCACGAATCGGCGATCCCACGGGTCAAAATGCAACTCGTCCTATTTTGTCACCCGAGCATATCCGGGAAAACGCAAAAACATATTTTGAGCAGGCCGGCAAAATCTTAGATACCTCCGAAGAGAAGCTTGAAATCAGGTACAACAGCGAATGGCTTGCAAAGCTGACTTTGATAGAGCTAATCCAAATAGCCGCAAAAAAAACCGTCGCCCAGATGCTTCAGCGTGATACTTTCAAAAAACGTCTGCAGGCGGATGTGGATGTCTATACGCACGAATTTCTTTATCCTTTAATGCAGGGTTATGACTCGGTGATGGTTAAAAGCGACGTAGAGCTCGGCGGCACGGACCAGACATTTAACAATCTCGTTGGCAGGGATATCCAAAAGGCATATAGCCAAAAGCCACAGATTGTTATTACTATGCCGATACTCGTCGGACTTGACGGCAATGAGAAAATGAGCAAATCCAAAGGCAATTATATCGGCGTAACAGACGAACCTAACAATATGTTCGGCAAGGTTATGAGCATATCCGACGATATGATGGAAAACTACTTTACGCTCCTTACCGACCTGACGACCGAACATATCGCCGAACTTGTCAATTCCGATAAAACACACCCCAAACAGGCAAAAGTATTGTTGGGAAAAACAATTGTCAGTCAGTTTTACAACGAACAGACCGCTCAGGCCGCAGCCGCAGAATTCGACAAGGTATTCGCACAGGGCCAACTGCCGGATGAAATACCTGATATTGATATACCTGCTGAGCCTATTGCTGCAGGTAAACTCCTGCTCCATTGCCAACTTGTATCAAGTGGCAGCGAAGCTAAGCGAATGATAAAGCAGTCGGCAGCCGGCATCGACGGGGAAAAACTGAACGACCCGAACACCGAAATCACCCCCAAAGATGGTATGATAATCCGCGTCGGCAAACGAAAATTCGCAAGACTAAAAGTCAATAATTAGCTTGAGCGATTGACGCTGCTGCTGATTCATATAGATAAAACATACCACATTAACAAAAAACCTTTTTTATGGTTTCTTAGCCTCACGTATAACAGACCTGAGGCCAAAGGCTCCTTACCTCACTCTTAACGTCGCGATTCTCTCGTTAAGTTCATTAATGCTGAATCCCTCCGCTTTCACAATGTGTTTGCTATCTGTCAGAATGAGCCAGGGTAGCGACTTCACACCCCAATCAAACCTGGTTTTTTCTACATTATCCCGAACCATCCCAACGATGAAGGGGATTTTGTATTTTTTGACCCATTCATTGAGTTTATTTTCGGAAATCTTTGAAGACTGAACAACAACGACTAGAATATCTTTTGCCTTAAGCTCTTGTGCTTTTTTGGCGAGTTGTATTATGCAGTTTCGTGACGGGCGCTGCTCCATATCACAGAAGCAAACAAGCATCATTTTATCTCTAACACCGGGGGACGACAGGTTAACTTCTAATTTTCCTGCTTCAATTTCCTCGTTATTGAAACTGATTCCGACATCATTCAGATTAGGTATTTTCCAGTCCAGGAGAGTTTTTTCTTCAACATGAATTCTTTCCTGGTCCAGAATTATTTTAACATTATCATCCTGGCCACTTGCTTTAAGAAAACCCGCACCTCCCGGGAAGCTTGGATAATTGGCCTGGATTCGCAATGGACCTTTGCAGATCCGTCTGACAATAAATTCACCTTTTTCGTTCGTAGTAGAGAAACGATTTGGCTGGCCTTTACCCTTTAAGAATATTGGCACTCGAGAAGCCGGTTTTCCTTCACTGTTCACGACAATTCCTGAAATGGATTCATCTGCAGGTTCCAGAATTATTTTGTCCAGTTCACATATTCCTGACGGTTCACTTGTTATCGAGAATTTTTGATAATGAAAAGAACCATGACCTGACGCATCTACTGAATAACGATATTCAAATAATCCGTCCGTTAAGGGCAAAGCAAAAAATTCATATTGTCCTTGAGCATCAGTCAAAGCTTCCGAACCTAAAGACGACAATGATCTGGATAAAGATGTGAAAAGAGATATTCGGGCTGCGGCAATTGGATTTCCCTTTGTGTCAGTTACCTGCCCTCTTGCTATTATACCCGGCTTGAGCTGAATATTAATTGGCTCGGAATTACTTTCTAATTTTAATACCGCTGCCAAATTCCTTCGCGCATCTTGTACGATTAGACATTTATCTCTGTCACGTTCCTGATATTCAATGGTAAAAGTCCCGTTATTATCTGTAATGTTGCTGCCGCCAAATGGGTGTAAACTTACCATAGCCCCTTCAACTGCTTTTCCGGTATCATCCACTACCCGCCCGGATATCCGGGATTGCTGATCTATGGCAAATTCCACTCGCACGCTTTTCTCCGGTAATACTTCAACTTCCTTAGACTCTCTGTAGCTATTGGCACGAATGTCCACTGTACAGTTACCCAAAGGAGCCCGGATTTGTGTATGTTCATTGATTCCCCGAATATACTTGTAGTATCCCTCGAAACCAGCATATCCCGTCTGTGAAACTGAAACGGAGACAGCATCCGGTATTTTTTGAGAATCAGGAAACTTAACCACAACCTCAATATAACCGCCTTTATCCACTTTTATTTCGAATTCATTGATTGTCCCCAATTTGCTTTCCACAACCTGGATCTTATCCACCCAGTGCCCCTTATTCGCAGCAGGGACTATAGCTTTCAGAAAATGTTTTTCTGCCGGTAACCCGGCAAAGTGGAATCTACCGTCCTTGTCAGATAAAACTCGCTGAGGCAGATAATTCCATGGTTGATCACGAAAAGGACTTATCACAACAAGCACACCTTCAACCGGCTGATTGGTATTACTGTCAAGCAACTGGCCCTTTACTGCCGATTCCCGGGGTAATTTGATTTGAATCTTGTCGCCACCCATATAGTAACCGAATATTTCATCGGTCCCATCCGTGCTATATACTGCTGTCCAGCCTGGCGCCTCGATTATAACGTGTGCCCGTATATCGCGTGACAAATGGTTAAACTGAAATTCACCGCTTCTGTTCGTACTTGTGCAAAACCATTCTTGCGGTGCCGAAACCCGACTTTGCTCAAGTCGACTCAAATAGTCATTCACGCACTCCAACTGAATTTTAGCGCCGGCTATGGCTTTGCCGTCCTGGTCGATTATCTTCCCGGTTGTCTGGCAGGCCGGCTCCAGAACAATTAATCGATTTGCCTTAGTAATAGAACTCACGTATGCGTTAAACATATCCCACCCCATTGCCAGCCCAGGTTTTTTTGCAACTATAAAAACCTGTTTCTGGGATTTAATAACCGCCTGAGTTTGGAACCTGCCCTCTGTATCTGTTTCTGTGAGACTCAGCACTTTTGTTGATTGCTCTGCGGTAGAGTAATCGTAAACATTTTCATATACTGCTATCTGGGCCTTTTCCACCGGCTGAGTTTTATAATCGACCACCCGACCGGAAATGTCCACTGGCTCGGTATCCTGCCCCCATGCTGAAATTGTTATAACGCAAATTAAACATCTAAACAAAAACAACGTCGCTTTCATATAGTTAAAAGTGCGCATATACTCACCCCGCTATGCCATTTTTTAAACAAAGGAAAGAGAGTGGTCATTCTATGCCGTCTCTCTTTCATCCTTTTAACAGAATGAGCATTGATGTGAAAACAGCTATTTTGACAATACTGGGTTGTTAGTACCGACGTCCGCCGCCACCGCCGCCACCGCCGCTGCCGCCGCTGCCGCCGCGACTACCGCCGCGGCCGCCGCCGCCGCCGCGACTACCGCCACGGCCACCACCGCCACCATAGCCACCTCGTCCGCCTTTGCTGTCACGGCTATTGGTCTTGGGGCGGGCCTCATTAACATTTACTGCGCGACCATTCAAGTCCTTACCATTCATTTCTTCGATAGCCTTTTCTGCTTCCTGCTTAGAGGGCATTTCCACAAATCCAAAACCTCTGGATTCACCGCTGAATCTATCTTTTATAATGTTGACAGATTCAACCTGGCCAAAGGCTTCAAAAGCCTCACGTAAGCTGTCTTCGTTTGTCTCGTGCGACAAATTTCCTACATAAATATTCACTTCTTTTTCCTCTTTCAAATCTTAAACTTAATTGTTTATTTCAGCATCCCGGCTACCATTGCTCGCCGCACTGCTACATCAACATATTTTAACATTATTCTCAATATACACTTTTTTCTCTTCCAGCTAATATTCCTGGATTTCCAAAGGTGTGGCACCAAATATTCTCGGATTATATGGCAAAGAACAACTATTGGGAAGCTAAAAAAATAAAAAAAACGAAACTTTAAGACATATTTGCCGATTATTACACATTTTCTGCAATCAGAAAATGTGTGCAATTCATAGAAACCGAGTTTATAATACAAAATTATGAAACTACCAAAGTTACAAAATAGCGAAAAATACATCGGCCTGTATATCTTCGACTTCGGCGACCACACGGGTGTCGGCTTTACCGCCGAAGAGGTGGCAGAACTTCTCGAAAGCGAGAAATATAAGCACAGCAAAGTCTATAAAATACATAGAGCCTACCCCGACGGCACGCTCGAACTAAAAGGCCTGCCGGCTCAGACCTTTCAGCTTGAGGCAGGGATGTTTTTTTACTCGAATGCTCTCGAATCCTCCAGAGGAGACTTCAAGAAAATTGTTGACCTGGCCGGCGGGACAGCCCCCCCCTGCCGAGCCAAAGTACATTTGTCTAAATATGGTAACGATAAATATGTAGTGGCGCTTATTTATCCGGCCGAATACGATGACGAGTTCAGCTCGTGGCTTTCAGACGGCCAATACGAAACCAGCGGAGCTGTCGAAGGCGGTATCGGGGCTGTGCAAAGATATTTTGATTATGAGCCGGAAATTCTGGACAGACATCAATTGTTCGCCAAATCCGAATTGAGAAGCAGGACCGGCCAGGAATTGTTAGCCGGTCTTAAATTAGCCGTACAAAGATAACTTTACTGTTTTTAGAAAATAGTTAATCGCGTCCAGGAAAAACGCGAATCCTGATTATGCGTGTCCGAACAAAGATAAATTCATTTTTCAGCTTCCTTGCGGCTGTTTTGTTGACAGTATTCGGAAGGTCTCCAGCCAAGCCTACCTTGAACGACTTAAGACGAATGGAGTTTAAGTCAAGCACACAGCGTCTGGGAGTGCGATTCAGGGAAAGGATTCGGGAGGTATTTCGTTTTAAATGGATAAGAAAAAAAGACTCTATCGTTTAGCCTTATCATTCCTATGCAACAGGAATCTACAAAAACATCTTCTATGCACTATTAAAAGTTAAGGTTCTTTATGGTTGAATTCCATATCCATCCGCCACCTGGAAACACACCCGTGCTTAGTGAAAATGCTTTGACTGTCCTGCGAAACAGATATTTAATAAAAAACCAGGACGGCAAGTGCATCGAGACACCGGCACAGCTTTTTAGCAGGGTGGCTTCACTGATAGCCGAAGCTGAAGGCAAATACGGTGCAGATGACAGTACAATCAGACAATGGCATCGGAAATACTATGATTTGATGGCATCGTTAAAATTTCTGCCTAACTCCCCTGCCCTTATGAACGCACGACGCCGGAGAATGCTCAGCGCCTGCTTTGTACTGCCGATTGAAGACAGCATAGAAGGCATATTCGAGACGATTAAGCAAACCGCCCTGATTCAGCAGGCCGGGGGAGGAACAGGATTTTCCTTCGATAAATTAAGGCCTACAGGAGACCGAGTTGCCTCCAGCGGCGGCACAACATCGGGACCGATTAGTTTTTGGCGTGTCCTTTCCGAGACGACCAACGCAATCCAGCAAGGTGCCTTTCGGCGTGGCGCAAATATGGGTATGATGGGTGTCGAACATCCGGACATTTTGAAATTTCTTCACGCCAAGCAAAATCTGGACGCCTTCACGAACTTCAATATTTCAGTCAAAATCACAGATGACTGGATGAAGAAAGTACTGAAATCCGGCAAAACTCTGCACACTGTAACAAATCCCCGAAATCAGCAGAGGTACTTATTGCCGCGGCGACTTGACATTACAAACTACACAATTAACGATTTGCATAAACTCACCGGTAAAGGCAGACCGGGCCACAAACGAGCGGGCCAATATTTTACCGTTAGTGACATCTGGAAAATAATAATCAAATGCGCACATACAACCGGCGAGCCGGGTGTAGTTTTTATAGATCGAATAAACCGTGACAATCCAACTCCTTCGCTGGGCCGTATAGAAGCAACGAATCCCTGTGGCGAACAACCACTGCTGCCTTACGAGCCCTGCACGTTAGGCAGTATTAACCTGACCAAATTCGTGAACGTCTCTAACGGCAAAACAGAAATGGATTGGCCGGCATTGGCTGAGACTGTCAGATTAGCTGTACGATTTCTGGACAATATTATCGATGTGTGCGAATACCCTGTCAGGGAAATTATTCGTATGTCTCAGGGAAATCGCAAAATCGGTCTGGGGGTAATGGGCTTTGCTGACTGCCTGTTCCTGCTTGGGATACCTTATGATTCAAAACGGGGTACCGAATTCGGCTCCGAGCTCATGGGCTTTATAAACAAAAGCGCCCGGAAAGCCAGCAGTGAGCTTGCGGATCTGCGCGGGCCATTTCCTAACTGGAACAGCAGCATCTGGAGGACTAAAAGAAAGAAAAAGGTCCGCAACGCCTCTATTACCTGTGTAGCTCCGACCGGCACGATAAGTATCATCGCAGATTGTTCTTCCGGCATTGAGCCGGCTTACTCTCCGGTGTTTGTCCGACAGATTTTAAACGGCTCAAAATTACTCCAGATAAATCCGATTTTCAAACAGGTAGCAGACAATCATGGTTTTTACAGCAAAAAACTCGAAAAACAAATCGCCAAAACCGGCAGTATTCAAAAGATACTTCAAATCCCGCCAGCAATACGCAGGATATTTAAGAGCGCCTATGATATAAATCCTCAATGGCATATTCGCATGCAGTCGGCATTTCAGCAGCACTGCGACGCAGCAGTCAGTAAAACCATCAATTTCAGCGAAAAAGCAACAGTTGCCTCTGTTGATAAGGCCTATAAATTGGCTTATCAGCTTGGTTGTAAAGGGATTACAATTTATCGTCGGCACAGCAGAGACAGTGAACCTATGAGCCTTTGTTATTGATTCATCGCATAGTGGCATTTCGATTGCTGATTTTTTCAAAAAGGTATAAATACTTGAGAGTTTTTCCTTGACGGGCAATTAGCATATTTGTTATAAATAATATAGCTAAATTGGTGGAGCTTGGCTTACAAGCAGGTTTTTTTTCTAAAGTCTTTTTGTGTGAGCGAGGTTCCGAGCTAAAAAGTAAGTGCCTTTTCATTACAATGAGGCCTTTACATTTAAATTTACAACGTATATTTAGCTTGTGAAGGAAGGAGGTAATGTCAAGTCTTAACAAATTCTCATAGGCAAACTTAGATTAAATGTAGTGAGGGTGATTTAACAATTTTTGGTTGTTTTTGGGGAAGTAGTTTATCGAAAGCTACGAGTGTTTTTGGTGTGTGGCCAAAGCACGATTGATAAATATTTAAGTATTCTTAAGGAGGACTATTATGTACAGGAAATTGATTTGTCTGCTTTCATTTATTTTTGTCTTGAGTGTGGTTCTGACGGGCCCTGCTAAGGCAGAGCTGGTCGGTTGGTGGAAACTGGATGAGGGTTCCGGTACGGTTGCCAACGACTCATCCGGTTTCGGACGTCATGGGACTATAATAGAGCCGATATGGGAGACCGGACGCTTTGGTTCTGCATTGAAATTCGAAGGATCATCCTACGTGGATATTCCGGCTGAAGCATGGTCAACTATTGAAACACAGGCTACCATTACGTTCTGGGCATATGGCGACCCGGATGCTCAGCCACAAGCCAACTTTATCTTCGGAGCATTTCAAGACCCTCCCAATAATGAGTCAAGGGTCATGAGCGCCCACGTGCCCTGGAGCAATGGTAACGTGTACTTCGACACAGGCGGAACAACCGCAGGCGGGTACGACCGAATCAACCAGGCTGCTACGCCCGATGAATTCGAGGGTTCCTGGCAGCACTGGGCGTTTGTCAAGAATGCCGACACCGGAGAGCAGATGATATATCACAACGGGGTCCTGTGGTTAAGCGCCACCGGCTTGACCAGAACCATGACCGGAGTTACCAAATTCACAATCGGCACCAAGCCCAGTCTCGCCGAGGGTTGGTACTACGGGATGATGGACGATGTTCGCCTCTACGACCACCCACTTTCAGAAGAGGAAATCCTCGCCGTCCTGGAAGGAGCAGGAGCGGACTATCCGTATGCCTTAGGTCCCAATCCTTCTGATGGTACCCTGCATGAAGATACGTGGGTTAACCTTTCGTGGCGAGCGGGTGATTTTGCCGTCTCGCACGATGTTTATATGGGAGATAATTTCGACGATGTGGACGCCGGCGCCGAGAGCACTTTCCAGGGCAATCAGGGCGCAACATTTTTTGTTGCTGGCTTTCCCGGCATGCCTTTTCCGGATGGTCTTGTTCCGGGAACAACTTACTACTGGCGCATCGATGAAGTCAATGACACCGAACCGAATAGCCCATGGAAAGGCAAAATCTGGAGCTTTATGATTCCACCAAAGACCGCTTATGCACCCGACCCGGCTGATAGCGGCGAGGCTGTCGCAGTCAATGCCAGCCTTAAATGGACACCGGGTTTCGGTGCAAAATTACACACAGTGTATTTCGGCGACAATTTTGACGATGTCAGCAATGCCGCCGGAGGTCTGCCTCAGGGAGCTGCGAGCTATAGCCCGGGCGAGCTTAAACAAGCCAAGACTTATTACTGGCGTGTCGATGAATTCGATGCCGTCACCACTTATAAAGGCAATGTTTGGAGCTTCACAACCGAAGGTGCTGTTGCGGCACTTAACCCGGCTAATGGCGCTGTGGATGTAACACAAACACCTGTTCTCACATGGGCACCGGGATTTGGTGCTTCGCATGAAGTTTACTTCGGAACAGATGAAAGTTCACTTGAACAAAAAGGCAGCGGTAACCTTGGTTCCGAGAGCTATGACCCCGGACAGCTTGAATGGAACACGACTTATTACTGGCGGATTGATGAAGCTAATAACGCCAACGCCGACAGCCCATGGACAGGCCCTCTCTGGAGCTTCACTACGGCCAACTTCCTGATTGTGGACGATATGGAGAGCTACAATGACCTTGATGAAGGTGAGCCGG
>Ga0307378_10005805_pt1 | contig 17074 bp, 16 predicted proteins | sample UN1MG_FD_202238 | JGI IMG/M metagenome (GOLD analysis project Ga0307378, IMG submission 202238) | Soil microbial communities from Risofladan, Vaasa, Finland - UN-1 | ecosystem: Environmental > Terrestrial > Soil > Coastal area > Acid sulfate soil | place: Finland: Risofladan, Vaasa | collected... | reverse complement strand
AAAGGAAATCGACAGGATATTGGAGAGTTAAGTCTCAAATCATAAGTTGGTGGTGAGGAATTGAAAAAGAAGGGATTTTATGTGGAAATCTGTACTCTTCTGGATAGCAGTACTAACAGTTAGTTGGCTTGGTTTACGCCATCTAATCACGATATTTGTGGGGTCATCTCAAGACGGCCCATTGAAACCTGGCCAACGTTTATGCCACGCAACATCGTTATTGCTTTTAATGGGTTCGAGCGTGACTGCGGTAATGTTTAAGGTCTGGTGCCCATTATTAGTAGGTGTTGTTTCGGAACATTTATTCCGTCATTTTACAATATGGACAGGTGGAAAATCCCCTCTGGATGAAAACGAAAAACAAATGAGTTGGAAAAAGTTCATCAAGCATATTACTACTAAAAACACAAATGATAAGGCGTAGTTTTAAGGCAACAACCGGCGGTTGGTGGTGAGGAAGTGAAAAGGCAAGAAATGAAGCTTAAGTCTGTTGTTGTATTTTCCATTTTTCTCATTTTATTGGCTGGGTGCAAGAAAACATACGAACCTGTTTATTATCCGAATAAAAACAACCTTACAGAATACATAGAAGGGCCTAAGTTTACTTCTGTAGAAGAAGCAAGAGAATGGGTGTATGAAGTAAACAGACTTAAGGGCGACCATGATTGGGATTACGAAATCGGGGTAAATTGTAAACCTTCAAAATATGGCGATATTAAAATTTGTGAAGATACCATAAGATAAAGGTGGTTGGCAGTGAGGAATTAAGCGAAAGGGGAAATTATGAAAAAGAAACTAATCATCCTATTCACAATTCTTATTACTATCACTACTGTAACAGCTTCATTGCTTTATGCTGAAGAGGAGAAGCAGAAAGAGGAGATTGTATTTACTGGTATACCCAAGATTAAAATTAGTGAAGCCGGAATTGACCGAGTTATTGACAAATTATCAGGGGCTAAGGCAATTGAATTTAAATGCACCATTACAAAAATTGAAGACAAGTATTATTGGACAACAAGAGAAAATGTTGAAATGGTTCCCGTAAAAAGTGGGGCGTTCATTACTTTCGTTGCCATAAATGGTGCTGGGTACGTAAGAATCATAAATCCTGATTTTAAAAAAGCAACGTCATTCATGGGAGAAACTGAAGAAAAATTTGATTATATCGAGCATTTATTAATACAATTAAAGACAATAACTTACTACGGTAATTCAAGCTGAGGCTCAAAATAAGCTTAGCCGTTTATTGACCAAACAAGGATGTTAAAAAATGATACGTCCCACAATTGAAAAGATAGACGAAATTATTGATAAGCTCAAGGAATTGCAGGCTACAATTGCAACCATCGAAGATAAACCGCTGGAATTTTCCGAAAGCCAGGAAAATAATGATAAATCATTATCTATAGAGCAACTTCTAAATGCAGTAGGTCAAAAGAGTGCTGGAGAGTCAATTGATACACTTAAACAAGTACTGCAAAACACCTTAATTGATGGATTCTCCTCATATCCCCAAAACAGCAACCAAGCCACAACTCAAGTTTTGGCGAAGCTTCCCAGCCTATCACAAAGCAGGCTCGAAAAGCTGCGAACGGATGATATACCAAAACTGCTACGTATTGACAGTGTGGCAAAGGTCAAGAAGCAAGTTTGGCAGGGCCAAAGTCCCTTTACTGAAGAAGCACAGAATTTATATTTTATTCAGAAAGAAATCGACAAGCAAATCCAGAAAAACATCGAAGCGGCAAAAGAAAGAAGGTGGAACAAACATATACAACCTTTGAGAGATGAAATCGAAATTCTTTTGTCTCCCTATGGAGATTTTCTACAAAAGTATATCACGTTGGACGTTAAGAATCTTAGCTTAGGAAACACTTCCCCTTTGGGTAAAGTGATTCACGAATTTGAAAAAATCAGATACCAAGTAAAAACCGAAGCAGAGCAATCAGCACCCCAAACGCCAGCAGAAATAGGGCAGGAAAATAAAGCTATAAACAAGCCAAACCGCAAAATCTTTGGTGACAAATTTGAAGCATGGGGTTTTTCGATAAATTACAAGAATTTATGGTATAAAATAAAGAACTGGCCACGTGTAGTAAAGAGAATTAAAGCAATTAGAAACTTTATAGAATGCAAGCTAAAAAAATAGGCTTTTGGCTAGCGGTTGGTGTTGAGGGAATTGGAAGGAGTTGTAGAGAGCGGGAGTGAATAAGTGGAAGATTTTTATGTGATATGGCATTGGGTTGGAGTTTACTACTGGGTACTATTAGTCGTAGCGGTATTATTCGCCCTTTTGTTGATGTCTGCTTATAAGTTTGAGCGGTGCTACATTCATCAATTTAAGCCGGTGGACGAGACGAAGCTTCCGTCGCCGAGTTTTTATACTCGTGAGATGAATAATAAAGCCCGCGAGATAGGTTTTGAATGTTGTGGGTGGTATGTTCCGGATATAGGGAAGCTGTACCAGTGCACCGTGACATTCTGGATATGGCCCGATAAGCTGACGCTGCTGGTGGTAGGAGGCGGGAAGTTAGTAGGCATTGATTACAAGATAACTTCTCTGTGCAGCAAGCCCGTTGAAGGAGCTGTGCTTGTTACCACAGATCAGATAGGTGAGGTGGACATTTCCGGTGTTTTTGACAAAGAGTTTCTTGTTCACGCAGATTTGGAGGAGCTTTGGGAACAGCACAAGTCGAGAGTGGCATTTTTTAAGGGGAAGGTTGAGAAGTTTGACCGGTCGGATATTCTGGCGGAATATGAGTCGCTGAGGCGTCGGTACGTGAATGTTCTGGTCGATTACGGGATGGCGAGGTGGCTTGATAAAGGTCGTGAGGAGTGGCGTCATACGGTTAAAGGTTCGTTACAGGGATACATTAACTTTCGGAGAGAGTCCCGGAAGTTCAAGAAACAAAGGAAACGGTTTTCGAGAAGGACACCCGGCGAGGGGATAGGCGGATTTGGTTCGATGGGTATTTTTACGAGGGTCCGCGACCTTTTGATGCCGCCTTGGTTGATAGTCAAAGATGCCGGTGTGAGTTCTGGTGACGTGGTACTGGATTTTGGCTGCGGGGACTGGAGCTGTTCGATTGCGGCAGCGAAAGCGGTGGGTGCTGAAGGTAAAGTTTATGCGCTGGACGTACATCCGGATGCATGTGAGAAGGTAATGAAGCGGGCAAAGAAGAAGGGTTTAAAGAATATCGAGACGATAGAGTCGGACTGCATGACGGGATTAAGCGATGAATGTGTTGATATTGTCTTTTTTCACGAGGTCTTACACGCGTTGGGTGATAAGAAACAGAGGGTGCTGAAGGAGTTATATCGTGTGCTGAAAGATGATGGGGTATTGTCTTTCAGCGAGCATAGCATGAAAGAAAAAAAAGTAATGGCATTGGTGACGGGAGGGGGTTTGTTCAAACTGTTGAAAAAAGGTGAAGACCTGTATAGATTTATGAAGGTTGCGGAGTGAGGTTTGCTGTGAATACAAAGCTGTCTACATTTGCCAATGGCTTTTTCAGGAATTGTCGACGTTTAATTTTTTTCATGCTCTGAAAGACACTTTAATTTTTCCGGCTGTCGTTATGGGAGTAATACTGTATTTCCGACGGCAGCTTTTTTGTTTATATGTATTCGATGGTAGCGGGGGGCTTTGGTGTCAGGTCGAAGAGGCAGCGGTTGACGTCCTTTATCTGTATGATTCGCTGCGTGATTTTGTTTAGTTTTTTCCAGGGCAGCTCGGTGGCGGTGGCGGTTCGGGCGTCGGTGCTTTCGAGGCATCTTACGACGATAATCTGGCCGAACTCGCGCTTGTTGTCGCGGATGCCGGTGGCGCGGTCGTTGAGCAGGACGGCGAGGTACTGGAACGCTCCGGAGTCGCCGAGCTCTTCTTCGACGATGGCGGTCGCGGTTCGGACGGTTTCAAGTCTTTGTTCCGTGATTTCACCGACGATTCTGGTAGCGAGGGCAGGGCCGGGGAAGGGTATTCTGTTGGAGAGTTCATCGGGCATATCGAGGAGTCTTGCGACTTCGCGGACATCGTCTTTTCTGAGAGTTTTTAGCGGTTCGATGACGGCGTAGCCGTAGGCGGCTTCGGGGTCGATGCCGATTTGTTCGAGGATGTTGTGCTGTCTTTTTATACCAGCGACGGTTTCCTCGATATCGGTGAGGATGGTGCCGTGAAAGAGGAACTTTGCCTTGGAGTCCTTGACAAGTTTTGAAAAGACGTTTGCGTAGAAGGTGTCGGTGACAGCCTGTCTTTTTTGTTCGGGGTCGGTGAGTCCTTTTAGTGCGGAGAGGAATTCGTCGCGGGAGTCGACGAGTTCGACGGGAATGCCCATTTTTGCGAATATATCGACGACGTACTTTGGTTCGTCTTTTCTCATGAGTGCGTTGTCGACAAAGACGGTTTTTAGCTGGTCGCCGAGGGCCTTGTGGGCGAGGACGGTGACGAGGGAGCTGTCTACGCCGCCTGAGAGTGCGTTTATGGCAATTTCTGAGCCGACGGTTTGTTTGATTTGTGCGATTTGCTCATCGATGAACTTTTTGTAATCCATTAGGGCCTCCTTGTAGGTTTTTGTTTAGATTAAATTATTAAGGTGGAGAGGCTAACAGTTTCTGGATGTGATGTCAAGGGGGGAGGGGAAATTGAAAATCAAAGATGAAAGATAAATTAGACCCAAGACTCAAGACCGAAGACGAAAGTGAATTTGGAATTGAGGTGAAATGTTTTCATGAATTATTCCAGCGTTTCAGTGTCATTAATTATAGTGGTTTTTTTGCTCAATATCGTGTGCCCAACCAGTCTCCTCCTGCTTGAACCACTTCCCGCAACTTCGTGATAAGGTCCTCATCAAAACATTTATACTTTCGCATTAAATTTTCGTTGATCTCCAATAAGTCCCCTGAAATCACCCGGAAAGTATGTATTTGTGTGCCGTCTTTGTATATATAAACCTCTATAAATTCGTGTGACCCTGTACGGATAGGATGAGGGTAGGTTGACTGGATTACATATTCAACGGAGCTTAGGAGGCGGGCAACATTGTCGATTGTCTGTCGCTCCTTTATTTCGATGTCCTCCTTGACTATAGCCTCATCCAGCATATCGTCCCAGTCGCAAAACTCATTGTGTATTTTTAGACTGTCAGAATTCTGCAGACTTCTGATCATAGATGTAACATCTTTCTGCGCAAATGCTTTTAATATACTTATCATAATCAACAAGGATAAAATTGAGAAAGCGGCGATTGCTGCTATAGTATAACGATTTTTCAGGTTTGAGAACGGTAGTAATATTTTCTTTCTTTTGCAACTTCGCTGTATAATCTTCATTGTGATGAATAAAACAACTGCTCCAACAGCAACTATCTTTATAAGAAAAGTAAAAGTCGAGGCGGGTAAATTGACCATTTTTTATCTTTCCATGTTCAGGCACTGGGTAGTTTTTTTAGCCAGATTTTATCAGGGGGGGCGTAAAACCGGAATTTCTCAAGGATACCGAGCTCGTCATTATAAAAGAGCACCCGCTGAGGGCCTAACTGGTTGGCAACAGGGCTGTCAATCAAGTTGCTGGAATCGGAAGCACTCATTTGAAGCAGGACACGGTTATTAAATTCGCGCAAGGTCTGGCGGTCGACGACCCTTTCGACCGTATTGAAGGTATCAGCAGCGATAATAGTATGTATTCCAACCGACGGCCCTCCACGGATGATATCGGCTAACTGCCTGTCGATGCTCAGGGCGTTTGCGTCCGGACGAACGCTCCAGTCATCTTCGTTTCTATAGAGCATGCGAAGGCGCTGCAGGCCGGAAATGAAGAGGAATTGTGTTTGGGTGCTGTCGTAACTGCTGTCGTCGAGGCGTTTTTGTACTTCAAGTGCCAGTTCGGGTATGACATCTTTGATTTGACTGGGCTTGGGGAAGCTGCATTTGTGGGGGAAGAAGGAGTCAATGGTCTTTAGTTTTGCGTCAATGGAAGAGTCCGGTGGACTGCCGTCGAGGATGATAAATTTAGCGGCATCGGGCGAAAGCTGAACCAATAAACTTAATAAGGCGGAACTTAAGATGCCGGTCACAGCAAAATCCTGCTGGCCGACGATAAGAAGATTGGCGCCGTTCTGGCGAGTCCAAATAACAGCGGTAGGGTCTTTTATGGTAACGGGCTCTCCGAGCCATGCGGCGGGAGGGTGCTTAGCGGGATTATCGTTTTTAAACGGGTTTTGTATAGCTTTAGCCAAAAGGGAATTGTTCGTGATATCTGCGGGGACATTTCCTTCAAATATAATCATGGGTTCGTGAGAGAGAACCAATTGTTTTGGAAATTCGAGAATACTTTCGAGGTACCGGTCCTGTGATGTTTTGGGCAGCCAGGCAACCTGGAAAGGATTATTTCCAACAACCATTCCACCGGCATCGTTATATATGGCCTCACCGGGGCGTGACAAAAGTCTTGCGACAACGTTATCTTCGTTCAGGATAATTTGCGAATCCATTTCGGAGCACTGCAGCGCAATTCTGACAGCCATTTGTCCCATTATACTCCGCGGTATGCCGGAGGTTCCGGCGAGGCTTTGTGAGCCGAGAATTATATGAATGCCGAAAGCACGTCCCTGTCGAACGAGTTTTTCGAGAAGGATTGTGGATTCCTGCGCGATTTTGTCGTCGCTGGTAAAGAGGACGTGAAATTCGTCGATAATCAGAACGGTGCGGGGCAATTTTTCGCCGGTAGCCTGCCGGTAGGACGCGATGTCCTGCACTCTTTTGAGACGGAACTTTTCGCCGCGAAGGTTCATTTCCCCGTCGAGTCTCTGGAGGATGCTCAAACCAAATTCACGGTCACTTTCAATCGCTACGACCCTTGCGTGAGGGAGTTTGTGAACGGCATAACTTTTAAATTCGACGCCCTCCTTGAAATCAATCAGATAAAGCTCCACTTCGTCGGGCGAGTACCATAATGCCAGGTTAGTAACGATGATATGGAAGAGGGTGGATTTGCCGGAACCGGTTTTTCCCGCGATGAGCATATGCTGATTAACGCCTTTTCCGAGCTGCAGATATTGGAGTCTTTTTGCGCCAGCGCGTCCGATTGGTATCTTAATATCAAAGGTGGTGTCGGCGCTCCATCGGTCATTCTCAGAGGGGGTAACAGTTTCAAACGGGACCTCGACTCTGCTGGAATCGACACTTGCCCTTCCGACCTTGCACACCAAATCAGTCAAGAGCTCTTCCGAAGGGGGGGAGTCCGGTTCGAACGGGAAGTTTTTTAAAATCTCGTTTTGCCATACGAGGTGTTCTTTGTGATGTACCAAGTGAACGCCGTTTAATTCGAGCTCTCGCGTCGAGATACCTTCAGGTAATTTTTGGGCATGGTCAGAAACAATGAGAGTATAAACACCGCATCTTGGCCCGCTGTTGATAATGCTGGTCAATCGCCGGAGCGACTCATCGGTAAAATTAGTGGGGAAATCCGCGATTACTAAAAATCTGTAGGGCTCAGCAAGTTCCCCGGCCTGCAGGTTATAAGCCTCTATAGTTTCAAATTCATTGCGGAGATACTTTTGAATAACATTTTCCATGTGGGTAGTAAGTTCGGTAAGGCATCTCTGTATGTGTTCGCTGTCGGTCCATATTCGTCCGCCGACAAGGGCCTTGTGATAATCGACAGCGTGCATGAAGCCGACGAAATTTTTTCCCAGTCCGACAGGGTCAAAGATATTAAAATGAACCTGTCCGGCAGGCACAGAAGTGAAGAGGCGTGCCATGACGGCCTTTACGAGGTTAATTGCGGAATCTCTGGCGTTTTGCGGGGTTTGTATTAATAAAGAACAACGATTTGGGAAAGCTAATATTGCCGGCAAAGTAACGGTATCAAGTTCTTTAAGGCCTGTTTCCATTAATTGTCTTACGGGTTCGGCAATTTGTTTAAAATCAAGTTCGATTTTCCCAAAGCGTATCAACCGTTTTTGTGTTTTTTCGGGGTTCCACTGTGACCATGCGGGATTTTGCCAATCATAAGATAGAGCCTGGTCAAGCTTTTGAGTTTCATCGAGCAATTTTTTGACGGTATTTAGTCTGTCAAGCCAGTATTCTTTAAGCCTCTGGCAGCTGGAATCATGCTCACTTTCTATTTGGTCTATTCTTTTTGTGAAATTTTTGTTAATTTCAGTTAATTTCTCATCATATTCTTTTTTACAAGCTTTTTGTTCTTCGTCTTTCTTCAGTTCAATTTGAGCAAGTTGTTTACTAAAGCGGTCCTGGACCTCGCCGTGCTGCCGAGTGTATTTTTCACCTGAGTTTTTAATTAGGTTTTCGTTTTTTTGTTTTGCCGCCGCTTTGGACTTCTCATATTTTCCCGTAGCGGCATGCTTTTCATTTTGGCAGTCTTGTCTTGCTTTTAAAATATCCTGTTCAATTCGTTCCAGCGAATTTTGAAGGTGTTTGTCCAGGGCGGTGTTAGTTTTGTCGATAGCCCGGCAGATAATGTGGAAGTTTTGTCTTATCTGGGACAATGCTTTTTTTCGCAAAAACTTTTCGGCAATTATCAGAAGTATAATTAAAAGCACCAACCCGCCGGATAATATCAGGGCGAAATCCGAGGTTTTCCATTCCAAGCTCGTGTTTATCAGCCAGATAGTAATAGTAAATATTATGCAAATTAAAACGGCGATTATATAGCGGCTGGGATTAAGGAATAATTTTGGCAAAAAGAGCCTGGACAATACTTGTAAATGAAGTTCGACAAATTCCTTTTGCTGCTGGAAGAATTCCATTGGGTCGTGTTTAGCCTCGATGTCCGACTCGGGTGGCGTGGGGGGGCTGTCGTTGAAGGGGATGTTGTAATCGGAAAGAATTTGTTGAGCAGTTTTATTGAGTTCATCAAGTTGCGATTTTGCGGAGGAGACAGACTTTTTAATTTCTGCCGTATTGTTTTTATACTTTTTTAAGTTTCCCTCTCCTACGACCTCAGCAACCATCATTTCATATTCATAATTTTCCTTAAAATCAGCGAGTTCAGTTTCGGTATTGTCTGCGGCCTTTTGTTTTTCCGCTTTGGTTCGTGTTATAAGGGCGAGTTTTTTCCCGTCGTAGTCTTTTTGTATTTTTTCAATTTGATCCCGGACGTCCGGCTGAAGTCGACTAATTTCAGACTTATAATCGTTATTAAGCTGCTCTTTTGCCTTTTGGTACGAAGTCTCAACCGTTTTTTTCGTTGTGTGGTAATCAGATTCAATCCGGCTGACTATGGGCTCGACGCACGGGGAAGAAATTTTAATTATATCGTGCAGAGCGGCCTGTTCCAAATCAGGATAGTCGTAGTCGGGCCTTAGCGGCTGCTGTTTTAGATAGTTTTCTAACGAATCCATTGGTCCGGTCGACATTTTCTCAAAAGTCCGTTCCAAAAAATACTATTTATATAAAAAAACCCACCGACTTAGCCTGCATGGTATGCAGAAGAAGTCGGGTAAGTTCATTCTCTAAGTTCAAATCGGATTCGATTAAGCATTGCACCTATGGTATCGAGGGCGGTTTCTGCTTTTTTGATTTCGGCAGACAGTCTGGTCATGAACTGTTCTTCGAATTGTCTGCTTTTCTCGTCTTTCCAGAATGTTTTTGTTTGTTGCCAGATGATATTCATGTCTTTGGCAGAGAGTTTTATTTTGGCAGAGCTTTCATAAATGCCCATATTCTATCTCACCTCGGTATCTTTCAGCTAAACATTTTACTTTCTACACCGATTGACTCGGCGGTTTAGGCCCGACGAACTTATTATCAGCATTAAAGACAGCGAGCACCAGATTATTTTTAAGAATGACCAACCAAGCCTGCGGCAAGGACAGAATCTGCTCCATGGCCGGGGAACTCTTTACAAAGTCTGAGATTTCGCAAACTGAACAGTCGGCAGAGGCGTCCGGCTTAACAGGGCCTGCGTACCATTTGATTTGGGTATCAGAAGCAGGGGTCAAATTTTCGAGATAAATAAAATCAGAATTTTCAATGGAGCGGTCAAAGAGCAGCTTGTCACTGCCGGAAGATGAAGCTGTATCGTTCCTGTTGTTTTTAAGTATTTCCAATATCTCATCGCTGAATTTTAGGTTCTTAAATTGATTAAGGAACAGTTTTTCAGACGGAAGGTCTGATGTCAAATTTTTCAGCGGATGTTTTTGGCGCAGGTCTTTACAGAGTTGTTCCATATCGGTCGATGGGGGCTGTATATTATCTGCCACACTGGTCCGGGCCGATATTTCATCACCGGCACTTGGTCTGACAGATACATCCGATTCAGCAGTTGAAGGGGTTGACACATTCACATAAGCTTCCAGGTCGCAAATCATCTGGTCGATTTGGGCTGTTTTATTTGGGAAGTCTATATGAATGAAATTAGACAGGCCCTGTAACGCCCCCCTGCAATTATAGCTTTCTTTTTCGAGTTTAGGTATCCAACTGTGAACCTTCTTCAATTTATCTTCAGCCTCATCATATCGGTTTTGGGCGGCAGTGAGGGCCTTTAATTCATCCATATAATAATGCCCACCGTCGGGTGACTTTTCGAGATACTGTTTTCGTTTCAAGTCAAGCTTAGCCTTGGCGAGCTTTTCTTTTCTTATTCTGAGCTCTTTTTTCCAATAGGGATTTCGGTCATGTTTAAGCCAGTCAAGAGTATGGAGAATTTCGAAATCGGCGTCGTCAAGCGCGACAGAGATTTTCCTTGCGAGATTGCAAAGGAAAGTTCGCAGGTTTTTTAATGTCTCGATAGATTCAATTCGTGCAGAACCGTTCATTGCGACACCTAATGCCTACCAAGATAATCTTCGATGTGCCGGGCTTTTTTATTTAAGAAGGGGACGTATTGCTTTGACAGTTCCAAGAAACGGCTGAGGGTTTTTATTGACATATCAAACTCTGCTATGAATTTTCTCTGTTCCTGGTCATCCCATTTTTGCTCAAGCTGGTGCAATTTGGTACGGACTCTGCCGACGAGAGATTCAATTTCACTATTGAAATGGTTGAGTTCTTTCGCAAATCTTCTCAGTTCTTCAGGGTCGACATTAGCTTTTGCCATAATTTTTTTTATGAATTAAAGTGGTTATTCAAATTTTCAGTACAAGCCGAGTTTTCCCATTTACACCCACTTAACTACACCGCCAGCCCTCATTTTTACGTAAAGTATCAAATCTATGTTAAAAAATCAAGCTTTTTGGCGGGTTCTCAAAGGTTTTTCGGCCGGGGGAAACCTGCAAAAATCATCCTTTTTTCGTTTGCCGGTTGAGTTCTTCCAGTTTTAACGGACGAAAATCAATTAAATAGATTGTACAGGCCCTATGCTATCAACTCAATATCCATTGCGCTACTTTAATATTGGGAATCCAGGCTAAGAATTTGGAAATTTTGAAAATTTTTTTGTTGTTGGTGGAGTTAGTTATCGGGTTTAAGAGGGAGGGTTTGTTTGGTGTTTGAGAAGCTATTTCAGCGGATGAAATAACAGGTTGGGGGGAGGAGTTAAGCTGGTGATTTTTGGATTTTCGGGGATGTTAAGTTAGCCAAAATCGGGTTGGGGTCGTATGGATATGAGGTTTGAAGAAAGTTTAAAGTGATTTTGGTGTGTTGGCCGATTGGGGGGATGAGACAAGTGAAAAAAGAGTGGCTCTTGGAAATGACCAACAGGCCATATTAGTTCGAAGCCTGGCTTGTCCGACACGAGTGAGCACACAAGTCAGAGCGTAGTCGGGGCATGGTCAGGTGATGGGCTAAGGCGTTAAAGGAAAGAGCCACATAAGCAAACCGGGAGAGCAGGAGTCAGCTCTCCCGATTTTTTTGATTTGTGTTTTCCGGAGCATTTTGGGAGTTAAGATTTTTGTCAGCGGGAGATTTTTTTGGGGTTGACGTGGTTTGGGGTATTGGTTATTCTAATTATTTGTGAGATTTTGAATTTTGGGGTGCGCGGGAGCTTAAATTGAAGGGGTTATAGAATGTATATTTTACTGATAGTAGGTTTTGCGATAGTGGCGTTGGGTTGGATAGCCTATGGGATATGGCGTTTGAAGGAGCATATTGACGAGAAGAAGAACCCTGAACTGAAGGAGGAGAAGGAGACGACGGAACATCTTAAGGAGGTGAAGTCGGGATTCGAGGACTATATAGAGAAGATGAAGGGGTTCGAGAAGAAGACATATAAGCGGGAAGATTTGCAGCGTTAAAATTTGTTTGGGGGAGGAACTTTTGGGGGTAGTAATTGTTCTTTTCATTGGGTGTTCAGGGGGTTATAATCGGTTCGTTAATTGGCGAATGAGGTACGAAGTATAAAAATTTGAGGGGAGAAATTATGGGCGGTAGTAAAGTTAAGCGGCCGAGCGAGAGCGCGGTAGAGGCGCGATATCTTTTGATGCCGGACCATGCGAACCCTTATGGTACGGCATTCGGGGGAGCGATAGTGGCGTGGATAGATATGGTAGCGGCGATGTCGGCACAGAAGCACTGCGGGAAGGAAGTAGTGACAGCGGGTATAGATTCGCTTGTGTTTAAGGAGCCGATAAAAGTTGGCGACCATGTTGTTCTGAAGGCGTCGGTGAACTATGTGGGTCGGACGTCGATGGAGGTCGGGGTACAGGTAACGAAGGAGAACCCGTGTACCGGTGAGAAGGCGATAGCGACGACGGCCCATCTGGCGTTTGTGGCGTTGGATTCGGAGAAGCGTCCTTGTGAGGTGGAGCCTGTGGTGCCGGAGACGGATGAGGAGAAGAGGCGATATGAGAACGCGAAGATTCGAGTCAAAGCGCGGAAGGAACTTTTAAGGAGAATAAAATGAGTGAGGTGCCGCCGATATTGTTGTCGTCGATAATATGCGAGAAGGTGATATTCGACAGGATTACCGGTAGTCCGACGATAGTGAGTATAATACAGCAAGTTGGAGCACCGAAGTATCCGGTTCGGTATGCGCAGTTGGTGTTTTTCTGTGAGATGACGAACGGGCATGGTAAGACGGCGATGAAGATACGTCTGGTAGACGACGAGGCGGACGAGAAGGTGATATTCGAGCAGGGGGGCGTGGTGGAGTTTAAGGACGTTAAGCAGATAGTGACATTGGCGTTGAATCTTCAGGGCGTTGTTCTGCCGCGGCCGGGTGAATATCGGTTTCAGTTGTTTTGTGAGGAGCGTTTGTTAGGTGAGCGTCGGATAGTTTGCAGGAAGATAGATTTGCGTCGGCGTGGTGAGGGAGGCGGCGGCAAGGCGGCAGGAGGGAGATGAGGTTGAATGTCAGGGCGATTTTTTGTTTGAACAGGAAAAGAAAGGGGTGGTAAGAATGGACTGGCGACGTCGTGACATATTGAAGGCGATTTCAGCAGCTGCGGCGGCGAAGGTCGTATTGGGCGGCGGCGAATTGCTGGGGATGGGCAGTAAGATGGAGGAAGGTGAGCTAAAAGGTAAGATGCCGAGGCGGACTTTGGGTAAGACAGAAGAGGATGTGTCGATGATAGCATTTGGGGGTATTGTGGTGATGGATGAGGAGCCTTCTCACGCGGCGGAGGTTGTGGCCGAAGCGGTAGAGAAGGGTATAAATTATTTCGACGTTGCACCGAGCTACGGAGATGCGGAGGAGAAATTAGGGCCAGCGCTAAAGCCTTTCAGGAAAGATGTATTTCTTGCGTGCAAGACTGGGAAGCGAGATAAGGCAGGTGCGAAGGAGGAGCTGGACGCTTCTTTGAAGAAGCTGGAGACGAAGCGATTTGACCTTTATCAGCTTCACGCGATAACTGACGTTGAGGAGGACGTGAAGGCGGCGCTGGGCAAGGGCGGCGCGATGGAGACAATTTTGGATGCCCGGAAGGCGGGAGTGATTCGTTATATAGGTTTTTCGGCACACTCGCCGGAAGCGGCGCTGGCGGCGATGCGGGAGTTTGATTTTGATACGGTGATGTATCCAGTTAACTTTGCGTGTCACTTTAATATGGGTTTTGAGACGGAAGTTTTGGCGGAGGCGAAGAAGCGGGGTATGGGAATAATCGCGTTGAAGGCGCTGGCGAAGCAGCGGTGGCAGAGCAATGACAGGCGGGGTTATAAGAAGTGCTGGTATGAGCCGGTGGACGAGAGGGAGTTGGCGCGGAAGGCACTTAGCTGGACGTTGTCTCAGGGTGTTCATGTTGCGATACCGCCGGGAGAGGAGAGTCTATGGCGGCTTGGGGCAGAATTGGGTCCGGTGTGCAAGGCGCCGACGGAGCAGGAGATTCTGGAGCTTCGCGTGGCGGCGTCGGGCTGCAAGGCTTTATTTGCGTGATTGGATGTAAATGATAGAGATACCGGAGGACGAGCTTGTTTACAGGTTTTCTCGCAGCGGCGGGCCGGGGGGACAGAACGTTAACAAGGTCAATACGCGAGTGACGTTGTTTTTTGATGTGAAGGGTTCGGGTGTTTTTTCGGAGGCAGAGAAGGGACGGATACTGAGACGGCTACGAACCCGCGCGGACAAGAAAGGGGTTGTGCGTGTTGTTTGTCAGAAGTGTCGGACGCAAAAAGCGAACCGAGAAGGAGCGTATGAAAGGCTGAGTGGGCTTTTGGAGGAGGCACTTCGGAAAAGGCTGGTTCGTAAGAAGACGAAGGTGCCGGGGTATGCAAAGGAGAAACGTTTGGCCCGGAAGAAACGGCGTGGTGAGTTAAAAAAGCAAAGAGGACGAGTGAATTTAGAATTAGGGGGGAGACAGAAGACGGAAGGGAGATTAAATATTCAATAAAAGAGCAAAAAGACAAAGTAAAATGCGAAAAAGTGAGCGGCGAGCCAGATGTGAGTTGCGGGTCAGGTTTGGTCTAAGTTGTTATCTGACAGGGGTTTGTGGCCGGAAGCGCATTAATATTAGCTGGTAAGGAGAAATTTCTTGATTTTTTTGGTGTAGTGTGGTAGATTTGGTTTTGGAAGGAGAGTAAATCCGTAAGGGTGAACAATTTATTTATTGGAGGAGTTAAAGGAAAGGCCAGTTGAATCCGAGGTTTAGGGTATAATTCCGAACTCTTGGCTTAGAGTAACATGCGGAAAAGGTGGGAGGCGTAGATTTCTCAGGCCGATACCCATCTGAGAGAGGATAAAAGTCAAGTCTTAAAGTTACTGAGGCAGGCGCGAATTGTGTTTTTGGTGAGGGTCACGCGCGGCGGCTGTGTGATTATTTTGGTGCCTGCGGGAATTTGTGATTATATTTGTTTATATATAACGTAAACGTGTAAGAAATATTTTAATCCTTTTATTCTCAAGGAGGTCAAAATGAGAAAGAAATTATGTTTTTTAATGAGTATTTTGTTTGTGGCCGGCATTTGTGTGACGGCGAAGGGCGCTACGCCGATAGATGACCCGAACTATAACCTCAGCTTTGAGTGGCATTGGCCGGACATAGACGGTGTGGTTACGCAGATATACGGGCATACGGGAATAGGGGAGTTTCCACCAACCCCCGACCCATGTGAGCCGAATCAAGGTGTATGGAACTGGCTTTCGACAGGGAACGGATTTCAGGGAGTGGATGTATTTTGCCCGTACGCTTACGACTCAAACACCCATTGTCACCAATGGCCTGCGGCGGACGGCATTGTCTACGTTTACCTTCAGCACCTCGGTTACGGCATCAAGCAGGTCCTTGACGGTAACGACGCTAACGCGGTGATAACAGCCGGCCGGCAGTACACGATGAAATTTGATGCACTGGACATGGGAACCACAGGAATGCGAGGTGAGTTCTATTCTGCGAGCACAAACCCCATTGTCAGCAAGTCTTTTATTCTGCCGGAAATATTCCGGGAGGAGACCGATTGCGACGCGGGCTATACCGTGTTAGAGAGTAACTGCGTAGATTGGCACTATGACCTGACGGTGTCATTTCTCTGCTTAGGGGGAGAAGACTATGAAGGCGATACGCTGTCACTCCGATTTGAAACTAACACCGGCGGCAATTACGCGTTCATGGACAATGTTCGGCTGGAATGGATGTGGCTGACCACCGGTTATTACCCCAACCCGGAAGATGATGCCGAAGATGTGGCACAGGATAAGGTCCTTAGCTGGACACCAGGCTTATGGGCGCAGGCGGTTGATGCGCACGAGGTTTACTTCGGGACGAGTTTTGCCGAGGTCAGCGAAGCCGATACATCTACGGCGGTCATATATCGGGGTGTGCAGAATCGTGACGTTAACTACTATGATACCAGCGACTATTATCTGGACGTTCTCGGCGATTCCAACGGCCTTGTTTTAGGTAAGACTTACTACTGGCGGGTGGACGAGGTCAATGAGGACTTTGACGGTCCAGAGGCAGCGGCGCCGGATGCGGAAGGCCGGTGGAAAGGAGATGTCTGGAGTTTTGAGGTCACGGGCTATGCAACGAACCCCTCTCCGGAGGACGGGGCGGAAGATGTATCTATTTACGCGGAATTGTCCTGGACGCAGGGAACGTCTTCCGGGAGTCATGATATTTATTTCGGGACAGATTCCAACGAAGTCAACGAGGCAGATAATGACTCGAATGTTTTTGTATGGAACCAGGCCTATGAAGCGAACAGCTGGGACCCACCGGGGATGCTTGACCTTAAGCAGACATATTACTGGCGAATTGATGAGGTCAACGAAGCTCAGGAGAGGGTGATAAAAGGAAAGCTGTGGAGCTTTACAGTAGCCGACTATCTACTGATAGACGACATGGAGGCTTATGAGAGCGGTGTCAATGAGATATTTAACACCTGGGAGTCAGATTGGGAGACCAGCACAGCAAATATTTTGATTCAAACGGATGCGAATTACGTCCATGAGGGCGATAAATCGATGATGTACTACTATGATAACTACTCCTATCCCTATGTGGCTCTTGCCGAGCGTACATTCGCTAGTCCGCAGGACTGGACGGTGGCAGGCTTTAAGGTTTTGACGCTTTACCTGCGGGGACGCTTTGATAACGATGCAGGCTCGGTCCAACCGATTTATGTCCAGGTTTCCGATGGTACGAATACGGGCACTGTCCAATACGAAGACTCGAATGATTTGATTAGAGGCTGGGCCGGCTGGCAGGAGTGGAACATTGAACTGCAGGAGTTTGTTGACGACGCT
>Ga0307378_10005803_pt1 | contig 17079 bp, 9 predicted proteins | sample UN1MG_FD_202238 | JGI IMG/M metagenome (GOLD analysis project Ga0307378, IMG submission 202238) | Soil microbial communities from Risofladan, Vaasa, Finland - UN-1 | ecosystem: Environmental > Terrestrial > Soil > Coastal area > Acid sulfate soil | place: Finland: Risofladan, Vaasa | collected... | reverse complement strand
ACCGGCCTTCCGCAGCGCTTCGCGCGCCGCGCAGGTCAGCAACATGGGGGCGGTCAGGTTGATCCGCAGCGTGCGTTCCCACCGGTGCGGGTCGAACTCGTCGAGCGTCATGCGCTCGAAGACCGACGCGTTGTTGACCAGCACATCCAGGCGGCCGAAGCGGGCCAAAACGTCCTGGGGCAGTTGTCGGGCTGCCGCGGGCTCCCCCAAGTCGGCGCGGAACACCTCCGCCTGAGCGCCGGCGGCACTGCACTGCTCGGCGGTTGCCCGGGCCTGGGTCTGGGAGTGCAGGTAGTGCACAGCCAGGCGGCACCCGGCTTGCGCCAGGCGCAGCGCGATCGCCCGGCCCACACGGCGACCCGCCCCCGTTACCAGCGCGACTCGGCCATCAAGCTCCATCGGGCGGCTCCCATCGCCGGTTGTACCTCACCCATTGCAAGCACAAGCCGTGGGCCGGGGCCGTCGGTCCGGCCAGCCCGCGATCACCGGTCGCCAGGATTTGTCTAACCCGTTCAGGCGGCCAATGCCCCCGGCCGATTTCGACCAGTGTGCCCACCATGGCGCGAACCTGATTGTACAGGAACCCGCCGCCCTGCACGTCGATCAACAGCTCCGCGTAGCGCCGCCGAATCCCGATCCGGTGAACGGCCCGCACGGTGGAGCGGCGTGGGCTGCCTTGGCCGGCAAAACCGGCAAAATCGTGCGTGCCGACCATGGCGGCAGCGGCAACCCGCATACGCTCTGCGTCAAGCTCGTGCCAGACGTGCCACGCATAGCGCGTTGCCAACGCCTCCGCCGGTCGCGTGGCCGTGTTGTGAATCCGGTAACGGTAGAGCTTGCTGCGAGCGTGGCGGGTTGCGTGGAAATCCGGGGGCTGCACGCACGCGTGAACCAGGGCCACGTCCTGGGGCAGACGACTCTCGAGCGCCCGCCGCAGGTTCACCACCGGGATCGAGCACGAGGTGATCAGGTGGGCGACCTGGCCATGAGCATGGACGCCGGCATCAGTTCGGCTGGCCCCGACCACGTCGACGGGATGGCGCACGACGCGCCGCGCCGCCTGCTCGACAGTCTCCTGGACGGTCCGCAAGTCCGGCTGGCGTTGCCAGCCGTGGAAGTCAGTACCGTCGTACGCAATGACCAGTTTAACGTTTCGTTGCATCGGCCCGGAATGGTAACCGAGCCGTGCTCTGGGGAACACGCACGTAGTCGCTGTCGGCGGCCGGTGCAGTCCGCGTGTCCGACGCGCAAGTCAGTCGCGATCCTCGTCGGCGGAGCCGTCAGGCGGTCGGGCGGACGACTGCCCCGGCAGGGCCGGCGGGATCGTCTCCTCGGCGGTGTAGTCGTAGAAGTCGCGGTATTGCTGTCTGAAGTAGCCGCCAGGTTGAGGCGCAGCCCCGTTGAGGACAGCGCCGACGACGCGGGCGCGGATGCGCTCCAACTGCTCGCGGGCCCGCTTAAAGGCGCCCTTGGAATTCCGGACCGCGCGGGCAACCAGGATTACGCCTTCCACCTGGTTGGCTACGACCAGCGCATCACTGATAAGCAGCGCGGGCGGGCCGTCCAGAATGACCCGGTCGTACCGCTGGGCCGCGGTCTCGATGAGTTCGCGCATGTAGTTGGAGCTGAGCAGCTCGGCGGGCGTGGGCGGCATGGGCCCGCTGGTGAGCACATCCAGGTTGGCCAGGTCCGTCTTGGTGACCAGTTCTTCGAGGCGACCCTGCCCGATCAGGATGTTGCTGAGGCCTTCGGCGTGTGTGTCGCTGAACGCGGCCCGAATAGCCGGTCGCCGAAAGTTGCAGTCGATCAGCAACACTCGCTGGGCGCCCTGGGCCAGGGTGACGGCGAGGTTGATGGCGACCGCGGTCTTGCCGTCCCCGGCGCCCGGACTGGTGATCAACAGCGTCCGTTGCGATTCCGCCGGGCCGCTGAAGATCAGGTTGGTGCGTGTCTGGCGGAACGCCTCGGCCACCAGCGAATGCGGGGCCAGACGGGTGGCCAACTCGATCTCGTCCACGTCGGCCTCCTCCGCGTCCAGCAGGGGAATGCACCCGAGCACCGACAACTGACCGGCGCGGGCCACGTCAACCGGCGTGCGAATGGTCTTGTCCGTCAACTCGCGAAGGAAGCCGAGCCCCACCGCGGCCAGCAGCGACAGCACGAATCCGCCGCCGAGATACAGAGGGAAGTTCGGGCGACTGGGTCTGAGTGGGTCGGTAGCAGGCTGCACGAGGACGAGACGTGCGCCGCTTTCGCTGCCAACGGCATGTTCCGCTTGGCCCGTCGCCAGTTCGACCTCTTTGATGTGCTCCTGAAGCCGCTCCTCGTCTTCCACCATATGCTGGTACTTGAGGAGGTTGCGGTTCAGGTCGCGTTGCTGGGCTGCGGCTTCCTCCAACTGATCCAGCGTCTGGCCCAGCATGCCGTTGAGACTCTGCACGTTCTGCTCCAGGCTCTCGATCTGGCGTGCCCGGAGGCGGTCCACCAACTCCTCGCGCTTGGCACCCTCCCTCTGGGCGTAGCCCTCGCGCAAGGCCCGGAGGCGCTCGATGTAACGATGGTTCGGCCCCAACTGATTGCGCTGGGCGGCAGTGATCTCGATGGCGAGCTCCTCGACGCGCGCCCGGTAATAGCGCAGAATCGGGTCCGCCTCGACGATGATCTGCATTTCCGGTGTGACGGGCAGGAGTCTCGGATCGACGCCTTCCACGACACGGAGCTGGCTTGCCAGCGCCTCCCGCTGGAGACTGAGATTTGTCACCGTGTTGCTCAACAACTCAATATGCCTGCCCTTCTCGTCGTACGCGGCCACGGCGGCCGGCACGTCGGTGCTTTCTCGGAAGCGTTCCAACTCCTGGCGCCGGTCCACCAGTTGGGCCTTCAGTCCATCGCGCGTGTCCTTAATATGGTCAGCTTCCTCGTAGGTTGCATCGCGGTGAAGGCTCCTGTAGCGCTCTCCATACTCGTCAGTGATCGTTCTGACGAAGAGTCTGGCTTCCTTTTTGTCTCGGCAGGCCAAAGACACCCGAATCAGATTGGTGTCGCGCACGGGAACGCTCTGGACCATCAACTCGAGGTCGTATAGACATTCCGGAAAATCGCCCTCGTACCACTGGTAGAATCCGGTCTGCTTGATCTCTGGCTTGCGCAGGACCTCCTGCAGCAGGCCGGGATGCTTGAGCTTGGCCGCCTCGGTCCGCAGCACGGCTTCCATTTGGCGCGGATCAGCCAGCTCCTCGACGACGGTGTAAATCTCCTTGGGCGGCCTCAACTCGAGGAACGCCTCACTGGTGTAAGCCGGCCAGAAGCGCCAGATCAGCGCCGTGGCGGCGCCTACCAGCGCATAGAAGATCACGAACGAAACGATCACCAGGAGCTTGCGCGCCTTGATGATGCGCCAGGCGTCCCCTATTTCCAGGCCGCCGGAAACCGCTCCCGTACCGAACGGAGCAGTCGGCGGACCGAGCTCCGCGCTGGCCGGCCCGACGATCTGCTGGGACTCAGGAATCGAACTCATCGCACACCTCTTGATGCCGAGCGACGCACCGAAGGCGACCGCGCACCTTGCCAGACAGCCGCTGGTGGGCTGCTACGGCAGTTGATCCATGGCCTCTCGGGCTTGTTGCTCGTACACAGTATTCGCCCGTCTCTGCGCTCTTTCAATAACCTCTTGGAAAACCTTGCGGGCCTCCTCGGTCCGCCCCAATTTCTTGTAGATCATCCCCAGGTGAAACCGAGCCGGCAGGCAATTCGGATCAACCCGCAAGGCCTCCATGAATATGCTCTCGGCCTCGGCGTCCCGGTCGTTCAATGAATAGACCCAACCGACCGTGTCCAACACCTCGGCCGTGGGACGTCCGATCTGTCGGGCACGCTCGGCATAAATGAGCGCTTCGCTGAACCGCTTGAATCGGTCGGCCAGGGCATAGGCCAGGTTGTTGAGCGCCTGGATGTTGTCCGGGTCCTGCTGGAGCACCTGCTCATAGGCCTTCACCATCCCCTGCTCGTCCTCCAGCAGCTCCAACGCGCGAGCTTGTCCCAGCAAGGCCATGACAAGCTCCGCTGAACCGGTGGGCGCTTGGGCCAGGACCGGCTCGAGCAGTTTCAGCCCGTCGGCGGGACTGACCGCCTCGGTGATATACGGGGCCAGAACAATCCGGAAACGCGCGGCCCTCAGAACGTTCCCGGCGTTCTCGTCCAGCAGGCGCCGCAACAACGGCACTCCGTTCCGGGCTGACACGATCTCGACCACCCGGCCGGATACGCTGGCCAGCTCAGGCAGACCCTGGTCACAGGCCTCCGTGAGCGCCGTGATGATTTGCTGATTGGCTTGCGGCAACTGTCTCAGGGCCAGGTAGGCCTCGGCCGCGTTGGTCCGGACCATGGTGGAAAGCTGTTCCGCGGCGAGGCCCTCAAACACCTGTACCGCCTCCGCGGCGCGCTGCGCGCGGGTCAGCGCGCGCAGCCACTCGGCAATGATCCCCGGCTGACGGTGTCCACTGAGTTCCGAGGCGGTCTTCAGGTATCCGGCCGCGGCGGAGAACTCCTCCCGCTCCATCAGCAGTTGCGCGAGCTGATAGGGCCAGAGCGCCTGGTTGGGCTGGCGGGCCATGAACTCGCTCGCGACCTCCTGTGCCTTATCCAACTGGTTGACGCTGTGGTACAGGCTGATCAAACGCCGTGGGAATTCCGTGTTGTTCGGCTGGAGCTGGATCAGCTCACGCCACTCGGCCTCGGCCAGTTGGACTTGCTGCCTGGTTTCGTAGAGCGTGGCCAAGGTTCGGCGCTGGGCCAGACCCACCACGCCCTGCGGATCCGCCTGCTTGGCCTTCAGCAAGTCCTCCCGCGCCTCGTCGTAACGCCCCAGCCCCATGTTGACCGTGCCGCGCAGGTGCAGGCATAAGACGTTGGCGGGCTCGTCCTGCAAGACGCGTGTGAGCACCTCGCGCGCCCCGTCCAGCTCCTTGCGGGCGATGAGCAGTTGGGCTCTGGCGGTCAGGCCGCGCGGCTCCTCTGGGAAGTCGCGGGCATACTCGTCAATCTCTTTTTCGGCGTCGCCGAGCTGGCCCAAGTCCAATAACCCCTCGATCAACGACAGCCGCGCCAGTTGAATCCTCGGCGTATCATCCGGGCCGATCAACTTGAGCACATGGCGGGCCGCCTCGACCATTGCCTCGGTTAGCTGGACGCCTTGCTCGGGTGTTCTGGCCCGTTGACGGGTGCGGCGATGGAATTTGAGCAGCTCGAACCCGATGCTCACGTGTGCCCGCCGCTGCGTGATCGCATCGTCGACCACCTGATCCACCAGGCGTTCGGCCTCTTGATAGCAGTTGAAGGCAGCCGCCAGATCACCAAGCTGCTCGTAGAACCGTGCCAGCAGGATTTGACCATCCAGCTGGGCCGCGTCTTGCAAGGCGGCCAGGTGCTTACCGAAGAACTGCTCGCCCGCCTCGCGTTTTCCCCGGGAAGCGAAGAATCGCGCCGCCACCATGGCGGTCTCGCGGTGGCCCGGTTCGATGGCCACGGCGGCCTGCAAGCACTCTTCCACCTGCGTGTCGGCGGCCGCGCCGCGCGCTTCCTCCGCCGCGCGGCGCGCCCGGTCGGCAACTTTCAGGTATAGCTCTGCAAGGCGGACCAGGTTGGCAACGTTCTCGGGCTCCTGCTCACGCAGCTTCTCGCGGGTGTCGATACCCGCCTGAGGGTTTCTTTCCTCTTCGAGAAACTCAGATTGTTCGCGGACGAGGTCATCTCCGGGGTTCTCTTTGGCCGCCCGTTCGAGGTAGGGAATCCCCTCGTTGCTCCGTCCGAGCTCCCTCAGCACCACGAACATCAGTTTGTTGGCCAGGAAGTGACGCGGGTTGGCCTTGCAGGCTTGCCCGAGCGGCTCGAGCGCCTCCTCGAGCCGCGGGGGTGACGAGGCGAGCATGGCCCGCGCGATGTACACGTTCAGGTCGGAATTTCCCGGCAGGTCGCGTTGGGCGGTGAAGAACTCGCGCAGGGCCTGTTCCGGGTCCTCCCGGGCCAGTGCGAGTCGCCCGCGGTACACGGCCCCGCCGGTACCGTCGGCATTCGACTCGGTCAGCCGTGCGCTGTACTGCTCGGCGCGTTCGAGCTGCCCCAGCAGCAGCGCTAGTGCGAACTGCTGATCGAGGATGGCCAGGAGGACTCTGTCATCGGGCTCGGCTTTTTCGAGCTCGTATTTCTCGAGCTCATCCAGGTACCGCGCGGCCTCCTGGTACCTCCTGCGCGTGGCGTAGTAGTTGTATAGCTCGCTGGCGCGCTGGCGGGGGTCGGGGATGCTCTCGATGATCTCGAGCAGCTTGGCGTCACGTTCCTCGCGGTCGGCGGTGGAGAGCACCAGGTCGAGAGCGTTCAAGTGCCGCCCATACGTGTCTGGATCCACCTTTTGCGACAGCACCCGCAGGTACTCGCGCGCTTCGTCACGCCGCTCGGTCCGCACCATCACCTGAACATACAGCCGAGTCGCTTCGACCAGTCGAGCCTGTTCGACGTTCTGGGGGTCGGTGTCCAGCACCTTGCGCAAATGCGACTCGGCTACGGCATAATCCTCCCGGTAGGCGGCCAGTCGAGCCTGGGTGAGCAGCGCGCCGACATCTTCCGCCGAGGCCTCGCTGAACAGCTCGGTCGCCTCCGAGCCGCGGTTTTCCTTTGTGTAGGCGACCGCCAGCAGCTCGCGCAGCATGGGATCGTCGGGATAGCGCTGGCGCAACGGCTCTCCGAGATCGAGTACTTCCTGGGAGCGATCCAACATGTTGAGCAGGCGGAACTTGCCCAGCCACACGTACAGGGGCGGCTCGAGTCCTTCCTGGCGATACAGCTCGATTGCCTTATCGGCGTACTCCAAGGCCGAACCGAGCTCGCCGGCCTGCAGGTACAAGCCGGCCAACCGCTCGGTAGCCTGTAGGTTGAAGCGTGGCCAGCCACGGAGGGTCTCCTTCTCCGCTTGGACGTAGGCCGAAATCGCCGCCCGAACATCGCCGTCCAAAATGGCCAGCTGCCCCCGCATCAGCGACACAAAGAACGAGGTCGGAAACTCCACGGCGGCGCCCTGCTGAAACTCGCGGGCGTACTCGAGCGCCTGGTCGCGGTGGTTCCGGCGGACCTCAGGGGGAAGCTCGTCCGGGACGTCCGTGTAGTATCTGACCGCGTCGCCGAAGGCTTGGTGGAACACCTGGGCCCGAGCGTTGACCCCCAGCGCGGCCCGAATCGACCTCAGCCCCACCGTGTCCTGCAGCGCGCTGCGATAGATGTTTAAGGCGGGTGCGTAGCACTCGACCTTCTCGGCCGGGGAAGCGGCCTCCAGTTCCGCCTGGAACAGCTTGAGCTGCACGAGGACGATGTAGCCCTCGTAGAGGGCCGGCTCGGCTTCCAACGCCTCGGAGACATAGGCGTGGGACCGCTCAAGGAGCTTGTTGACCTCATCCGCGCTCAGCTCGGTCCTTTTGCGAGTCGCCTCGAGCAGCAGGTGCTGCGCCAGGGCGAGCTTCAAGTCCACATCCTCCGGCTGGGTCGCCAGCGCTTCCTCGAGCACCTGCCCGGACCGATCCTCTTGGCCGCGTTGCCGCAGGAGTCGCGCGTACAGATCGACGAGTTCCCAGTTACCCGGGTTGGCCTGCAAGGCCGGCTGCAAGATGCCTTCGACCTGGGTATAGAGCTCATCGAGCTGCTGCTCGACGTTGGGCGCGGCCGCGCCAGGCCGCCGCGCGGCGCGCAGTATCTCCGTAGCCTGGCGTAACAAGCGCATGCCGCAGGTGACAGCCACGCGTGGATCCGTCTGGTCTAACTCGATCGCGCGCTGTATTGCCTTGTCGGCCAGCCCAGCGCTGCCTGGAGCTTCATCGGCGAGCGCGTCCAGGGCGCTGGCCCGACACACCAAAGCGAGCACGTGGTCCGGATCCAGCTCGAGGGCATCCTCCGAGTAATCACGCAACATGGTCTGGGCACGCCCCGGCTGGTAGAGCTTCAGCTCCCACAGGCGCTCGAGAAGGGCGCCAAGCACGTGCAGATCGTCCGGAGACTCGGCGTTGGCCCGTACCAGGATCTGGATGGTGTTCCCGATGTCGCCGATCTCGTAGGCGCAGCGTGCGGCCTCGACGAGGTACTTAACTTCCTTATTGACGTCGTGGGCGTTGAGGTACAGGCGGATGGCCTCATCGGGATCCCGGTCTTCGATCTGCCGGGCTTCCGCGGCGAAGACCTCCGGATCCCGCTTGGTCGCCTGAAGCGTGGCCACGGCCACGATCACGACCGTGAGGATAATGCCTGTGATGGTCAAGCCCGCCACCAGGTTCTTGTTCAGACGACGACGCCGAGCCATGTCAAAAATCCCCTACTGCTCACCGCTGGGTGCGACCGCCGTCCTTGTCGGTCGCGCCCGAATTCAAGGCCGCCCAATCTGCCAAATGATCATTCAGCAAGACGGGCATGATCTTACGCAAGAGCTTGCCCATCGCCGCGATGGATGCTTCCTCGCTTGCGTTCCGCTGAAACGAATAATCCGTGAAACGGGCCTCCACCTTGACGTAGTACGCATACCGATCGAAGAGGTTCGATTGAGCCAAGCGAACCTCGTCGCGGGTAGTCTTATACCCTCCGTTGACGTGGAAGAAATAGAGCACCTTGAATGTGTCTACCCGCGCGGAAGCGCCCGGGAGACTCGCCCGGTTGGCACCTGCCCTCTCGAAGTCGCATACCCGCACGGAAATGCCTCCATCCGGGGCGCCCACCCCCGCTATGGGTATCCTTGCCCTGCCCAGCCCAACCAGGGCCGCCCCCCCAGCCCGTACGCACTCTTCCGGAACGTGCGGCACCAGATTCGGCTTGCCGGTGTAATACGATATAAACAGGTGGGCTACGCAGGCCGGATCACTCCGCTCACGGTCGAGGTCCACGACCGTCCAGCTCAGGTACTCCCTGGTCCCCAGAGACTCGATGGCGTCCTCGGAAAGGATGTCCGGCTGGCGCGTGTGCAACCTGTATTCCGGGAGCAGCTTGCTCTGGTCCATGGTCGCCAGCGGCCGCTTCAGCGGCACGGGCTGCTTCTGAAAGTACAGCTTGAAGCGCCGGGCCAGGGCGTCCATCGTGGCCGCCGATACCAGCAGGCACGCCAGGCAGACGTAGAACCGCACGCTGCTGCCGCGCACGAGGCTACCCAATCCGCGCAAGCAGCTCTGCAGCCCGGCCGAGAGGCGTGGGCCGGTCCGCGGCAGGGCCGGAGCCGACGCTTCGGCGGGCCGGACCGGTCGCTTGGGCCGCGCCTCTGCGGTCGGCGGGCCGTGCGAGGGACCGTCATTCGTGGTCGCCGGAGTTTTCACTTGGCGCTCCGGAACGCTGCGTGTAATCCAACATTCATACGTATCAGGCAGGTTGCTGTTCGGGTTCCTGCTCCTCGACCACCAGGTTGCTCAGTACCCATCCCAGGCCGCTGAAAATCCCGAACGCCACCATGATCGTGACCAGGCCCAGCGCGGTGTGATAGGTGCCGGTGGCGTACTTGGGATCGACGAAAATATGGAGCACGCAGGTAATCGACACGCGAATGAAGTTGCAGAACACCGCGATGGGCACACAGGAGGCAATCATGATGACGCGTTGCCACCAGGGCCGCTCGGACAAGAACGTCACGGCCACGCCCAGCGCGCACAGGGTGATCGTGCTGCGCATTCCGCTGCAGGCATCGGCGATGCCGATCTGCCCGGCTTGGCCTTGGTACATATAGTCAATCAAGGATCCTTTTCGCTCAATGTAATCCAAGGGGGTAACCAAGCCCAGGAAGCCGCTGGCCACCGTGGCCGCCATCCGTCGCAGCGGGTCGGTCAGCTCGAAGTAAAGCCGCTTGGGCAGCGGGACGGCGAACAACAGGTAAAGCCAGGGGACCCAGGCCTGGCGCATGACCGGCAGCCCGCACAGGAAGACGATGATGCCCAACAAACACAGCAGCAGGCACGCGTGGCGCAGGAATGTAAACGTCAGCCACCAGAAGGAAAGCTGGTAGAGCACCAGGGCGCCCAGCAGGATGATCAGTCCCACCCAGGTATGGCGGACCGGGGCGCGTTTGATCTTGTCCCAGCGGTTGTAGACCAGCCACACGCTGAAGAGCGGGATGATCGGCCCGTGGGACCAGTCGGACTCGTGCAGCCAGGGATCAACCAGCGAGCCGAGTTGTGCGGGGAGAAAGTCGAGCAGGTTCCAGAAGGCCGCCACGAACGCCGCCGCGATGATCACCGCCCGCATCTGGGCCGACCGGTCAAACGCGATCTGGCCGGCCGGCGGCGAAGACGGGTTCGTGGCCATGCCTCTTGCTCCTGCCAGCGCTAGAAGGGCAGGCCCAGCCGCTGGGCCTCCTGGATCTTCAGCGTCTGAGGATTGGTCTTTCCATAGAACGAGTCCTGGTCCGCGAAGTTGCGGTCGTAAACGAAGCCGAACCCATAGGTGAAGCGGAACGAGTTACGGGCCACGAACAGGAACGGGGCGACGAAGTGCGTGCCGACGTTGAGGATGTCCTCGTCGCGGAGCAGCACATCGTCCTGCAAGCCGGCAAAGATGGCATCCAGGTTGACCGGGATGGTGATCTGCGTATCGGTGCCCGGCTCGCGGCGGATGATCTCGCAACGTTGCGGCCAGGCCATCACCGAGAACCCCGCGGCCATGGCGATCGCCTGTTTGACCGTGATCTCGCGATCGCCGAAGGCATACACGCCCGGTCGGTTCACCTCGCCCATCAGGTAAAACACGCCCGTGTCCATCGGTACCTGAATTGCGTCGCGGTCGCGGATAATGATGTTGTAGCGTGGATCGCCGGCCTTGAGCGCCTTCACGTCAATCTCGATCACGCGCTGGGCCAGTTCGTACTCGGGCACGTCCTCCCACTCGAATTGCGGCAGCTCGACCGGGACCTGGCTGGGCGGCTCGGCGGGCGGGGGCGGCACCTGCTCCTCCGGCCGTAGCTCCCGCGGCTCCCCGGTGACCGGGTCGAAAACCAGCGGCGCGAACGGACGCTGGCGCTCCGGCTCCTGCGGGCGTGTGGCCGGCTGCGAAGCCTGCCCCGGCGGCGCGATGATCGTCTCCAACTCCTCCAACTCTTGGGATGGCTGCGACTGGCTCGCTGGTGCCTCCTGCGGCGAAAAGCCCAGCCCCGCGAAAAAGCCGAGCGAAGAATTCTCCTGATCTTCCTCCATCGGCGGCGGAATTATGAGCTCTTTCTCAGGCGTCGGCTCTTCGGTCGGCAAGGGCGTCGTCTCGGGTGGACTCGGCTCCTCGCGCCGAATCACGTACAGTGTCTTGGTAATCGGGCTGATGCCGCGGGCCAACGCCAAGGCGTCCAGCAACCGCAGGTCGGGCTGCGTAATGGGGAAGGCCGCCTGGGCGTTCACCGCCCCCATGATCGTGAAGAAGCGTTGGCGGGGTGTCTGCACGATGACCCGTACAATGGGGTCAGGCAAGAGCCCGTCGTCGATCAGCCGCGCCGTGAGCTCCTGTTCCACCTCCTGCTCGGTCATGCCGGTGACCTTGATGGACCCGAGAATCGCCAGGCGGATGTAGCCCGTCGGACTGACTTCAAAAGCACCTTGCTCGGGCACGCCCGGGGCAATCAGGTCATTAATGATGACAGCAACCTGATCGTTGGGGCCGATGCGGTAGTCTTCATAGAGCGGTACGAGGTCTTCGGGCGTCGGCTCGGTTGCGGTGGCCAGGCCCGGCGGTGCTTCGCGCGGGGTCAGCACACGGCGGATGCCCCCCTCCTTATACTTTAAGGGGAACTGCCCCACCGCCGTCGGATCCAGGAAGCTGTTCCAGGGCGCCAGGGCGCAACCCGACAACAGGCCGACCAGGCAGCCAAGCCAGGCCACGGCCGCAAACGCACTGAGAGTCATCCGATGAATTCGCATGGCAAATTGCCCAGGGCTCGCTCACACGGGCACTTTGGCAGCCCGAGCGCTGCGAGCAGACAGTTCACACGTTCCCACGAGTCGCGGCCTTCCTGTGCTCGACGACCACGCCAAAGTGCTGGAATCTAACCAGGGCGCACGGCGGATGTCAAACGCCGTCGTCCTGCCGTTGGTGCCGCAGACAATGCCGGGCACCTGACTTACGGCCGCCCCGAGCGTTAGTTCACCGCTTCTGCCGCTCGTGGCAGGTCGCTATCTCCCAATTATCGGTCGGACGCCGGCGCTCATTTGAGGAAGGCGGCCGATCCACCCACAACAACCCGCGCCGACGCTCGCGCGGGCCGCGACCTCAGCACGCCCGCACAATCGGACTGTCCCGCACCCGGCATTGAAACCCCGGCTTTCTTTGCGCTGCTAACACCCGGCGACCCGATAGAGACGGTCATGAAAACCCCCGCTACCCCGGCCCGGAGGCGGGTGCTGATCCTCGGCGCCGGCGGCCATGGCCGCGTGGTGCTCGACATTCTCCTCCAGGCCGGGCAACACGACGTGCTCGGCTTCCTGGACAACAACCGCGAGATTCACGCCCGACGCGTGGACGGCCTGGTGGTCCACGGCAGCATCAGCGACCTGGAACGGCTCGCACGCGAGCTGGACCTGGACGGCGTAATCATCGCGATCGGCGACAATGGTGCCCGCCGTGGGCTGGCCCGGCAAATCGAGCAGGCCGGAATCGAGCTGGTCAACGCGGTACACCCTTCGGCAACAATTGCGTACAACGCCACGTTGGGACGGAACGTAGTCGTCGCGGCCGGGGTCGTGGTCTGCGCCAACTGCCAGATCGGGGACTCTGTCATCCTGAATACCGGGTGTATCGTCGATCACCAGACCATGATCGGGGAGGGCAGTCACATCTGCCCGGGCGTGCGCATCGCGGGGCGTGTCAAGGTCGAGCCGGGGGTGTTCGTGGGGATTGGGGCCACGATCGTCCCGAAGGTGACGCTGGGCTGCGAGTCGATCATCGGGGCCGGGGCGGTTGTGACCGACGACATTCCCCCGATGGCCACCGCCGTGGGAGTCCCCGCGCGACCGATCAAAGCCGCCTCGGCGTCCGAGGAGATGGCGGCAATGCTGTTGCCGGCTGACGTCTGACCCCCCCCTTTCGAGCACCGGCATCTACGAGGCGGCCGGCTCGCGTGCGGTCTCGGCATCTTGCCGGTGAAGGCGCGTGGCCACCAGCCGCCCCAGCGTCGCGCTCCGTGCCTCGATCGGCTGGATCACGACCCGTGAGAGGTCTGCCACGATCGCCTTTGCTTCCTCGCGGTACGCCTGCCCCTCGCGAGCCGCTTCCTGAATTGCCGCCGCGAGCCCAGCCCCGACTTCGTCCAACCCCGCCGTAAACCCCCGCCGCATGGCCCGCAGCGCGGCCCGCTCGAGCGACGGGCGCAGACTGCGATCGAGCAGGTACGGCAGGCCCCACGCAGCCAACACCAACCCCACGCTGTGCACCGCGAACGGCACCCCGAGGAAATCCGCGCTGCCCACGGTGGCAAGGTAGTAGCGCCGCACGACCACCCACCCGACCCAGGCCAAGGCGACCGCCGGCAGAAATACCATCAGAAACCCGGTGAGGCGGCGTAAGGTTCGTTCGAGCGCGGTTCCGGGAGCGGCCAACGCCCTCCGCAGCTCATCCTGCACCTGCTCCCTCACGAGTGTGCCGGCCGTCTGCGCCGTCGCGTCCAGCCGATGCCGAAGCGGGTCGGCCGCGACCTGCGCCCGACGGAGCTCCACCTCCAAGACATCGCGGGCGGCGTCGAGCTTGGATTGGGTCCACTCGTCCCAGAGGGGATCGGTGAGATGGGACAGTTCGCCGGCGTCTGGGGGCTGCTGCGCGGGTTGCCGCTGCTGCGACGACGTAGGCGCGTGCTCATCGTCGCCGGGCCCGCGGGCCGTCGAGGCCTCACGGTGCTGGTCTGGATCGGAACCGCTCCCGGCAACACGCTTCACCTGCCGCACAACCTGGCCCACGAAACCGCTCTCGCGAACGGCCAGCCGACCGGCCGCCGTCCGCATGGGCCACTCCACACCCTCCAGAATGGCCGTGCGGGACCGCTGCCAATGTCGCTCACCGACCGAGGCGAAATCCGGCCAGTGCCGCTCGCTCCCGAACCGGGGCAGAACGCCGTTGACCGCGCCGCGCAGCTCCAACAGCCGGGCTCGATGACCGAGGCGTTCCAGCTCGCGAACGCCGTGCTCGCGCAGGACATCCCGAATCGTGCTCTCGATCCGGTCGAACTGGTCCGGGGTGGGCAGCGGTTCGGCGACTCGGGCACAGCAGGTGCACAGCAGCAACGGAGCCTCGAAACCCGCCCCGCGCAGCATGCGCGCGAAATCGTCACGCTGGGTCGCGTCGCCCTCGTCCCAGCGGTTCATCACGAACATCCACCCGTGTTTGTGTCCCCGTTGGAGCAGCACACGCCAGCCGACGTCGTCGCGGTAGCGCTCCGGGCTGACCACGTAAACCAGCAGGTCGATGTGCGGCAACCAGCGCAGGGCACAGCGGCGGTTGTCCTCGTAGGTGCTGTCGATGTCGGGGGCGTCGATCCAGAGCGCGTCACGCCGGTCGTCGGACGTATGCCTCTCGCAGCGGACCTGGGTGACGGGCAACCCCGGGGGCAGGTCGGCCAGCTCGATCGATTCGTGCACGTAGAGGGTCACTTCGCGGGAGGTCGGGCGCTCGAGGCCGGTGCGGGCGATCGGTTCGCCGATCAACCGATTGAGCAACGAGCTTTTGCCCACGCCCGTCCCGCCGAAAAACGCCACCACCAGCGGACGAGCCTGCGAATCGACAAACAGGTCGGCCGGGGTGGCCTGCTCGACGGCGGCCAATCGCCCCGCGTCGGCGGCATCGAGCCAGCCGGTACTGCGGGCGCGCTCGAACCAGTCGCGCGCACGGGCCAGCAGCGTGGGGAAGGCGTTCGTCGGACTCAGGCCGGGGGTGTCAGTCACGGTGGGAACTCCGGTCACCGGCAAGATGCCCGTGCCGCCCGGCTTGATCCCAAGCGTTCAGGGCGGCGACAGCTTCCGCCAAATGTTCCGGCGGAATCGCGAACAGCCCCTCGTCCTCCAGATTGGCGGCCAGTGCACGCAGCTCCGGCAGGAGAACGCTCTCGATCAAGACCTTCTGCACGGCTTCGTATTGTTGCTTCTTGAGCCGTCTGGCCACGTGCCCCATCTGCACACCCGTGAGGCCCTCCATCAGTAGCGAGGTCAATCCGAACGTCGCCGGCGCCCACAACGCGTCCAGCGGTGTCAGCCCGCCGATCTTCACCGCCAGCAGCAGGTAACCCACGTCGATCGTCGTGCGGGCAGTGCGCAGGGCAACCAGTCGAACCGGCTGGGCCTGAAGTTCCTCGTAGAGGCCGTTGGCCGCGGCGTGAATCTCGCGCGCCACCCGGCGGTTGTGCTCCACGATCGCGTTTCGGAACACCTGCCGCAAACGGCCCTCCTCGCGGTCGAGCCGCTGCGTAACCGCCAGCCAGACCGCACAACCGGGCGCGCTCGGGTCGCACTGGCGCGCGGCATCGCGCTGCAGCGAGGTCAGCAGGGCGTCCACGGCGTCGAGCAGGACCGCCGCTTCGGTGCCGAGGTCGTGCATCGTGCGGGCTCGGCCGCGGCGCTGGCCCCACCAGGACCGGCCGGCGGCCAGGAGCTGGCGCGCCGGCCAGCTTGCCAGCTGGCGGGCCCGCGTTATCCATCCGCTGATCTTGGGAATCTCCAACAGATGCAGCAGCTCGATCGCGGCCCGCCGAAAACTGTCGTAGCGCTGCGGGTGGTCGAGGTAGTCACGCCGGTATGCCTCCAGGAACTTGGCCAAGGCGTCGTCGAGCCGGCGGTTCCAGGCCTCCGCCGCGGCGTGCTCGGCCCGCAAGGGTGCAACCCAATCGTCCCAGTGCCGTCGAATCAAGGCCTGCACCCCGGCCGTTTTTGCGCGGTCGGCCGCCGCTGACAGGCGGGTGCTCAAGTGTTGGCGCAGCTCGCCGGCCGCCTGGGGCGGAAAAGTCTGCGGGTCCCCCATCAGGCCGAGCTGGTAATCCACCGTGGCGATGGGCACGTCGCGGTCGTCCGCGCGCGTCTCAGCCAGGCGCTGGCGCAAGGAGGCCGCGACGACGTCCGTCGCCTCCGGCGTAAGCTTGTTCAGGCAGATCACCAGCGGCCGACGCAGCGGCTCGACCAGCCGGAGCATGCGCCAAACCGAGAGGTCGGAGTATTTTTCCTTGCTCAAAACGAGGACAATCGCGTCGGCGAGCGCGGCCACCTCGAGCAGCCCGCGCCGGTAGCTACGCGCCGCCAGCGAGTCGAAATCGGGGGTGTCCCAGAGCACGCACGGCGGGAGCGCGGTGTGCTCGCCATCCGGTGTATCAACGATCGTCAGGGCATACGCCTCGAGCCGGTCGCGTGAGAGCTCATCCGGTTCGCAACGGGACCAACCGGGGAACAGCCCTTCGATCCAGCTTGCCGTTCGATCGCCGGAGGTGACCCAGAACCCCTGCGGGTGCACGGTGTAGCCCGCCAAGGGGCTGACCTCGGCCACCGGCCGGCCCAGCAACAGATTGACCACCGTGCTCTTGCCGGTCTGCGTGGGCCCCATGACGGCCACCTGTGGCGGGCGGGCGGCGGCCGGCAACGGCGGCGAGTGCGCGTGGCGGATCGCCGCCTCCGCCAACAACAACTCGCTCAGCCGCCGGTCAACAACCGCCGCATCCAGACCGGCGGCCGGTGTGCTCTCCAAACGGCGGTAGCGCTCGATCAGCGCAGCAACGAACCGGTGAACCGTCGTGCCCGGACCAGCATCTGCCGGTCCGGACGCGTGCGGGGGCTTGGCTGAAGCATTCGTGCGTTCCACAGACAGGTATTCTGCACGATGTCCGCCAGCTTCGACAGGTCCCGCGGATCCGGCGGGGGAGATGCGGTTTGCTGGTTGCCTGCCGCGTTGCAGGTCGGCCGTGAGGTTCCTATACTCCCTGGCTACATCGGCGTTTCGAATAGAGCGGCTTCGCGCGTGCGCGGCGGTTCAGGCCTGCGCGGCTGGCGAGGACGCTGGCCGCCGGGCCGCGGGTAAGATGCCGGCGCAACCTACGGCCGGGACAGAGCCCGGCCGCTACGGCGT
>Ga0307378_10005800_pt1 | contig 17082 bp, 19 predicted proteins | sample UN1MG_FD_202238 | JGI IMG/M metagenome (GOLD analysis project Ga0307378, IMG submission 202238) | Soil microbial communities from Risofladan, Vaasa, Finland - UN-1 | ecosystem: Environmental > Terrestrial > Soil > Coastal area > Acid sulfate soil | place: Finland: Risofladan, Vaasa | collected... | reverse complement strand
AATTAATCTGACTGGGCAGCGTAATAGATCAACCATTTTGCCATAGCTTGAAAAGATTCATTAATATTTATATTATCTTTTGCGGAACAGAATACACATTGATTGCATTTCGCTTTAATTGCATAATCATTTGCTATTTCATAATCTACTTCGTGACCTGGAAGATCCCATTTCATTCCCAAAAGAATTATGGGGATAAAGCCGGCTTTTTGGCGGATAATCCTTAGCCATTCAGGAATTTCTCTAAAAGTATCATAATCACTAATATCAAAACAGATAAATGCCCCACTTGCACCTTTACAATAATCAGGTAGGAGTTCACGGAAACGTTTTTCACCGGCAAAATCCCATAGTTGCATTTTAACGGCCTCTCCCGTATCGAGCATCTCAGATTTCGTATGAAATCCTGCTCCTATTGTCATTTTATATCCTTCTTCGAATTTTCCTGTACAATACCTTGTAATCATTGCAGTTTTTCCTACACCACCCGCACCTGCAACAATTACTTTAAAAATCCATGAGCTCTGCATTTTATTGTATCACATTTATAATCTAACTTTAAGAATTAGCTTATTGATAAATAATAAAAATTTTTCTATAAATACTTTTTTGCTTAGGAAGGGCGATTTTAAATTTTGGAAAATTTAGTCTGAAAACTGAATTAATTTAGACAGAAATTAGCAATTAAAATCAATTTTATTTGTCTCATTAAATTTTTGTTAAGCGTAATTTCAAATTTTGAATTCCACAAATGGGCATTGACAAAATTAACAAATTGAATAAGTATTGTTTTTACAAAAGTTTCTTTCTAAAATAAAAAAGATTTTTATAAGATTTTATTCTATTATTTTTTAGAACTAAATTTTAAAAAGTTTTTACAATAAAGGTTGTGATAAGACAGCATTAAAGACGACGAGATTTGTCCTATATGTAGTTTTCCAAAAGAACTATGTATATGTGATAGTTTAAGCGCCGATGAACAACAAATAATAATCTCTAACTCTAGGAGGAAATGGGGGAGGGTTGTTACTGTAATCACGTTCGTTGGAAATTTTGAAGTAAATCTTAAGAATATCCTAACAAAAGCAAAAAAAAAATGTGCTTCTGGTGGAACTGTAAGAGATAATGAAGTCGAACTTCAAGGAGATCATCGGTTTAAATTGAAAAAATTCTTGATTGATCTTGGATTTCCTGAAGAAAATATTGTTATTCAAGAATAATTAGCGGAAAAGAAAAATAACCACGTAATACAATCTATAAAAAGCTGGAAGACTTAACTATTAGATAAATTATTGAATAAATCGGATTAACATAATTTCTATGGATTCTATTATATATAAAGTAATCTTTACGGCGCACGAGCAATTTGAACATAAAAACCTTACCCTAAGTTTTAAAAATCTAGAATTTAAAAAGCCTATATCTATTCCTGCTAAATTTTTCTTAGAATTAAAAAAATTAAGTGAAACGAATCAACATATAATTAATTTTCAAAATATTGAAGAAGTTCTTATAATTGGAAATCCTACAATTAATCATACATATAATTATTATCTTGTTATTCTATATACATATAAATCAAATGGGAAGAAAACAGGATATTTAATTGGAAATGTGAAGAGTTTAGGAGATATTATCATGGGTATCTGGCCTTTCAATATAGATCTTAAAGATCTATCAGCAGAGGAAATATTAAAAACCTACAATGATATGGTACAGAATCCGAATAAATATAGTAGTATTTGTCTAATATCTCAATAAATTATTATTTAGCATACATTTAAATAAACAAATCTTTCTCATTTTCTTTCAAAAATTTTCTCAACTCTAAATCATAAGGCATCCCTGTTCTGGCCCCTAATTTTTGGATTTTTAAGGATGCGGCGGCGTTTGCGTATTTGATTGATTTTTCTAAACTCCATCCCTTAATCCAATAAGCAACCGAAAATGCTCCATTAAATGCGTCGCCCGCACCGGTAGTATCAACAATATTATTTATTTTATAAGTGGGAATTTCATTTTGAAATTCTTTAGTTGAAACCAATGCACCTCTATTCCCTAATGTTATAATTACGAGGGGGATCCCTTTTTCAATTAAGGTTTTAGCGGCATCTTCTGATGTCTTACATTTTGTTATCATCTTAGCTCCTTCTTTATTAGGAATTAAAATATCTGCCATTAGTAACAATTTTTTTAAATTTTTCCAACCTCGTTTAGCTATTTGAGATTCTAAATCAATGCTAATTTTAACATCAAATTTCTTTGCTAAATTAATTACTTTTTCTGATATTTCTGGGTGAATTAATGTTGTATGTAAAACTTTAGCTTCCGACAAGTAATATTCTTCCAAATCCTTAAGTTCTAATTTTGTAGTTAACATATGAGGAGATTGAATTATTGTCTTTTCCCCTTTAACTACAAAAATAAAATTTACCGGAGTTTGCTTTCCTTTTTTAATTACTGTGAGCTTAGTATCTACTCTTTCTTTTTTAAATTCTTTAATTAAAAAATCTCCATATGAATCATCTCCAACGGCACCAATAAATCCACAAGAAATCCCAAGACGCGCCACTGCGACTAGAAAGTTCGCTGTTACACCACCAGAGAAATAATTTTCGGCAATGGCATCAACTTTTTCATCTGGTTTAGGAAAATGAGGAATTTCAGCTACCCAATCAACAACAACCTCTCCTAGTCCAATAATATCTATTTTCCCCATTTTAATACTCTAGTTATTAAATTACATTAGGAATTTAAATATTAGTCGATAAATAAGAGGAAAATTAAAAAGTATAAAACTCAAGTTTCAATCTGTTTCATAACGCGCTCTAATTCTTCATCAATATTAATATCTTTAAAATCATAAACTGATATCTCGTATTGATTAGAATAATCGCTAAATTTAGCTCTACCTTTTATAATAATATCTTTTCCTAGAAACTCTGATGATTTTTTTTCTAGAAATTTCTCAAATTCGGGTGTTTCTTTTAGTTGTACGATTTTAGTTGTCTCTACACCCATTAACTTTTCTGCTTGCTCTCCTATAAAAGTAGTTCTTATTGTTCCTGTTCCATCATCTATAATAAGATTAATAATCATCCGGAATTCAGTCTCATCTCCTTTACCACAAGTACAATTTTCAACTTTCTTAAAACAATTTTTACATGCTTCATAAACCGTAATATTATTAAGATCTTTAGCAATAAATCCTTTTAATTCGATCGTACCAGGAGTTCCAATAGTGTCTATCTTTGCGTAATCACCAGAAAAACTAGCTCCCTTCTCTTTTTTTTCTAAATTAAAGCTTTTAAGGTTTTTTATTTCGAGATCTTTTAGCTCTAACGTTGATTCATTAATTAAAGAGATTTCATTTCTATTCGAAAAGTTGCTATATTTGACTAAAACATTTTTCAATACTAATCCCTGTCCTGCAGCTAATAGTTTTGAATATTCATCTGCTTTTTCACGCCATAAAGTAACTCTAATACCATCAGTATTATCACTAATAATAAAACCTAATAAAGAAACACTTTCTCCAGATTTTAAAGATATAGTTTTAATATTATCTACTGAAGTGATAATACCCTTAAATGTAACAACACCTTTACTATTCTGTAGTGCTTTTATATTTTTAATAACTTCTCCTTCAATATTGAGATCTTTATTTTTTTTAGTAATTTTTGTATTTTTACTTGCATTTAGATCAATTGTTTTCGAATCCAATGTGCTTAATCGGGGATTTAAATTAGTCACCAATACAACATCACTAATTTCTAATTTATTTAATTTTTCTGTATCTTCATTCCAAAAGGTAATTTTAATTGATCCGGTAGTATCTAATAATGTTAACGATCCTACTCTTCCAGATTCACCATCCTTTCGAGTGAATTCTCTTATTGGTGATATTTGAATTATTTTTCCTTCTATGGATAAAGATCTAAGATTTAAATTAATTTCTTTTATATTAATAGATTTAAATGTTATTTTGGGATATTTATTATAGTCAACATCTTCAGGAGATAAAATAACTTTTCCATAATTTCCTACTTGTATTTCAATATCTCCAAATTTTCCTTTTTTTGCGTTTCCATTAACTATTTTAACAAGTTCGTTCTTTTCAAAATTAGATTCGTTAAAAACTTTTACTTGATCATCCCAGAGTACGATTCGAGCATCTCCCGTAGTATCATGCAATAAGAAAGAGCCTACAAAACCCTTGCTTCCATCATTCTTACTAAAACTATTAACATTATAGATATCCTTGATTCTACCAAATAATGTTATGTTTTTCATATTCTGCGTGATATCAGAAATAAAAATTTCAATTTCTTTTAACAGATCTTTATTTTCATTTTTAATGTCAACGCCCAACTCTTTAGCTATAATAAATAAAGCGCCTTCATCAGAAATCAATCCCTTTAATTCATTTTTCTTATCTTCAACTAAGCTCTGGATCTCCTTTCTTGTTAAACCCGTATCCTCTATAATTTTATTTATATAAACCTCAGTTTTCATTTCAGTCACAAAAAAATTACTCTTGTTTTAAAAATATTCTAGCAGGGATTATTTAAAAAAAAAATTATTTAATTGTAATTAAAAAAAGATATTCTTTTAAAATTAAAGAGTATTAAATAAAGGTAATTTTTCAATGTTATTTTATTGTGGCAATTACAAGGAGATAATTGATAATCTTATTCTCTCTAAGATTTCTATTAATTAAGTTTTATTGGTGTAAATGACAAGATTTAAAATCATACCCGTTATAGATATTTTAAATTCTAAGGCAGTTCATGCCAAAAAGGGGGAAAGAACTAAATACAAACCTTTAAAATCCAAATTAATTCAATCATCAAACCCCGTAGAGATTATTCAACTATTTAAAAAAAAGTATGGATTTAATGATTTTTATGTCGCAGATTTAGATTCTATTATAAATAAAAACCCAAATCTTCTAATTTTAAAAGAGATTTTAGAGATCTCAGATATGAATATAATATTGGACCCTGGAATTGTTAATCTTGAAGATATATATCTTTTCTCAAGATTCAAAATTAAAAGTCTAATTTTAGGATTAGAAACTCTTAAAAGTATTACTCTTATTGATCAAAGTTTACAAATCTTAGATCAGAATAAAATCATAATAAGTATTGATATGTATAATGGACAGATCTTATCAAGGGCAAAGGACATAAAAAATCAAAATCCGTTAAAACTCATAAAAAAAATTGAATCTCTTGGAATTAAAAATATCATTCTATTAGATTTGTTTAGAGTCGGTCAGAAAATTGGAGGAATTCCACCACTCTATTTGGATCTATTACATAATTTTACTGGAAATATCTTCGTTGGTGGAGGAATCAAAAATTATAGAGATATTTTAGATTATAAAGAACAAAACTTCTCGGGTATCTTAATCGCAACTGCTTTATATGATGGAACAGTAGATATTGAAAAATTAAGATATTTTCATTAGTTTTTTTCAATCAATCGATATAAATAACACCAGTACTCGAAACGTTTAAAGATTTCTTACAAACTGGACATGTATGTTTCATTCTAACCCAATCTGTTAAATGCTCTCGATGTGCTTTTGCTTCGCAAATAGGACAGCCGGTAACCTCATCAAAAATCTCTATATTTTTTCCACATACAGAACATTTGGTTTTTGATGCAGTAGATACTTTTATTAATTCTTTTTTAATATCTAATGTTACATTTTCAGTGTTCTCTGCAGTAGGACTAATTTGTTTCAATTCTTCTCTTGTATCGACACAAAATATAGATCCTTCTGTATCGTCCTTCTTATTGCCAATCCATACAACTTTACCTTTGAAATAACTATTACCTTGATCCTCTAACGTTAAGTTTAGTCGTCGATCCTCCATAACATAAGTTTGTATAACTTTGGTGTAATTTAAACCTAAGTGCGATGATAATTGATTAACTACTTCTATTGGTTCTTTAAAAACCTCATTCGTTATATCCACTTTGGTAATTTCTTTAGGTGACATAATAAATTCGCAATCGTTTTTTGTATTTAATAAAAATGATTTAATATAAATTTTTATATAAAATTATACAAAAATAAATGTTTTGGATTTTATTATTCCTTTTATAAACTATAATTTTGAGTAATATTTTTCTTCATAAACAGTACAAAGAATAACTAAGAACAATAGAAGTAAACTTGTCAATTATTTTAAATGAACCAACTTTCTAAATTTCAACCCTAATTAAATTTTTTAATATTTTTACATTATATTAGATATATTATGCCCCATAATATCAAACTTTTAATTAGTCCTAAAACGATTGAAGAAGCAAAAATTGTTATTGCTAATCAAATAGAATATATTGATTGTAAAAATCCAGAGGAGGGGTCACTGGGAGCAAATTTTCCTTGGATTATTAAACAAATGAAGGCTTTAATTCCCACCCAGAGTCATCAATTATTAAGCGCTACAATTGGAGACTTTCCGAATCTACCAGGTTCCGCATCATTAGCCGCTTTAGGAGCAGCAGTATCTGGAGCAGATATAATAAAAGTTGGATTAAAAGGGCCTAATAGCGCAAAAGATGCGATATACTTAATGAGAAAGGTTGTTAAAACAGTAAGGGAATATAATGAAGATATAAAAATTGTTGTTGCGGGATACGCAGATCGCATACGAATGGAATCCTCACCAGAGTTTATGAGTATTCCTACTATCGCGTCAGAATCCAGTTCTGATATTGCCATGCTTGATACTTTCATTAAAGATGAAAAGGGATTATTCGATTTTCTAAGTTTTGAACAATTAATTCAATTTAAAAATAAAGCACATGAATACGATCTTGAAGTAGCACTAGCGGGGAATTTAAGGAAGAAAAATATTCCGTTAATAAATGATATTTCACCAGATATAATCGGAGTAAGAACTGTAGTATGTGAAGGTTATGATAGAAATAACGGCATAATTAAAGCAAAACTTATTGAGGAGTTAAAAACTGAATTATACAAAAAATAGGAAAATTTAGCTTACTCTATAATATTTTAGTACACAAATTTTATTAATTCTTCACATGTATAGATGGATTTTCGTGGATGGACGTGATGAAAACTTTAATTTCAGGTTTATAGGATTCTAAAACATTTAAAACCTCTTTTTCTCTTTTCATTCTACATATTGCATAAACTGAACGACCTAACTGGTTCATACTTGCACCAATTATGTTTAATTTGTTCAAATTATCAATTAACTCTTTTGTTTTTGATAAATCTAGAATATCAAGAATTTCAGTTTTTTTCACGAACTCTAAGGAAGTCTCGATAAATGTTTTAATATTTGGATCTATTTCTAATCTCTTCAAAGCTTTTTTACCCGCTTGTTTAATTTTTATACTTAAGATAGGATCGGTTAATATTGATTTTGTATGAATAACTCCAAATGACCCACATATAATTTTTAAATTTTGTGGTACTTTAATCCTCTCATATACACATGGGAATCCCGGTTCTTTCAAAATTCCCATTCCTCCATTTAATTGACCGCATACAGTTCCTAGACCTGTTCGATTTACAACTTCTGCAATATGTGCAATCTTTCCCTTTTCTTGATATGCTAATTTTAAATTAAACAAATAATCTAAACCAAATACGGTTCCCAGTGCCCCAGAACCACTAGCTCCATAACCACATCCAACAGGTAATTCAAAAAAATGATTAATTCTTATTTTATATGATCCTTTAATATAATTTTTCAAATAATTCACAATGAAATATGTTGTTTCTGCTTTCTGATTTAGCATTTCGTCATTAATATAAATCTCAGTCTCGATATTATTACCATTACCAATAAATTGAGTTTGAATCTCTGTTTTACCTTTTGCATTGACACAAAAACCAGCGCCTCGAGATCCGATCCTTACTGGATCTTTGATTTTTACGCCGTTAATTTGATCAACTATTTCAAAAAATCCAGATATTCTGTGAGGAATTTCGAATGCAATTTTTTTAATTTTATTAAATATCATTCTAAAGTAACTTAAATTACCAAATCAACTATATATTAATACAAAGAAAATTTGAATGAAAATATTATGAAAGTTAGAAATACTGTCGTAAAAATCGGGGGGTCATTATTATTTACTGAAGATAAAGAAATTGATAAGGAAAAGATTCATAATTTCTGCCAAATCTTTAAAAAGATGAAGTTTTCGGGAATTCATGTCATTATATGCGGCGGTGGTAAAATTGCTAGGGAATATATAAATGCAGTAAGATCTTTTCAAGGCAATGAAGCATTATGTGATACATTTGGAATTGATATTTCTCGTATAAATGCTAAATTGTTCATATCCGCTTTTCAAGATTTAGCTTATCCTTTAGTTCCAAAATCAATAGAAGAACTTTCTACAGCATTGCTTTTTGGAAAAATTATTGCGATGGGAGGATTGCAACCTGGACAATCTACAACATCAGTTGCTCTCGAAGTAGCTGAGTTTATAAAAGCTGAAGAGTTAGTGGTTCTTACAGATGTAGAAGGTATTTATGATAAAGATCCAAAAAAATTTAATGATGCTAAATTGTTGAAACACTTGACTTATACTGAGTTACAAGAAATTATAATTAATCCACATGGAAATAAGCAAGCAGCAGCAGGGGAATATCGAATTTTTGACGCAGTGTCTTTACAGATATTAAAAAGAAGTAAACTAAATGTTAGAATTATTTCTGGTAAAGATCTAAAAGAATTTGAAAAATATTGGAATGGTGAAGAAGATATAACTTGTACTATTATAACTGAATGAAAATCTTTAGTAAATTATTTTAATCTTCTAATTTTTATTATCCTATATTAACCTTCTTAATTTCGAGTTAAAAAATGTCTCAATCTTCATGGAAAGATCAAATAAAAAAAAAATGGGGCCCTCATAGTCATTGTCCAATATGTGGCAAAGCAATGCCCACTGATAAAAAATTTTGTAGTCAAGCTTGTAAGGATAATTATCTTAACCAAGAGAGAAAACAGAAGAAAAAAGGGAGATTACAATGCGTTTTTTTAATAGTGATGTTAGTTGTAATGATGTTAATAATGATAGTACCATCATTTTTTGGTTAAATTAGATATGAACTTAGCACTTATCATTACTTTTTTTGGATTTTGATAATTTTTGGAAAAAATTAAAATAATAATTTTATTTAATGAATATATAAAATAATGAGTAGTTCTTCAAGCAGGGATAACCAAGTTGGTCAACGGTGCCGGACTTTTTTGGAAAATAACTCTAAATAGCTGGAATCAAGATCTGATTATTATATTATCCGTTGATTAACATAATAACTAATGAGATATCCGGTGAGATAGCTCTTCGTGGGTTCGAATCCCACTCCCTGCATTATTCCAAATTTTCGAGTACTTTTTTTAAAGTTTTATTTAGAAAATTCACTAAAGGTTTTAATATTTCATTATCACTCTTTTTGCTTTTTAAAAACAACAGAAGAAGTACTGGTGCCTTAAGGAGATTTGAAGCTCTTTCAGCTATAATAGTACTCATCAATTTTTTATCTATACCAAATAAATTATAAGAAGCTGTTAATGATTTTAAGCCTTTAATTGCTGGAGGACTTCCTAGAGTTATATTCCCGATCCCCATATTTGGTTGATCAGAAATTAATAATAGAAAACTCTTATGTAATTTAAAAAGGTTTAAGTATATTGTAATTTCATCAATTTCTATATTATCTTCAGCTAAGGGCTTCATCTTTATAAGTAATTGTGCTTTTAGATTTTAATTATACTAATAAAAATAGATGCTGTAGTATAACAATGCTTATATTATTTAATTATATTTAAAAATTATATTTAAATAGCAAATAATAATATGTTACCATCACAGTAATATAATTCTAAAGAAAGTCTAAAGTGTTAAAAATCGAGGGTAAAAACTATAAAAAATTCAACAGCGAAATAAATATTTGTTATAATTGTGGAGTGCAAATTGTTAACCAAAAACAGAAATTTTGTCCTAATTGTCAAGTAATCTTGAGCCCTAATACATACATCAATTGGAAAAAGAGCTGGTATGGATTTTTATGCTGTTTATGCTTTATTCCTGTTTTAATAGCTATATTAATTATTTTTATCTAAGGAAATTTTAATATGTTTTAATCAGAAGATATAACTACATCAGATATTCTCTGTCTTCGAATATCAAAATCATGATCAAGATGGATTGTTAAACAATGTTGATCTTCTTTCTGTAGATTTTTATGAACATAACTTATAGGAACTACGGGTAGTTCTGATTGTAATACTGCTTTTTTTGGAATTGGAATGGGGATGACAGCTTTACATCTCTCACAATTTACTAATACTACTTTAATATCAGGCGATTCAATTTTTTTCATTCTTTCTAATACATCAGTAGATAAATTGGAAGTAGCTAATGTTAACTTCTCTTTTTTCTTAGGGGCTTCAGGAACAATTGGGATATCTAATTCAAGCTCTACCTTTGAGGAATATTCAGTTTTTAATTCCTCTTCTTTTTTTAATGGTTTTTTAGCGGGTTTTTTCTTTTTCATTTCCTCCCGCGTAGTCTTACTCTTGGTTTTTTTTAAAATCGTCGGTTTATTCTCCCTAAATATTTTCTTTTTAGCCAAAAATCTCACTTGTTGAAATTTTGAGTTGTCTAATTATTAAGATCACCTTTAATATTAAAAAATTTATATCTTTTGAAATTGAAATTATCATTTCTATTTATCATTATAAAAATCCGGATAAAAATTTAAGTATAAACTATGTATCGAATATATTGTTCAATAATAATTTTTAAAAGAACTATTATTGATTAATGTTTTAGTTAAACACCAAAAATCTGTCTTAGTTCATTATAAATTTTTGATAACTCAGAAATTATTTGAGTATTGTTTTGTTGAAGATAATAATTTATATAACCAGCTAAACCTTCAGTATCTTTAATCCAGTCTAAGAACGATTGTATTTCTCCTTTTAACTGAGGATCTACACCCGAAACAGCCCCTGCTGAAGCTGTAACTCCCACAGAAGCACCACCACCCATTTGAGCCGATTTTTGTCCCATTTGAGCTCCAGCATCCAAGTATGGTCCTTGTGTGCTCATATTCCCTACTGCTCTTTGAACATCCATTATCGCTCCACGAGCATCTCCATCTGGTTGAAGATAACATATAAGTTTATGCTCCTCATCTTTTGCTGCGCATATACTTCCTTCGCCTTTTAAAGATATAGCAACTAAACGTTCAGTCTCCATTTGCAATACTGAATATTTTACTCCAGAAACTATTATGAATTGAGCATTTTGACCCGTCCAACTTGACACTACTCTATCAACATCTCCGCTAATATCCCAATTATCTGTTGTATAAATAATATTTTTTCCTTTAATTACTGCAGCGGCAATAATGTTAGGATCGGATTGCATCAAATTATAAACTACGGTTGCGGGATCTACTGGCATCTTTTTTTCCTCTTTCTTTTGGTAATTTTAAAATAAAATAATATCTAAAATCATTAAGTTTTGTTATAAAATAATTATATACTAATTTATTAAAAATTTATCTATAACATAATTTTAACCAATTTTTTTCTCTTTTTTTAAATTAATTTTACCAAATTCTGATTGATCACTGGATTTGATGTGCCCCAAATCTTTATTAATAGTTGTTTTATATTCATTTTCAAAGGAAATTCTATTTTCAAAAAAAAGTTTATGACTAATATCATTTTTCTTTAAATTTTCCATATGATTTTCTAAACTAATACTATTTTTAAATAATTTCCCACATATTGGACAACTTGGAGATTTATTTTCTAACAGTCCTTTTGGTTTTTTAACAATAACATAAAATTTTTTCTTTACATTTAATGAACCCCTATGATACCGACAAAAATGTCTCACTAATTTTCCATAAGGGGGATATTCAAAAAAAACTTTACTTCCATGAGTGCATTCCCAATATAAAACATTAGCATTACACTTTGGACATTTTGATTGAAAAGAGCGAAGATAACAATGCTTTCCATGTGTTTTATAATAATGTCGCATTATATTAAGTGAAACAATGAACTTATTAAAATTTTTCGATCTAATCAGAAAATCAAAAATGAAAAATTGAGTTTCTTATTAATGGATAAATCCTCAAAACGCAAACATTTAAATGTGCTAGAGTAATTATGAAAATTAAAGAAGAGAATTTTTAAAGGGTTGGCGTTATTGGATCTTTCATTCCCTCAAAAAACTTTTAATTTATGCCCAGAATGTGGTAATGAAAATTTAATCTCAGATGATTCTCGTGGGGAGATAGTTTGTGGTGTGTGTGGTTTAGTATTAAATCAAAGAATTATTGACGCCGGTCCCGAATGGCGAGCTTTCACATCAGAAGAGGCAAATAGAAAAGTAAGAGTAGGTGCCCCTACAACACTGACTCTTCATGATAAAGGATTAAGCACTATGATAGGTTGGAAGAATAAAGATGCATTTGGAAAGACCCTAAGTCCTAAAATGAAAGCTGAAGTTTATCGATTAAGGAAATGGCATGTTAGAACACGTACTAATAAATCTATTGATAGAAATTTAGCATTTGCAATGAATGAATTAGACAGATTTTCTTCTCAATTGAATCTGTCTAAAGATTTAAAAGAATCTGCCGCACATATTTATAGGAAAATGGCAAATAAAAATTTGATTAGAGGTAGATCAATTGAAGCAATGTTAATTGCATCTATTTACTTGTCTTGTAGATTAAATAGTATACCCAAAACTCTAGATGATTTCATAGAATTTGCTACAGTAGATAAAAAGAAAGTTGCTCGATGTTATAGATTAATTTTAAATGAGCTTAGATTAAACATACAAGTATCCTCTCCCATATTTTTTATTCCACGGTTTTGCGCCGAATTAAAATTATCAGGAAAAACTCAAAATCGAGCTGCTTCTATCTTAAAACTTGCAAACAAATATCGCATCACAGCAGGAAAAGCTCCAACAGGTTTAGCAGGCGCAGCGTTATATGTTGCTGCGATTCAAGAAGGAGAAAGACGCACTCAAAAAGAAATTTCAATTGCAGCGGGAGTTACTGAGGCAACAATCCGAAATCGATATAAAGAGCTAGTTAATCAATTGAAATTTGAAATAAAAATTTAACAAAATTCTCTTCTTTTCGAATTAAAAAGTATTGAGATATTGTACAAATTTAATAAAAAGAATTAGACTTAACGAACTTTAATTCGTTTTATAACATCTGGGCGCTTCTTATACAAGATACGAAATCCACAGTGAGAACATTTAATACCTGGAAGAGCACTTAACTCTTTTTTGCTAACTTCCTTCCCACAACTTTTCCGAGCACACACATATTTCATAGTTATATTAAATTCTCAATGATTAAAATACTTTTTGCTTAATTCCTTTAAGAATCAATAATTTAGAAGCAAGGAGAGATTATTAAAAAAAAAGTAACCTTAGATGTATAGTGATTTTCGTTTATCCTCAGTATCAACAAGTTGGAGGGAATCAAGATCTTTTTCTAACTGATCTCTTTTAATTTGAAGATTCTTTGTAATTTCTTCTATATTTTCCAAGGAATATTTCTTTTTAATCGGTAATGTGAAGGATTTTTTAAGCATTTCTAAAAGAGTTATTGATGCTTTCAAATCAGTAATATCTTCATTTATCATGGCAATATTATCTGTTTCTGCTAGAAAAACTAGTCCATCAATATTAAATCGTGCTTTTGCCAGTGTCGGAATCAAACCATTCGCACCAATTATTACTCCTTTTTGAATCTTTTGGCAATTATTTTCCAATAAATAATGGTCTAATAACTCTTGATTTGTTGAACTAAGATAAATTCTAGGTAGGTTACCCGTGATTTTTCTACTATTAACGGGGTATGCTCCTAGTGTAACTATTAATTTTATCCCGTACTGATTAATAACTTCACTTAGAAAATTCGATATTTTGTATATGCCTTTTGGAGTAAGACTTTGGGCGTCAGCAGTTATTAAAATAAGATCTCTTAATTCATTTGGGTCTTTCCAATATAGAATTTCTGCTTTAGGAGCAGATAATAAGCTATCATCAACAATAGCCCCAGCGGGATAATCATCAAAAATAATATCGATTAAATTTTGAGCGTCAAGCTGACCGATAAGAGAATCTAAAGCAAATTTGCCAACATCTGCAATTCCTGGCATTCCTAAAATACAAAGAGGCCTTATCAAATCTTCCTTAGCTATTTTATTATGTTTTATAATTCTTATTCCATCCATAACTTTTTCCCTTTTATTAAAAACATCCCTAATAATAGGGTGATTTTATCAATTTAAAAACGATGTATTATCCTAGTAGACACAAGATTTATTGTAAAAGTAATATAATCATATTACTGAAAATTAATTTTAGAAATAACTCATATAATTATAGTTAAAAAGTATCAATTTAAAAGATGTCAATAAAATATGAATGTAGAATGTGCGGTACATGTTGTCATGAAGTTCCAGGTGACTATGTAAAAAGAATTCCTATATATCCAGATGAGGCAGATAAATTAATTGAGATTGCAAAGGAACGCAATATTGCCTTTAAAATTATCGAAGATTTAGTGTTTCCAGATATAAAGAATAAGAAAATATTGATTTTGACTTATCGCATAAAATTAGATAATGAAAATAAAGGATGCCCGTATTATATAAAATCATACGGGTGTACAGTACATGATACTAAACCTTTAGCTTGTCAAGCATACCCTTTAGCATTGAAACGCATAGATGCTTTTAATTTTGAAATATCGATAGATCCTCTATGTAATTTTGTTAATGAAAATTATTCTGAATTAGAGAATTTAGATATTGAAAAATTGAAGGAAATTTTTAAAGAAGAATATCCAAAAGCAGAGAAATTTTACCGAAAAAATAAGAAATTAATTTTTAAAATAAGGAAATTAGAGGCAAAAAAACAAATTAAAATACCGCGTCAGATAAGTTTGGAAGAATTTAATATATACTTACAAAATTGGGAAAGAGAAGATATTACTGTAAAATAAGTTGAAAAAATTCTTAGATTTTAAGCTTTAATTCTCTAACCAATTCTTTAAATTTATGATCATCTAAATTGACCGTTTTAAATGTATTTAAAGCTTCACTAATTATTTGAGCTAATATATGCTTACAAAATGTACGCTTTTTCTTAATAACGACGTTCTTGTAGAAATCTTGACATGAACAAAACAATTTTGGGTAAATTAAATGCTCTTGATTCTCTCCTTGAGCGGTCCACACGATTCTATTGGATGGTTTATAAATGTATTTTAAAATTCCCCTTTTTAATACCTCAATAACATTAGTAGATTTATCAGGAAAAATGTTGTCTAAGAAAGATATGAATTTTTCATCAATTATCTGTTTTTTCTTGGCTTCTTCAAAAACTTGAAATAATAAATCTTTTGACATTTGTATATATATACCTCTTATATTTAATAAATAAAAAGGATCATTCTCTCATTGAATAATATTTTATATCTTCCAACAAGATATTTTCCTTCAATATCTGGTGCTGAATTCTATTTTCAGCGAATGGCAGAGATATTAACAATGAAATATAAATATAACATCGATATTTATACTTCAAACGCTATAGATTTTAAAGCTTTAAGAGATTCTAATGGAAAAAAGCTCGTTAAAAATAATAAATATTATGATAAAGTAAATAATTTGAAGATAAATCGATTCCAGGTGAATTATAATCTCTCTGAAAATGAAATTCTCAATAAATTGAAAACTATTCCTGCGCTAAATACTCTTTTTTTAAGAGATGAAGTATTAAAACCCTTTATTGCAAATGGACCTTATTTAGGAGATTTATTAGAAAATTTATTAAAAAAACCAGATTTAAATTATGATTTAATTCACACTACTTTTTTCCCATACTTTAACTGTATCATAAGTTTAATAATTGGAATTTCTATTAATAAACCAGTAATATGCACTCCATTTTTTCATTTTTCCAATCCTCGATATTTGGACTTAAGATTAATAGAAGTTTTAAAGAAATTTGATTTATTAATTGCGTGCACAAATCTAGAGAAAAAATTCTTAATCGAAAAATGTAAAATTCAACCAGAAAAAATACAAGTCATTCCAATGGGTGTGGATTATGAAAAGTTTAAAAGTGTTAATAAATCATCTTTAGAACATAATTATTTTAAGCAAAAATTTTTCATTAGAAGGGAACAAAAATACAAACTAATTCTATTTTGTGGTTACAAAAATTATGAAAAAGGAGCATTATCTATTCTGAAATCAATACCTTACATTATTAACAAGATAAAAAAAGTCTATTTTGTTTTTATTGGGCCATCAACCATAGCTTTTAATCAAGAATTATCGAAAATACATAAACTTAAAAATGCTAGAATTCTAAATTTCACTCCAGATAATTTAATTGGTTATTTCGATAAAAAAAAAATGGCAGCATTTAGAGAAGCTGATATCTATTTAATGCCTAGTCGGAGTGACGCATTTGGGATATCTTTTCTTGAGGCTTGGTCTGCTGGAAAACCCGTTATTGGAGCTAGGATCGGAGCAACTCCAGAAGTAATTAGAGAAAATGTCGATGGATTATTAGTTGAATTTGATAACCCTGAAGATATCGCCCAAAAAGTTATAAATCTCCTAAAAAGTAAGAGATTAAGAAAAAAACTTGGCTTAGCAGGACAATTAAAAGTATCCCAAAAATATACATGGGATCTAATTAGTAATAAAACACATTATACATATAAAAATTTAATAAACAACGATAAATGAATAGATTATGAAAAACATTTCCGGTAATCCGTATTTAACAAGTGATAGTGATGGTATTTTTATTGATTCAGTATCCTTTAGTGAAATTGTTAAGCAATTTAAAACACCATTGTTAATCTTTTTGGAAAATAGAATTAGAGAAAATATAAAAACGTTTATTGACGTTTTTAGCTCAGAATTTGAAAATTTCCAATGTTTTTACTCATTCAAAGCTAATTTTCTTTCAGAAATTTGTAAAATTGTCCTTTCTGAGGGAATT
>Ga0307378_10005798_pt1 | contig 17083 bp, 16 predicted proteins | sample UN1MG_FD_202238 | JGI IMG/M metagenome (GOLD analysis project Ga0307378, IMG submission 202238) | Soil microbial communities from Risofladan, Vaasa, Finland - UN-1 | ecosystem: Environmental > Terrestrial > Soil > Coastal area > Acid sulfate soil | place: Finland: Risofladan, Vaasa | collected... | reverse complement strand
GAAAATCATTCTGAAAGAACTTCAATCCTGTGAAAACTGCGCCAACAGGCCATGTTCAAAAATTGGCGTGAAAGGTTCTGAAGGATGTCCTGACTATAAATCCAACAGGGACTAGGGTTAGCTAACGCCAACAATCACGATTCGGCGGCACGCCGATAGCGTGAATTGTCTTGTTGGGTTTCCGGCAAGACAGGAAAGGAAGAGATGACTGTCGAACAAATGCAAAAAGAAATTACACGACTGACCAAGGTGAAGAATGACTATCGCCGTAGGTGTTGGTCTGAATACCTAGGGAGGATGAAATTGCAGTCAGGACTGAACGCCGTGTCCAACTTGATTGCTGATTCGCAAGGCGTCTCTGGGTTACATATGAATGGGGACGTTGCGACATGGGATGAACTAAGAACGGGCGGGAGCTTTGAGGAATGGCTTGCGCCGTTTGACGATGCAGTTTCTTACAAACCCAACAGGAACTAGGCGGGAGTATAAATTATGGATGTCATGTATATAAGAGCAATCATTGCCGGGATCGTTGCATTGGTTTGTTTTCTTTTGATTTGTAAGATAGTCAAAGATAATCAATGAAGTTGTTGACTTTCGCTTTTGTTTTGTTATAATAGATGTTGAAGGTAGAATCAACTATTCTGATCAACTCTAACATGAGATACAAGAAGGTTCTATAGAGAAGCTCACGGAAGAATAACAAAGGGGGTGTATTTGGTTTCGACTGGCAAGGTACTGGTTGTAGTTGCATGTCGTGGTTGATCGGTAGGCCACGTAAAAAGCCGATCAAACAGTAGGTGCTACACCTATGCTTCTCGCAGCCTAACCCGTTGCGATAGGAAACTAGCGAGATTATCCATAGTAGCTAGAAGTACGACTCTTACATGGAGATCGAGGGTTTTAGCTTACCTGTAAGATCAAGCTAATGCAGGCTTACTAAAGCACGTATTATTTACGGAGCCTTTTAAACTGACTTTAGTGCGGCTCAGGTTCGGCAAAAGAAAATTGGACACAAACATGTAGAGGCTGCGATTGGTTTTGTTCAGGACAAGGGTTCGACTCCCTTCACCTCCACCAAATATAGAGAATTATATGGAAATCATCGAAAAAGAGACGCAAAAAAACATAAAGATTCTCAAGATGGGCAAAAAACTAGAACGTCCTCTTGCCCAAATTCAAGACATCCTTATTGAACTAGAAGGTGGTCCCGTTGTTATTGAAGATGTTCAGCTTCGGGATTTTCTAGAGAAGCGAGATGTTCTTTCTGCCCATTTTATTAGTGGCAAAAGCGAAGTGTCCAACGGTTATCATAATTTCCTTCTTGAATTAGATTCTTTGAGTCATTGAGTCACAAAGGTACAACTGCAATAAATACTTGCTGTTATTGTAACGATAATGGAGCAAAAATGATCTTGCAGCCCATTTTTAATTCGATGAGGGCTTGGGGGCAGTGGAATTATCTTTGGTGGGTTCCTACGATTGTTATTTATTATGTGGGTTATAGTTGGCTCTCAAGGCAGAACAACATTTTCGGTGGCAATTGGTTTTGGTATATGTTTATTTTTGGCCTTATTTGTCCGTTTTGGTTAATTGTTAGTGCCATTTCAAACAACCTTATTTTTGACGGGATGCTTTATGACAACATTATGTTTCTTACTTATGTTTTTACTATTGTGAGTCCGAAAGCCCCTAGATCTTCAGTCTAGGGGTAAGGACAAACATTTATCAATACTTCCATATTATACTCAATCTAACTCCAAAATCAAGAAATTTAAAATAATTAGAAATAAATAAAGGATTTTTGTACAAAGTAAAGAATAAGACCGTATGATGAAAATGAGTGAAACCAGAAAGAATAAAATTAAAAAATCTATCCAAAATACAAAAGATAGAAGAAATTCAATGACTTGCAAAGTTATTGAATGCAAAATAGATCTTTCCACTCTTTCCAATATAACCATTTCATCCCTAAATAAACTTTTTATAGAAGGTAAATGGTTATATAATTCTATTCTTGCTTCAGAAGATATAATCGATTACGACACCAAAACAAAAGAAGTGACAATAAAAGTCAAAGACGAATTTGAAAACAGGAATCTTGAAACCATTTCATCTCAAATGAAACAAGGAATCAAAACTAGAATATTCAATTCTCTATCGACTTTGAAGGCTTTGAAAGAAAAAGGATATAAAACTGGCAAACTCAAATTCAAAAGTGAAATAAAATGTATTCCATTGAAACAACACAATAATACCTTCACAATATTGAAACATTCAAAAAGAATCAAGATACAAGGAATAAAGAAACCGCTGAAAGTCAATGGACTAAATCAATTACCAAAAATATATGAAATAGGAAATGCAAATCTTGTAAAGTGTGGAAAAGATTTCTATGTCAAAATAACAATTTTCACAAATAAAGAAAAAATTAATGTTCCCGATAAAAGTATTGGTATAGATTTTGGCTGCGAAACTCAATTAACTTTATCAAATGGAGAAAACATAAAATATCAGTTTCCAGTTTCAAAAAGAATTAAAAAATTGGATAAAGCATTGGCAAGAAAACCAAAGAAATCAAGATCCAAGAATAGATATAAAGTTGTGCTGAAAAGAGAAAAAGCTTATCAGGATTTAACCAATAAACGAAATGAGACAAAAAATCAAATTGTTAGTAAATTGGTTAAGAATTACAGAACCATTTGTTTCCAAGATGAAAGTTTTGCAGAATGGAAAAAGCATGGTCATGGAAAGAAAATTCAGTTTAGTGCTATGGGAGGAATTATTTCAGCTTTAAAACGTAAAGCTGTAACACCTATAGTAGTTGAGAAATGGTATCCTTCAACTCAGATATGCAGTTATTGTGGAGAAAAACACAAAATGACTGAAAGGGAAAGAACTTATGTTTGTCAAAGTTGTGGAACAACTATTGACAGAGATATGAATGCTTCTATAAATATTGAGAAAGAAGGATTAAGAATAAAAGAAATACCTATGGAACGTAGGGAATTAAAGCCTGTGGAGATTGAAACCTCTTTGAATTCTTTCGGGAATTTGAAAGTTTTAGTTTAGGAAACAGGAAACCCCAACATCTTTAGTGTTGGGGTAGTTCATAATGGTAATTCTTGGTTGTGGGGTAAAGTTTGTTCCGCATCAGTGGTTGGGGGTTTTATTGATTGTTTTGGGTTCAATTATGCTAAGGATAACAAAATGGAAATAGGAGAAAGCGATGAGCGAAAATAGTGGCGGTAAAAATTACGTAGGATTTTTTATAATTGCATGGGCTGCGCTGATAGTACTCAAGTTCATGGGTATTATCGGTATGTCATGGCTTCTCGTAGTTTTATTCCCAATATGGCTCCCGTTGCTTATCGTTCTGTTTCTTCCTATCGTTGGAGCTTTAATAGTAGTGTTGTTTGTGGTATTATTTTCAATACTTGCAGTGGTTGCAGTGGTACTTCCACTAGTTCTGGTTGTTATCTTTATTGCAATGATTCCAATCGCAATGCTTTGGGCAATAATTAAAGGAGACTAATATGGTTGAAGATAAAACAGTTGATTATTTTATTAAGATTATTTACAAAGACAAGAACGATGTTATTAGGGAATCTATTTTGAAGATAGAAGACTATTTTGAAAAGATGAGTTATAGACACAACGTTCAGCAAGTGGCGGCAGACATTTGCGATGAAGGGGGATTTTGGGCTAGTTCGACAGAAATTATACCATTCCACAGAATATTGTCATTCGTTTGTTGTCAGAGTGAGAATCCCCCCCAAAACCCAAAGACGAATAACAGAAGGTCAAAATATAGAAGGTCAAAACCGACAAGAAAGTCTGTCGCAAAACCCCAAGAAAATAGGGTGGTTGAAGAAAAGAAACTATCCGAAATTGACGAAACTATCAACTCCATTTACGGTAGGACAGATGTACACTGATTATGACATCAGAATGAAAGAGAACTACGAGAAAAGATCCCAAACGTCTCTTACTCGTAGAATTCCTGTCATAATACGCATTGATGGCAAGAATTTCAGTCAGTTCTGTAAACGCTTTAAGAAACCTTATGACGAATCCTTTAACCAAACTTTGAATGAAGTTATGAGGGTTCTTTGCGAGAAAATTCAGGGTTGCAAATTTGCCGAAAGACATTCTGACGAAATTTCTTTACTTCTAACGGATTTTGATACCATACAGACAGATGCTTTCTTTGACTACAATGTTCAAAAGATTTGCTCTGTTGTTGCTTCAATGGCTACTGCTGAGTTTTGCAGATTATTGGCAAAATGGGCTTATCATGGTCCGATAGGCGAATTAAGATATGTGAAAATTGAATGGGACGAAACATGGCCTAGTTTTGATGCTCGTTGTTTTAATATTCCCGAGCGAGAAGTTACTAATTATTTTTGGTGGAGAATGGTTGATGCTAAGCGAGGCTCCATTAACATGATTGCCCAAGCCAATTTTAGCCATAAGCAATTGCAGGGTAAAAGTGGCGATGAAATGCAGGAAATGCTATGGCAAGAAAAAAACATCAATTGGGCAAAGCTTCCGCAAGGGCAAAAGATTGGTTTTATTTGTTTGAAACAGAAACTTCAAAAAGAGATTCCTGCAGGACCAGACAGGGGGAAGACGGTAGAAAGGAATGTATGGGTTGTTGAAACCTCTCCATCATCAAGGGACGGACTAAATGGTATTGTCGAAGCAATTCAAAAATAATTTCGAAAAACGACCTCAAACCAAGACGCTTTATCGGAATAAAACTCCTTACCACGATCTCTATGTGCAAGAAAGCGGCAACATTAGAGGTTTGATTAGTGGCTCAGGAATGGCTTCCGAACAATCCTCTGTTGACATTCTAGATCTTCACAAGCATGTTTATGATTATTCCTTGCTAGCAATGTATTCATTATGTTTTGTTCCAAATCCCTCTGCTGTTCTTGTCGTAGGTTTAGGTGGAGGAGTTATCCCTAGAGAATTGAATCACTATTTTCCCAATTTAAAGATAGACATATTAGAGATAGATCCGGAAATTATTACGGTGGCCAAACAATTTTTCTTTTTTGAAGAGAGCGAAGGAGTTAAGGTACATATTGGAGATGCGTTTGCTACAATTAAAAATATGACACAAAAATATGATATTGTCGTATTGGATGCCTTTTTATCTGAATATACACCATTCCATTTGATGACCAAAGAATTTCTTAGCTCACTTAAAAGTGTTTGTACTTCCGATGCTGTTGTAGTTGTTAATGCTAGCAATATATATGTCTCTTTTGGCAGTCAGATACTAACTCTTGTGGAGATCTTGGGAAACAACCCCCATATCTTGCATGGTCCGACTAATAACTTGGTTGATGTATTTTATTTTCCCTTATCCGAATGTTCTCTCAATAGTTTGCAACTGCCTTCTATTTATTATCCCGATTTGCTTCCTTTAAAGTTCCATCTAACAGAAGAAATCAAAAAGGCGAAAATATTTAGATTAGAAAATGTATAATACAAGTACATAACGATCAACCCTTAAGGAGCGACAATGTTAGTAGGTATTTGTGGAAAGGCTGGAGCAGGAAAGGATACCATAGGAGATTACGTTGTAGATAAGTATGGGTTTAAGCACATAGCCTTGGCAGATCCAATTAAGAGATTAGTGAAGGATGTTTTTGCTTTAGATGATCATACAGTTTATGACAGAGTGGCTAGAGAACAACAACTTGAACAATGGGACGGATGGTCTGTAAGAAAACTCCTGCAATTTATTGGAACTGAATTATTCCGAGAAAATATTGACGATGCTATTTGGGTTAAATCTCTTTGGTATAAAATTAGAGACTCCAAGGATAATTATGTTGTTACGGATGTTCGCTTTCCTAACGAGTTAAAGTTTTTTGAGGACAATGGTGGCAAAGACTTTGTGTCAATAAAAGTTATTCGTCCCGGTTTTGAGGGATCAGTAGGTATGTCTGGGCATAAGAGTGAAGCCTACGACCTTCATACCCAACATGAGATCTCTAATGACAAGGCGTTTGAAGATCTTTACCGTAAGGTTGATGAAATAATGCAACAAAATGGATGGGACAAAAATGAAAGAACCTCTTGATATTCCCGAAATCAAAAAGTATGTAAGGGAAGCGCACGGAAAGTTTATGGATCAATTGGGACCCATTGCGGACAAGGTAGCGGCAGACCATAGATTGCAGGCGGAAATTATATATGCTCGATTACTTCCTATTTTGATTTGCCTAAAACAAGAAAGTGTCATAGATAAATTTGAGACTTCTCATGAGGGCTACGATAAGAAGGTTAAACTTGTGAAAGATGGGTACAATGCTTCGGTTTATATTACTACCAATGGACTGCAGATTAAGTTAGAAGGATATGTCTATATATCGAATTTAGGAATGTCAGATTTAATAGTGGAAAAAGAAATTATTTCTGGAGTCGATTCGGATAGTTTTGATTGGTTAAGTTTTTCCAAGACATTATTGGGTTACATTCATGGTTCTATTTACGAAAGACGAAAGGCGGCGGAAGTAAAATTAGTGGAGTGGGGGTGGGGGTATTAAGGTAATGATAGAAGGTAAATTTGTTCATCTTCATAATCATTCGAGCTATAGTCTTCTTGATGGATTGTCTTCTCCTACGGAATTAGTGGCTTGTGCGGTTTCGTTAGGTTTTAAGGCTCTTGCATTAACAGATCATGGTAGTTGTGCTGGTCTCTTGCAATTTCAAAAGGCTTGTCAAAAGAATGGTATTAAGCCGATCCTTGGTATGGAGGCATATTTTACAAAAGACCATACCATTAAGGATAAGTCTGCCTTCAAGACCCATCATTTAACTCTTTTGGCCAAGAATGAAGTTGGATACAAGAATCTCATTTACTTGAGTTCATTTGCATATACGCAGGGTTTTTATTATAAGCCACGATTAGATTTTGATATTCTTGAAAAGCACAAGGAAGGTCTTATTGTTACATCTGCTTGTCCTGCGGGCGAAATTCCTTATTTATTATGGGAGGGGCAGGAACAGGAGGCAATTAATGAAGCGGGTAAGTTTAAAGAAGTTTTCGGAGATGATTTTTACATTGAGTTAATGATGCACCGTTATGATGGGGATTCTGACCAAGAAAAAAAGGAAATAAAACTTGCCACTAGTCTTTACAAGTTAGCCAAGAAAGTAGACGTTAAGGTAATAGCTACTAACGATACTCATTATGCCATGAAAGACGATTGGAATATTCATGACGTTTTACTTGCCATTCAAACTCATGATCACATTAAAAATCCAGACAGGTTTTCTTTTAGAAGTAAAGATTTCTACTTAAAGCCATATGAAGAGATGGCTAAGCGTTACGACAAAGCACCAGAGGCTATTACAAATACTTTGGAAATAGCAGAGAAAATAGAATCAGACATTATCAAGACCGCAAAGGATTTGTTGCCTAAGTTTAATCTTCCTGTAGGTTATGAAGTAGAAGCCGATTATTTAGTAACCCTCGTAGAGAATGGCATGAAGGCAAAAGGACTGATGGACAAGCCTTTGTATCACGAAAGGATGAAGTATGAATTAAGTGTTATCATCCAATGTAAGTATGAAAAGTATTTTTTGATTCTATGGGATATTATTAATTTTGCCAACAGAGAGGGTATAAGGGTAGGTATTGGTCGCGGATCGGCTGTGAGTTCTTTGTGTTTATACGCATTGGGAATTACAAAATTAGACCCCTTGAAATACGATTTGATATTTGAGCGTTTTTTGAACTTAGATCGCATTAGCCCTCCAGATGTTGACATAGATTTTGACTACGACAGACGAGAAGAAGTGTTTGCTTATGTATTGAGGAAATATGGGCTAGATCATTGTTCTAAAATAGGCACCTACAATAGTTACAAGGCCAGAGCAGCTATCAGATTTACCGCTAAGGCTCTTGATATTGGAAAAGATTGGGAAACGTATCAGGCTATTAAAAAACAAAATCCCAATAATAAAGTAGTAATGACAAAGAAGAGTCTCGATTTGGCTGACGAAATTTCTAAAAAAATACCACTAAAGGCCGCAACGATTAAAGAGGCCCTTCATAGCGAAGCGGCATTGCGGATTTGCATGGAAAGTCATCCTGATTTGTTTAAGGTAGGGGTTCAGATAGAAGGTGTAATTGCGTCTGCGGGCATTCATCCTGCTGGGGTTATCGCTTGCAAAGACGTAATTACAGATCATATTCCCCTGAGGGTGTCTCATGGGGTTGTTTGTTCTCAATACGATATGACAGAAGTTGAAGAATTAGGGTTGCTGAAGTTTGATTTATTGGCATTGAAGACTTTAACGGTTGTGGATAAAACGGTTAAAATGATAAAAGAAAGGCATCCTAACAATTCTAAGGCACAAAATTTAGACGTTGATTTGCTAGAGCCTAATGATCCCAAAGTATTTGCAATATTGAACGGCAAAAATCCCTTTATTGATACTCGGGGCGTTTTCCAATTTGAGGCCTATGGTATCTCAAAATTACTAAAAGACATTAGGGTAGACAGTTTTGATGATATGGTAGTTGCAAATGCTCTTTATCGCCCGGGTCCACTTGGAGCGGGCGTTCATAATATGTATTGCGATTACAAACATGGTCGCAAGGAAATTGAGTACCTTCATCCTAAAATGGGAGAAGCCCTTAATGAGACTTATGGCATGATGATCTTTCAAGAAAACATTATGAGGGTTGCCCAATTCGTTGCAGGGTTGACAGGCGGTCAGTCAGACATTTTGCGTTATGCTGTGGGCAAGAAAAAAGCCGAATTAATGAAAGAACAGAAAGAGGTTTTTGTTCAAGGTTGCCTCAAAAACGATATAGATAAAGCAACGGCGGTAAAGATTTTTGATCAGATTGACAAATTTGCGGGTTATGGATTCAATAAGTGTTTATGTGGCGATACTACTGTTTTAAATAAATTAGACAATAAGATTTATACTTTAAAAGAACTTGCAGATGGTTCTTACGGCATTAAAAAAGATAATTCCGTAGTCCTCGATAGTTACTTAGACGGGGAAATTGTTGAAGATGAACTTATTGAAGCATTTGAAACCGGGGAGAAAGAAATTTATGAGATAAAATTAGACAATGGCATGCTTATAAAGTCTACTATGGATCATAAATTTTATTGCGTAGGTGGTCGGGCGCATACCGTGCAGGACATTGTGGAAAAAGATTTGGAAATTTTATATGATAAGGAGAAAGTATGCAAGGTGTGCAAAATAAAATCAATTAAACCAATTGGCAAACAAATGACATATAATGTAACAATGAAGGGAAGCCAACATAATTATAAAATAGTGAATTCAGATGGCATTGGTATTTATGGGCGGAATTCCCATAGTGCGGCGTATGCTTTTTTAGCTTATCAGACTGCCTATCTAAAAACTTACCATTTCTTAGAGTTTATGTGTAATTTGCTTACGAGTGAAATTAATAACAACGACAAGGACGAACGGCTTGGTTCATATATTAGGCAACTTGAGCGCATGGGATATCGATTGCATCCTCCCAATATCAATAGGAGTGGCAAAGGGTTTACAATTATTCCCTTTGTTGATGGCGAAAGGAAGGAAACTCTTTTGAAGCCCCTTACTATGTTAAAGGGGGTTGGAGAAAAGGCCGTTCTAGACATTATGGAAAAACGACCCTTTAGAGACTTAACTGATTTTCTGCAAAAAGTAGATGGTAAAAAAGTAAACTCAGGAGTGTTTAGGACTCTTGTTAATGCCGGTTGTTTCCGTGGGGAATGGAAAGAGTCTTCTGATACTTTGTTGAGTCGATATGAAAATACAAAAAAGGAAATAACGAAAGAACGCAAAAATCGTAAGAAGCAAACCGAAGAAATAGAAAAATATGGCGGCGGCAGTTTGTTTGATTAAAAATGTTCCAAGGGAGGCGATATGACAGAAAAAAAGATAGCTGAATGTATCAATGTTAGAGTTAACGTCGGCAATTATCAGCACATTGAACTTACTAAGTATGCCGAGAAAACAATTAGCTATAACAATGAGGAAGAAATGGTTCGAAAAGAAGACGAGTTGACGGAAGAATTAGTGGCTAATTTAATCAGAAACATGAGGCGTATACCTGAGAGATTGGGGAAAGATACCACTGCAGTGATCGAAGTAGAAGAAAGCATTGCTAAGGTTATTCCAGAATGGTTGCAAAATGGGGATGTTCCTAATTTGGCTAATAAGGCTTTAACTGGTCATAATAAAACAGTTGCAGAACAAAAGGAAGAGAGAGATAGCCATAATATAGTAGAAGAGAAAAAGGAAGTATTACCAGAAGATCTGAAGGAAGTTGTGGCAAAAAAGCCATCCAACGAAATGGATGATTTGTTTGATGGAGATGACGATCTTTTTTCAGATAATTAAGAAAAAAATATCAAGATAATGTATAATAGAAGGGTAAATGTTAAGGAGAATAGATTAATTATGACAGAGAAACTAGACGTAAAGGTGTTGAGTAACGAACAGGTTGAAGATCTTTTCAATATCGCATATGCAGAGCAAGTAGGAAAATTGAACAATATTTCCGAATTTGATTGCAAATGTGTCAGGGAAGTTGAAGGTTCAAAAACTAAGGTAGAAATAACGGTTATAGGACTGGCAGGAAGTCCAACGCTTGATGATTATAAGGAAGTTAGATCTGAGGATTTCAAAAAGGTAGTTATTAATAGAGATGGTGCCAAAGCTGTCTTTAATCTTTTACCGAAGGCGACAGTGGTTTTGAATAGCAATGATTATGTTGTAACTTATCAAGCTGTTTAGCATTGACTGGCTTGATTATATGACGGTGACAATAATGGATAAAGAACAAAACACTGATTTTTCTGTTTTTGACGAAGAGGACTTGTTTGGGGAGTCCTCTTCAAAAACGGAAACAAAAACAGAAGCTAATGTTTCTTCCAATAATGTTTCTGCTGTCGTTACACCTTTCAAAGATATCGGCGGAATGACATCTCCTTCTAGTCATTCCGCTTCTAGCCCTAGTCTCGATGGCATTCCCCAGTTAAGAGGCGATGGATTTCCCTCTGCCTTTGTGTCAATGGTAGAAAGAGTCCAAGATCAATATCGCTCGTTGCCCTTCTTGGACCATGAGTTAATATATTCTGAGCTTAGAGACTTGACGGTTAAGTGTCGTCCCACTCCAACCCTACAAATTTTAAATGCCGAGATTCAGAAGGTACAAGGGGCTAAAGATAGATTGTCCGAGATATATGTAGACATCTGCAGACATTATTTTTTCAAGAAAAGAATGGTAGATGTCCTTAAAGAGTCGTGGGGTAAATATACTGACGAAAAGAATGCCGAAAAACGAAAGGGAGATGGGGCTTTTAGGTTGAGCGATTTCGAAGTTGATTTTGCACAAATTGAATCTCTTTTTAGAGCCATTACTCATATTGTTAGGAATTTAGATAGTTTGCATGATAGTTTGTCTAGGCGCATAACTATTTATCAGTCATTATTGAAGATGCATGATGTAGGGAGAGGTGCCCTGCCCGACTTTGATTTTGACAAAAATTTTAGCGGTTCTCTTGATAATTTTGATGGCAATTCCGGCAATTCGGACGTAGATCCATCGCAAGGCATAGATGCAGTTGAAGAAACTTTTTAATTTTCAAAATTAAATTTCATAAATTTTGTATAATAGATGTATCTGTTAAACGAAGAAGTAGGGAAAGAGAAAAAAAAGGAGAAACAAATGACGACCAAAGCAGAGAAGGGCAATTGGGATGTAGATTTTCCAACCGAAGAAACTTCCGCAGATGGGCAGGAACGGCGTAAGGCTAAGTTTATGCAATTTAAGGAAGCTCGCCCTTATACCGTTAGGCTTGTTGGTAATCATGTGAAGTTTTTACGTCACTGGAGTCCATTTGAAAACAAGGACAGGGTTATTACCAATGCTTCTTATAAGGGTGATGATCCTGCTTGGAAAGCTGGATTTTTTCCTCGCAAAACCTTTGCTATTCATGTCATAGATAGGTCAGATGGTGAGTTGAAAATTCTTGAAAAGGGCAATCAGATCTTCAAGGAATTTGCTCGTTACAAGGCTATCAACGATATTAATCCCGCTGGCAAGGATGGTCCAGATTTTGTTATTTCAGTTGAAATACCCCATGGTGACAAAAGGCAAACGAAATATGCTGTAACGGCTAAGGCTAAGCCTGCTCCATTTACGCCAGAAGAGTTAGAAATGATTAAGGCCAATGTCTATCCTTTGACTGACATATATCAGTCTATTCCTCTTCAGCGCATTCAGGAGTTGTGGGATGCTCTTCCTGCTGAGTCGAAGATACCGCCGAAGAGAGATAAGGACGAAGACACTGATACTAAGGGTTCTGCTACCTCCGTATCGCAAGAAGTTCCATCTGAGAAGGAGGAACAACCCTCGACAGACGACGATTTGTTTGCCGACGATGCTGTTGGAGAAAATAGTAGCGATTTGTTTTAATTGATGGCAAATAGGTTCCATAGCTTTGGGTTAAAAGGGGGAATAAATTGCCCGTCTATGGAGTTAATGTTAGTAGGTCTCCTATGTCAAACCGCCCAATGAATATTCATTGGGCGGTTTGGTGCGTCAAATAGTTTGGCTAGAATATATTGAAAAATACGATAAGGAGAGTGACAATGATTAAGAAAACAAATATTAAAGACCCAATGGATTCTGTTCTTGCGAACATAGAAAAGTCTATGGGGAAAAAGGGACAGAGATCTCCGTTCGCTAGATTTGGAAGTATCGACGCAGAAAATGTACCCGTAATATCTTTTGGAGTTCCTGAAATTGATGCCGCCAGTTATTGTGGGGGGATTCCTAGAGGTAAAATGGTCGAAATATATGGTCCTGAGTCTAGTGGAAAAAGTTTGCTTTCGCTAATGATAATAGCGCAGGCTCAAAAACAGGAATTAGAATGTGCTTTGTTGGATGTTGAACAATCATTTGATCCAATTTGGGCTGCATCGCATGGGGTTGATGTTTCTAAATTGTTATATTCAAGTGATTTTGCATCTGGAGAAGAGGCGTTAGAATATGCAACTCAATTTTGCGAATGCGGAAAGTTTGGAATCGTTGTTGTTGATTCTACGGCAGCACTTATTCCAAAAGCTGAAATCGAAGGGGTGTTAACAGACAAAGAACAGCCCGGCATTCAGGCTCGTATGATGTCAAGGGCATGTCGTAAGATTATGGCAGCATTGGGAGAGGGGAATACTACTTGCATTTTCATTAATCAGATAAGAATGAAAATTGGAGTAATGTATGGTAATCCCGAAACAACATCTGGTGGACAAGCTCTTAAATTTTATAGTCATCAGCGCATAAATGTCCGGAAAAAGAGTCAAATTAAGATCTCAGAAAACGGAGTAGATGTTGTTGTTGGCCAGATTAGTTCTCTTACTTTTGTTAAGAATAAAACGGCTCGACCATTTGGAAAGGCTGAGTTCAAAGTTATCTTCGATCCTACGGCATTAAATCCAGTAGTGATGCTTGCCAATGCCTTAAAGGGGCAGAAATTGGTAACGATCTATAAGGGAATTTTGAGAATTTCCAAGGACGCCATAGACAATAAAACTCCCATTGAGACAGGAGCAACTAATATGGTGGAGCTGGCGGACTACCTAATTGCAAACAATCAGGTAATACCTTTATTGGATGCACTAATAGAAGACATAGAAGGAGATCCTATTGCGGAGCCCATTGATGACGCAATATTAGAAATGAAAACCGATCCTTCTAAAATAGTTTCTCCAACAAATGCTAAAATTGATGCAATCAAAGTTGGGGATGCATCCGAAGAAGAAGTAGTTGCCGATATTGAAGGGCAAGACGACGCCAAAGATATTTGACAAGACGTAAAGTAATCAAAGTTTTTGATAGAATATGATTGCCTTTTAGGCGGTCATATTCTATACTTTATACATTATGACGATTCTAGAAGAATTCATTCGAAAATGTTGTCAGAATGTAGCTGATGGCACCAGTGAAGAAGTTAAAGAGGCTACGGAGTATCTGACGGCTCGTAAGATTAACAGGCGTTCAGTTTCTTTTCACAAAATAGGTTATTGTCATTATTCGGACGACATTCCTATTGAAATTAGAAAGTACGGACACCCTCTCGATAGTCAATTAGATTATTCTCACCAAATTAGAGGTAGAATTATAGTTCCTATTTTTTCTGAATTTGGAGAAGCCGTGGCATTTGCTACTAGGCCCCCATCTTTTGACGAGGGGGCTACATGGTGGAATCTCCCCTTTGTAAAAGGTAATCATTTGTTCTTGCTAGATAAGGCTAGAAAGCATATATTTGATAGTAACAAGATTTACATTGTAGAAGGTTATATTGATGCTATTTCATTATGGCAAGAAGGACTCAAGCAAGTTGTCGCTTTAATGGGGACAAAATTGACTCTTCGAAAAATCGGGTTAATAGCTAGATATTGTAATGATATTTGCATTGGACTTGACACGGACCAAAACGAATCTGGACAAAAAGCAAGAGACAAGCTTATTGCTGTTATTCATAGGCTTTCTTTCTATGACAAGATATCTATAATAAGTCTTCCACTGAATGACGATAAGCGTTCTGAAGATCCGGCTGACTTCGTGGGTCAACATGGACTCTCTGAATATATGGCTCTTGAGAAACAATTGTCTTCTGAGGCCATTAAGAAGATTGCCACCAGCGTTGGGTAAAATAAATGACCATTCCCAAATTTATTAAACAAGACGAAATGGCTAGGTCTTTTAGGGAAGCAATAGAAAAGGTAATTACCAGAAAGGCTTCGTCTCGCCCCGCAATGGTTTTCGAATCATCTTGTATGGCTCAATGTTGGCGGCGACTTTTATACAATGCAAATGGCGTTGATGTTGAGAAGAAGTTATCTTATATGGATTTGAAAAACGCCGAATACGCTCAAAAAAAGTGGGTGGATATTTTATCGACAGTTCCCAAGGTTACGATAGTTGATACAAACGTAGAAGTGTCGGATTGTAATTTCAATTTGAATGGCGTTATAGATGTTGTTTTTCGGTTGGATTCGGAAATTAGATTATTACATATTCATTTGCTGACACAAGAAGAGTTTGTAAGAGTCTTTGACAAAGGACCATTTAAAAAACACGTTATAGAGGCGATGGTTAATGCATGGCTTATAGAAAAGGGAGAATCATTATTAATGTACGAAAATGGGGCTACTAATGAATATGTTGTTTTTCATGTTAGTGTTTTTCTGCCAATTATCGAAACCGTTAAGTCACAATGCCGAAAGCTTTTAGATAGTATGCTGAAGAACCGAATACCTGAAAGGCCGTATAACAAGGCCGCAGAAGAATGTAGTCAATGTGAGTTTGCGAATCATTGCTGGAATGGCTAATTTTCAAAAGGAGATCACATGTCAAATACAGAAAGTATCGATGAAGTATTAGCACAAAATGTACCGCTGAGGCTCGACAATCAGATGGACGCCTCCGTACCCGTATATAAACCCATCAAAATAAATAGAAAGAAAGAAAACGAGGAGGTAGAACGTTTTCAAAAAACTGGAGATATTCAAATACTAGAACGGGTTTATGAGAAGCGCATTCCTACCTTATGGAAATGGACAAGCACTCATTATATTCCCGGACTTACTTGTTGTAGTCGAGAAGATCTTTTCGCAGAGTTTACTTTGGTTTTTGTGAAGGCGGCTCAGGAATACCAGAAAAAGAGGGGGCCATTTAACACATGTCTCTTTACTTTTTTGCTAAACCGAATTAAGAATATCAAGAGTAGTCGCTATACTAAGAAAAGAAGGGCAAAGGATTATTATGGACCACTTAGTGGCATGGTATTGTCTTTGGATTATTCTTATAGCGACAAAGAGGGTTCTGAGGTTTCGTTGAAAGATATAATTCCCGACGAAAAAGAGATTGCCAAACATCCTATTACGAATTTATTGCTAGAGGAAACCTTAGATATGCTATCTCAAAAAAACCATGATATCAAAGAGTTCTTTCGAAAACTGAGCGATGGCAACAGTTTGACGACGCTTATTAAAGAATATAGAATTCGAACAGGATCTTTGAAACTTACTCGTATTCAAGTCAAACAGTTAAGTGGTAAGCGTAGATGCGTCAATATAGTTTCTGATTTGATTAAGAAAAAAGGAGGAGTTAAAGAAAGTTTCTCGATAGTTGATTATGAAGTTAAAAGAACATTGTTGCATTATCGAATAGAAATGAAAAAGACCAATGAAGTGGATTTTATTCTGAAAACGATTAGAAAGCTAAGGAAGAATAGGCTCGAACATTTGGGCATGATTAAAGAGTCGAAGTAAATAAGAAACGTCTTTTAAATAGAGTTGTTATTTTAGGCCCTCCTGCGGTATCGCAGGAGGGCCTTTTTTTGGTGAATTGTGATATTTTTTTCACAAAAAAATGTATAATATTAGTGTTGTAAGAATAATAGCGTCAAGCGTTGTCATATATACGCAAAGGTCAACAATAAGAGGAGTAGAATATGAATGAAGAGACGAAAGCACCAGAAATCGTAGAAGAAATCGTAGAAGAAATCGTAGAAGAAATCGTAGAAGAAATCGTAGAAGAAGCCAAAGTAAAGGTTGTAGACGAAGCCCCGGTAAAGCCGGGCGAAGAGCTATTGGATAATTCCCTTAAGGTAAAGGCAGATCCTCCCGACATTGCGCCAGAAGATCGAAAAAGGAACGTAAAGAAGCTTGCGGGAGCCATTGCCCATTCGCTACGTGCCAATGGAGAAGTTAATGTCAGATGTTTTGGGAATGCAGCTATTGGGAAAGGGGCAAAGGCTTTGGCAATTGCAAAGGATTATATAGGTGTTGATAAACTGCAATTGTCTTTTTCGCCAGCCTTTATTACGACTAAGATTGGGGAAAATGAATTAACTGGAATTTGTTTTTGTACTTTTGCATCTAAGTATGAGGGAGAAGAGGGGGCAGAACAGGACTTTTCTAAATGCGAAAGTGTTCTGATGGTTAAGGCAGATCCCAGAGAGGTTACTCCAGAGGACAGGAAAACTAACGTAAAGAAACTTGCGGGAGC
>Ga0307378_10005796_pt1 | contig 17085 bp, 12 predicted proteins | sample UN1MG_FD_202238 | JGI IMG/M metagenome (GOLD analysis project Ga0307378, IMG submission 202238) | Soil microbial communities from Risofladan, Vaasa, Finland - UN-1 | ecosystem: Environmental > Terrestrial > Soil > Coastal area > Acid sulfate soil | place: Finland: Risofladan, Vaasa | collected... | reverse complement strand
TTCGCAATTTTGCTTGCGAAAATTCAGGATTCAATTTCAGAATCATACCCCCTTTTTTTATTACAGGGGCATTATGATAAATATAATTAATTAGTAATAGTAACCGAATGTGAGGTAGTCAAGTTAACTAACTGCCTACTATCAGGGGTACAGTCCACATGAACATAGTTTAAGATCAGTATGCATTGACGGTGTCAATGGCGGTGCAAAAAGTGCTCAATCATAGCGGAATAAAAGTGCTCACCTCTACGACCTTTGTGTTAGCAGGCAATGAGAGAGGTGATGCTGAAACAAGAGGTGGCTATCGATATGAAGGATTTATACCGCCAGGGATTGAGTCCCTTGCAACTTTTCGTTTCTCTTCTCTGCGATTGTGGTAGGGCGGAATATTCCCGAGCTGCGGGAGGTTTTCCTGCTTAAAACGTTCAATAGGAATCTCATGGGTTGTGCCGTTTGGTATCGAATTTACTCTAGACAGCCATTTCTGAAGCTGGGAGTTGAGATCGGTGAAGGAAGTGAACCTGCCTCCCATAAAGAAATCCTTCTTCACGAACCCCACATTCCGTTCTATTTTTCCCTTGGTCTGGGGTCGATAAGGACGACACAGCCTGGGAATGAATCCATAATGCTCGAAGAAGTCCTGGAAATGAGAATACTATGTTTTGGAGCACTTTGAGGATGCATTTTTCAAACCGCTATGCCCTGACAAAACCGATATATAAATCAATCGCTATGCTGCGACGTTGCAGGTTTTTATAAAAACGCTTTAGCCCCGCCCATCCTGATGTTGCGCGATGGTCTCTAGAGCATTTTTTCCTGTTAGACGATGCTGGTCAATCGATAGCTGGCAATTGTCGTAAATTCATTCCATGAAGTATGGAATAGCCAGGCAGGCAAAAGTGATTTTGGTCTTGTCTAGAATAGGATGGAAAAAAGATGAAACCTTTACAGGTTATACATACTCGAGTGGTCTAATATAGCCTGTATATCGCGTTTTAGCCTTGACGAAAACATATGGTTCTATGGCATTTTGCTTAACCAGATAATAGAAAAATCGATTCAGAAGAGATGGGGAAAAGAGGAGCAAACCCCTTCTTTTTCAGCTCTTGAGCTCCCTGCCGCTCAAATTCCTCTCCTCTTCTTTTTCCTTTCCCTTAGCATGCCCGTTGGGCTTGGTGATGAAGTAGGTATAGCCCTTCAGCGTCCGGTTAAGCTGTGCTTCGATCTGCTCCAGCTCTCTCTTGGGGATGGACAAATGCTTGTCAACGCAGCGATCCATGATCTCCCAGATATAGTCCTTGGTCTCATAGTTGAAGAAGTCCAGCAGCTTTCGGCAGGTGTCGCCCTCCACCTTCTGGCAGATGTACCAGTCGTTGCCATCGGCCATGACATGTACCTCATGAGCGCAACCCAGCAGATTATGGAAGTCTCCCAGTGTGTCCTGGTAGGCGCCCAGCAGGAAGATGCCCAGGTAGTAGTCCTCTTTCTCCAGGAGGGTATGCATATCCAGGTACTCCAGACCCTCGCTGTCCCCTGCGTAGCGTTTGATCTCCCCGTCCGAGTCGCAGGTGAGATCCACAATCCTCCCCCTCTCGCAGGGCATCTCGTTCAAGCGATGCAGGGGAATAGTGGGAAAGATCTGCTCCACTCCCCACATGTCCGGCACAGACTGAAAGAGAGAAAAGTTGCCGATGTACTTTTGGCTGACCAGCTTCTTCAGCTCCTGAAACTCATCCGACTCGTCCCCGGCCTGCTTGGCGAGGAATGCGGCCTTCTTGCAGACTAGCCAGAAGAGAGTCTCGCCCTTGGCCCGCTCCTCAAGGCCAATGTTGCCCAGGTTGAATGAGTCGTAAAGCTCGTCCCTGTACTGCAGAGCATCGTGATAGTGCTCCTTGTAATTGTCGAGGTTGATCTCTTTGAAAGCGCTGCACAGATCATCGATCTGTATGGGATCCTCTTCTATAGGGGTGCGGAGTAGCGAGTCTTTGGCATTTTTCTTGCCTATGATCTTGAAGATGAGCAGGCTGTGATAAGCGGCAATGGCCCTACCGCTCTCCGAGACGATGGTGGGGCATGGGACATCCTCGTCATCACAGATCTTCTGCACGGTGTAGACTACGTCATTGGCGTACTCGCGAAGAGTGTAGTTGGCGCTGGAAGGAGTGGCCGTGTTGGAGCCATTGTAGTCCACAGAAAGACCACCACCCACGTTCAGGTACTCGATATTGGCCTTCTTGCGTGCCTTGGCGTAGATACGAGCCGCCTCATTCATGGCATTTTTGATTGTCCTGATATCCGTGATCTGCGAGCCAATGTGAAAGTGAAGCATCTTCAGGCTGTCTATGAGGTTCTTTTCCCGCAGTATTCTAATCATCTCCAGGGCCTCACTGGTGGACAGACCGAACTTGGCCGACTCGCCACCCGATTCTACCCAGCGACCTGAGCCACGAGAAAAGAGCTTGACTCTCATGCCTACGCGAGGAGTGATGTCCATCAGCTCTGCATACTTCAGAATATCGAAGAGCTCCTCGAAAAGGTCTACAACTATTACTATATTATTTACACTATGGATGCTCAGAGCCAGGCGCAGATAGTCTTCGTCCTTGTAGCCGTTGCAGATAAGGAGAGCCTCTTTGGGCAGGCCCAGGGATAGGGCAGCTAGTAGCTCTGCCTTTGTCCCCACTTCCAGGCCGATCCTGTACTTGGCTCCGTACTTGATGATGTACTCGATTACCTCTTTTCTCTGATTGACCTTCATGGGGAAGATGGGCTGATAAGTGCCTTTGTAGGAGAATTCGGCAATAGAGCCTAAAAAAGCGCCTGTGATCTCATTGATCCTATCCTCCAGGATCTGAGGGAAACGCAAGAGGACGGGAAACTCCAGGTCTTTGGATTTTTCGATCTCCTCGATGAGATCCATAACATCCACCGACTGAGCCTGGTCTTTGTTGGGAAGTATAATAATATTGCCTTTATCATTAACTGAAAAATAGCCGTTGCCCCAATTCTCTATACCGTAGAGATCCAAAGAATCTTCAGCTTTCCACATGTCACTCAGCCTTCTCCATGAAACCTGCCTCCAGCCCGCATGCTCTCATCGTTATTATCCCCAACGCTCCAATTAAAATCATTAAAATCACCTTTGACTAACATAACGATCCATCACTCCCATGAACCACGGCTAATCATATCGAACTTTGCTAAAGAGACCTTTTTGATATATAAAGCTTCATGCCTGCATAAGGGTACGCCCAGCCGCACAGACCGGGCAGATGCAAAATGCAGAGATTGAGCGCCTAATTAGTCCGATATGGACAATCTTTAAAACGTATCCCGACCGACACAGATGAGAAGGAATCTTGAGGGATAAAATGGATCACGGTCATGATTTTATCTGCAATGGCGAGAAGAAAAGGACGACGATACCTATGAAAGAGAGGGGTGTCGCTGATCTCGTAGCAGATATGAGCAAGATGGGCTTTCAGGGTGGCCAGCTCGGCACATCTCTGAACGTCTGGAAGCGCATGCTTGACGAGGATATTACCATCTTCCTGGGTCTTGCCGGGGCCATGGTGCCTGCTGGCCTGGGTGAGTTCATTGCCTACCTGCTGCGGGAGAGAAAGGTAGACTGCCTGGTAAGCACGGGTGCCAATCTATTTCACGACCTGTGCGAGGGACTCGGCATAGTTCACTACCAGGGCAGCGCCTGCGCAGATGATGCTTTTCTCAATGAATGCAAGATCGACAGAATCTACGACGTATTCGTATCGGAGATTGAGCTGCATAAGGCCGATAATTACATTTCGAAATTCGTGAAGAAGCTGGACCCAGCCCGCCGCTACTCCTCGCGCGAGCTGATGTATATGGTGGGAAAAGACCTGCCCGATACAACCATTCTGGGCGCAGCCCATAAAGCGAAAGTACCTATCTTCGTACCGGCCTTCGGAGACAGCTCCTGGGGAATTGGCATGGTTATGGCTCTGCGCGAAGGACATAGCGTTATGGTCGATCAGATCAAGGACGTGGATGAGATCACCCAGATGGTAGAGAAGTCCGCCCAGACCGGTGTGATTTACATCGGCGGAGGCGTTCCCAAGAACTTCATCCAGCAGACGGAGGTTATAGCAGAGCTAATCGGCGACTACTCAGGAGGCCATAGCTATGCCATTCAGTACACCACCGATGCTCCCCACTGGGGAGGGCTTTCCGGCTGCACCTTTGAGGAGGCCGTCTCATGGGGCAAGGTCAAGAAGGAAGCAAGCAAGGTGCAGGTCTTCTCCGATGCCACCATCACCGTTCCGCTCGTGGTGCAGGCCCTGCGTGAGTCGGGCCACCAGCGCAGGAGCGTTCCTGTCTTCGACTGGAGGGAAGAGGGGCTGAAATTAGCCTACGAGAAGCGCTAATCGCTAAATATTAGAACAGGGGTGCGAAAATAGCGCCCCGATCTCTCTTTTCCCTAGACTATGCGTAGGGTTTAGGCCTGCATGCATATGAATCGTAAGTTTCGTATTCATTTGCGTACAATGTGTCATAGGTATTTTCATGTCTTGCCCTATCGAGCGTATGAAATTTAAATAAATTATTATAATAAGTATTAAATAGTGTTATCTGTAAAAGAACCCTGCATCTTTGATGCGCCAGGATGCGCCAGAAGGGCGAAGACGTCCGGAAAAATGCGCTAAACTCTATAGACTCAATAATAGTAGACAATTGAATCAAAAATTAAAAAATTTAAAGCTTAGAGCCCCGTGGCACTGGCCAGCTCAAGGCTCTGATTTTTGTCATGGTTACCCTCAACAAGAGCCACAATGCTTGCCTTGTTCCAGAGATAGAGATACCTGATGCTGTTATCTCCTCGGATGTCCTTTATCTCTAAAGTCTCATGGCCATTGATCGTGGCGTTGCCGAATATGGGCAAACCCCGGGCCAATTGATCCTGGTATGTCTTTTGGGACTTGAAGTTGGAGATTGCGGCAGCAGCGTGTTCCTCATCAGAAAGCTGGATCAAGGTGATCTTGGCATCATAGGCCTCGCCGGGCTTGCCCCACTGATAAATGCCCACAGAAGTATTGGCCGGGCCAATGCTCTCTGCTCCGTAGAACTCTTTGATGTAATCGGTCATATTCACATTGCTGTCCATCTCGGGCAGAGCTGCCAGCAGCTTAAAGCCCTCCGGCAAATTTTCTTTTGGCACCGCTGGATTTGCAGTCGGTTCACCCGCCAGGTCCTTGGCCAGGCAGCCTGCGCTGGATGCCAGCACCAGGGCTATGAATAGTAAGCAAATTATGTTATTTGATCTCATGAAGAGCACTACTGTATTTCCAAGTCCATAAGCTTTGTGAGCCGAAAAGGCAGCTTCGCATTTACCTTTCTCTTCTCCGCTCACCTCATAGATAGAAATTAAAGTCTGCCGAAAATGATTAATATTCAACTATTAATTTAAAAGTTGGGTATGATAAATTCGAAGATTTCTAATGTTTTCTAATTCAAATATACGATTCTGCTGCACTCCCGGCCTTTGCACTTCAAATCATCATGTAGTAGCGTGCAAAGCACCAGATCAAGCCGTGATTTTTCCCTTTTAACAGGATTCTCTATCAGTCTATTTCAGAAGGCGGGTACCTTCTCAATGTGCAGCCCAGCTCTTCCATCTTCACAGGTTTACTTATATAATCATCCATTCCGGCCTCAAGACACATTTCCCGGTCACCTTCAAGGGCATAAGCCGTAATGGCAATAATTTTGGGCTGTTGTGAAACCGGCCAGAGCTTGCGAATTTGCCTGGTTGCTTCCAGTCCGCCTAACTCCGGCATCCGGACATCCATGAGAATAACATCATATTGCTGGCGCTGCAGGGCTTCAAGGACCTCAAAGCCGTTGGCTGCTACATCGGCGCGGTAGCCAAGACGCTTGAGCATTTCAAGGATAACTTTCTGATTCAATAAATTGTCTTCTGCAAGCAAGACACGCAGACGGCTAAGGGCAACAATGTTAGGCATCGGCTCAGTGAGGGAGTGCCTCTTGAATTGTATTTGGGATTCTTCTCCCTTCATTTGCTCGCTTACGGCCTTTGTCCGAATGGTGAAATAGAAGGTCGATCCCTTGCCCTGCTCGCTCTTGACCCAGATCTTTCCCCCCATAAGCTCTACAAGCTTCTTGCCTATGGCCAGGCCCAGGCCCGTGCCCCCATACTTGCGTGTGGTCGAGGCGTCAATCTGGCTAAAAGGCAAGAATAGCTTGCCCAGTTCATCCTCAGCAATTCCAATGCCATTATCCTTTACTGCGAACAGAATATCTAAGTTGTTTTCCGATTTTTGGCAGGAAACAGAGACGGTGACCTCCCCCGAATTGGAGAACTTAACAGCATTGTTCAGCAGATTTCCCAGGATCTGGCGCAGCCTTATAGGATCGCCAAAAATCCTTTCCGGAGTGCCGAGGTCAATTTTATATGACAGGTTTAATCCTTTCTTTCCAGCATCACCGGATACCATATCCAAAGATTCCTGGATGCATTGGGGCAGATCGAAAAGCTGCTCCTCGAGCGCTTCCTTTCTCTCCTCCATCACGGAAAAATCCAAAATATCGCTTATAATAACCATTAAAGCTTCGCCGCTGCCCCTTATTGTCTCCACAAATTCCTTCTGCTCGCTTGTTAATTTCTCATCTAAAAGCAAGCTGGTCATGCCTATGACGGCGTTCATGGGAGTACGTATTTCGTGGCTCATGTTCGCCATGAATTCCGACTTTGCACGCGCTGCTGCCTCGGCGAAATCTTTGGCCTTAGATAGCTCTTCATTCGCTTTAACAAGCTGCGAGGTCCTCTCCAAAACTCTCTCCTCCAGCTCGTCCCTGGCCCGACGAAGCTCCTCTTCCATCTGCTTTCTTTTGGTTATATCGATGGCAGCCATTCTAATAGCTTGGTTGACGCTCCCTGAGATGGCCCGGCCTTGGATCAAAGCCCAACCATTATCTCTCTCATTCCTTCCATTGCCATTCAGATGGACTTCTGCAATCTCTTTTGCATCCGACGCGATCACGCGACTGCAAAAAGCATTGAACTTAGAAAGACTGTCCTCCGCAAGGTAGGCCTGGAACAGATTGTCAAGCAGGTGCGTTCGCTCCGTTCCCAAAAGAGTGGCTGCGGCCAGATTTGCCTCACGAATCTGCCCGGAAGGCTCTACAGTCAGGTAGCCGATGGGTGCGAACTCATAGAGGTCCCGATACTTATCCTCGGATGCAGCAAGCTCTGCCGTTATGCTCTGCAGCTCCTCGTTTTGCAGCTGCAATTCGATTTGGCTTACCTCTAGCTCATGGCAAAGCGCTCGTACGTCCATCTCGGAAAGGCAGGCAGAGCGACTATTCTTCAATACCTCGTCCTCAGCTCGCTTTCTCAGGGTAGGATTCGCAGGAAAGGTCTTGTTGATTTTCATGCTTAAGTATCCCTTTCATTGGTTTTCAGATTAGCAAAGCAGGCATCTAATGCTGCTTGTTGGTGACATCTTCCATGGCGAGGAGGATAAGGTCCTCTCTTTCTATCCTTCGGGCATTGAGACGCATGGTTCGCCTCCCGATCTCCGGGAAATCATGCTTTATCTCGTATCTCTCAATTACAGTATTCTCTGTCAGGATATCCTCAAGAAGCTCGTGCAATCCGGGAATATCCCACTGTTTGTTTCCCAGGGCATAGATAAGTTTTCCCTCAGTCTCCTGGGGAGTTGCATGAAAGGTCTCATAAAAGGAGCGATTTGCGGAGACTACTTGCATGCCGGAATTCAGCACTAGAAGCGGTTCTCGAACGGTTTCAACTATGTTTTGCGCGTAGTTTTTTGCCTCATTGAGGGACCGCTCCAACACTTTGATCGCGGAGATGTCATTGAATGTGACGGCTACCCCGTTGATCCGGTTCTCTGAGGTGCGGTAGGGCATGATACGCATCTGAAACCATCTCCCATCTGTCGTTTCCACCTGTCTTTCTTTGAACTGCAGGGTATCGAGCACATCTCGCACATCATTGACAAGATACTCGTCCAACAGGTTTACATTGAGGTCGGTTATGGACCTGCCGATATCGTTGCTGATCAGGCTGATGATAGGCTTCATGGCATCAGTAAACCGCCGTACTCGCAGGCTGCTATCCAGGAATAGCATGGGAATCTTAGTGGTGCGAAGCAAATTTCGCATGTCATCATGGCTCTGGGTAAAAGCCTCGATCTTGGCCTGAAGCTCTGCATTCACTGTGAGAAGCTCCTCGTTTAAGGACTGGAGCTCTTCTTTGCTGGTTGTTAGCTCCTCGTTCGTGCTCTGAAGCTCTTCGTTGGTAGACTGGAGCTCCTCATTCATGGACGTCATCTCCTCCTGGGAAGACTGTTTCTCCTCTGCCGCACGCTGAAGCTCTACTCTCGTCTCAGCGAGCTCCCTCTCCAGTTCCTCAAAGCGGTTATCCTGCAGAGAAATCCCACAAGGCTTTTGTGGCTGAATCTGGGGGGGCTTTGGTTGCGGAACATCTTCGAAGACCACCAGAAAAATATCTGCCCGGCCCGGCTGTTTTGAGATCGGCTGCACCGTCAGGCGTACATACAGAGTGCCGTCCTCCGTTGGCATGGCCACATTTTCAGAAGCAACCTTGCGCTTCTCAGCAGCAGCGGTTCGGAGAAGGGAGATAACCGTATATCTCAGACCTTCCCGCGCCATGGCGAAGATGTTCAGGTTCGCCTTCCCCGGGGATGGTTCCAGATATTTTCCGGTCCGGCCGTGAAAGTATACGATATCGCCGTCTTCGGTGATTATGACTGCTGGAGGAGCATACATCTCAAGCAGTTGATTCTGGGCGATGGTTGTAAGGGAATGCACTCTCGCTGCAATCGAGGATGTCTCTCTAATTTCGTGTGCATCTGACCTGGCCGCAAATACAGAGGGCAGATCATGCGGACCTGTCCTACTTGGATCATCCCTCCTCTGGAAGATCTTCCAATTGCTCTCTACAGTACGGAAAAGATCGCGATAGCCGCCAATCGACTCGGCAGATCCCAAGAAGAGGATTCCGCCCGAACTTAATGCATAGTGGAAGAGGAGTATGAGCTTTCTTTGCAGCTCAGGGGAGAGATAAATGAGAAGGTTTCTACAGGAGATGATGTCCAGGTGGGTGTATGGGGGATCCCGGATGATGTTTTGCGGGGCGAAGACTATGGATTCTCGCAGCTGAGGGCGAATGCGATAGGTTCCATTCTCTTTTACGAAGAACCTCTCCAACCGTGCTGTGGAGACGTCCGCCTCGATATTATTCGGGTATCTTCCCCGGCGGGCAATATCAACGGACTCTTTCTCCGTGTCCGTGGCGAAGATCTGGAACTGGATCTCCCCAGCCCGGCCCAGATTTTCCAGATACTCCTGGAGCACGATGGCCATGGAGTAGGCCTCCTCCCCCGATGAGCAGCCCACGACCCAGATACGTAGCAAGGTGCCTGCAGGGCGGGACGAAATCAGTTCGGGCAGCGCCTTCTCAAAAAGCGCATCCCAGGCCCCTGGATCCCGGAAGAACCGCGTCACTCCAATGAGCAGTTCCTTAGAAAGGATCTCGATCTCGGACGGATTTTCCTGCAGGTAGCGGATGTAGTCGTCCATACTGGTAAGCTGGTGCAGCCCCATCCGGCGTTCGATTCTCCGAATGATAGTGCTGCGTTTGTACTGGGTGAAATCCTGGCTGGTGCGTGAGCGAATGAGGACGAAGATCTTGGCCAGGCAGCTCTCCCGCAGTGGGGTCACAGAGACATGACGCTCCCGTAGCTCTATATTGACCTCGACGTATTCGCACAGCAGCCGGGAAAGATCCATTGGAGACGCGATGTAGTCAATAAGACCGGTAGCGATTGCGCTCTCTGGCATGGCTGCAAATTTGGAGGATGCCGGTTCCTGGGCCATGACTATTCCGGTATGCTCTTTCAAGGCCCGGACGCCAAGCGTTCCATCGCTGCCCATGCCCGAGAGAATGATGCCCACTGCCTTTCCATCCTGGTCCTCGGCGAGGTGCCGGAAGAATGTATCAATAGACGTCTTGGCCCCAAAAGTCGTGGTTGGTTTGAGCAGTATGAAAGTGCCATTGAGTATGGAGAGATCGGCTCCAGGAGGCTTAATGTATACGGTATCCGGTCGGGCTTGCATACCATTCTCCTCAACCTCCACCACGGGCATCTGAGTGTATCGCTGCAGGATCTCAGGGAGGAGGCTGGGCTGATCCGGGTCCTGGTGCTGGACGACAGCAAAGGCCATGCCACATCTCACCGGCATTCGCTCGAAGAACTCTTCTAATGCCTCCAGCCCTCCAGCCGATGCCCCGATGCCGACGATGGCGAGTGGTGAGGCATCCGGATCCGGCTCCGCGGGCAGGCCGTCCGGCCTCTTGCCATCCTCATTTTTCTCTCGGTTATCGTTTAGCTCGGTTGATTCATTATTTTCAGCCATGATACTCCTTTCGCCATTCGTTCCAGAGGTCATACCCTCTTTTCATTCACTCACCCATTAATTTCAGAGAACGGATATGATTTTTATGTATATATTCCTCACTGACAGGATATAGAAACGGCTCGCTTATTAAAGAAGTTATGCTATAATTTACAATTCCATTTAATTATTGAAGAAAAGAGGTTTTTGATGCAGACATGTCTAATTTTTCAGGCAAAGGTTTTGTTTGAAAGGCAACATGAGTTTTCCTCTCTTCGGCAAAGCGTCCAAGGTTTTTAACACCTCTGCATGCAATAGCATAAATGCAGTTTGCCGCTGCAAAATTCGTATATGTTTCCTCAATATTTTAGCTAAATCATCCATCTTTGCAGGCTTTGGTATGAAATCGTTCATTCCGGCATTTAGACATATTTCTCTGCTGTTGGAATAAACAGAAGCAGTAAAGGCTATGATCTTAGGCTGCCGCGAAGGAGGACAACGCTCCCGAATCACTCGAGTGGCCTCTAAGCCGCCCATCTCCGGCATCCTTAAGTTCATTAAAATTACATCATAGGGCCTCTGTTTCAAGGCCAGTAATGCCTCTCTACCATTAGACACAACATTGACTCGGTAACCCAGGTGTCTGAGAATTGCAGAGGTTACTTTCCTGTTTGATTCGTCATCTTCTGCAATTAAGATGCTAGCAGAGATAAAAGTTTTTTCTGACATTAACGTTGCCTCTCAATAACTGGAAAATCCTAATCTCTTTTTCGGAGGTGCTCGTCATGCTTCTGGATTTTCCAGATAAATCCGAATTCGATAAGTAATATCTTTCAATTATATTTATAACTTTGCTTACAATTAAAATTAACCTAATATGTTATTAACAAAAAAATAATTATAGTTATAGTGATTGAAAATGGATTACCATATAATCTGCAATAGAACAAACTCGGCAATTATCGTCATCATAAAGATACCAACGCACAAAGGAGGCAAAAAGGTGATTCAGAGCCCCCTTTTTCCATTGCCTGCCAAGCTAAAGCTGCAGCACCAGGTCATCCTGTCCCACCACTATTCCCGGAAAGTCCTTAACCCCGGCAACAGCCTCCTGCCGCATCTGCAGGCTGGTGTATCGCCCTGCATCAAAGTGGGTGAGGGCCAGCCGCGTGGCTTTCGCTTGCCGGGCGATGTCGGCTGCGTCCTGAGGATTGAGGTGAGGCCACGCTGGGTTTTGCTCGCCTGGCAGGTGGGCGCATTCCGCAATGAGCAGGTCGGCGTCCTCCGCCAGAAGCACAGCATTCTCGCACACGCCTGTGTCCGGGCAGTAGGTGATGATCTTCCCGTCCAGATCAAAGCGATAGCCCATACAGGGCGAGGCGTGCATCAGGAAGCGGCAGTCCAGAGCGAAGGGCAGCTTGTAAGGACCAGGAGAGAGTTCGCGGATCTGGACAGGATAAGGCAGCTTGTCCAGGGCAACGGTGAAGGGCTCATTGATAATAGTATTGAGGGCCTGCTTCGTGCCCTTCTGGCCGAAGACCGTCAGGCCCTGGGGGAAGCGGAACTTGCTGAGGACATGCAGCCCCTCGATGTGGTCGAGATGGAAGTGGCTTAAGAAGAGGTAGACGGGCAGGTCGTCCTTGATGTAGCGGTCCGCTTTGTAGACGCCGTTTCCGGCGTCGAGGATGATGTGGTACTTGTCGGAGCTGATGAGGGTGCAGATGGTATTGCCGGTGTCACTGTCGTACCAGCCATTGGTGCCGAGAAAGATAACTTGCATACTAATTCTCCTGAAGGCTGCCGCCCATTCAGCCAGCTTCTGGCGGACTTTTTTGGAGATGGAGGCTTTCGATTTGCTCGAAGATATGGGGCGCTGCTTTTGCATGATCTGTCGAGTCTTTCCGCTGGCCGAGCTGGCCCTAGTGCCAGGCTTTTATTAAAGAGGGCATCGCCCTCTCCCCAGCGATATTACATCTCCTTGATGATTTTTCGGCGCTTGATCACAATGATCGATCGCATTAGCGGATTGGCCAAGATCAGAATAAGCTTTGCCCAAAGTACAGAGAGCTTTGCCCTCAATTTTCCGATATTCGATCTTGCGAACGATGTCCAGCGATTGCATACCGCATTCGATGGCTCTTTCGGTTTCATTCAGGTCCAGGTAGGCTTTGCCTAAATTGCAGAGTTCTTCTTTTTCGTTATATCTGTCTCCGATTTCGCGGGCGATGGCAAGGGTCCGCTCGTAGTAATCGATCGTCTTGCGTGTCTCGCCCAGGACTGCTTACCTAAATACCCAGATTATTCAGGTAGTGTGCCGAAATTGCTGTAATTTCGTAGATGCCCTGTATCCCGCTACTATTCACTACCTCATCTCCTCGTCCATCGATAAGTACTTTTTACCCGTTATCCACTCCTCATTGATATTGATCATAATGCATCCTGCTAATCTTGTAGATGAATAGGTCGAAAGATGCCAAACAAGTTGGTAAATAATGTGGCAAACTTGATCAGCAGTAAACGCCCTTCTCATCGATAGTGCCATTATTAGCCCCCAAATGATTTCAACGTGGTGACAATCGTTCTGATTTTAAGAGAGCCTGTAAGCCTACATAGCCGCAGTGGGCAAGGCAGAAGTTCTGATTGACTTGGAGGCGGCCTGGAAGCGTCCAGGAGCTATGGCGGCTTTTCCGGCCCTACATACGTGGTAGACCTCGCTCTGATTTTGGGCCCAATAGTATTCGCCGCATCCATTTACGCTTAGGTTTAATCTCTGGAGTGCGCCCTGAATCCGGCGGTTGCCATCGCTCTTTCTGGCTGCGAAATGTTTCCCCTATTCAAGATGCCGGGCCTTACATTGCCACCCAGCTAGTGGGTGCTGCTTTATTCATTGTGTTACAAAGTTTTTATATACGGTTAGCCACAATAGTTAACCACATAACCACAATAATATGTAAGGGCACTTGCTACGTTATAACACTTATATCTGCATAGCAAAAGGCAACATTAACTTGAATAGATCCATTCAGGGGATGAAGATGGACAATTTTTCTACACTCATCGGCGGCATAGCCGGCGACGGCATAAATGAGGCCGGTATAACCGTATCTCGTCTCTTCAGCCGTCTTGGCTATCACATTTACATGCACTACGACTACCCCTCCCTCATCAGGGGTGGGCATAATTTTTCATTAGTTAGAGCTTCCAGACAAAAGATTGCCGCTCATGTGGACCAGATAGATGTCTTGATAGCTCTTAACCAGGAGACTGTAGAAAAGCATAAGAGCCGTCTTAAGGAAAGCTCCTTTGTTATTTATGATGCCGATAAGGTAAAACTTGACGACGCAAAGCAGAGGGGCTGCGGCCTTGCCGTCACTTCCATCCTGAAGGAGGCACAGGCTCCCGCTGTCATGAAGAATACCTGCATAATAGGCGGATACTGCAAGGTTGTCGGCATCGATTGGTCTGTCCTGGAAGATGTCTTGAAGAAACATATCCCAAAAAAGCTGGAGCTGAATTTGCAGGTGGCCCGCCAGGGCTATGACCAGGCGGAGGGTTTCTGTAGCATAGATAGTCGTGTGGACAAGCAAGATCAAAAGAATCTTCCCATTATAACCGGCAACCAGGCCGTCAGCCTGGGATTGATCAAAGCCGGTCTGGGAGCTTATGTGGCCTACCCCATGACTCCGTCTTCCAGCGTGCTGGATTTCATGGCAAAATTTGGCCCGCAGTTCGGCCTCAAGGTAGTTCATCCTGAAAACGAGATCGCAGTGATTCTAATGGCTCAGGGGTTCGCCTATGCCGGAGTCAAGGCAGCAGTAGGAACTTCAGGCGGCGGTTTTTGCCTCATGACCGAGGGCATAAGCCTTGCAGGCATGGCCGAAATGCCGGTGGTCGTGGTGATGGCCCAGAGAACGGGACCGTCCACAGGCGTTCCCACCTACACAGCCCAGGGCGATTTACACTTTATTTTAAATGCCGGTCACGGCGAGTTTCCCAGGTTTGTAGTCGCACCGGGAGACGCCGAGGAAGCATACTACTGGTCCGGCGTGGCCTTGAATTTGGCCTGGAAGTTTCAGGTGCCCTCGTTCATCCTCACTGACAAGACCGTTAGCGAGAGCCAGTACAGCTTTGACGCGAACCTGGCGGGCGAATTGAAAGAACAAGCCCCCTTGCTCTGGGATGGGCAGGGAAAATATAGCCGCTACTTCCACACGGATACGGGTGTCTCGCCTCTTGCCTTTCCTCCTCGAAAAGGGCAGGTGATTAAGGCGGACAGCTACACTCACGATCAAAGCGGCATAACCTCTGAGGACGCCAAGATCACCAGAGAGATGAGTGACAAGCGCCGCAAGAAGGGCCGATCCCTAGCCGAAGATCTAGATGCATACGAAACGGTAAAGGTCTTGGGAGACGAAAAGAGCAAGACCGCCCTGCTCTGCTGGGGTTCGAATAAAGGGGTATGCATGGAGGCGGCTCTAAAATTTGGACTTCGGGTGATTCAGGTGCTGGTTCTCTCGCCCTTCCCGGAAAAGAAGCTAAAAGATGCCCTGCAGGGAGCTGAGAGGCTTCTTTGCATAGAGTGCAACTCGACCGGCCAACTGGCAAGGTTGGCAGGCTTTTATGGCATTGAAACCCATGACCGAATTTTAAAGTATGACGGAAGACCTTTTTCGTTAGAGGATCTGGAATCTGAGCTTGGGAGGGCTCTGGCATGAATCCTAAAGACTTAGCTACAACAGCCTTGAACACCTGGTGCCCTGGCTGCGGAAACTTCTCCATCTTGAGTGCCATGAGAATGGTGCTGGCTCAATTGGACGATGAAGGCTACCCAATAGAAAACGTTGTCCTGGTCTCCGGCATCGGCTGCCACGCCAAGATCGTGGACTACATGAATGTGAACAGCTTTTATTCCATCCACGGCCGAACGATACCTGTGGCCACAGCCATCAAGCTTGCCAATCCCGATTTGAAGGTGATCTGCTTTTCAGGAGATGGAGACAGTCTGGCTGAGGGGATTGATCATCTCATCTTCGCCGCTAAGAGAAACATCGATCTTACACTGATCCTGCACGACAATCGCGTTTACGGCCTGACCACCGGCCAGTTCACGCCTACCTCGCCCCAGGGCTTTAAGGGCAAGTCCACGCCTGAGGGCGCAGTCGAGCATCCCATGAATCCGCTCGAGCTGATGCTGGTCAGCGGTGCGTCTTACATTGCCCGGGGCTATTCGCATGGAATTGAACAGCTCCAGACTCTCTTTAAGGAAGCGATACTTCACAAGGGCTTTTCCTTTGTGGATGTTCTCCAGGTCTGCGTTTCTTACAACAATCTGTATGAGAGCTACAACAAGTGGACTTATGTTATGCAGGGAAACGATGCCTCAAGCTTCGAAGAGGCACAAAAGAATATTCGCTCCTGGGACTATAACAGCTCAGAGGCTCCAATTCCCCTGGGCAAGTTTTACGAGATTGATGCACCGCGCTTTGATCAGGCATTTGCACAATATCTGCCGAATTTATCGGAAAGGGACAGCAAGATAAAAGAGCTGCTGGAAAATTTCATCTAGATTGGCATTTATAATAAGAAGTGGTGAGCGAAAAATGGACAAGTATGTCTGTACGGTTTGTGGGTACATCTATGATCCGGAAAAAGGAGATTCCACCTCTGGCATCGCTCCAGGGACGGCCTTCGAGAATCTGCCCGACGATTGGATCTGTCCGGAATGCGGTGTAGGCAAAGAGCAGTTTGAAAAGATGACGTCTTAAGGAGTCTTTATTGAGGATCTAGTATCTAGAGGTGTTTTGTCATGCTCAGTGAGAAGATGAATGAAGCTTTAAACGTTCAGGCGAATAGGGAATTGTACTCCTCTTATCTCTATCTCTCCATGTCCTATTATTTCGAGTCGATTAATATGAAGGGCTTTGCCCATTGGATGAGACTGCAGGCCGGCGAGGAGCTGGTTCATACCATGAAGATGCTCGACTACGTGGCAGGCAGAAGCGGCAGAGCTAAGATGCTGGCCGTGGAGGCTCCCCAGCTCTCCTGGGCCTCGCCCTTGCAGGCCTTCCAGCATGTCTGGGATCATGAGCGTGTGGTGACCGGGCTCATTCATTCCCTGGTCAAGGTGGCCGAGGAGGAGTTGGATGAGGCAGCAAAGGAGTTCCTGCAGTGGTATGTAAAGGAGCAGGTGGAAGAGGAAGAGTCCTCAGACAATGTCCTGAATAAGGCCAAAGCAGCGGGAGATAATAAGGCCGCTTTAGAGGCGGCAGACAGGGAGTTGGGACAGAGGCACTTCAAGTTCCCCAGGGGATTTGAGATCTTTCCCTATGCCTCTATGCCAAAATAAGCATTAGCTCGAAAAAAGGTTTGAACAAAAAGAGGGCAGCTTGTGCCCTGTGGCTTCAAGCCTTCCATCATTTCCTTTTTATTGGAGCTTTAGAAAAGCTGAGGCTGCTCTTGAGGGTCAATGACATGCCAGCGTTTTTCTTCCTGGTCGTTTCCAAAGACATCTCCTGCGGCTCCGTCCCTGGAATAGAGGTAAAGCGGCCAACCCTTGAATGTTGTCTGCTTTGAACCATCGGTTCTGGTTATGGTCGCAAAGTCAACGGGCCTCAGGCTATCCGGTACGGTTATTGTCTGGGCATAGAA
>Ga0307378_10005795_pt1 | contig 17085 bp, 18 predicted proteins | sample UN1MG_FD_202238 | JGI IMG/M metagenome (GOLD analysis project Ga0307378, IMG submission 202238) | Soil microbial communities from Risofladan, Vaasa, Finland - UN-1 | ecosystem: Environmental > Terrestrial > Soil > Coastal area > Acid sulfate soil | place: Finland: Risofladan, Vaasa | collected... | reverse complement strand
TCCTCACGTTTCAATCTTTCAAGCTGTTTCATAGAAACGATATTTGCGAATAGACAGAGACGTAGTAAATTCCCCTTTATAGCTGAAGACGCACCCAACTCATATAATAAGGGTGTGAGCTGATCAGACTCTAAAAAGAAGGTGCCTAATTTAGCTCTGACACGGTTCGGATACGTACCCAGCGAGCCTTTACCGCGGATGAAATCAGAAGCTGTTTTTCCTGCTATATCACCACAGATTATTCCCGGAAGTATCCCCTCTACAAACGGCTTGAGGTTCTGATTCGCGGCATCCCCCGCCAGTAAAACATTTCCATAGACCCATTCATCTGTGAAATACCGTATTGGTGCCCAGCCACTTTTATCCCCTATCACTACCCCGTTTCTCAGTTGCTTTTTCACCTGAGGGAGTTCCAGGAACTCCTCATAGCAATGCTTTACCTTCTTCTCTGGCATTATAGTTCCAGCGCCCACATTAGCGGTAGTTGCAGATTTAGGGAGGATATATGCGTAGACACCCGGTGCAAAATCGCCTAAAAATACTTGGAAACTATTCGGCGTACTCAAGCTCAAATTCTTTATTTCAAAACTAAATACCTTACCGCAGGTCGTCCTTTTATCTATTTTAAACCCCAACAACTTTAAAACGGTTGAATCAACACCATCCGCAGCAATTACCACACGTGGCTTGATTTGTTTTTCGCCCTCAGGTGTTTTTACCGTTGCTTCTGTCACGGTATAATCATCTTTGACTTCTACACTAACGAGTTCTGTATTGGTAAGTAATTGTGCCCCCCGGTTCTCAGCAATCTTTGCTAACCACGTATCGAAGTCGTTTCGGTTAACCATATGGGTGGTCCAAAGGCTCCCGGTTCTCGCTATGGTGACGCCATCCGCCCACAAGGAAATTTCGTTGAGCTTCCAGATCAACAGTTCTTCAGGAATTTTGAAGGGTAGAAACGGAACGAGGTATGATCCAAAGCCCTCACCGCATTGCACCGGCACACCGATTTCTTTCTTTTTGTCAATGAGTATCGTGTGAGCGCCTGCCTCAACTGCCGCCCTTGCCGCACTACTTCCTGCGGGTCCTGCTCCCACTACCAATACATCACAATTTAGTGCCATCAGTCCTCCATCTAACCGAAAATTATTTATACCTGCAAGTTTAAAAATGTTAGTGGGAAAAATGGAAAGGATAAAAACATATATTGAAAGGTTGGATAAACAATTAGAGGGTGGCATTCCAAAAGGTACGGTTTCATTAATTTGCGGGACTCCAGGTTGCATGAAGAGTTCTTTGGCGTATAGCATTTTGTATAAGAACGCAGTGGAGAGCAACTTGAAGGGAGTGTATATAACGTTGGAACAGGAGATAGAAAGTTTGAAGATGCAAATGGAAACGCTGGGAATGGCAGAAGAAAGTGAAAATTTGGTTATTGTGGATAATGAGAGGATTGATCAGGAGTTAGGGGTGGATATGAGATTTGAACTTAATTCGATAAAAAAGGCTCAATATTTTTTGGAAGATTACTTAAAGCGAGAAGACATTGATTTACTCGCAATAGATCCTATTAATGCTTTATATTCTCTAACAGCCATTAAAAATCCCCGTAGAGCGATATATAATTTTTTTACCGAACTCAGAAAAATGATAGTGACAAGTTTAGTGGTTTCTGAAATGCATCAAGGAGATAACAAGTTTGGCAAATACGGGGTAGAGGACTTTCTTGCGGATGCAATAATACATATGGACTATCGGCGGGAAAAAGATATGTTAGAGCGTTACATTGGAGTTGTAAAGATGAGACGCACCAATCATGATCTCCAATATTACCCTTTATTTTATAATAAAGAAGAGGGATTTGCCATTTATACAAAAGAGGAAATAGAGCTATAAAGAGGTAGAATGGGATAGATAGAAATAGAAAATCCGAACTCTAAATAACAAATACCAAATAATTCAAAATATCAAATTCGATATTTTTTTCACTCTTTATTGAGTAGATGCATTCCTCTTCTCACCGCTCCGACTATTGCGATTATAGCTTGGAGATCCGAAGAGATGTGTCCCGTTTGCATTTAGCCCCTATATCTCTATTCAACTCCCAGCATTTTCTGGAATAGTCTGTTCAGTGCAAGCCAACAAGTCAATAAGAACTCAATTCTCGATTTGGAACTATCCACGTTCGGGGGTACAAGATACAACCGAAAATTAGTTATGTAAGCAACTTTAAAATTGTCACAATAGAAAATGGATAGGATAAAAACATATATTACAAGGTGGGATGAACGATTACAGGGCGGCATTCCAAAAGGTACGGTTTCATTAATTTCTGGAGCTCCAGGTTGTATGAAGAGTTCTTTGGCGTATAGCATTTTGTATAAGAACGCAGTGGAGAGCAACTTGAAGGGAGTGTATATAACGTTGGAACAGGGGATAGAAAGTTTGAAGATACAAGCGGAAACGCTGGGAATGGGAGAAGAAAGTGAAAATCTGGTTATTATGGATCATGATATGATTGATCAGAAGTTAGGGGTGGATATGAGATTTGAACTTGATTCTATAAAAAAAGCCCAATATTTTTTGGAAGATTACGTAAAGCGAGAAGATATTGATTTACTCGTAATAGATCCTATTAATGCTTTGTATTCCCTGACGGACATTGAAAATCCCCGTAGAATGATATATAATTTTTTTGTAGGACTCAGAAGATTGGGAGTAACAAGTTTAGTGATTTCTGAAATGCCGCAAGGAGATAACAAGTTTGGTAAATACGGGGTAGAGGACTTTCTTGCGGATGCGATAATACATATGGACTATCGGCGGGAAAAAGATATGTTAGAGCGTTACATTGGAGTTGTAAAGATGAGACGCACCAATCATGATCTCCAATATTACCCTTTATTTTATAATAAAGAAGAGGGATTTGCCATTTATACAAAAGAGGAAATGGAGTTATGAAGAGGTGGAAGCGAGATAGATAGAAATAATAATAGAAACGTATATATAAAGCTAAAAGAAGAAGTAGAACTATGAAAAAGGGGAAGGTATTGGTAGCAAATGGTTCCCCATCTGTTAGTATGATCGCAAAGGCATTGGAAAAACTCGGGTTTGACGTTGTGGGGGCTGCTCGAGGTGGTAAAGAAGCGGTAGAGCGGTATATGGAACTGAAGCCAGACATTGCATTTATAGATATTGCAGTAGATGGAGATGGAATAAATGGCATCGAAGTAGCACGTTGGATAGCAACCGAGGATCCCTCTGCTGTGGTTATTATGCTCGTCGAAGAAGATTTTGATACCCCTGAGATGATAGCTGATGCGTTAAAGGTGGGTGCAAAGGGATATATGAAGAAGCCGACATCGGAAGCGGAAATAGAAAAGCGCATAGGCAGCGCATTGAAGAGTGATAAAAAATGGTTTGGAATACTGAGAAGAAGGAGATAAAAATATTACTTGTAGAAGATTTGGAGGAGCATGTGCTTCTTATTAAGAATACTTTAGAGCATAGTGGGTTGAAAAAAAGTATTTGGGTATGTAGAGATGGAGAAGCGGCACTGGATTATCTTTACAACCGGGGTGATTACGCATCGAAGGAGAAGTATTCAAAGCCAGACATAATTGTGCTCGATCTCCGTCTGCCAAAGCTTGATGGATTGGAGGTGCTGAAGCGAATAAAGAGCGAAGAAAGTTTGAAAGACATACCGGTTGTAGTTCTCACCGCGTCTGAGGAGACCGAAGACATAAGGAGCGTGTATAATGTGGAGGGCACAGGGTACCTGCTGAAGTCAGCGTTTATAGTTGAAAAGAGCAAGAAGATGGAAGGGCTTTTAGATGCTATTCTTTCGTTCGGGTACTGAATATAACAATTAACGACCCCAAATCTTTTAAGTATACTCTTATATAATATAATAACTTCTATCATGCACAAAAAAGTGATGCGGAAGAAAGTGCAGTTATTGGTCGCGGTAATTGTAGGTATAGTGCTGCTATCGGCATCTATGATGCCAGCACTCGCATCCGATCCCGTGTACGGCCCTGGTAATTCTATTATGGCGGTCATCTGCGTCGAGGCGAAGGAATACAAGGATTATGTGCCGCATTACAATGACCATTTCCCGCAGGGATCTACCGTGAAGATCTACGTGGAGGCTGAGGGTAAGACCAAAAAAGACGACGTTAGTGGTGACTATAAACCTTCTATTAAGTTTACAATGACTGGGACGAGACCCACAGGTGCAACATTCACCGCCAGCACAAGCAGCTCAAAGCTAATCAACTACGATAAAACGCTATACAAAGAGACATACGGAATCATATCGTTCTCTCTACCTAAGGACGTTGCAATAGGTGACTACCGGTTCCGGGTAGAAGCAACAGACAGTAATAAAGGGGGGGAGCTCATCGGGAGGACACCATACATGCATTTCTACGTGTATGAAGATGCAACGCTGTACCCACCTATTAACTATACGTATAGCGACCTCAGAATCGAGCCGAATCCCGCTGTGGTTGGAACCACGGTTACGGTAACCGTGAACGTAACGAACTTAGGTGGAAAGGGGAACTGGAAAGGCGAGACCGTTTATCTCGATGTCAATTGCACGGAGGCGAAGGCGACAAAAACGCTTAAACTCGAAAATAACGAGAACACTACCGTTACGTTCCGCCTGACGAAGAAGGAACTCGGTGAAGTGCCTGCCAACTTTAATATCTCTATCGGCGGCTTGAACGAGACATTGATGTTACAGGAAAAAGCGCCCGCTGCAACACCAACATCAGGTGCTGGCACCACAGGAGGAGCAACTGGAGATGAGAAGAAAGTGCCGGGTTTCACTGCCGTTACTGCAATCGCTGCATTTACCTCTGTTCTTATCTATCAATGTCGGGCGCAGAAGCGGAGAGAGATAGAAACTGAGGATAAAGACGATTTTATAAGATAAAAGAAGATTTGATCAAACTTTCTTTCTAAGAACGGATTCTCTTAATCCTTTCATCTCCTCTAAGGTTCATCCTCTCCCATTTTCCGTTCTGCTTTTCTTAAGATTCCTCGCAGCGTTTGCACCTCTCTCGCTGTGAGTTCCGCTCTTCCAAGTATTCTTCTGAGCATGAGCGCGGTCTTCTCCTTTTTATACTCCTTATACTCAATCTCGTCCAGAAACATACTTATATGAGCAAACAAACGTTCTTTATCCTCTAAACATGCTAATGGCAGCTCTCCAGAATCCGCGCCCACATCACGTAATTCATAAAGAACTACCGCAACGGCATGCGAGAGGTTCATCACGGGATAATCGGGACTCGTAGGAATGCAGACAACGATCTCACACCGCATAAGCTCCTCATTCAAGAGCCCAACATCTTCTCTGCCAAATAAAAGGGATACGATTCCACGTTTATCTTCTACCTTCTTTTTCAGCTCTTGCGGTGAGAAGAAAGGCATTCTAAGATGTCTATCAACTGAAATCCCCGGCTTAGAAGTGGTACCCGCGACAATAGCAGAGTCAGCAATCGCTTTTTCTATTGAGTTCACTATTGTGCATGCGCTGAGCACATCAGAGGCGTGAGAAGCGACAGAGAACGCCTTCTTCCCGATATTCGGTGGATTAACGAGATAAAGGTCTGAGAAGCCGAAGTTTTTTGTCACGCGCGCTACCGCGCCTATATTCTCTTCGTTCTTCGGTTCCACAAGAATTACCCTGACTTCCATGTCGTCTTTCGTATTTATCTTAAACCGTAAACAATAAGCAAGCGCACCTTCCTCGACTAGTTTCTCTTTTTATCTCTATCTATAAAATAATAAACTCACTGCAGGTACTAACCTTTTGTAGAATTAAGCATAAAGACAGAGATGGAGCGGATAGCACTCAAACTTGGGTACCTCGGTACGTATTATCATGGGTTCCAGATTCAGCCTCAGTCTGCAGGTCCAACGATAGAAGGTGAACTCTTCAAGGCATTAACGAGACTCAATATCATTGAAGATCGAGCAGCATCGAATTATTTCTCCGCAGGTAGGACTGATAAAGGCGTGCATGCGCTCTCTCAGGTGGTTTCTTTAGACACCGCAAATCCAAACGTGACACCCCGGATGATAAACAGTATGCTTCCGGACGATATATGGGCATTCGCGCTCGCAAAACAACCTTCCGATTTTAACGCCCGCAGGGATGCTATCAGTCGTGAATACCGCTATCTCTTACCGTTGCAACCAGATAAGAATATGAATATAACGCACATGCGAGAAGCATCGGAACTGTTTATCGGCACTCATGATTTCTCTAACTTCTCTCAGCCACCGGGTCATAAGGAGCATGAAGCCGAGTATTACTCACCGAGAAGAGAGATAAAACGGATAGATATAGCGACAGAAAGAAGCAATTCGTTTATCGTTATTGATATAGAAGCAGACGGATTTCTCCGTAAGATGGTGCGAAAAATAGTCTCAGCGCTGAAACTGGTTAGTAGCGGCGCGAAAGATAAAAGATGGATAGAAGATCTCGTGGAACTACGGGTAACGGAGCAGATTGAACCTGCACCTGCTTTCGGGCTCATTCTCAAAAATGTTGCTTATCGTGGAATCACATTTGTAGATGATGACTATGCGAAGAGGCGAATAGCAGCACGAATAAAAGAAGATCTGACTTATCACGCCACGATGGCAGAAGTGCTGGAAGATATGGTAAGCGAATATGCGCACTACGATAAGAGAAAAACCGTATAATTGCAGTAAAACTTTAAATATTACCCTCCACATGTAGTTCCTAAAGGTACGCGGAAAATGGTGAAGAAAGAGAGAGTTGTACAGCAACAAAAAGAGAAGATGAAGAAACTGTTAGAAGGTGCGGCTATGGGGTTAGGGTTTTTCATCCTGTTTGGTATTCTTATAATCCCGGGGCTCCGAGAAGGCATGGGCACCGCTCTGGGCGTCGTTCTTAATCCTTTCGCAACTTTTGTTGGTAATTTCTTAATCACTATCCTCATCTTATCGGTGGTTACCGGCTTCTACACGTCGTTGATACAGAAATACACGACGAATTGGGAGCTTATGGAACTGTCGAAGCAGTACCAAAAGCAGATACGGGAGCTGCAGAAAGAGTTGATGGAGGCGAAGCGTGAGGACAACAAGCATCGAATGAAGAAGCTGGAGAAGAGGAAAGCAGAGATAATGAGAAAGCAAACGCAATTCTCCGGTGAGATGATGAGGCAGCAGATGAAGCCCATGGCTTACATCGGTATTATTACGATACCGATATTCATGTGGATCTGGGAATATGTAGAAGTAGCCTCTGTTGGACCGGCGATTTTTCCGTTAATCGGTGAAAAGGCGATTACAGCCAGTTTTATATTGGGCCTACCTTACTGGGTGCTCTGGTATATGGTCTGCTCGATACCAATAGCGCAGATGATACGAAAAGCGATTGGCATAAGGAGTGCGATGTAGCGTTATCTATGTCTAATACTGATTAAAACTAACATGTGGAGTAGAAAGGTGAGTTGCAATAAATGAAAGAGAAAGTTGAAGAGATTATGACAAGAAAGGTCATTACGGTGAAGGAGAACGATTCGTTGCGGGACGTTGCAACTGTATTCAAAGCGAATAAAATCGCTGGTGCACCGGTTCTCAATGACCAAGAAGAAGTAGTTGGGGTGGTTAGTGAAGCGGATATTTTAAAAGTCCTGGGCAATCTTCATTGGTACACCCAGATCTTTATGGCTCTGGACATTTTACAGATACATGATGAGAAATCACACGATGTACAGCAGGATATCGACAAGGCGAGCGCGATGAAAGTGAAGGACGCGATGTCAAAGAATCCTAAAACAATACCGCCGGATGCGTCAATTGATGATGCCGCGCAGATTATGCACGCAACGGGGTTTAATAGATTACCCGTTGTGGACGGTGATGGTAAGTTAGTTGGAATAGTTGCCAGAGCAGATATTATCGCTTCACTTTATGAACCGTAGAGTAGAGGAGGGAAAGATTGATGCAAACAAAAACAAATGTTAAAGTTAAAGAACTGATGACTACTAACGTTATAACATTCAAGCCCAGAGATAAGCTTCATCACGTAGCGGAGACGTTTAGAGAGAATAGAATTAGCGGTGCACCGGTGATTGATGCCCAAAGAAGGGTTATTGGCGTTATCAGTGAAGCGGACATCATGAAATTGACGGCAACGGTTCCCTTTCCGGATATAGACCCACTTAATCCTTTTCCCGTCTTCTCTCTCTCTGCTTATATGAAGCGGGTAAAGAAAATTCCTGAAGAAATTGACACACTGTTCGAGGGAGATGTACAGGATGTGATGTCAAAAAAACCGGTGACTATTTCACCCGAAGACTCTATCTCTGATGCTGCTCGGATAATGCATAAGAACGATTTTAACCGGATTCCCGTGGTAGATGTTGAAGGGAAATTGGTAGGGTTGATAGCAAGAGACGATATTATTGGCGTTTTTGCAGTTTAAAGGAGATAAGGCCCTGCCAACATGAAAACGATGGAAGCGGCGATAAAAATTGCGATAGTGGCGGTAATTGCCTTTGAAATTTTTTCTTTTTTCCCCTCATCCTTTACCCCTATCCTCAGTACTGGATTCAGCATCTCTCGGAATACATAGCCGCCATCAAGGGGAATAGCAGGCAGGCAGTTGAACAGTCCGACGTAGAAATTAATCCACCCTATCCAGAACAGCACATCAGCAGTCAAAAAAATACCGCCACCGAATAATGATGCAAGACCCACCGGCTCGTATAAATGAGAAAGCTGAGGGCTAAAACCACCGAACCCCGCAGGAAGAGGGGCAATTGGCATGATGGTCAACCACAACCAGCTATTTAACCACTGATGTGGCGAAAAGGACATAAAAGAATAAGGTATGCTTCTCAACCCCCCGAGGTATTTCTGTGTGGGAAAATCTACTACTACTATTCCTAAGGGGTTATTTGCAACGAGAACGCCTAAGAAACCTATCTTCTCATCGAAAGGCGAGTCCGCCAACTCTATACTAACCGTCTTCTCATTCGTTTGCACTTCTATAACCTGCGTAGGCGTAGTATTAGCCAAGAACGCGCGAAAATCCTCGTAGCTTGTTATGCTCATAGTATCCATCCTCGTTATGCGCATGCCTTCTGTTAAACCTGCTTTAGCTGCGGGCAAGCCTTCTTCAACCCCCACTAATGTCACTCCAGTGCTTTCAGAACTGCTATGCACTACGAATGCTCTTTCTGTTCCTCTTTTATCCAGTACACTGACCACAGTCTCATCTTTTTCTCCCAACGCTGTATTCAGTTCTTCCACACGCAGAACCGGTGAACCGTCAACCGCTGTGATAAACATTCCTGATTCTATTCCTAAGCTCTCCGCGGGACTCCCTCCGGCAATGTCAAAAGCATACAGTACGTTATCGCTAACTGGCTGTACAGAGAAGAGAATAGCAAAGAATAAGAGAAACGCAATGAACGCCACGCAGAAGTTGCTGGTCACACCCGCAGAGAGTATGCGAGTTCGTTCACGTGACGTTGCTACTTTCTTCCTGATCTTTTCCGTTTCACCTACCCCATTCGCTTCTATACTCTTTTCACCGCTTTTCTTTTCTTTTTCGCCAAAGAGTTGCTCACTGTCTGGCTCAGCAAATGCTCCTATTGGCACTAACGCAACCAGAAGTCCCATTGACTTCACTTTTATCTTCTCTACGGTGCTCAATACTGCATGAGAAAGCTCGTGCACCACTAACGCAATCACAAAGCCAATCCATGCGCACATCGGTATAAACTCATTTAATCCCGGTATAAGCAGCCAATTCCTCGGTTCATTTACCTTCGACGGCTCTGGCGGCATCATAAACGTTGCATACGTGCCATATATTACAAGAATGAACATAAATGCCATGGCTACAAGCACTAAAATCGTACCAATGTTGGCATAAACCCGCCAGAACCGTTCTCTTCTCGCACCGTTTGCCAAGCGCTCCAGCAACCGCCCACCTCGCTTTGTCTTTATCATCAAGATGGGGCCAACCGCGGAGATATTATACCGCTCCAAAATGCCCTTTCTATCGAGCACTAAGACGATAAGCCAGTAAATCAAGAATAGATACAGCATCAACGTCAGATAATATGGGTTCATTTTTGGGTTCCTTAACGTGATTTAAATGCGCGTGGAGGTATATATAATTTCGATGGCATCGCCGATCAGCACATGAACTACGTAATTCCAACAACTTTTTTACACTTTTTCTTTTTGAACGGCTTCGCCGTTCCATTGCTTTCAGCAATGTCAAAAGAAAACCTGTGCTATAACTTTTTTGCTTCGCAAAAACCTTAACTAAAAAACACTACGTTGAAAATATAAGTTTCTTTGGTCAAGCTTTCTTTACAAAGAAATGTTGTTGATAAACCATTCCTTTCCTCCTCTTTTTATTTCTTTGATCAAACTTTCTTTTTAAAAGAAAGTTTGAATGATCATCGGAATAGACGATACGGATTCGAAGAACGGTATGTGCACCACCTATCTCTGCGCAGTTTTAGTTGACGAACTCAGAAAATATGGGGAAGTCTCGACACCAAGATTGGTACGACTAAATCCTTGCATTCCGTTCAAAACACGAGGTAACGGCGCAGTATCCTTTGAGATAACAGTGACCACGGCGAAAGAGGAGACCGTGAAAGGGGTGGTCAAATCCGGGGTGAGTGAGTTCTCGGAGTTACAAGAGGAGGAAACAAATCCGGGCGTTGTCTTTATTGGTGATACCGCTTTACGTGCGATGAGTAGAGGAGGGAGCGACGAGAAGATTGAGCGTATGTTAAAATTAAAGAACTTTTACGAAACTGCCGTGAGAGACGTGCTGAAGATAGAGCATGCATATACACTCCTGTCGGACTTGCACTTCGATTACTTTGGTTTAAAGAAGAAGAGAGGGTTGATAGGCGCTTTAGCTGCTGCTTCGTTTTTAATGTTACAAAAACGCGACCCAAATTATTACGATTTCACGTACGAATTGATAGCATATCGAAGAAAAGAACGATGGGGAACGTCACGGTTTATTGAGGAAGCAAGTGTGAGGGATGCAGATGAAGCTACGTATCCTTTAACCTGGGATACTGTAGATCTCGTGAATAAGAAACTTGTTCTTGCACCCCACTCACCCTGCCCAGTCCTCTTTGGGATACGAGGGGACAGTGTAGCTGCGATACACAAAGCCTACACACTCATAGATGCAGAGCCTGCGGAGCGTGAAATGCTGTTCGTAACGAATCAAGGTACGGATTCTCACTTGGTTACTTATGAAGAAGCTAAGGGAACGTTGCACGACCACCACTCTTACATTTTAGATGGCGCGGTCGAGTCCAATCCGCGAACTATAGAAGGCGGGCATGTTTTATTTGCTCTTGCGCTCACAGAAAACACTGGGGATCGTATCGAGTGCATGGCATACGAGCCGACGAAGGGCTTTCGTGATATTATCCGGCAGTTACGGATTGGAGATGAAGTTACAGTCTACGGATCGTTCAAGAACCGGACAATAAATCTCGAGAAGATAAAGCTGCGGAAATTGAACGTGGAGGTAAAAAGTAATCCGAAATGCGCTAAATGTGGCAAGCGTATGGAATCAGCAGGGAGATCGCAGGGATATAGATGCAAGCGATGTAAGACGTATAGCAGTGAAAAGGAGGTTCAAATTGTGGACCGGGAGATAGACGAGGGTTTATATGAAGTTCCACCTGTTGCCCGGAGGCATATATCAAAACCCTTAATCCGTACGTATGCGGAAGGAAGGATCAATACTACTCATCCAAGCAGATAAATGAGCTTACTTCATCGTATCATGCAGAAGAAGCTCCGCCAACCAATATCTTCGTCACCCTCACGTGTGGAGCGTATTCAGAAACAGGGACCTCCTGGCCATCTTTACCGCAGAATCCTATCGTCCCTCTCTTTTTATCATTACCCACGGCATCTATGTTCTTCAATACGTCTAAGGTTCTACCGGAGAGCGAAACGTTCTTCAATCTCTTTGAAAGCGTGCCTTTTTCTATCAGGAAGGCCTCTTCCGCGCTAAATTGGAATTCGCCCTTTACGGTATCCACCTGCCCGCCACGCATACCCATTGCATAGATGCCAAATGGTATGTCCTCACGCATTTCATCAAAATTCCAGTCACCTTCCTCAATGACCGTGTTGCTCATTCGGACTATCGGAATGTCCGAATAATCTGCGGCTCTCGCATTCGCAGTTGGCATTGCATCTAACCTGCCTGCGGTTTCTCTGCTATGCAGATAAGAGACCAACACTCCGTCTTTTATCATCTCCGTCCGGTGCGACTTCATTCCTTCGTCATCGTACCGGTAATAGCCATGAGAATGTTCAATAGTCGGGTCGTCCGCAACGGTCAATCCTTCGTATGCTATTTCCGCGCCTAATTTACCTTTCAGTATTGATTCGCCGTATAGCACGTGGTCAGCTTCAGCAGCATGCCCCAGTGCTTCGTGCATAAAAACCCCGGTGAGCCTGTTGTCCATAATCACCGGCAGCTCACCCGCAGGCGGCAGTTCAGCATCAAGAAGTCGAACCGCTTTATCTGCAGCCTTTACAGCTACAGTCGTCGGATTTTCTCCTTTTATAAATTCGAAACCTCCCACAGCCCCTACGCTCTCTCTGCCTTCCTGTAAGACGCCCCCTTTTTTCGCAACCACTCCGGCACGCATAAAAACGGCGGGCGTTTCCATTACAATATAACTTCCATCAGAATTCGCATAGATCTGCTCTTCGTAACCGTCGAGGTATAAGATAGAAATGCTTTTTATGAGGTCTGAGTGCTCCTTTGCCGCGTCATACGCTTCTTTAACCATGCGCTTCTTCTCTTCAATGCTCACATCTTCGGGATTTATCTCCGGTTTGAGCTTAAAATACTCGTTCCTTGACAACGCATCTGCTATGGTTACGGTTGCCGACTTCTCATCCGATTCTGATAACGAGAGTGCCCTCCCGATGTTCAAAGCGTCTTCAAACGTATCTTTTAGTGCGGCTCGTGCGAGGTCATTAGAGGAAGCGAATCCCCACGAGTTATCATAAAGAACGCGTACACCCATGCCCTGATCAATGCCATAACTCATCTCTCTGAAGACATCATCTCTGAGGTCTATTACCGTTGCGTAACCCCTTTCCAGACGGACATCAGCGTATTTCGCGTGGTTCGATATCACAAAATCAATCGCTTTTTTAATCTCTTCTTCCATTGTTGATGAATACAATAAAAAGGAAAATATTTATAACTTGTGAAAGAGAAATAGAATATACTAAAAGAGAAGGGACCGTAGCTCAGACTGGGAGAGCGCTCGGCTGAAGACCGAGTTGTCCCGAGTTCAAATCTCGGCGGTCCCACTCCATCCACTGACTCCTTGGGAAGGCGACTGACTCATTCACAGAGGCAAATAAAGGTCATACTTTATTGATGGATTTGAAAGTCGGAACTTGCCACTTTCTAAAAAACCGACAATGATAGAAATTTAAATTTATAGCTTGTGTTATCTTTAATGTATTTATTGAGGATGGGACTGGAGAATGAAGAAAGAGCTAAAAGTAGTGCCAATCAAGAACGGAACGGTGATTGATCATATCGCAGCGGGACAGGCGCTGAATGTGCTGAAGATCCTGGGGATACGTGCGAGGACGGATGCAGCGTTAAGCGTGGTGATGAACGTACGAAGCAAGCAGATGGGCAGGAAGGACATAGTAAAAGTGGAAGACCGGGAGCTTAAGCCTGAAGAAGTTGATAAAATCGCGCTAATTGCACCACAGGCAACGATAAACATAATACGGGACTCGGAAGTAATAGCAAAGCATAAGGTTTACCTTCCTGAGTCAATAGAGGGCATTATACGCTGTGCAAATCCTAATTGCATATCCAATGTGGAACGAGAGCCAGTTATATCCCAGTTCATCACGTTGAGCGAAAACCCCCTTCGGTTCAGGTGCTTTTATTGTGAGCGGATGATAGAGGATGTATCCGAGTATCTGTAAGGGCCGGTAGATCAGTTGGAAGATCACTCGCTTGGCGTGCGAGAGGCCTCGGGTTCAAATCCCGACCGGTCCATCCATCCATCTATCTAAATAAAATGGCAGAAAGAGAAAGAGGGCCACATCCAACCTTGAGGATAAAAGGGACAAAAAGTCATTCGTTATTGGGTAAGAAGATCGTTTTAGGCGTTACTGGCTCTGTCGCGGCAGTAAGAGCGTTTGAACTCGCACGCGAATTGATACGACATGGTGCAGATGTATATAGCGTGATGAGCAAAGCGGCGACCGAGATAATTCATCCTTATACCCTTCATTATGCTACGGGGCACGAAGTGATAACGAAATTGATGGGAGATATAGAACATGTAGAGTTTCTCGGTATGGAAGGCTCGGCAGATCTTTTTATCATCGCGCCGTGCACGGCAAATACGCTCAACAAGATAGCTACGGGCGTATCAGATACACCCGTGACGATTTTTGCCACCACAGCATTCGGTTCTGGCATTCCCGTTATAATCGTGCCTGCAATGCACGAGTCTATGTATAATAGTCCGGTTATCATGGAGAATCTTGAGAAGTTACGGCGGCTTGGAGTCACAGTCTTAGGGCCGAAAATCCAAGAGGGGCTCGCGAAAATCGTTTCCATTCCTGAAATAATTCTTACAACTGAGCATATCCTGTCAGCTAAAAAGCTCGCAGGGAAACGCGTTCTTGTAACAGGAGGCCCTACCGCTGAGCCGATCGATCCGATACGGATATTAACCAACAGAAGCTCAGGTCGAACGGGGATTGAGATAGCAAAGGAGGCGTATAAACAAGGTGCTGAGGTCACACTCGTGCACAGCAAAGCGCTGAATATGATGGGAATAAACGAGCTGAAGGTGGAGACTGCTCGTGAAATGATTGATGCATGCATGCATGAGCTTCAAAACGGCTATGACGTGCTGATTTCCTCAGCTGCTATTGCTGATTTCGCAGTTGATCCAGCAGACGTGAAAATCTCCTCTGGTGGGGATTTACATTTACATTTCACGCCTACCCGGAAATTGATAGAAGCAGCAAGGAACGAATTCCCTGAGCTTGTTATTGTGGGCTTCAAAGCGGAAACGAACGTTTCGGATGATGAACTGATACGACGGGCGCGGGCGAAGATGGAGCTGTATAACCTTGAGATGGTCGTTGCCAATGACATTGGCAAAGGTGGGATAGGAACGGAAGAGAACGACGTCTTCATACTACGAAAAGGCTCTGAGGAGATAAAGCACGTGAACGGTTTGAAAAGAATAATCGCCGAGGAGATCGTGAACGAATTGGCTAAGCTTTTTTTAGTATGTGCTCAACAAGATTGAAAAGTTTTAACGTATCGTTATCTCACTGATATAGTACAGTACGGAAAATGAAAACTGGAACCATTTTAACGTTAAACAAGAATAATAAAGGCCGGGTTGTTGTTTCGTGGACTGGTGGAAAAGATGGTTGTTTTGCCTGTTATAAAGCAATTTTAGAAGGTTTTGATATCTCTTATCTTTTGAGTTTTAGAGATCTGAAGAGGATCGGGTCCCATGCAATAAATCCTGAACTGCTGTCTGCGCAATCAGAAGCGATGGGAATTCTACTGCTTCAACGGGATTTTGTGTCATACGAAGCGGAATTTAAAAGAGTGGTACGCGACCTAAATGAACGAGGTGCAGGCATAGAAGGTGCGGTATTCGGGCATATTGAGACGCATAAGAACTTAGTGGATCGGATTTGCAGTGATTTGGACATTGAGTTAATGCTACCGCTTTGGAACCACGATTCCGAGCAGATCTTAACAGATTTTATCGATGCTGGATTTGAGGCGATTGTCGTGAGTGCGAAGGCTGACTTGTTGGGTGAAGAGTGGCTTGGACGGACGATCGATAAGAAATTTGTAAGCGATTTACGGAATTTTAATAACACAATCGATCCGTGTGGCGAAGATGGTGAATATCATACCCTCGTTGTTAACGGCCCTGTGTTCAAAAACCGGATAAGAATCGATACTAGTGAAAAGAGCTTGAGGGATGGCTATTGGTTCTTGGATATTTCAGACTATGCGATTGAATGTGGAGAAGATTGAACACGATAACCTTGAGATGATCGTTGCAAACGACATTGGCAAAGGTGGAATCGGGACTGAAGAAAGCGACGTTTACATACTACAAAAAGTTAAGGAGAAAGCGCGTGAACGGTGCGAAAACACTGATCGCCGAGGAGATCGTGAACGAGTTGGCCTATATTTTTTGGTGTGTGGAATATGATAAAAAATCTTTTAAACCATGTAAAATATATAATTATAGACGGATTGGACAAGCACGATATCCGGGGGTATGATATATGAATGATGAAGAAATCGCTCAATATAATCAACTCTGTGACGATTGGAGAAGTTACAACTCAATTATTTGGCAAATACCTGCAGCCTCTGGGGCAGTGATGGCAATTTTTCTCGCTTCTGCTTATGAGTACATAGATACCTTCTTCACAAGAGCCTTGGTTTTGATGCTCGGATCACTATTGCTATTGGCATTAACGATTGCGTTGTACAAACACCGATTTTTCCATGATGCTCGAACGGCAAAAATAAAAGCAATTGAAGAAAAATGGACAAAAGAAAAACGGATAGCATCGCCAGCTCAAAGAGAAACAAAAAAATATTCTGCACTTATACCTGACGATCTAATTGTGAAGCCACAAAAAATATGGGAATCTCAAAGTGCAGTCTCATGGCTCAAGTTTTCAATGTGGGTAATGACATGTGTTATTTTTCTTTTAGGTATTTGGAATTTATTTCTATCTTTGGATTGCTAGACTTTTTGTAAATCAAAATGTATTTATTGATTTCTATCACGCTTAAGAATTAGTCGCCAGAATTACTACTCATGGCCGCGATTCTAGATGTATGGACTCCGAGGGAGAAATTTTGGGGTGGCAAAGATAATGTAGAGTATTAAAATCATCCTGATTAGAAATGCTGATAGCCCTTTATTTCCAGCTTTTCCTTCTCGTCGCCCTTTTTAAAGTAGGTGCCTACCTCGGGAG
>Ga0307378_10005794_pt1 | contig 17086 bp, 14 predicted proteins | sample UN1MG_FD_202238 | JGI IMG/M metagenome (GOLD analysis project Ga0307378, IMG submission 202238) | Soil microbial communities from Risofladan, Vaasa, Finland - UN-1 | ecosystem: Environmental > Terrestrial > Soil > Coastal area > Acid sulfate soil | place: Finland: Risofladan, Vaasa | collected... | reverse complement strand
CTCCACCTCGCTGCCGGGCGTCATGATGGGCGAACCGTTCTCGAACAGGGTGACGGAATCGCCGTTGTTCCTCAGCACCAGCTTGACCTTGTCCAGGTCGAACTCCGCCTCGGAGTTGCCCAGGGCGGCCAGGATGCGCCCGAAATTGGGGTCCGCACCGAAGATGGCCGTCTTCACCAGGGAGGAGGCGATGATGGCCCGGGCGGCGCTGCGGGCCTGCACCGGGTTCTTGGCCCCGTGAACCAGGACCTCGATGAGCTTGGTGGCGCCTTCACCGTCGATGACGATCTTCTTGGCCAGTTGCTGGGCGATGTACTGTACCCCTTCCCAGAAGGCCGGGTCGTCGTCCGCCGCCTTTCCCCCGGCCATGCCGTTGGCCATGAAAACGGAGATATCATTGGTGCTCTGGTCGCCGTCCACGCTGATGACGTTGAAGCTTACGTCCATCATGTCCTGCCAGCGGCGGTTGAAATTGTTGCTCAGTTGCGCGTCGGTCACCATGAACGAGAGCGTGGTGGCGTGCAGCACCTTCATCGCGGGGGAGATCATCCCGCTTCCCTTGGTTATGCCGGCGATGGTCACGATGGTGCCGTCCTTCAAGGTCACCTTGCAGGCGGCCTCCTTCTTGACCGTATCAGTGGTCATGATGGCCCGGGCGGCCATATCGTCGGATTCCGGCCCCTTCCCCAAAGCCCTAACGGCGTTCGGGATCCCCACGGTTATCTTGGCCATGGGCAGGAAACGGCTGATGACCCCGGTGGAGGCCACGCCGACCAGTTGGTCCTTGATGCCCAGCGTTTGAGCGGTCAGTGACACCATCTGATTGGCGTCGTATATCCCCTGCGATCCGGTGATGGCGTTGGCGTTGCCGCTGTTTATGACCAGCGCCTGAATGGTCTTGGGGTCCTTCTTCATCATGACATCGATGGGCGCCGCCCTCACCCTGTTCTGGGTGTAGGCGATGGCGCAGCGGGCCGGAACCTCTGAGAATATTATTGCCAGGTCCAGTTTCTCCTTCTTGATGCCGCAGTGCACCCCGGCCGCCTTGAAACCCTTGGGCGAGGTGATCCCTCCATTAAAAATCTCCATCTTCAAACCCCCAACCCCGGGAAGTCCAATCCCGTCTCCTCTGGCCATCCGAACATTGCGTTGCAGTTCTGAACAGCCTGCCCGGCTCCCCCTTTCACCAAGTTGTCTATCGTGCTCATGACCACCACGTTCCTACCACCCACCATTTCCAAGCCCACCTCGCAATGGTTGGAACCGATGACCCCCCTCATCCCCGGAACATCTGTCATGCGCACGAAACGCTTCCTACGGAAGAACTCGGCGTACATTTCCAGCAGCTCCTGTTTAGTAAGGTCGTCGTTCAGCTTAAGATACATGGTGCACAGCATCCCGCGCACCACCGGTATGAGATGCGGAGTGAAGACCACCTCCGCCGTGCGCCCTTGCAGACGGCTCAGGGTCTGAGCTATCTCGGGGGTGTGGCGGTGCCTTCCCACCTTGTAAGGATTGACGCTACCGCCGCAATTAGGGTGATGCGTCGCTTTGCTAGGCTCTATGCCCGCCCCGGAGGTCCCGCTCTTGGCATCTATGATAATGGTACCCTCCACCAGATGGTTGACGAAGAGGGGCGCCAGGCCCAAAGCGGAGCAGGTCGGATAGCAGCCGGGATTGGCCACGAAATCGGCCTTCGATATCTCGTCCCAATAGAGCTCGTTGAGACCGTAGACCGCCCTTCCCAGGTTGTCCAGGTCGGTATGTTCCTGACCGTACCAATCCTGATACGTCTTGGGGTCCTTCAACCGATAATCGCCGCTGAGGTCGATGACCTTGACACCGCTCCGAACGATATCCGGCACCAGCTTCATCGATGCGCCGTGGGGCGTGGCCAGAAATACCACGTCCAGTCCCTCGCCGTTGATCGATCCTGAGAACTTGAGGTCCACATAACCCCGGAGAAAGGGGTGGGTGTCAGAGACGTTCTGTCCGGCTAGCTGCCGAGAGGTTATCGCCTCCAAGGAGATCTTGGGATGACGGCTCAGTAGACGTGCTAGTTCCCCACCGATATATCCGGAACCTCCGACCACCGCTGCCTTGATCATTCCCTACCTCCTTGATATGAGAGTGTGCCGAATTATGAAATTGTTTATTAAGCATTATGACCCAAACGAGACATTTTACCCCCCTAAGGGATATTGACCCTTTCAAACAGGCTGATGATGATCTAACGGTCGAGTTCCTATAAAGAAATATTAAAAATACCATTTCTCTTTCGGTTCGAACGGGCATTGTTCTCCTTTCCAGCCCGGCCAACCAGGAAAGGGTCGAGGAGAATCATGGTCGGCCCCCCGGAAGCAAAGAGAGGTTGGAGACCACATCACGGCATGTGGATTATGCTTTTCATCGCCTGGGCCATGTGCTATCTGGACCGGGCACTGACCGGACCAGTGGTCTCCTGGATGATCACCAATGATTCCCCCATGCTGCTCGGCCTGGAGAACCCGCACGCGGTGGGCGGGGTCATCGGCTCCATGTTCTTCGCCGGCTACATGCTGACGCAGTTCCCCGCGGGATACCTGGGCGACCGATATGGGCGGAGAACGTTGGTGGTCATAAGCACCGTGTGGGCGGGAACGGCCACCATCCTCAGCGGGATGTCCCGGGATCTGACCGCGTTCGTGGGGACCAGAGTGATGACCGGTTTGGGTGAGGGAGCCTACTACTCCAACGATCGCGCCTTAGTGGTCAAGTACTCCCCGCCGGAGAAGGTGGGCACCGGCCTGGGCGTGGTGTTCGTCGGACTGGCGCTCGGAATGACCCTGGCGACGGTCTCGGCTCCTTGGTTGATCGATGCCGCCGGGGGGTTCATGGGCGATGACGCCTGGGCCTTTCCATTCCTATTGTTCGGTCCTCCCACCATCCTGGTCGGCATACTATTGCATCGATACCTGCCCGCGGGAGAGAACGAATCGTACCGGGGGGCGTTCCCCCGCCTGCTTCTTTACTCCCTCCTCTTCCTGACGGTCATCCTCGGGTTCTATCAGATCTCGCTGACGCTTCGCCTTGGGATACTCTGGCAGACATTGTTCGTGATGATCGCCGCCGCCCTGCTGGTGCTCCTGATATATGTCAGGCTGGGCACGGTCAGCGCCCTGGTGCTGCGGGACCGTTCCCTGCAGCTCACCTATCTTTCGGCCATCCCCATCCTGTTCACATTATGGTTCTTCGGGTTCTGGGTCCTCCTGGTGGTGGCGGAATCCTCAGAACTGGGATTGAGCGGGGCGGCAGTGTATGCCGGACTGTTCGGCGCCGCGAACGCCATAGGATATCCTTTGGGAGGGGTACTGTGCGACCGCTTCCCGGGTATCGTTCGCCGCAAGCGCCTTTACGTCGTCTCCTGCTTGACGGTGTCGGCTATGGTCCTTCTGCTGATCCCCTCCATAGAGGCGGTCGACCTTCTGTCCCTGGCCATCCTGCTCTTCGTCATAGGGGCGGTGTTCGCGGCCATGCAGACCGTGCACATGACCTTGACCGCCGACCTGTCCCCTCCAGACATGATGGGGCAGTCCTTCGGCATGTGGAACCTGGTGGCGGAGGTGGGGGCGCTGCTCTCTCCGGTGATATGCGGTTACCTGAGGGATGTGACCGGAGGATGGGAGGCGGCCATTCTCCTGACCTCCATCCTGCTCGTTATGAGCGCCGGACTAGTGCTCGCGGTCCCGCGCACTGTCCGATAATGAACTCTTCCATCGGACAATGTCTGTCCTTCGGCGATTTAGATTAATATGGTCGGCCACTTCCTCGGCGCAGATTCACATGGTTGTTAGCGGTAAGGTAGTTCGTGACAAGGTAGTGCTGGCCTACTCCGGAGGTCTGGATACATCTGTGGCCATACGCTGGTTGCAGCAGAATTATGATCTGGACGTGATCGCGGTGAGCATCAACGTAGGACAGCCGGGGAACCTGCAGGAGGCAGTGGACCGTGCGCTCAAGATCGGGGCGGTGCAGGCATACGCCTTCAACGCCACGGAGGAGTTCGTCAATGATTATATCGGACCGTCGCTGAAGGCCAACGCCCTGTATATGGGGTCATATCCGCTGGCCACGGCCATTGCCCGACCATTGATCTCCAAGATCATGGTGGACATCGCCAAGAAGGAGGGTGCCAAGTTCATCGCCCATGGCTGCACCGCCAAGGGCAACGACCAGGTACGCTTCGACGTCAGCATCGCCGCCTTGGCGCCGGACATCAAGATCATAGCCCCCATGAGGGAATGGGTCATGACCCGGGAGGACGAGATCGAGTACGCCCGGCAGAACGACGTGCCCATCACGGTCAAGAAGGAGTGCCCCTACAGCACCGATGAGAACATATGGGGCCGGAGCTGCGAATGCGGAGTGCTGGAAGATGCCAGTGTGGAGCCTCCGCGGGACGCCTTCGAATGGACGGTGGACCCTTCCGAAGCGCCGGACGAGCCTCAATACGTGGAGATCCATTTCAAGAAGGGGCTGCCGATCGGACTTGACGGTCACAAGGACATGTCCATGACCAAGATCATCGAGAGCCTGAACGAGATAGGCGGCCGTCACGGGTACGGGCGCATCGACCAGATCGAGGACCGCCTGGTCGGCTTAAAATCACGCGAGATCTACGAGTCACCGGCAGCGCTCATCCTGATAAACGCCCACAAGGACCTGGAGAAGATGGTGCTGACCAAGGACGTCTTCAACTTCAAACGCTCGGTGGAGCAGCGCTACTCCGAGCTGTGCTATGATGGTCTGTGGTTCTCCCCGCTAAAGGAGGCGCTGGACGCCTTCATAGATCAGACACAGGAGTTCATAGACGGCACCGTAAGGGTGAAGCTCTACAAAGGCAATGCCACCGTAGTGGGCCGTTCCTCGCCGCACTCCCTGTACGATACCGGGTTGGCCACCTACGCCCAGGGCGATCATTTCGATCACAAGTCCGCCGAGGGCTTCATCTACGTGTGGGGGCTGCCGCTGCGCAGCGTGGCCAAGGTCCAGAAGAAACAGTGATGTCCATGTCCGAAAAGCAACTGTGGTCCGGTCGTTTCGCCGAGGGTCCCAGCCAGATGACCCTTTCCTTCACCTCCTCCCTGTCGATCGACGCCAAGCTGGCCTGGTACGATATCGCCGGCTCCATAGCTCACGCCAAGATGCTGGCCGCCCAGGAGATCGTACCTCCGGAGGAGGGAAAGGAGATCGCCGAAGGTCTGAAGCAGTTGCTGAAGGAGGTGGAACAGGGCGACCTGGACATCTCCGAGGACCTGGAGGACATCCACACCAACGTGGAATCGCTCCTTACGGAACGGATCGGTGATGCCGGGAAGCGCCTGCACACCGCCCGCAGCCGGAACGACCAGGTCAGCACCGACCTCCGCATGTTCGTGCGGGACGCCATATTGGAGACGGTCGCCCTGCTGCTGGACGTACAGAGCACCCTGATGGAAAGGGCCGAGGAGGAAATGGAGACCATGATGCCCGGTTTCACCCACATGCAGCACGCCCAGCCGGTGAGCCTGGGGTTCCATCTTATGGCCCATGTCTTCCGCCTGCAGCGGGATGCCGAACGGTTCCTGGACGCCTACAAGCGGGTGAACCAATGTCCCCTGGGAGCAGGCGCCTTGGCCGGCACCGGGCACCATATCGATCGCGGCCTCACCTCGATGGCCTTGGGCTTCGACCGCCCGACGGATAACGCCATGGACACCGTCAGCGACCGGGACTTCGCCCTGGAGTTCGCCTACGTCTGCACCCAGACCATGGTGCACCTCAGCGGCATGGGTGAGGAGCTGGTGCTTTGGACCTCTCCGGAGTTCGGTTTCGCCGAGATGTCGGACGCCTTCGCCACCGGGAGTTCCATCATGCCGCAGAAGAAGAACCCTGACGTGGCCGAGCTGATCCGGGGAAGGAGCTCGCTGGCCATCGGCAACCTGATGCAACTGCTGACCCTGATGAAGGGATTGCCGCTGAGCTACAACCGGGATATGCAGGAGGACAAGGGACCGGTGTTCTCCAGCTACGAGACGCTGACCTCCTGCCTCTACGTCATCGGTCCCATGTACCACTCCCTTGCCTTCGACCGCGAGCGGATGAAGAACGCCTGCGCCAACGGCTTCCTGAACGCCACGGACCTGGCCGACCATCTGGTCGAGAGGGGCATGCCCTTCCGCCAGGCGCACGAGGTCGTAGGTGCTGCGGTCCGTTTCAGCGTCAAGGAAGGGAAGAAGCTGGAATCACTGAGCGTCGCGGAGCTCCAGCAGTTCTCCGAGCTTCTTGACCAGGGATCGCTGGACCACATATCCCTGGAAGCATGTATGCACCGTCGCAGCTCACCTGGAGGGACCGCCCCTGAGCAGGTCAAGGTACAGATAGGGACGGCCAGGCAAAAGGCGGAGGGGTACGAGGCCGAGTGTTACGGAGAGATCGCCCGCCTGGAAAAGGTCTGGGACGACCTCGGTCAGTGAATTTTTCATTTTTCTACGGAAGAAAAAGACGTTTGAAAAGTGTTCGGGAGCAAAGCTCCGAACCCTCCCTTCTTTCTATGCTCAACTTTCCAGGCAGGAAAGGGCGTTCCATTCCACCTGATGTTCCATACCGCTGCGGGTCAGCATCTTGCTGATCTTCTCGGTGACGCGCACCACCTCGCCGCTCTTGGACGAACCTTTGATGTAGAACTCCATCCTGGTCATGGGGAAGATCAACCGCATGCGGCCCTTGCGATTGTAACCTTCGGGCTTGCGGTTGTTCAGAAGCTCCACCTGATTGAGGTGCAGGAACATGTGCATGATCTCGGCATCCTCGGGGACCTGGTCCGTTTCCTCTAAGAAAAGCTTGAGCACATCAGGAAAGACCTCAGCTATGTCCTTATATTCTGTTTGGTCGTTCAACACGAAATGCCCACTGTTTGCTTTCATCGGCGTTTTCGATAAGACCTGGATTATATATAATTTGCCTGGGTGGATACGTCGTTCACCGATGCGGACCTACCACCTCCCGCCAAGATTATTAGTGCTGCAGGCGATTGTCCTTTCATGGCCGTCGTCCTTTCCATTGCCGGGTCCGATCCCATTGGCGGAGCGGGCATCGAGGCGGACATCAAGGCCATCGCATCCATGGGAGCACATGGCGCGGTGGTTTTGTCCGCCATCACAGCTCAGAACACCGTTGAGGTGCTGGATATGTTCCCGCTGCCTCCGGAGCAGATCATCTCACAGCTAAATGCCGTCCTGGATGACGTCAAGCCTGACGCCGTCAAGACCGGCATGCTGCACTCCGCTGCCACGGTGAAGGCCATTTCGTCCCTGCTTAAGGAATTGGACGTACCGCTGGTCATCGACCCCGTGCTCTTCGCAGGAGTGGGCACCGCCCTGCACCAGGAGGACCTGGCGAACGCATTGACGAAGGAGCTGTTCCCCATCGCCACGGTGATCACTCCCAACAAGGAGGAGGCCGAGGCCCTTTCCGGGATGGTGATAACCGATGGTGATTCCCTGGACAGGGTAGGCAGGCGCCTCCTGGACATGGGACCGGAGGCGGTGCTGCTGAAAGGAGGGCACCTCGGAGGCGAGATGGCCGTGGACGCCCTCTACACCAAGGACGAGATCTACGAATTGGCCTCCCCCAGACTGGACCGCCAGGTGCACGGCGCCGGATGCACCCTCTCGTCCTTCATCGCCTGCGGGCTGGCCTCTGGGCTCACCACCAAGGAGGCGGTCAAGGAGGCCAAGAGGCGCATCTACGATTCCATAGCCATGGCCGTGCCGGTTGGAAGGGGATCGCTGTGCATCAACCCTTCTGCCACCCTATACAAGGAGGCCATGCGTCACGCTGTCCAGGAGGCGGTGCGCTCGGGAGTGGGGATCATCGAGGACCGCATGCCCCCGCAGATGGTCCCTGAGGTCGGGCTCAATTTGGCGTACGCACTTCCCTACCCCCAGGGATATGGAGAGGTCTGCGGGGTGGAAGGACGATTGGTAAGGGCCGGGGACAGGGTGTGCCGGGTCGGGGAGGTGCGCTTCGGCGGCAGCCGGCACATAGCCCGAGTGGTAATGGCCGCCCAGGCCTTCGACCCTGAGGCCCGATGCGCCATGAACCTGAGGTTCTCCGAGGAGAACGTGGAACGCCTGCGCCGGTCGGGACTGGTCGTGGCCTCGTTCGATAGGGCCGGGGAACCGGACATGGTCTCCTCCATGGAATGGGGGACCGCAGAGGCAATAAAGGTAATTGGTAATGTACCGGACGTGATCTTCGACCGCGGAGGCGTGGGCAAGGAGCCCATGATCAGAGTGCTGGGAAGAGATCCAGGGCATGTTCTTTTCAAGATCATAGAGTTCCTAAAATGAGGTTGTTACCCTGAAGATAGCCATGTTCACAGATTCGTATCTACCCTCCAGAGATGGGGTGGTCACCTCCCTGTTGTTGACCAAGAGGGAGCTGGAGAGGCTAGGGCACACTGTGTACATCTTCGCCCCCAAACCGGCCAAGGGCGAGGACGAGGAGGAGGGCGTCTACTACTTCAGGTCGATCGGCTTCAACAAATATTCCGGTTACCGAATTCCCATCTTCCCCACCAACAAATGCGAGATACTGGCCGGGCTGGATGTGGATGTGATACACACCCATGGACTTCTGTTCCAAGGGTTGCGAAGCATGCTGGCCGGTCGGGCCCTGAAGAAACCAGTGGTATTAACCTTCCACACCATGGTCACCGAGGCGGCCAAGTTCTACAATTTCACCCCCTTTCCGGAATGGGTGATCCATCTAGGCATGTGGACCTATCTGCGTTCCCTGCTCCAACACTCGGAGGTGGTCATCGCCCCCACCTATGCCATCAAGAGCGAGATCGTTCACTACGCCCCCCGTATCAAACGGTTCGAGGTCATCCCCACCGGAGTGGACGCGGACCGGTTCCACAAGGACGTCGACGGCAGCGCCATCCGCAGGAGGTACGGGCTGGAGGACAAGAAGGTCATATTGCACTTGGGCCGGATCGCCTGGGAGAAGAACATCGACCTGGTGCTGAGGGGCTTCGCCCGGCTCATCGAGCAGGAGCCGGACGCCCGGTTGCTGCTGGTGGGAGAGGGACCGGCCAAAAAGCACGTGCAGAAGCTGGCCGTTGACCTGGGTGTTGAATCGAACGTCATTTTCACCGGATTCGTGCCAGACAGCGAGCTGCCTCAGTACTACGCCGCCTGCGACGTGATCACCCTGGCCTCCAAGTTCGAGACCCAGGGACTGGTCATCCTGGAGGCTATGGCCATCGGCAAACCGGCCTCCGGCATTCGCTACCGGGCGGTGGCGGAGATCATCAAGGACGGGGAGAACGGCTTCCTGTTCGAAGAGACCCCGGAGAGCTGGTCGCATGCCACCATGAAACTGCTAAAAGAGCCGGAGAAATACCGGAACGCCGCCTTGGCCAGGGCCAGCGAGTACTCCGCAGGGCAGTGGGCCACCCGTCTGCTGGACGTATACGAATACGCCATCGAGTCCAAGGCGGGAAGGGTTAGCGGAAAGGTTTTTTAATCGTCTGAGCGTACAAGAAAGAATGTTTGACATCGGTGAGACCTTCTACGGATTCTTCTCACCGCTGGGACTGGCAGGTTGGATAGCCTGCGTGTTCATACTTTTCTACGTGGACGCCATCGTGTTCCCGACCGTTCCCGAGCTCTTCGTGGTGCTCTTCTTCATGGCCGGATATGGGACGGTCCCGAGCCTGGTCCTGTGGACCCTTTTCATATTGACCATCGCCGTGGCCGAGGTATTGGGATTGACCACGCTGTACCTGATCGTCCGCCGGGTGAGGGTACCGGTCAAGATAGCCAACGCCGTGGAGCGTTACCGCTGCTTCCTGGTATGCCCCGACGAACGCATGATCCTGTGGAACCGCATCGCACCCATCCTGCCTTTCACCGGAGCGTTCGTGGCCATATGCAATTGGTCGTACAAACGCTCCATTTTCTATCAGGTTCTGGGCGGGACCATCAAGTACGGGCTGATATTGGCGGCCAGCAGTTGGTTGTTCGTTTACTTTGAGAACGGCACGGCCGCGGACATCACCTTGGTGATGGTAGGGGCCATCCTGGCGCTGAGCTTGATCGTGTCCACCTACCGCAAGCGCAAGGCAAGCCGAGAGGGCGGACAGTGTCCGTTGCCTTGAAGTGGATGCCTTTCACGGCTTGACCGCCCGTAGACGATCGGTATCGGCCGCCCATGATCTCCAATGCCATCATTCCTTTGTCGAGACCGGGGCCTGACGGAAGCTAGGCCATGACGACCTCATCAAAGGGTCGATGGACCGTATAAAAAGAGAAAGTATGGCGGGCGGACCGCCGTTGATGCTGCCCTATTCCAATATGGCAAAGATGGTTATGATGAACACCAGGCTCTTTCCCAGCAGCTCACTGTTGTAGTTCTTCACCGCAGTGCCGTTCTCCACGTCCACCTGGGTGATGAAAAAGGTCCCGGTGCCGTCCACACCCATGATATAATCGCTGTCAGCGTCTACCAGCTGGTGCTCCAGTGTGATCAGGTCAGAGGTGCTGTCGATATCGGTAACCAGCACGTCCCATCCGGTGGTGCTGTCGCCGTTGATGTGGTACTCGGTGTCGACCGTCGGGGTGTTCTTGACGACCACGCGGTCAGACTGCGTGTTGTACTCCAACACGGTCACGGGCCAGTCCCAGGAGGGGTCGGTCACTGTCAATCCAGCTACTGGACCGACACCGTATTCAGCGGTGAACTGAGCGGAGGTGAACGTCTCCAGGAGCGGCACGGTCTCGGTGAGATCGAAGGTCACCAGCTTGGCCAGGTCCATCGGACCGTAGGCCTCATCGGATGTTAGAGTGACGGCCTTGGTCTCACCAATGCGCATCCCCACCACCGCCGAATCGAACCCGGCGATCAGCTGACCGCCACCGACCTCGAAGCTCAATTGGGTGTAGGATGTTTGGTCACGCAGGGTGAAGGAGAGCGTCTTTGGGTACGCGGCGTCATTGATCGCGATGGAATAATTGGAGGTATCGAAGACCCTGCCGTCGGTCAATTTGCCGATGTAATCGACCTGGATGGTCTGACCTACGGTTACCAGATCACTGCTGGATCCCTCGGACTGACCTCCCTGATACAATACGATGACCACAGTGCTGGCACTGACCATCAGCACCCCGATCAGAACAATGAGCAGGACGTTCACGGCTCCCGCGACATCCTTGGACAGCCTATCGAACCTCATAACCATGCGATTCAGGCAAAACGTTTTCTTGAATTTAAACCTTGCTTACCACCAGGATACTACCCATCCGTGCTATAGCTATCCATGACGCTGGAATCGTTTATTTATATACGTGGACCATTACAGAAAATACCCTATCAGGCGATAAGATGAGGACCCTCTACATACACGCCGATTTCATGGAGTTCGAGGTTAAAAAACCCACCCCGGTGGCGGAAACCATCGACGACCAGGACAAGACTGGCAGGATGGAAGAGGTTCTGGTAGCCTTCATCACCGTGGAGAAGAAGGACCAGGACCGGGTGGAGGCTGTCGCCTCCCAGGCGTCCCGCGACATCATGGAGACCGCGGAGAAGGTGGGAGCGGAGCGCATCATGCTCTACCCCTACGCCCACCTGAGCCCGGACCTTTCCGATGCGGCCACCGGTAAGCGTATGCTACGGGATATGGAGGTCATCATCTCTGGCGCCGGTTGGTCCGTTCACCGCGCTCCGTTCGGCTGGTACAAGGCGTTCAAGATCAGCTGCAAGGGGCATCCCCTTTCGGAACTGTCCCGAGAGATCGAGGGAGAGGAGGAGCCGGAGGCACCAAAGGGCGAGGAGCGCTTCCTCGTGCTGATGCCCGACGGCACCGAGATCGCCCCGTTGGACTTTGATGGCGGCAGCGAGTGCTTCCGCATCATGATGAACAAGGAAGCCCTTAAGAAGGACTGGCCTTCAACCGGGGAGGTCAAGTACACCCGCCTCTGCAAGAAGTTCGGCATCAACTGGGAGAGCATGAGCGACGCCGGACACATGGCCTTCTCGCCCAAGGGCGCCCTCATGTTCGACCTGGTGGCCGATTACTCCTCCCGCATCGTCAATTCCATGTCATTGCCGGTCTACACCGTCCGAGGGACCAACATGTTCAGCATGGACGAGGGACCGGTGGCCGAGCACGCCAAGTTGTTCGGCGATAGGCTGTACGTCATCAAGGGAGAGAAGCGCGACTTCGTCTTGAGATACGCCGCCTGTCACCAGCAGTTCGCCATGATGCGCCTCTGGAACATCAGCTACAAGGTGCTTCCGTTCGGCGCGTTCGAAGTGGCCGATTCATATCGCTTGGAACAGTCCGGGGAGACCATGCTGTGCTTCCGTACCCGGCGCATGAACATGCCGGACCTGCACGTGGTGTGCACCGACATCCCCGAATCGGAGGACTGGTTCAGTCGCCTGGACGAGCGCATCTACAAGGAGGCGAACGACCTGGGTCGCGATTACGAGATGTTGGTCAACTTCTCCTCTTGGAACGCCTACATTCAGCACAAGGAAATGCTCATGGACATCGTGCGGAAGCACGACAGACCGGCGTTATTGCACTTCTATCCCGAAGGCATCAACTATTACTGGACGGTCAATATCGAGTACCACATCCTGGACGATCTGAAACGCGCCCGCGAGATAGGCACAGTGCAGATCGACGTGGGGAACGCCCAGCGCTTCGGCATCACCTACACCGATGAGGAAGGGAAGAAGATCTACCCGATCATACTGCACACCGCGGTCATCGGGACCATCGAACGTTACCTCTACATGCTCTTCGACACCGCGGTGGGAATGGAGACCCAGGGAAAACTAGGCACGCTGCCCACCTGGGTGATACCGGAACAGGTACGCTTCATGAACGTTTCCGAGAGCCACCTGGACAAGGCCAGGGAGATGGCCGACAAGGTACAGAAGGCCCAGATCCGCGTGGGCCTGGACGATCGCTCCGAGACCGTGGGCAAGAAGGTCCGGGCGGCCAAACAGGATTGGGTGGCCTACGCGGTCGTCATAGGCGACAAGGAGGTGGCCTCCGATGCGCTGATGGTCTACGACCGGGCGCAGAACAAGAACGTGGAAATGACCCTGGACCAGCTCATCGAGCGTGTAAGGTCGGAGATCGGCGACATGCCGTTCCGGCCCATGTACATGCCGAGGGAGATGAGCCGGCAGATCGATATGTGAGAGGAGGGTAATGTGCGAATAGTGCAGGTCAACGCCTTCCACTACCCTTTCATAGGGGGCATCGAGCATCGCCTGCATCACATCTGTTCCCGATTGGGAAAGGAGCATGAGGTCTTCATTCTCACCAGCCGGCTCCCGAACACGAAGGAAAGGGAGGAGATGGACGGATACACCGTCATTCGCCTGCCTACCAGGTTCGTCAATATCTACAACCCCCCATACGCCCACATCTCCGGGATCGGGGATGCCATTCGAGAACTGAAGCCTGACCTGGTGGACCTGCATTACCGCTGGGCGTCCTCACTTACGCGCGGCGTGCTGAATTTCCAGGGACCCAAGGTCTACACCTGCCACAATACCTTGGGAGAGGGAGTGGGGCTCACCCACTATATGAGCGAGATCAACGACCGCCTCTTCATGCGCCATCTTCCAAAGTTCGCCAGGGTGATATGCGTATCCGATTACATGCGCAGGGATGTGGCGGCGCGGGGTTTTGACGAGGACAAGCTGGTCACCATCTATAACGGGGTGGAGATCCCGGAAGCCAGCTTGAACGACGGCGACTACGTCCTTTCCCTAGGTCGCATCGTGCGTTTGAAAGGCCTCGATCATCTCATTGAGGCCATGGGAACGTTCGACGGAAAACTGAAGATCTGCGGAGACGGACCGGACCGCAAACGCCTGGAACGACTGACCGGCAAGCTTGGGCTGGGAGACAGGGTGGAGTTCCTAGGCCGCGTGAGCGAGAAGGAGAAGGCCAGGATGATGAGCGGCTGCAGCATGTTCGTGGTGCCTTCCATCCATGAGGCGTACGGCATGGTGGCGGCGGAGGCCATGTCCTACGGCAAGGCGGTAATCGCCTCGAACACCGGAGGGCTGCCGGAGGTGGTGGGCGACGCCGGAGTATTGGTTCCGCCCGGGGACCCTGCCGCTTTGGCCATGGCCATGAAGGATCTGCGCGGCCATGAGAAAAAAAGGAAGGAGCTTGGCCAGGCGGCCCGGGGGAGAATGGACGCGTTCTCCTGGGACGAGATGGCCAAGCGGACCGCCAAGACCTATTCTGATATCCTTAGGGAGCGAGCAACGTCACGTTGATCGTCTCCATCTGGTCCATGCCGACCGAGGCTTCCGTGAAGCTGAACTCCAGAACGTGGCCGCCTACCGTCAGGTCCTCGCTGAGGAAGTGGAAGTGGTAGCCGGGAACGTTCACCTCACCCAGGTCCGAAGGCATGCGGAAACCGATCATCACTCCGCTCAGGTCGTGGAACTCCATCACCGTCTCGTTGGCGATGACATCGACCAATGGCGGATATGGTTGAACCTGGGCGGGAATGCTGCGCACAGTTATCGACTCGAAATGCGCCTCGATCATGAAGGCGTAGACCTGCCCTTGGACCGGGACCTCTCCATCCAAGATCGTCCGGAGAACGGAATAGTTGGTCTCCGATGATATCAGGAATGAACGATCGGCATCGTAGTATGTGACCATGGCGAACGGCGTGATCGTCTGGTCCGGTATCTTCACGGGTCGCAGGTCCGTATCTGCCAGATAAGGCGTTCCATCGTAGATGATCATCTCACCGGCGATACCCTCGGTGGTGCCGATCCCGAAATCACCGTGGTCCATCATTTGGCTGATGGTCAGCGACCCGTCATATCCCCCGGAGACCAATCTCCCGTAGGTGGAATACTGAAAATACTCGTCGCTTTCCTGGGCCTCTCCCGGCGCCATCCAGAAACCTATCAGGCCGGCGACCAGCAGCATCCCTGCCACGCTTACCGTCAGATAGGCGGACCTCGTCAGTGTCATGGCCCTCCGAAAATATATGGATGATATTTAACATGACTGAACGACCGTCGTCCATCTGATAATTGGGGTATTTTTATCTAGGTCTCGATCGAGGACTAAAAAAGGAATACCGGAAGGGGTTTTTCGACGAGGACCTGAGGACCTCCTCCTGTCGTTACTTCTTCGACCGGCGAATGGCCTCGACCACGGCGTCACCGACCTCGTGCGTCTTCGCCGTTCCGCCCAGGTCCTGGGTGTATATTCCCTGGTCGAGAACGTTGCGCACCCCGTCGTTTATTACCTGTCCCAGGTCCCTGCGTCCCAGGTTGTCCAACATCATCTTGGTCGCCAGTATGGTGGCTATCGGATTGATGCGGTCCATGCCCCGGTACTTGGGGGCGGAGCCGTGCACCGGCTCGAACATGGAGATGCCCTGGGGGTTGATGTTGCCTCCTGGCGCAAGCCCCAACCCTCCGGTCACTTCGGCCAGCATGTCGGTGAGGATGTCGCCGAACATGTTCGGCGTGGCGATCACCCGGAACTTGTCCGGGTTCTTGACCAGGGCCATGGACATCGCGTCCACGTACATGAAGCCCAGTTCGATTCCGGCCCTGCGGCACTTCTCGGTCCACACTTCCCTCCACAGACCGTAGATGTTGCTGCAGACGTTGGCCTTGTCCACTACGGTGAGGTACTTCTCGCCGAACATCTTGACGTTGTCGATCACGAAGTCGGCGAAGCGATCGATGTTGCGCCGGGACATCATGCCTATCTCGAAGGCGTAATCGTCCGCAGCATCGGCGTTGACCTCCAGGCGGGCCTTCAGATCATAGAGATGACGCTTCACACGCAGGTCGATGGCCCCTTTGCCGTTGGATATCCGCCCACCAGCGCCTATGTAGTAATCCTCGGTGTTCTCTCGGAACACGTCGATATTGAAGTCCACGTCCCGCTTCAACCGTCCGAAGGGCTTCCACAGCGGGGCGGGGCGGTGGTTGATGTACTGATCGAAGGTGAAACGCAGCTCCAGCAGTATGCCCTTCTCCAGCACGCCGGGCTTGATCCGTTCGTCGCCGATGGCGCCCAGGAAGATGGTATCGAACTTTTTCAGCTGCTCCACGTCGTTGGCGGTGAGCAGGTCACCGGTTCGCAGATAACGTTCTGAATTGATCTCGAACTCCTGGTAATCGAACTCTACCGAATAGTTCTCCGACAGGACGTCGAGGACCTTGATCCCCTCGGCCACCACTTCCGGACCTATGCCGTCTCCCGGCAGTACCGCTATCTTGAACATCTCTTTTCCTCCTTGATCTTGGCCATGAGGCCGCCCTTGTCGATGAGGTCCTGGACGAACTCGGGGAAGGGGGCGAAGCTCCATTCCTTCTCCTTGGTCTCGTTGACGATCACGCCCTTATCGAAGTCCACGGAGAGGGTGTCCCCATCGTCGGCCTCCACCGTGCACTCCACTGGCAGCAACCCGGTGTTAATGCAATTGCGATAGAATATCCTTGCGTAGCTCTGAGCGACCACGCAGGAGATGCCCATCTGCAGCAGCGCCCGGGGAGCGTGCTCCCTGCTGGAGCCGCAGCCGAAGTTGCGTCCGGCCACGATGACATCCCCTTCCTTCACCTGCTTGGCCATCTCGGGGCGGACCTTCTCGAACGCGAAGGTGCCCAGGCGCGCGTTGTTATCACTGGTCAATCGTTCAGCTGGAATTATCTGGTCCGTGTCCACGTGGTCGCCGAACGCCCATACCTTGCCCTTTACGTTCTTCATCTCAGCCCTCCAGGTCCTGCGGGACGGTGATCCTTCCCCTGACGGCCGAGGCGGCCACCACTGCCGGTCCGGCAAGGTAGACCTTGGAATCACGATGTCCCATTCGGCCAATGAAATTGCGATTGGTACTGCTGACGCAGCGCTCCCCGGGAGCCAATATCCCCATGTGCCCTCCCAGGCAGGCGCCGCAGGTGGGGCCGGAGACGAAGGCCCCGGCGCGGGAGAACTCGGCGACCAGCCCCTCGTCCAGGGCCTGCTCGAACACCTTGACGGAAG